>Ga0126373_10005252_pt1 | contig 10020 bp, 4 predicted proteins | sample PanSoiMetPlot_11_FD_92545 | JGI IMG/M metagenome (GOLD analysis project Ga0126373, IMG submission 92545) | Tropical forest soil microbial communities from Panama - MetaG Plot_11 | ecosystem: Environmental > Terrestrial > Soil > Tropical forest > Bulk soil | place: Panama | collected 2016-02-17 | reverse complement strand
GCTGCCCGCGGGCGTGGCCCTGGCCGCCACCTGGGATCCGTCCCTGGCTAGCCAGTACGGCCAGGTGATCGGGGCCGAGGAGTACGGCAAGGGCGCCAGCGCCAACCTCGGCCCGACGGTGAACATCGACCGGGACCCGCGCTGGGGCCGGTCGTTCGAGGCGCTGTCGGAAGACCCCGCCCTGAACTCCGCGCTCGACGTGCCCGAGATCAACGGCGTGCAGAGCCAGGACGTGATGTCCCAGGTCAAGCACTTCGACGCCTACAACCAGGAGACCTACCGCAATACCTCAGCCGACAACGTCATCGTCGACAACCGGGCCCTGCACGAGATCTACATGCCGTCGTTCAACGCGGCTATCAAGCAGGCCAACGCCGCCTCAGTGATGTGCGCGTACTCCATGGTGAACAGCAACTTCAGCTGCAACAACTCCTACCTGGAGACTAGCGTGCTGCGCGACGAGTGGGGCTTCCCCGGCTTCATGACCTCCGACTACGGCGCGCTGCACTCGACCCAGGGGGCCGTGCAGGGCACCGACATGGAGCAGCCGGAGAGCACCTACTACGGCAGCGCGCTGAAGTCCGCCATCCAGCGCGGCACGATCCCGCGCAGCGCGCTGAACACGATGGTGCAGCGCATCTTTAGCGAGATGTTCCAGTACAACCTGTTCAACCAGCCGCGGACCGGGTCCACCTCGGCCAAGGTCACCAACCCAGCGGACGTGGCAGTCAGCACCCAGGTCGCGGAGGAAGGCAGCACACTGCTGAAAAACTCCGGCTCAATCCTGCCGCTGGCCAGCACAAACGCCGGCACGATCGCGATCATCGGCCCGTCCGCATCCGCCTCGCCGACGTATGCGGGCGGCGGCAGCGCCTACGTGATCCCGTCAGGTACCGTCACGCCGCTGGCCGGCATCCAGGCCGCCGCCGGGTCAGGGACGAACATCACCTACTCCCAGGGCCTGCCGACCGACACTTCACTGCCGTCCATCCCGGCCAGCAACCTGTCTCCGGCCTACTCCTCCACCGGCTCAGGCGGCAGTTACACCGGGACGCTCACCGCGCCGGAGAGCGGCACCTACGTACTGGCCCTGACCAACCCGTGCGGCTGCTACACCTCGACCTACCTGTACCTGAACGGGCAACAGATCCTGGATAACCCGAGCACGCCGCCAGTGCACACATACTCGGTGGCGGTCAGCCTGACCGCCGGCCAGCAGTACACGCTGTCCATCAGCGGCCAGTCGTCGCAACTGCTGTGGGGCACGCCGTCCGCGCTGTCCACCAACATCAGCGCCGCGGTCAGCGCCGCCAAATCGGCGTCTATCGCGGTCGTCGTGGTGTCCGACGACACCGAGTCGGAAGCCACGGACCGTCCATCGCTGAACCTGCCGTCCGCGCAGGACGAGCTCATCCAGGCGGTGGCGGCGGCGAACCCGAACACGATCGTGGTTGTCAGCGCGGGTGCCCCGGTCGCGATGCCGTGGCTGTCCCAGGTCTCGGCGGTGCTGGATATGTGGTATCCGGGCCAGACCAGCGGCACCGCGCTGGGTAGCATGCTATTCGGCCAGGTCGATCCCGGCGGCCACCTGCCGGTCACGTTCCCGGCCAGCCTGAGCCAGGTGCCATCGAGCACCACCGCGCAATTCCCCGGGAACGGCAGCCAGGTTCAGTACTCCGAAGGCATCGACGTCGGCTACCGGTGGTACGACGCGAACAATCTCACCCCGTTGTTCCCGTTCGGGTTCGGGCTGTCCTACACCCAGTTCTCCTACAGCAATCTGCAGATCTCCCCGACCACCGTGGACGGTACGCAGAACGTGCAGGTGTCCGCCGCGGTCACGAACACAGGGCAGCGGGCCGGCAGCGACGTGGCGCAGCTGTACCTCGGTGATCCTTCGGCATCCGGCGAGCCGCCGCGCCAGCTAGCCGGCTTCCAGCGGGTGAACCTCGCCGCTGGGGCCTCGACCACGGTGTCGTTCACTGTCACCCCGCAGCAGATGTCGTGGTGGGATGACCCGGCCAACGGCTGGACGCAGACCGAAGGCAGCTACGGCGTCTCCCTGGGCGATTCCTCGGCCCTGGCCAACCTCCCGCTGCAGGGCACTTTCACGGTGTCGGCCACCCCGGCGGCCCGCCAGGTCGTGATCACCGCGCCGTCTACGATGTTGGCGGGCCAGACTGCGACGGTGCAGGTGCAGCTGACCGCCTCCGGTGACGAGACCGTGCCGGATGTCCAGCTGGCGCTGCAGCTGCCCGAAGGCTGGACCGCGATACCGACAGGGCCGACCGAGTTCACATCGGTCGCGCCCGGCACCGCGCCCACCGCGACCTTCCAGGTGACCCCGCCCAGCTACTGGCCCAACACCAGCGCCGTCGTGCACGCAACCGCCAACATGGGCACCCTGACGAGAGAGGCGGGGGTGAGCGTTACGGTGACCTAGGGGCGCGGCCTGACCGCCGCGTGCAAGGTTGTTTCCCGGCGTAACAGACTGTAGTCAGGCGGGCCATGGGTCCGTGGGGGAGGCCGCGGCTGGGCCGGGACATGGTCAGATTTGGCTAGAACGCCATCCGGCGGCCGGGACGCGCTGCCTCACCATCTCCCTGCCCTGCGGATCGCCGCAGCCTTCGTGCCGGATCGGCGTAAAGCTCAAGAGCACCTGCGGTGACCCGGAATCGCCAGGGCTGCGTGTTGTGCACCGACGGCGCGCGGGCCGCAATCGCGATCAGGTACTCGACCTGATCAGCCGGGATCGGCATCCGTTGTCGGCGCGGTTCCACCGGCACGATGATCACCTCGATTCCGGCGCGTCGTCATCTTCCCCCATGGCCTCGAAAGCGAGCATGGCCGAACGGCAGGCCGCGAGGCGGCAAAGGTCCCGACACCGCACGAGCGGTCGACCTGGAGCACCGTCTTCGACCACCAATAGCGGCGTCCCCGCCAGCATCTCGTTCAGCCGGTCGAGCACGCGGCCCAGGCCGTCGGCCCAGATTCCATAGCGCCGCGGGGACACCTGCGCGTCCTACGGGTACCGGTACGGCTGTTCAGCCGACCAGTTGGGGCAAAATGCCCGGCGGTTGTCCCGAAGGCTACCCCTGTCAGCCTCAAGTCCTCTGGCGATCAGGACCAATGACCCTAACAATTATACCCCTGTGGGTATCAAGCTGTGACGTGAAGACTCTGAGCATGAGGAGAGGACCTGACGCTATGAGCCGCAAGAAGGTGCTAGTGCTAGGCGGGAACTTCGCGGGGCTGACCGCTGCCCTGGCTGTGCGGCACGAATTGCAAGGCGACGTCGATGTGCGGGTGGTGTCAGCATCGGACGAGTTCTTGTTCAACCCGTCGCTGATCTGGCTGCCATTCGGCAAGCGCAGCCCTGCGGATATCACGTTCCCGCTCGCGCCGACCTTCGAGTCCCACGGGGTGGATTTCGTGCATGCCGAAGCGACCGCTCTGGACCTGGCCGGCCAAAAGGTGACCACCAACGCCGGGGTGTACGACTACGACTACCTGGTGATCGCGACAGGGTACCGGAACAACTTCGGCGTGGCGCCTGGCCTAGGGCCAGACGGCAACGCTTACACGATCACCACCCTCGAGGATGCCATCAGGGCCGGAGAGGGATGGCGACGGTTCCTTGACGCCCCCGGTGACATCGTGGTGGGCGCCACGCAGGGCGCCGGGTGCTTCGGCGCGGCCTACGAGTACCTCTTCAACGTGTCCCATCAGCTGCGCAAGGCGAGCCTGAAGCGGCAGGTCAAGCTGACCTGGGTGTCATCGGAGCCGTTCCTCGGGCATTTCGGCATCGGCGGGCTGCCGCACGGCGAGGCGCTGCTGTCGCTGTTCCTCAAGAAGGAGCACATCACTCCGGTGATGAACGCCGCCATCGACCACGTCGATCCGGGGCGGCTGGAACTGACGGACGGCCGGGCGATCAACTTTGCCTACGCCATGATCATCCCGCCATTCGTTGGCCAGGACGTGATCAAGAACAGCGAGATCGCTGACGCCAAGGGTTATGTGAAGGTGCGGGACACTTACCAGACGCTCACTCACGACGAGGTCTACGCGGCCGGAATCGCAGTGGCCGTGGACGCGCCTTGGCAGACCCCAACCCCCGTCGGCGTCCCCAAGACCGGCTTCCCGGCCGAGCGCATGGCGCACGTGGCTGCCCGCAACATCGCTGCCCAGATCAGGGGCGAGGCGCCGACGTCACATAAGGCGTTTGGCGATATCCCAGCGGTGTGCGTGATGGACGCCGGGAATAACGGCGTGATCATCCTGGCCGACAGGATGCTGCCGCCGCGCAAGCACAGTCTGCTCATCCCAGGACCGCAGGCACACGCGATGAAACTCGGCTTCGAGAAGTACTTCCTCTGGAAGGCCCGGCATGGGTACGTCACTCTGCCCTGAGAGCTTGCCGCGGCAGGGCTGAACCGCCTGCAGGAAGACATCCCGAGCAACCACTCGCCACGGTTCCCTGCCCGCTATGCAACCCACAATGCAAACCGGCACCGAGGCGCTAGTCGCGGCGACCCTTGCCTGGCTCGCGCACAAGCAGGCAGCTTGAGGCAATCCTAGTCACTCCCAGCCGCCATCAAGGCAAATACGGCGCAGCGCCCGACTCAGGGCCGGTTAGGTCTGCAGCCAGAGGACCGAAGAAATCGAACGGGCAGCGGCGCAATCTGGCTGACGGCGCGACCGCAGTTTGGCAGCCGTTTCCATGGGAAGTTTGCCTGCCGCCACTGACACGTGTCATGTCGCGGCCTGGCCGCGATGGTGGGGGTCGGATGAACCGGTAGAGAAAGCGATACGCCGGGCCGATGCCGCACAACAACAGCACACGCCCGTGGCGTTTCTGTTCGGTGTTGTCAAGAAATTCGGCGACGACAACGGCGGCGCGCTGGTTGCCAATCTCGCATATACGGCTTTTGTGTCCGTGTTTCCGTTGCTACTGATATTGGTGACGGTGCTGGTCAATATTGCTGCCGCCGACCCTTCGCTGCGCAACGGGGTGATCAGCGGGGCCACCACCCAGTTCCCGCTGATCGGCCAGCAGCTCGCGCACAACATTCACGCTCTCAAGCGGGCTAGCTTGGCCAGCCTCGTCGTAGGTCTGCTACTGCTGGTCTGGGGCGTGACTAGGCTGGCCCAGGCGGGCCTTTTCACCATGGCGCAAGTGTGGAATCTGCCCGGCCCCGCCCGGCCCGGTTACCTCCCGCGCCTGGCGAGAAGCGCCGTCTTCCTCGGCGTGCTGGCACTCGGGGTGGTGGTCAGTTCGCTGCTGGCCGGGCTGGTCACATACGGCCGTCACGCGTTAGTTTTCCGCCTGCTGGCTCAGGCACTGGCCGGGCTGGCGAACGTCGGGCTGTACTTCGCAGGCTTCCGGGTGCTCACGCCTAAGGACGTGCAGTCGCAGCAGCTCGTACCAGGCGCGGTAGCGGGCGGGTCCGTCTGGACCGTGCTGCAGGCCGTCGGCGCCTACCTGGTCCATCACGACCTGCGCAGTGACTCGGTCTACGGGATATTCGCGACCGTGCTCGGCTTGCTTGCGTGGATCTATCTGGGCTCAGAAACAGCGGTGTACTCGGCGGAGATCAATGTCGTGCTTGCTCGCCGACTCTGGCCGCGGGCCATAGCGCAGCCGCCGCTCACCGAGGCGGACCGGGTGTCCATGGCGCTCCAGGCATTGCAGAATCAGCGCCGCCCTGAGCAGCAGGTCGAGGTGACCTTCACCGACCGGTCGGCCAGGGAGGGCGTAACACCTCCGACGCCAGTCCGGCCGCAACACGCGATACCGAGGGCTCGCCGCAGCGGCGAGCGAATCGGATGATGAACAAGCGCGCAGCCTGACCGGCGGGATCTGCACCAGGTCCACTGGACCCGCCCTAAAAGCCGTGGGTCGAGCTCACGAGACCCTATCTTGTCCGGCGCGGGCGCGCCGCTGGTCGGGCAGGGTCTTGCGGTAGGCAAGGTCGTGCAGCCGGCCAGGATGACCCCTCCGGTGGCGCACGCGACAATCAGATAGCTACGAAGTGCGTGTCCCGCTGGCCTGGGCAACGTCGCTGCCTGGGTGCTGCCCGTTACCTGCCTGCATTGCCGATGCGGTCTCGGCTGCTGGTGTGGTTTCGGCTGCGGACACTCCGCCGGCCTCTTCGTGGTCTTCCTGCGCCGCAGCCGAAGCGCGTGCCCTCATGTGGCTGCGCGCCGCCGCCGCGAGCGCGCCCGCCGCTGCGGCGGCGGCAGAGAAGCCGACCGCCTTGCGCCAGCGCCGGCGCCGGGGCTTGTCGGGTTCGAGCCGTCGCGCCGTAGCGGACAGCAGTGAGGAGACCTTAGGCGCGACGCTTTCTTCGACAACCTGACCGACCCTGCCGACTTGTGGCGCTGCCCAAGCCCGTGTTCTGTCGACCCGGTGTCTGGCCGCCGCTGCAGCGTTCTTGGCTAGCGGCGTGACCTTGCCGACAGCCGGCCGCCGCCGAACCGCCGCCTGGCGAGCGCGCCGCCACACGCTGGTCGCTACGTTTCTCGTCCGGTGATGCGCTTCGCTGCGGAATATTGGGAACCTCCGGGGTGTGCCTGCGGCTCTCACAATTCCCGCAACGGGCCTTGTCAACCATTTCGGGTTTCCATTGGCCACTTCCCCGGCCTATTGCTGCATGGCGCGGGCTCGCCGGGGCAGTTCGAATCCCAGGAGGTGGGCTGCGATGAGTTTTCCGGACACAAACCGTACCAGCATCGACCTCGACGAGGCCGCGCGGCAGTTAGAGCAGGCAGCGCACGACGCACAGGTGGCCTACGACTGCATCAGCCTGGGCGATCTGGACTGGGCGCATACCAACGCCATCACCGCCCGCGCGGAGGCAGCCGCAGCCGAGAGTGCTCTGCGCGCCGCCTTGGCCCGCGAGCAAATGCAGCCTGCGCAAGCGGCGACCGCTCGCAGCATCTGACGAGCGCACGTGGTGGCACTCCACCTAGCCGGAGTCAGCACCAACTCAGCACGCTATCGGAAACCGACGGCCGACGTCCGATCGCGGCGGTCCAGTACTGCCGACCAACATCGCGCGCCGTTTACGAATCTCAGACAGCAGCAAGTGAGCGCATAGCGGGGCAGGCACGCATATGCGGATTCTGCTTGGGTGCAGAGTGTCGCACGCGCTTGATGCGGGAGTGTTTGTAGAAGGCATTGACGGTGCGGCGAGCGACAGCCGGGAGAGCAAGCCCTGGGCCGCGTAGTCCACGAGAGTGTGATGTTCGAGGGCTGGTTACCGACAACCTCGGCGTCGGGGGGTGGCCGGGCAGGTGCCCGATCCAGCAACCATCGTGCCCGGCCTTGCCGCCGCGCTGGTTCTCGGTATCGCGGTGGTGGCCGACCAGCGCAGTGCCAAGCGCGTGCGCCCGCGGCCCGTGCTGTTCCCGACGATCTTCGTCGACCTGGTAAGGCAAACCGCCGTCAGCCATGCCTGGCAGAACCCACCCAGCACAGGGTTCGTCCCACCGCGCACGGGCCACGCTGACTCACTCGGCTCGCAACGCCGTGGCCGCCGCAGGGGCTCAGCACTAACTCAGCACGCGATTGGGAACCGGCGGGAGCCAACCAGGTATAACGGCAAACGGGCCAACCGCCGAAAACCGGAGTTCACTGGCCCTTTCAAGATCCGCACCAGCGCCATGACCTGCGGTTATTACCGCACGTCAAGCCCGGTGACGGCCCTACCGATGATCACGCGCTGGATCTCCGAAGTGCCCTCGAAAATGGTGAAGCTCATGGAGGTATGAGCAGTTTCCGCAGGTAGATGGCCTGTTGCCGGTCGTCTTGTCAGCACCAACTCAGCACGCATGTCGCGGCTGCTCGGCGCGGTCTGGGGGCGCTCCCGAAACTGCGCACTGACACCCGCTCCAGGCAGCTAGTGCCGCATCAGGCAACGTTTGCCCGGCGGCGATTAGGCGTAGCCGTTCGTCGTCGGCGTGGTTGTCTCGCCAGATGATGTGCCGGCGGATCACGCTTGCCTGATCTTGGCGGCTGGGGTGGACCGGTGCTGTCGAACGCGAGGTAGCGCAACGCCGTGAACTCGGCTCCGGTGCGGTTTGGCCAGGATGCATTCCCGTGCGATAAGGAGTGGGCGTGATCGTGTCCGCTTGGTAGGAAGATGGACATGGCCATCTATCCGATCCGCCCGGTCGCCGAAGACGAGCTCGCTGGCTTTCTCGCCGTGGACCAGCACGCATCCCATGGCACGCCGTTGTCCGAGCGCGCCCGCGCCAACTTGCTGGCCCGCCTCGAATTCGGCCGGACCCTGGCCGCGCTCGACGGCGACACCATAATCGGCACGGCGGGCGTGTTCAGCTTCCAGATGCGCGTGCCTGGCGCGATGGCCGCGGTCGCCGGGGTGAGCCTGGTTGCGGTGCTTCCCTCGTACCGCCGCCAGGGCATCCTGTCCGCGCTGATGCGCCGCCAGCTCGCCGACGTGAGCGAGCGGGACGAGGCGGTGGCCGTGCTGTTCTGCTCCGAATCAGGCATCTACGGGCGGTACGGCTACGGGCGCGCCTCCTGGCACGCCGCCTACCGGCTGCAGCGCGGCGAGGGCGCGCTGGCGCCCGGCGCACCTGCCGACTCCGGCCTGCGGCTGCGGATCGCCGAACCGCTGTCGGCCCGGGCCGAGCTGGCCAAGGTCTACGACCTAGCGCTGGCCGAACGGCCCGGACTCTACGCCCGCATCGAGCCGTGGTGGGACCGCCTACTCACCGACCTGCACTCCGACCGCGGGTCATCCCGGCCGATACGGTGCCTGCTGGCCGAGGACGACTCCGGGCCGCGGGGGTATGCGGTGTTCACCTCGGCCGAGCGCTGGGATGAGGACGCGGGCTTGCCGGAGGGCGTCATCGAGGTGAGCGAAGCGATCGCCGCCGACCCCGCGGCGACCGCAGCGCTCTGGGGCAACCTGCTCAGCCAGGACCTGGCCAGCGAATTCCACGCCAGGATGCGGCCGGTAGATGACCCGCTGCTGTACCTGCTGGCCGACCCCCGCCGGGTCCGGCCTGTGGTCAGCGATGGCCTATGGATCCGGCTGGTAGACGTGGCCAGCGCCTTGACGCAGCGGCACTACGCATGCCCGGTCGACGTAGTCATCGAGGTCGCCGACGAACTGTGCCCGCAAAACGTCGGCCGCTGGAGGCTGGCCGCGGAGCAGGGTGCCGCTCCCGCAGGCTTCCGCGCCACCTGCGAACGGACCACCATCCCGGCCGACGTGATGCTGCCCGTGCAGGCGCTGGGCGCCGCCTACCTCGGCGGCACGCGGCTGACGGCCATGGCCAAGGCGGGCCTGGTCACCGAGGCGACGCCAGGCTCCCTCGCGGCGCTGTCCACCGCGATGTCGTGGGAACCGGCACCCTGGTGCCCCATGACCTTCTGACCGGAACGGACCGACGGGAACGACACGCAAGGCAAACGTGATCTGCTACGGCACTAGGAACAGGAGACCTTCGGTCACGCTCACATTGCCCTCAGTGTCGTGCTTACGGCACACGAGGAACCACGCCACAAGACGCGCGAGAACCCAGGTATGGCTGGGACCCTTCTCAAGCTTGCTGAGGATCCCGCACACGGGGGGCCGGTAACGATCTCCCTATTGCTCGCCCGACCTGCTCGTCTCACCTGGTCGAGGTCGGCCAACTCAGCACCGATTCACGGCCCCTGTGCGATCAGTGGCATCTGGCCAAGGCGCTGGGCGGTCCCGCTCGCGTGCGCTTGACTTGGGCATCCGCGTTCGTGAACGCGGATGGCGTGCTCGAGAAGGTCGGTGATGGCGAACTGGCGGTGGATCACGCGAACCGAGCCGCGGCGGCCCGGCGCCGGCGCCCGGCCGGCCCCAGATGCTCGCTCACCAACCGGATCGCGATCGACCCCTCACCGACGGCCGAGGCCACTCGCTTCACCGAGCCGCTGCGCACGTCGCCGGCGGCGAACACTCCCGGCATGCTGGTCTCGAGCATGTAGGGATCACGGTCCAGGCTGGTCCATGG
>Ga0126373_10005251_pt1 | contig 10021 bp, 8 predicted proteins | sample PanSoiMetPlot_11_FD_92545 | JGI IMG/M metagenome (GOLD analysis project Ga0126373, IMG submission 92545) | Tropical forest soil microbial communities from Panama - MetaG Plot_11 | ecosystem: Environmental > Terrestrial > Soil > Tropical forest > Bulk soil | place: Panama | collected 2016-02-17 | reverse complement strand
GCTCAAGGAGCTGTCGTATCTGCACGCCGAAGGCTACCCCGCGGGCGAGATGAAGCACGGTCCCATCGCCCTGATCGACGACGGTATGCCCGTCATTGCCCTCGCCCCGCGCGATGCTTCCTACGAGCGCATGATGAACACCGTGGAGGAGGTGCGGGCGCGCGACGGCTACATCATCGCGCTGGCCCACGAGGGAGATCGGGACATCGGCGCCCGCGCCGCGCGCGTGATGACGGTGCCCGCCACCGCGGAGCTGCTTTCGCCCATCCTCATGGCCCTGCCGCTGCAGCTCCTCTCGTATCACGTAGCGGTGCGCCTCGGACGCGACGTGGATCAGCCGAGAAACCTCGCGAAGTCCGTCACCGTCGAGTAGGAGGGGCGGCGCGCGACCGCGAGGTCGCCGCCGTGTGATATCGTAGCTCCCATGCAGCGTCCCGCCGTGGCCCCGGAGAGCATTCTCGCCTCGCTCAATCCCGTACAGCGAGAGGCCGTGCAGGCGACCACGGGGCCCGTCCTCGTCCTCGCGGGAGCGGGCAGCGGCAAGACGCGCGTCATCGCGCATCGCATCGCCTGGCTGTTGGGGGTGGAAGGCGTGCATCCGCGTCACGTGCTCGCCGTCACCTTCACGAACAAGGCGGCCGACGAGATGCGCCGTCGGGTGGAAGATCTCGTGCTTCCCGCGGGCATCCGCCCGCCCCTCATCGCCACCTTCCATTCCACCTGCGTGCGCATCCTGCGCGAGCGGGCACGCCTGGTTGGGCTCTCTCCCCGCTTCGTTATCTACGATGAGGAGGACCGGTTGAGCCTGGTCAAGGAGGCCATGCGCGAGCTCGACATGGACGAGCGGGAGACTACGCCCGCCTCCGTGGTCCATCGCATCAGCCATGCCAAGAACCACATGCTTTCGGTGGAGGAGGCGGAGCGGCTCGCCCGCTCGCCCCGCGAGGAGCGCATCGCTCAACTCTACCGCCTCTATGAGGAGAAGCTCCGCGCGGCGGGCGGGGTGGACTTCGACGACCTGCTCCTCCTCGTGGTCAAGCTGCTGGAAGGCTCGGCGGACGCGCTCGCCTGGTATCGCGCCCTCTGGACGCACGTCCTGGTCGACGAGTACCAAGACACCAATCGCGCCCAGTACCGCATCATCCAACTCCTGACCCAGGAGCATCGCAACCTGTGCGTGGTGGGCGACCCCGATCAGTCCGTGTATCGCTGGCGTGGGGCCGACCTCCGCAACATTCTCGACTTCGAGAAGGACTTCCCCGACTGCCAGATCATTCCCCTCGAGCAGAATTACCGCTCGACCAAGCGCATCCTCGACATCGCCTCCGCCGTCATCGCCAATAACCGGGCACGCCGTGACAAGCGGCTCTGGACGGAGAATGCGGAGGGCGAACCGGCCCAGGTCTATCGTGCGTGGGACGAGAGCGAGGAGGCGGGCTGGGTAGCGCAGACCGTGCGCTCGCTCTCCGCGCAGGGCCTCGAATACCGCGACGTGGCCGTCTTCTACCGGACCAACGCGCAGTCGCGCGTGCTCGAGGACGCGCTCCGGCGCGCCAGCATCCCCTACGTCATCGTGGGAGGCGTGCGCTTCTACGAGCGGCGCGAGATCAAGGATCTCCTCGCCTATCTCCGCCTCACCGTCAATCCGGCCGACGACCTTGCCTTCCGCCGTGCCATCGCCGCCCCGAGCCGTGGCGTGGGCAAGGCGAGCCTCGATCGCCTCGCCGACGCTGCCCGCGCCCAGGGCCGGTCGCTCCTCGCCGCCTGCGCCGAGCCCATCGCCGATCTCAACGCCAAGGCCCGTCGCGCTCTCGACGACTTCGCCCGTCTCATCGGTCGCCTCGCCGAGCAGCGCGGCCGGCTCACGCTGCCCGCGTTCATCGACGAGGTGGCGGCGGCCTCCGGCTATCGTGATGCCCTCAAGGCCGAGCGGACAGCGGAGGCGGAGGCGCGGCTCGAGAACATCGAAGAGCTCGTGGCGGCCTCCGAGGAGTTCGTGGCGACCCAGGCCACGGCGGGCCTGGAAGGCGCGCCCCTCGAGGCCTTCCTCGACACGATCGCCCTCGTCGCCGACGTGGATTCCCTCGACGAGGAGGCGGCCGGGGTGACCCTCATGACCCTGCACTCGGCCAAGGGGCTCGAGTTCCCCGCGGTGTTCCTCACGGGGATGGAAGAGGGCGTGTTCCCGCATATGCGTTCGATGGACGATAGCGAGGAGCTAGAGGAGGAGCGCCGGCTCTGCTACGTGGGCATCACGCGCGCCGAGCAGCGGCTCTGGCTCTCCTACGCCCTCCACCGACGCATCCAGGGCTATGGCCTCGGCGAGCCCTCGCGCTTCCTCCTGGAAATCCCCAGGGAGCAGGTGGTGCTCCTCAACGCCTCGCGCTCCGAGCCCGCGATGCCGCGCGCGGTCGCGGTGCCGGTGCCCGTCGTGGAGGACGAGGATCTTCCGTTCCGGGTAGGGGCCAAGTTGCGTCACGCGCGCTGGGGCGAGGGACTCCTGGTGGGCATCCAGAAGGAGGGGGCGGACATCATCGCCACCGTGCACTTCGCGAGCGTGGGGCGGAAGCGGCTCTCGCTCCAGTACGCGCACCTGGAGGAGCTCTAGTGCCCGGGGAGCCGAAAATCACCATGGGGGACGTCGAGCACGTGGCGAGGCTGTCACGGCTCGCCCTCACCGACCAGGAGAAGGAGCGGATGCGGCGCGAGCTCGACGGCATCTTGTCCTACATCGACAAGCTCCGCGCTCTCGACACGGCGGACGTACCACCCACCTCGCACGCCGTGCCCATGACCAATGTGATGCGCGAGGACGAGCCGCGGCCGTCGCTTTCGCAGGAGGAGATGCTCGCCAATGCGCCGGAGCGGATCGGGGAGTTCTTCCGCGTGCCCAAGATCATCGAAGAGGGTGTGGAAGGCTAGGCCGTGTTGACCGGCCTCACCATTCACGAGCTGGCCGCGCGCTTCCGGAGTGGAGCGGCCACCCCCTCGCAGGCGACGCGCGAGTACCTCGGCCGCGTTGCTGCCCTCGATCCCCAGGTCAAGGCCTACCTCACCGTCACCTCCGAAACGGCGCTCGCCCAGGCCGCCGAGGCCGACGCGCGCTTTGCCGCGAAGGCGCCCCGGAGCCTCCTCGACGGCGTTCCCGTCGCTCTCAAAGACGTCTTCTGCACGCGCGGAGTCGAGACGACCTGCGGCTCGAAGATCCTGAAAGGCTTTCGGCCGCCCTACGATGCCACCGTGGTGAGCCGGCTCCGCGAGGCGGGGACGGTGATGCTCGGCAAGCTCAACATGGACGAGTTCGCCATGGGCTCATCCACGGAGAACTCGGCGTTCTTCACCACGCGCAATCCGTGGGACCTCGCGCGCGTACCCGGCGGCTCCTCCGGCGGATCGGCCGCCGCCGTGGCCGCCGATCTCGCCGCGGGCACCCTCGGCACCGACACCGGCGGCTCCATCCGTCAGCCCGCCGCCTTCTGCGGCACGGTGGGGATGAAGCCGACCTATGGCCGCGTGTCCCGCTACGGCCTCATCGCCTTTGCCTCCTCGCTCGACCAGGTCGGCCCCTTCGGCAAGGACGTGGCGGACGCCGCCCTCCTGCTCCAGACCGTCGCCGGCCACGATCCGATGGACTCGACCTCGGCGGCCATCCCCGTGCCCGACTACGCCCGAGCCCTCCGCCAGGACGTGAGGGGACTGCGCGTGGGGATTCCCGACGAGTACTTCATCGATGGCCTCGACCCGGAAGTGGAGGCCGCGGTGAGGGGTGCCATCGATACACTGCGCGGCCTCGGGGTGAAGACGGAGAGCGTGTCGCTGCCGCACACGGAGTACGGGCTGGCCGCGTACTACGTGATTGCACCGGCCGAGGCGTCGTCGAACCTCGCGCGCTACGACGGCGTCAAGTACGGGCTTCGCGAGCCCCGGGCGCGCGATCTCATCGACATGTACTCGCGCACGCGCGGGGCGGGCTTCGGTGCCGAGGTGAAGCGGCGAGTCATGCTCGGCACCTACGCCCTCTCCGCGGGCTACTATGACGCCTACTACGGTCAGGCCCAGAAGGTGCGCACCCTCGTCCTGCGCGATTTCCAACAGGCCTTCGAGCGCGTGGACGTCCTCGTGGCCCCCACCACCCCGAGCGTGGCCTTCACGATGGGGGAGCGCGAAGATCCGCTCCAGATGTACCTGAACGACATCTTCACCATTCCCGTGAACCTGGCGGGGCTTCCCGGTCTCTCCATGCCCGCGGGCTTCACCCAGATCGGGTTGCCCATCGGACTCCAGATCATCGGACAGGCCTTCGCGGAGGCGACCATCCTCCGCGTGGCGAAGGCGTACGAGGCGGCGACCTCGTGGCATGAGCGGAAGCCGCCGCTGGAGACCCCGCGGTGAGCGCCGAGCAGCGCCGGAGCGACACCGCCTACGAGGTCGTCATCGGCCTCGAGGTGCACGCGCAGCTCCGCACGCGTACGAAGATGTTCTGCGGCTGCTCCACCGCCTTCGGCGCCGCGCCCAACTCCCAGACCTGTCCTGTCTGTCAGGGCATGCCGGGGACCCTGCCCGTGATCAACCGGCGCGCCGTCGAGTTCGGTATCAAGACGGCCCTGGCCATCAACTGCACGGTCAACGCCGACAATCGCTTCGCGCGCAAGCACTACTACTACCCGGACATGCCGAAGAACTATCAGATCAGCCAGTACGAGGAGCCGCTCGCGGAGCACGGCTACCTGGACATCGAGGTAGCGGGGGAGACGCGGCGGATCGGCATCCAGCGTCTGCACCTCGAGGAGGACGTGGGCAAGCTCGTGCACGAGGGGAGCAGCTTGGAGACGGCGCTCTCGAGCCAGGTCGACTTCAATCGGGCGGGCGTGCCGCTCATGGAGATCGTCTCCAAGCCCGACCTGCGCACGCCCGAAGAGGCGGCCTCCTATCTCAAGGCCCTGCGCGCCATCGTGGTGTACCTCGACGTGTGCGACGGCAACATGGAGGAAGGCTCGCTGCGTTGCGACGCCAACATCTCGCTGCGGCGGCCCGGGGCCAAGGAGTATGGGACCAAGGTCGAGATCAAGAACATGAACTCCTTCAGGAACGTCCAGCACGCGCTCGAGTACGAGATCACGCGCCAGGCGCGTGCCCTCGACACGGGCGAGCGCATCGTGCAGGAGACGCGGCTGTGGGACCCCGACCGGGTGCACACCGTCTCCATGCGCTCCAAGGAGTTCGCCCACGACTACCGCTACTTCCCCGAACCCGACCTGCCGCCGCTCAACGTGGTGCCTGCCTGGACCGACGAAGTGCGCGGCACCCTGCCCGAGCTGCCCGCGGCGCGGCGCCAACGCTTCGTGGCGAGCTACGGGCTCCCCGCCTACGACGCGGAGGTGGCGACGCAGAGCCGGGGGCTCGCTGACTATTTCGAGGCTGCGGCCCAGGGCTCGACGAATCCAAAGGCCGTGGCGAACTGGGTCCTCAACGAGATCTTGCGCATCGTGCCCGCGGACGACGACAAGGCCATCGCGACCTGTCCCATCTCGCCCGCCGCCCTCCGGGAACTCATCGCCCTGATCGAGGACGGCACCATCAGCGGCCGGATTGCCAAGGACGTGTTCGAGAAAATGCTCGCGACGGGCGAGGGCGCCCGCGCCATCGTGGCCCGTGAAGGGTTGACCCAGCTCGCGGATGCCGGAGCTCTGGGGGCGGTAGTGGATCAGATCCTGGCCCAGCACGCCAAGGTGGTGGAGGACTACAAGGCCGGAAAGAAGGCCGCCCTCGGTTTCCTGGTCGGGCAGGTGATGAAGGCCACGTCGGGCAAAGCAAGCCCAGCCGTGGTCAACCAGCTCCTGATCGAGAAACTACCGAAACTTTGAAGGCTTAGATAGAATGGTGGGGCCTCATGATACGGCTCCACCGAGTCTGTAAGCTGTTCCAGGGCGGGCCGATGAAGCTGCCTGCCCTCAACGATGTCTCGTTCACGGTGGACAAGGGCGAGTTTGTCGTCCTCTCCGGGGCCAGCGGCGCGGGCAAGACCACCCTTCTGCGGCTTCTCTATGCAGACGAGCAGGCCTCGGAGGGCGACATCGAGGTCGCCGGCTTCGATGTCACCGCCCTCCGGCGCTCCGAGATCCCCCTCCTCCGCCGCTCCCTCGGCATCGTGTTCCAGGACGCCAAGCTGCTCGCCGGCCGCACCGTGTTCGAGAACATCGCTTTCGTCCTGCGCGTGCTGGGGGCGGCGCGCCACGAGATTACGCCCAAGGCCTTCCAGGCCCTGAAGGCGGTGGGGCTGTCGACGCGCGCCCAGGCTTATCCCGCACAGCTCTCCCAGGGCGAGGCGCAACGTGTCGCCCTGGCCCGGGCCATCGTCAAGTCTCCCGCGCTCCTCTTGGCCGACGAGCCCACGGGCAACCTCGACGAGGAGATGGCCGGCGAGATCATCGATCTGATCAAGGACATCTGGAGCCGCGGCACCACCGTGCTCTTCGCAACGCACCAGTCTCGCCTCGCCGCCCAGCTCAAGCGCCGCACCCTCCGCCTCGACTCCGGCGTGCTGACAAAAGACGAGGGCTAGCTTCATTTTCAGCTTCATCGTGAGCGAGGCGCTCGTCGATCTCCGGCGCGCCGGCCGCGTGGGCGTCAGCGCGGTCCTCCTCATCACGCTGTCGCTGACCGCGCTCGGAGGCTTCTGGCTCCTCTCCCTCAACCTCGGGCGTGCCGTGGCCCAGTGGCGCGACCGGGTGCGCGTGGTGGTCTTCCTCAAGGACGAGCCGACGCCGAGCGCGCTGGCCGATCTTACTAGTCGCGTCGAGGGGCTCGACGGCGTCTATCGCGTCCGATATGTGAGCAAGGCCGAAGCGCTCAGCTCCCTTCGCCAATCGCTCGGCGCGCAGTCAGGCGTGGTGGACCACCTCCCCCGCAATCCACTGCCCGCCTCGCTCGAGGTGACGCCGGCCGAGGGCGCGACCACTCCGGAGGCGACGCGCGCCCTCGCCGCCAAGCTCGCGGCCTTCCCGGAGACAGAAGAGGTGCAAGGGGGGGCCGAGTGGGTCGAGGGCCTCGCCCGCTGGCAACGGCTCTTCCAGGTGGTTGCCCTCGCCGTGGGCGCGGTGCTTGCCCTCGCCGCCATCCTCACCGTGACCACGGCCACCACCCTCGTCCTCCACGCCCGCCGTGCCGAGACGGAGGTCATGCGCCTGGTCGGCGCGAGCGAGTCGGTGGTGCGGGTGCCCCAGCTCCTCCAGGGCATGGTGCAGGGCCTGCTCGGAGCGGTGGTCGCGCTCGGGCTCCTTGAAGTCGCCTACGCGGTGGGCGCGCCGAGGCTCGAGCCCCTGCTCCAGCTCACCCTCGGGCTCGCCCGCGCCGTGTTCCTCTCGCTGCCCCAGATCTTGCTCTTGATCGCGGGGGGCGCCATCCTCGGCGGGCTCGGCGGCCTCCTCGCCCGGGGACGGGCCGTGGCGTGAAGGGCGCGCTCCGGGGCGCGCTCATCTCCCTCGTGGTGCTGGGCGTCGCCCTGCCCGCAGCGGGACAGAAGAAGGATAGGGAACTCGGCGACAAGGAGCAGGCGCTTCAGCAGACGCAGAAGCGGCTCAAGGAGGAGCGGGTCAAGGCGGCGGACGCGCGCAAACGTGAGGCGGGCCTCCTCGCCGAGTTGGAGGCCATTGATCGTCGGCTCGCCGAGAAGCGGAAGCAGGTCGCTCTCCTCGACGCGCGCATCCGCCGCTCGGTGGACGAGATGGGCGAGCTCCAGCGCGACATCGGCCGCCTCGAGGAGCAGCGGGCCGAACAGGAAGACGCGATGGCTCAGCGGCTCCGTGCCATGTACCGGCTGCAGGTTCAGGGCGGGGCGCTGCCCGTCCTGCTCTCGGGCGACGACCCTGTCGCTCAGGCCGTCCAGCTCCGCCATCTGACCACTCTCGCCACGGTGGACGCCCGGATGATTCGAGAGTATCGTTTAACCTCCGAAGGTCTGGCGGACCGAAAGGATAGGTTGGAGGCCCGCCGCAACGAGCTCTCAGCGCTCAGAGGCGAGGCGGAGAGCGAGCGGGCCGAGGCCGATCGAGAAGCGGGCAAGCGCCGGGCGATCCTGGCCCGGGTCAAGGACGAGCGGGCCTACCACGACCGGATGGTCGGGGAGCTGAGCGAGGCGACCCGACGGCTCGAGGCGTTCGTTCGAGACCTCCAGGAGAGGCGACGCGTCGCGAAGATCCCGCCGCCCGCCTCGAAGTCACCGAAGCCGGCGCCCCCGGCCGAGAGCAGCACGCCAGGGGTCGGGCTGGGAGCGATGCGCGGCCGGCTGGGCTGGCCCGCCGACGGGCGTGTGGTCGAGGAGTTCGGAGCCCGCGTCAATCCGCGGTTCGGCACGAAAACGTTCCGGAACGGCATCGACATCGACGCCGTTGAAGGTTCGGGTGTCCACGCGGTCTATGCGGGTCACGTGCTCTACACGGGATGGTTCCGGGGCTACGGGAACCTGATCATCGTGGATCACGGCAACGAGTACTACACGCTGTACGCTCACGTGGCCGACATCAAGGTGGCCGAAGGAGACGACGTCAAGCAAGGCCAGGTGATCGCAACGGTCGGCGATACGGGCTCGCTGCAGGGGCCGCGCCTCTACTTCGAGGTGCGCTACCAGGGCAAGCCGCAGGATCCCGCCCAATGGCTCAGACCACGAGGTTAGAGGAACAGGAGATCGAGATGGGCTCGTTTCGGAACACGAAGAAGGTGGTGATGGTCGCGGCGGTCTTGCTCGTGCTCACCCTGTCGCTGGGGGGCGGAGTGGCCAGCAAGAGCAACGATCAGGCGGCGACCTACGAGAATCTCCGCCTCTTCACCGAGGTGCTGTCGATCATCCAGAGCCAGTACGTGGACGAGGTGCCGCCCAAGGAGCTGATCTACAGCGCCATCAAGGGCACTCTCCGCGGCCTCGACCCTCATTCCTCTTTCCTCGACCCCGAGATGTACAAAGAGATGCAAGTGGAGACCTCGGGCAGCTTTGGCGGTCTCGGCATCGAGATCACGCTGCGCGACGACATCCTGACCGTGGTCACGCCCATCGAGGGGACGCCGGCCTATCGCGCGGGCATCCTTCCCGGTGACCGCATCGTGAAGATCGAGGGCATCTCCACCAAGGACATGCAGCTTGCCGACGCCGTGAAGAAGATGCGCGGCAAGCCGGGGAGCAAGATCGTCATCAGCGTGGTGCGCGAGGGGTGGCAAGAGCCCAAGGACTTCACCATCACGCGTGAGCAGATCCGCGTGCAGTCGGTGAAGAGCGGCGAGCTCGAGCCGGGCATCGAGTACATCCGCCTGCGCCAGTTCCAGGAGCAGACGGGCAACGACATCGAGGCCGCTCTCGAGAAGTACAACAAGAACAAGCCCATCCAGGGTCTCGTGCTCGACCTGCGCAACAACCCGGGCGGACTGCTCACCTCCTCCGTGGAGGTGGCGGAGAAGTTCATCGAGCCAGGGAAGCTGGTCGTCTACACGGAGGGGCGTGTGCGGAACCAGAACATGCGCTTCCAGGCCAGCGGCAAGCATACCTACGCGGACTTCCCGATCGTCGTTCTCGTGAACCAGGGCAGCGCCTCGGCCTCTGAGATCGTGGCGGGCGCCCTCCAGGACTGGGGCCGCGCCGTCGTGCTCGGCACCCAGAGCTTCGGCAAGGGCTCGGTGCAGACGATCATCCCGCTCTCCGATGGCTCCGGCCTCCGCCTCACCACCGCGAAGTACTACACGCCGAAGGGCCGGTCCATCCACGGCAAGGGCATCACCCCTGACATCATCGTGGAGGCGCCCAAGCCTACGCCGGGCCAGGCCGCCGACCAGCAGCCTCCGCCGCTCGACGAGCAGGCGCGGCTCAACGATCAGCTCAAGAAGGATCCGCAGCTCCAGCGCGCGCTCGACTTGCTCAAGGCGATGAAGATCATGGACAAGACCACCCGTCCGGATAGCTCGCCGCGGGCCTCGGCGCGCTGATCGGGCGGCATGCCGGCGCGAGTCTGGACGGCTCTCGCCGGACTCATCACGG
>Ga0126373_10005250_pt1 | contig 10023 bp, 9 predicted proteins | sample PanSoiMetPlot_11_FD_92545 | JGI IMG/M metagenome (GOLD analysis project Ga0126373, IMG submission 92545) | Tropical forest soil microbial communities from Panama - MetaG Plot_11 | ecosystem: Environmental > Terrestrial > Soil > Tropical forest > Bulk soil | place: Panama | collected 2016-02-17 | reverse complement strand
TGACCGCCGCCGCGGCCGCCGCCCCAGTGACCGCCGCCGCGGCCCCCGAAATCCCACGGGCCACCGTGGCCACCGTCGGTCTTGGCCTTCAGGGCCTCGCGGATCTGCGCCAGCACACTGCCGACAACCCCGCAAGGTCCGAAGGCTGTTCCTGCTGTCATCTGCCACCACCGTTAATCTCTCGCGATACGATCTCGATATATCGGTAGCGTACGTCGCGAGGAATCAGAAGACAAGTCATAACTCGACTCGCCTTGAGCGGCTGGTGGCGACCACCGATGTGCCGTCACCTGGCTGTCGCCGTGTCCGCCAGGCGTAGCAGGCCATCGCTGCGAGGAACCCGATGCCGGCCAGCATGAAGCAGTTCGCTGTCAGCGTGGTCAGCCCGTGGAATCCGTATTCGCTGTTGCCGCCCGCGTGCGGCGTCCACCACATCGGGGCGAGCACGAACAATAGGTATCCGCTCGCTGCCGCCACCCGGCTGGCAGTGCCGCCGCGCAACAAGACGATCAGTGCGGGCATGATCCAGACCCAGTGATGAGTCCACGAGACCGGTGAAATCAGCAGGCCGGTCGTGCCGGTGACTGCTGCCGCGCCGAGCCAGTCGTCACGCCCGGCGAGCAAGACCGCGACAGCCAGTCCGGCCGCGCCGACGATCACTGCGACTGCGATGTACCAGGTTCCGACGTGGCTGACTCCGCCGAGGATCCGCGCGGCTGCCGCGTCAAGCGACTGGTTACTGATGTAGGTCACGCGGACCCGTGAGGTGTCGTAGAACAGGCGCGTCCAGTACAACCGTGAGGCGCTCGGGTCGACGAGGTATCCGGTCACTGCGCAGGCCGCAAAAGTGCCGGCCGCGATCAGCGCGTCCTTCGTCTTCCTTGTCAGCAACAGCAAGACGATGAAGATGGCGGGCGTTAGCTTGATGGCAGCGGCGAGGCCGATGCCAATGCCGGCCCGCTTCCCCCGAGCCACGCGCCAGATATCGGCCAGCACCATCGCCAGCAGGAACACGTTGACCTGACCGAGGAACAGCGTGTGATAGACGGGCTCGAGTGCAAGCCCGGCGCCGGTGACGGCGGCCACTGCTGCTGTTGACGGCCGGCAGCCAGCGAGCTTTAGCGAGAGTACGCATGCCCAGGCGAACGCCGCCAGCGTTGCCAGTTCCCAGGCCAGCACGACCATGACGGTGGGCACTACCGTCAGCGGCGCGAACAAGGAGGCCGCGAACGGCGGATAGGTGAACCAGTTCGCATGGGCCTGCACCAGGTACAAGCGCGAGGCCTCAGTGACCGCGTGGCCGCCCCACAGATAGATGTTCAGGTCGAACGGCCGGTACACGATCGCGAAACCGATGACGACCGCGACTTCAACTCCCGCGACGGCGTAAGCGAGCTCGCGCGCCCGCGACGTCGCCGCCATCAGGTCCAGTAGGCGGCTCAGTGCTTCGGCCGACTTCGGCTCTGATGGCTGCGCTTGCGACGGCGGGGGCTCAGCCGCAACGTACGCGACGCTAACGGTTGCCGCGCGAGCTGGCGGCAACGCACTCACGCGGTTCATTGGCTCAGCCTGCGCGTGCGGAAAGGGCGAGCGCATCGGGGGAATCCCTTATCCAGCCCTGGGAAACGCGCAGGTGGATAAGGGTCTGCGGGATCGGACTGGGTGTCGCGCTGAACCCGTGACTAGCAAGGGAAGTCAGCCGCCGGAACGGGCATTGCGCGCGTGATTTGACACACGGGATCACGCTACGTCGCGTACCTGTTACTCTCAGTTCTTGGCGGTGGGGTGTGCGCCAATGTTTTGGGGGTGCTTGTTGACAGGTTGGTTGCTCGGAGACATCCGAGCGGACGGTCTATCCGCTGGAGACATACGACGGCTGTCGGATCTGGCTGCCTATCGCGAAGCCGTAGCCGATGTGCTCGCGGAACTGGCGGGACCTAGCGGCGAATGCCCGAAGAAGGCGGCAGCCGAACGGATCCTGACGCGTCGCCTTTCCGAGCCGGAGTTCGCGATGATCCTGTCCGCGACACCGGCGGGCGAGGACGCGGCAGTGCGCCGGGTGCTGCGCGAGGTTCGGTCGTATCAGCACAGCGCGCGCAGTTCTGCGCGGAACCTCGCCGCCATGATTCGCATCGCACTGCTGGCGCAGATCGACGTGCTCTGGTGGGGTCACCTGTCGCCCTATCAGTCCGACGCCGACGTGTCTGGCTCGGCTGACCTGCTGGAGCTGGACGGACTGCGGCGCGACGGCATGCTTCTGTTCAGCTACCGTCGCCAGGCCTCAACGCTCATTACGAGGGCAGCCCGCGCAGCAGAGCGGAGAGCAGCGCCTGGCCGGGTGCCGCGGACGGCGGGCCTGCGGTTCGCCTACGCACGGCCGGAACTGATCGTTCTGCTGAACCAGATCGCGGCCGACTTCGCAGACCTCGCGCCGCCAGGCACGCCGCCGCTATGGGTGACTAGCCTCGTCCGCAGCGTCACGCATCAGCATCACCTGCGGGACCTCGGTTACGCCGCCCTGCTCCCGAGCGCGCACTGCGTCGGGTTCGCGGCAGACATCGAGATGAGCTGGTTCCGGCAGTTCGATGCTGACGTGGCTCTGCAGCGCGTGCTACTCGAACGGCAGCATGCCGGTGAGCTCAACGTCATCGACGAGGGCCAGGCGTGGCACGTCTGCGTCCAGCCGGGAGCGGGTCGGGCGCTGCGCCTGGTCCCTGGTCATCGCAACGGGGGCTGAGCCGATGTGCGGAATCGCGCTGATAGCCGGCGCAGAACCAGACGCTGGGCTGTTCGATCGGATGCTCCGCGCCGTGGCGGCGCGAGGCGAGAGCGAGGAGACAGCCTGTGACAGCCGGCTGCTCGCGGGCGTCCAGCGACTTAAGATCACCGACCGGGAACGCGCAGTACAGCCCTGGCGGTCTACCGACGGCCGCTGGTTGCTGTGCTACAACGGCGAGATTTTCAACTACCGGCAGCTGCGCACCGAACTGATCGGCCGGGGCCGGTGGTTCCGAACCGACAGCGACACCGAGCTCGTGCTCGCGGCATTCGGCGAGTGGGGCGAGCGCGCGGTGGACAGGTTCCGCGGCGAGTTCGCGCTGGCGATCGCGGACCGCACCGCGGGCCGGATCTACCTGGCTCGCGACCCGGTCGGGGTGAAGCCGCTGTACTGGTCGTGGAGCGACGGCCGGCTGCACGTCGCATCGGAGGTTAAGGCACTGGTGCCCGTGGGCTCGCCAGTATCGGAAGTGCCGCCCGGCCACCACGGCTGGGCCGATGTGGCCCGCAGCGCCGGGCCGGTGCTCAGGCCGTACTTCGACCTGACGCGGCTTGGCGAGGACCAGCCACCGATCGAGGATCCGGCCGAAGCGGCTAAAGCGCTGCGCCTGGCAGTCGAAGACAGCATCCGGGTTAGGGTCGACACTGACCTGACGGTCGGAGTGATCTTGTCCGGCGGGCTGGACAGCTCGATCGTGCTGGCCAACGTCCAGGCGATGCACCCGGACTGCGTAGCGCTGACGATCGGCGCGGACGGCAGCGACGATCTGCGCTTCTCGCGTCGCCTGTGCGCAGAGTTCGGAGTCCGGCACGAGGTCATCCACGTGAAGCCACGAGACATCCGCGCCGCCGATATCCGTGCTGCGATCCGGATGTCCGAACTCACCGAGTACGGCGACATCATCAACGCTGTGGTGTCGGTGCCGCTGTTCGCACGGGCGCACCAGCTTGGCCTCAAAGTCGTGCTCACCGGCGACGGGTCGGACGAGCTCTTCGGCGGCTATCCGATGTACAAGCGGGCCGGCGCTGCAGCGTCACACCGGCTGTTCCTGCACATGATCGCGAACCTGCACCGGACCGAGCTGCAACGCGTCGACCGGGTCAGCATGGGCAACGGCGTCGAGGCGCGGGTGCCCTACCTTGATCCGGACGTGGTCGAGCTGGCTATGCGGCTGCCGCTCGATCTGAAGGTCCGCGACGGCCAGGAGAAGTGGATCATGCGGCAAGCATTCGCGGACGTGCTGCCGGAGTACATCCTGCAGCGGCCCAAGAACCCGATGTCGCATTCTTCCGGGCTGCACGAACGCGCCCGGCTGTACCGGGCGCTGTTCGCCCGCATGCACTCCTCGTTCGGCTACGACCTGCTCGAGCCAGTCCAGCGCGACTTCTCGGCCGTCCTGCGCCGGTGTGATCTCGATCTCGACCGGGCTATCGCCGCGACGGCGGCGCGCCAGGACTACACGGTGGCCGAGCATGCGCGTGACCTGGTCGGCGCGCTGCGCTGGAACGCCGCCGCGGCGGGGCGGCGGCAGCGCAGCCCGGCGAGGCACCGGCGGAATCTCGGCGAGCGGGCATCGTAGACGAATAGCGAGCCCGGAAATGGACATCTGTTATAAGGCGGCTCGGAGCCGAGTGCGCCGCGAGGGCCGGTGACCTGGACAAACGAGGCGCAGATAACTGAGCCGGGAGGTTTCGGGTGGAAGTCAACGTGGCCCTGTCGCTGCCACGGGACGTGGCGAGCGTGCCGGTCACCCGGCAGGTGCTGGATTCCTGCCTGGAGCGGCTCGGCGTGGTGCCCGAGACCCGGGCCGACATAGCGCTAGCGCTGAGCGAGGCGTGCGCCAACGTCATCCGGCACGCCGGGCCTGGCGAAGAGTACGAGGTTATCGCTACCACCAGAGCTGGCCGGTGCGTCATCGAGGTGGTCGACAACGGCGGCCGCGATGGGGTGAAGCTCCCACCCGGAGACCATGCCGACATTTCCGAGCAAGTTATGTCGGATCACGGTATGCCCGAGCACGGGCGGGGCCTGAAGATCATCGACGCCGTCACCGACGAGCTGTCCATGACGGGCAGCGGCCTCGCTGGTACCACAGTCCGCTTCGAGAAGGTCCTGACCTGGATACCGGGTGCGCCCGCGGAGCAGTTGTCGGCCACGGGCCGGTAACTGCCCGCGCGGCCTCAGCTGCGACGGAAGCGGCTAGCGGCCCATGCGAGTATCAGCAGCACGACGCCTACGACGAACGAGACAGCCGCCCGGAGTGTGTGCGAGCCCCCGTGATGCTTGCCGACCATGAAGTGCACCGAGTTCAGCGCGCCGGCGACGTAAAGTACGCCCAGGATGATCGCCAGGATTCCGAGGACCCCGAGGACGATTGCTAGTGCTCGGCTGTTCGGCCTGCCTGGCGCGCTCACCGTAGTGGTTTGACTCACCTGATTCCTCCCGGCATGGTTCATGGTTGGCTGAATGCACGGCTGCCTGCCAGGCCCTGCGCTGCTACCGGTAGTTTTCGATCAACCGGGGAAGCCAGGCTGGCCTTATCTCGTATCAAGGTAGCCGATATCACGCACATCAATGATCTGCAACTGCGCGCTGTAGCGGGCGGCAGTCTACTATCAGGCGCCGCCGGGTGTGCGCTGGACTGGCTAGCACTGAATGTCCTCAGAGGACTGAGCGGTGGCCGAAGCCGATCCGGAGGCGGCGGTAACTGAGATGGTCTGGCCGCAGGCCGAGGAGCTGTCGATTGCGATGAAGATCACGCCCTGGGACTGGCCGCCGGCCGGGATCGGATCGTGACTACAGACCGCCCCGGCTGACGTTGCCTTACAGGACCAGCCGTCGTGGCCAGGGTGGTCGCTGATTGCCTGGTCTCCGCCACCGCCACCGCCACCGTTGCCGTTGCCGCCACCGTTGCCGTTGCCGTTGCCGTCTCCGGTGATCAGCGAGCTGCCAGCTGGTAGCGCCACCGACACCGTGAGCGCTCTCGTCCCTGCAGAACCGGTGTCGCTCACCTGGAAGACCACGGAGTGGTGGTGGTTGCCGTGAACATCGACGTTCGCAATGAGCCGAACCGCGGAAGACGAGCTCGAACGGTGCGCCGCAGGCGAGCTGTCTGGCGGCTGGGCCGGGCTGGTCGACGCTGGCTGGCTGGCCGGCGGGGCTCCAGGGGTGCTGCGACTCGCCGATCCCCGGACCGGGACCGGTGCCGTGGTCGACCGCGTCGGGGCGTCCGCGGACTGCGCGAGAGTTGATGGCGCTTGCAGCGAGGCCGGAACCTGGGCCTGATTTCTGCCTGCGGGCTTCATCGGCGTGCCATGGCCGGCGAGCGAGACGGCGAAGGCAATGGCGCCGAGCGCGATCACGGCGGCGCCGCCTGCGGCTACCCAGCGCCGCGGCCGCGGGGTATCCCGGACCGCCGCGGCCGGCCGTAGCCACCCGGCTATACCCGCGGCGGCCCCGGCAGTTGCCCTTGCCCGTGCCGCTGGCAGGGCCGCGGTGCGCGCACTCCCTGGACCTGCCAGGTAATAGGCTGCCGACCCGCCCAGGAAGACCGGGGCGACCACGGCTCGCAGCGGCAGGCTGACGTCCGACAGGTCAGCGAATACCGCGCGGCAGTTGTCGCACCGGCTCAGATGCTCCGTCAGCGTACTGCTGTCGGGCCCGGACACGGCATCCCGGATGAAGGCGCCGAGCCTGAGGCCTACGGCCATGCACTCTCGGGCGACGACACCGGAGGTGTACATCTGCAAATAGGCCCTTGTGAGGCCGTCCCTGGCCCGGCGCCTGAGCGCCATTACGCCACCCAGGCTGAGCCCGAGCAGCGGCCGGACGTCAGCAGGGCTCGCCTCCTCTATATCGGTATGCCAGAGCACCGCCATCCAGCGCTCGGGCAGTGACAGGAAGGCCCGCACGATGATCGGGTCGTCCTGGCCGGCGACGGCGAGGTCGAGGTACGGCTCGGCGGGATCCGCCAGGTTGTCGCTGGTCGTCACCTGCGACTGCGCGTGCCGGTGCTCACAAACCCGGCGCAAGGCGGTCAGCAGGTAAGGCCGGAATGCATCCGCGGGGCCCCTGCCACGCCGCGTGACTTCCAGCAGCTGATCAAACGTATCGGCTACGACCTCGTTGACTTCCTCGACTGTCCCGACAAGATCACGGGCAAGCCAGCGAGCGGCTTGCTCATGGCGCTGATAAAGAATCTCGTACGCCGCGGTCTCCCCCGCGCACACCCTGTTAAGAAGTTCTGCGTCAGCTGCGCTCAGCATGGCGCGCTCTTGGTCGCTCACTTGCTCCCGCCCCACGTTTTACGTCCCAGTGCGCAATAGAATCATCGCCGTTATCGCGTCATCGCGCACAGGAAATCGCAGGCATGAAGTCGGTGTGTCCGGATTCCTCAGGAGGCCGCCTCAGTGAGTTCGGTACCGCACCTGACCCCGGCAGTCGTCGCGGTCGTTATCGGGGCTGGGGCGCTGCACGCTTGCTGGAATGCCATTGCCAAGGAGGTAAAGGACCGCCTGATGGCATTTGCCTGGATTGGCATTGCCTCCACAGTCGCCGGTGGCGCAGTGCTCTTGGTCACTGGCCTGCCCTACCGGGCGGCAATCGCGTTCGCGATCGCATCCGCGGTGATCCACGTCGGCTACGACCTGGCCTTGATGAACTCGTATCAGCTTGGCGCGTTTAATCAGACCTATCCGATAGCGCGCGGGACTTCACCGCTCCTCGTCGCGGTCGGCGCGTACTTCCTCGCCGGCGAGCACCTGGGCGCAGTCGCCGTCATCGGCATTGCAACGCTCGCCGGAGGGCTGATGAGCCTGGCGCTGTCGTCGGGTCGCCTTACCCGTCACGACGCACCAGCCATCGGCGCGGCGATCCTGACTGGCCTTACCATTGCCGGCTACACGATCGTGGACGGTCTCGGGGTGCGCCGAGCGGGCGATCCGTGGGCGTACGCGGCACTGCTGTTCGCCTTGCAAGGACCGCCGCTGACGGTGGTGGCCGCGATCCGCCGGCCGGCCGCCTCGTGGCGCGGTCGAGCCGGCACCGAACGCGGCCTGGCGGCCGGCGTCCTGTGCGTCCTCGCCTACGGCATCGTGCTCTGGGCGCAGACGAAGGCTCCGCTCGCCGAGGTGGCGGCGATCCGGGAGACAAGCGTCGTGTTCGCCGCGCTGATCGGGCTGGCCGTACTCGGTGAGGACTTCGGCAAGCGCCGGGTCGCCGCCGCCATAGTGATCGCGACCGGTATCGTCCTGATCGGCCTCTGAGGTCCGGATCGGCAAGCTCCGCGATCAGTAAGCTACGGTAACCGGGTGACGGAAAGCCAACTGCTCGAGGAGTATCTTGCGGTCGTCGGAGCCGGCCCTGGTAACGGCGATAAGACCGACGCGAAGCTGCTAAGCGGTCAATTCCATGACGTCGTGCTACTTGACGAGGTTGCCTACCGCTTTCCGCGCGACGAGGAATCTCGGCGGCTTCTCCCGGCCCGGATCGCGCTATTGCGCGTCCTGCGGAGCTGTGAAATGCCTGTTGCGATTCCGGGGCTGCTGTCCGATGCTGCAGTCGGCAAGCCGCTCGGTCAATGCCATGCGGCGCTGCAACGGGTGTCAGGCCAGCCGATCGAGCCAGATCAGTTCGCCGAGGGCTCGGCGCAGTCCGGTGTGATCACCGATCTGACCGTGCTTTTTGACCGGCTACTCGAGCTGGGGTCGAATGCCGACATCCAGGAGGCAGTCCCGCGAGCCGATCCGCATTCGTGGCAGCGCTTCGCCGACGAGGTCTCCAGGGTCCTGTTCCGGCTCATGTCACCTGATGGCCGCGTGCGGGCGGAAGCCGAGCTGAACCGGGTCGTGGCGATTGATCCGACCGGCGATGCCCTGGTGCACGGTGACCTCGGCGGCACCAACCTGCTCTGGACAGGTTCCGGTTCTGAACTCCGCCTCGCCGCCATACTCGACTGGGACGGGGCGCAGATCGGCAGCCAGGCCGACGATCTTGCATCGATCGCAGCGACCTTCGGCTGGCCACTTGCCGAGCAACTGGACGCGAAGCGACACGATGGCGCAACACCCACGCTTGCCGACGCTAAGGCCATCGCAGCCACGTTCGCCCTTCAGCAGGCCCTGCCGGCTGCCATCAGCGGTGACATACCCGCCCTGGACGACGGATTGACCTCCTATCGCGACGCTGACTAGACGACGGGCCCTCGTCAGCGCGGCTTCGTGAGGTCTTGCCGACTACCAGCGACCCCGGTGCACTACATCGTCGAACGGCCGCCTGTCGGGCCGCCGGACCGGCGCCAGCGGCCGGTCCGCTGGGTAACCCAGGGAGAGCAGCAGCAGCCAGGTCCGGTCTTCGGGCAGCCCGAGCACCTGGCGGGCCAGCTCGATGTCTTCAACTCCGGCGTGACAGCTACCGATCCCCAGGTCCGCTGCCGCCAGCGCCATGCTCACGGTGGCCTGGCCGAGGTCGAACTCGCCGCGCCCGAACTCGTTGTCGGCGGCCGGCCCGATGACCGCGATTGTCGCAGCTGAGCCCGCCACATGGTGGGCTCCGTAGAAGACCCGCGACAGGTCCTGAAGCTGTGCCCGGTCGGTCACGACGACGAAGTCCCACGGCTGCCAGTTCTGTGAGGAGGGCGAGCGGCGACCCGCCTCGAGGATCTGATCGAGATCATCCGGCCGGATAGGACGGTCGGCGAAGGCGCGGACGTTGCGCCTTGAGGTAATGGCATCCCAAGTCTGCATGCTGCGGACAATAGCGCGCGCGCTCCGGCAGCTAACAAGCCCCCGGTAGCTGGATAGCTGCGCCTGCCGGGAGGGTAATACTCCGTGGCAAGGGGCCTGGCATTGGCGGACGGGCCTGGTCAGGCGCATGGGGATTCGTCGGGGGAGTGGCATTAGATGGACCTGGTAGTTGTTTTCCTTGTGCTTTGCGCTATTGCCTGGCTGCGGAAGTTAACGGCCGGGGAAGGTGCGGGCCAGCATTTTGCAAGGGCTGGTCCGTTAGCTGCGTGTGCTGACAGCGACTCCGGCGGTGCCGGCGTGGCTGCAAGGATACGGTGTCAGTCGTGCAGACGAAGCTCGCGTTGGTTGTCCGGGCCGACCTCGGCATGGGGCGTGGCAAGATAGCCGCGCAAGTGGCGCACGCCGCAGTTGCCGCGGCACTAGCCGCGCTCGGGACCGCCGGGTTTCGTGCCTGGCTGCGTGACGGTCAGCCTAAGGTCGTCTTGCGGGCGGCCAGCGAGG
>Ga0126373_10005249_pt1 | contig 10027 bp, 12 predicted proteins | sample PanSoiMetPlot_11_FD_92545 | JGI IMG/M metagenome (GOLD analysis project Ga0126373, IMG submission 92545) | Tropical forest soil microbial communities from Panama - MetaG Plot_11 | ecosystem: Environmental > Terrestrial > Soil > Tropical forest > Bulk soil | place: Panama | collected 2016-02-17 | reverse complement strand
TCGCTGAATTCCCCGCGGGAAAACTACTTAATCAACTGTAGGGCAACGTCGCCGCGTACTACAGCACGTCACTACTACAGGCCACACTATGCCTGAACCAGCCCACGCCGTATGGCGTAACGGACGAGGCCCGCGGTTTCGTGAATGTCGAGCTTCTCCATAATCCGCGTGCGGTGCGTCTCGGCCGTTTTGACGCTAATGTTCAGTACTCCTGCTACTTCTTTTGTGGTTTTGCCCTCGGCGATGAGCTGCAAGACTTGCCGTTCGCGCGGGCTCAACGGTTCGGACGAAAGTTCCGTCTTATTTTGATACGCCTGAACGACCGCACGCGACACTTCAGGGCTAAGGTAAACGCCGCCGCGGGAAGCTTCGCGAATCGCCTGGACCAGGTTCTCGGCGGCATGTGTTTTGACCACGTACCCTTTTGCGCCGACGCGCAAGGCGTCGAGCAAATATGGATCCTCGTCATGCACCGTCAGGAAGATGGTCTTGGTTTGCGGCGAAACTTTCTGAATTTCTTTCGCCGCGTCAATACCATTGAGGACCGCCATGCTGACGTCCAGCACGGCGACGTCAGGATGCAGTGATTCCGCGATCTTGACGGCCTCTTGTCCGTTGGCAGCCTCGCCAACAATTTTGAGGCCCTCTTTCTCCAACAGCACTTTCAACGACTGGCGAACGATTTGGTGATCGTCAGCAAGTAATACTTGTATCGGCATGGCTTAAGCCTCCACGGGGATTAGAATTTTGAGTTCGGTCCCTTGTTGCGGTGCAGATTCGATTTGAAGCGTTCCCCCCAGAACATTCAAACGTTCCCGCATTCCCAAGAGGCCCAATGCGTTCCTGCTTCCCCTTGCTATAACGGGATCGAAGCCTACCCCGTCATCCCGTATGGAACAATGGAACTCGCCCGGACTCCGCCACAGCCGGATGTTCACGCGAGACGCCTTGGCGTGCCTGGCCACGTTGTTCAATGCTTCCTGCGCCACGCGGTACATTGCGGCTTCGACCGACTTGGTGAGGCGTGGGCCAAGTTTGCCATCTACACTCACGGGCAATGCAAAACGCTTGGAAAATTTTTCCGCGAGAGTTTGCAGGGCGGGCAGAAGCCCATAATCATCCAATACCGTCGGACGAAGCTCGTGTGAGAAATTCCGCAACTGCTGCTCGACCTGTTCAAGAAGCGACTCCACTTCGTCCAGATTGAGTTGCACAGCGGGAGAAACGCTGCGCGCCATTTGGCGCAACTGGATGTGAACCGCAGCCAGTAACTGGCCGGATTCATCGTGGAGCGCGCGGGCAATCCTGCGGGTCTCACTTTCTAAAGATTCATTCAGACGGCGCAAAGTGTCATTGGCCTCGCCGAAGGCGCGGTGTGTCATTTCGAACGGAGACATAGCCTCAACCAGGAACTCGCCCGCGGGCCGAAGCACATCATCCTTCGAATGCCCGTTCGAAAGAACCGTTTCCAAAGCGTGCTGATGCACGCCGATCATGTCCAGGATTCCGCGGCCTTCGCTGAGCGCGCGGCGCCCCAGCTCGTACCCCTGCTTCAATGAACCTTCTCCACCCTGGCGGAGATAGGTTCTTAACGCGTGTTCATACTCCCCGTGCAGCCCATCCACTGGGCACCTCCTTTTGCGGTCCTGTGTAGCGCGCAACGAGCACCAGCGCGTCATCAGTTCCGCGCGCAAAGCGAGCGAGAATCGTGTCGGCGATAGCTTGGGCGGAGCCCGGTCTAAGCCCATCAGCAAAACCGAGTCGCACTCCATCTGTCACGAAAATCAGCGTATCGCCCCTTGACACTGGAACAATCGAAGCAACCAATGAGGGCAACTGGTCTCCGACGACCCCGCCGCGAAGCGGGAGCACTTCCTGGCCGACCGTTCCGTAGGGATCCCGGTGGAGAAGCACACCTTCCACGTTTCCCACGCCGAGCCATGTAACCGTGGCGTCGCTGGCCTTGAAGGAAGCGAGGCTCATCACGACTCCGCGAGTTGGCTTCAATTCTTCATGGCACAAGCGAACCAGCGTAAGGACCGACTCTCGCGCATTTTGTTCAAGGACTTCTGTTGCGATTCGCGCAGCCGCAGCCGCGCCCGGGCCGTGCCCCAGACCGTCGACAACAGCCACCATGGCTCCTCCGTCGAACTGTACGATGGCGTGGCGGTCGCCTATTTCGGTCTGCCCAGGCAAGGCCTGTGCGGCAACGCCGCAATCGACCAACGCCACTGTCTCTACCTTTTCCATTTGCGCGCGGTCACGGTCGTACCGTGCCCGACCCTCGATTCAATTTCAAATTCGTCCATCAGCCGGCGAACGCCAGGCAATCCAAGTCCCAAGCTCCGGGACGTCGAAAAACCTCCCTGCAAGGCGCGGCGAATATCTGGAATGCCGGGGCCCTGGTCGCAAGCGCGAACCATGACGCCGCGCTGCTCGCCGCGCTCAAGGAGCCGCAGCACGATTTCACCCTGCTTCGCGTAAAGAACGATGTTCCGCGCCAGCTCAGAGATTGCCGTGGCAATAAGAGTCAGCTCGCTCGAAGAAAAGCCCAGTGTCGCCGCGAGCACGCGGCCCTTCTGTCGCGCCGAAACGATGTCGGTATCTTCGTTGATCCGCACGACGATCTCTTCGAGCACACGATCCCGGGAACGTTCAAATGAATGCTCCGCCGAAGCCGCTGCTGCGAAGGGATTGCGTTCAGCGTCCACGGGGGCTCGCTTCCTTGGCGGGACTCGCTTCCTTCTTACTGAGAAAAGCAATGCCTTCTTCCAGGTCAAGCGCTGTCGGCACTCCTTCCAGTTTCAAACCAAGCTGCACCATGGTGAACGCAACATCGGGCTGGATTCCGACGATGACCGTCTCCGCGCCGCGCAATCGAATCATGAATGTAATGTCACGGAGCGTGCGCGTGGCGAAGGAATCCATCACGTCCAGGGCGGTGACGTCGACAATGACGCCGCGGGAGCGCAGGCGGCCGACCTGCTCGACGAGGGCGTCACGCAACTGCACGAGATCCGCATCGGAGAGCGCCGACTGAATAGACGCGATGAGATAAGGACCTTGTTTGAGAATCGGGACTTCCACAATTCATCCTTAGGCGTGCTCTGTCTTTTCAGCGAAAGGCACAACTTTGTAGCCAAGGAGGCGCTCGGCTTCTTCGATCCCCCCTTGGAGGTCGCCGACCGTGTTCATCTTGCCCAAGTCCACGCCAATGGTTACGAGAGTCTGTGCAATCTCCGGAGACAATCCAGTAATGATGACGGTAGCGCCGAGCAAGCGGGTGGCTTCGACGGTTTGCACCAGGTTGTTCGCGACGTTCGCGTCCATCACCGGAACGCCGGTGATGTCGATGACGACCACCTTTGCGCGGTTCGTGCGTATGCCGCGCAGCAACTGCTCGGTCAACTGGCGCGCGCGCTGCGGATCAATCACGCCGATGATGGGAAGGATCAGAAGACGCTCGCGAACCTGCAACACGGGAGTGGACAACACGCGAATCGCTTCCTGTTGTTCGCGGATAACGCGCTCGCGCTCTTGGACGAAGCCGACGGCCACCGTGTTCGCGATGCGGTTCGCGGCGGGCTCGTACGCATCGAGGATGCGGTTCAGCAGCGCGAAGTCGTTCTGATACTTGGCAAACAAAGAGCGCGCGAGCACGTCGCGCAACAGAAGCACGATGCCGACGACTTCATGCGTTTCGACGCCCCGGGGAATGATGCGTTCCGAAAGGTTGCGCGCATAAGCTTGCAGCGCTTCGAAGGTGCCCGTTTCGAGCGCTTCGACGTAGTTGTCGTACACCGACGTGGCCTCGGCGAAAATTTCTTCCTTGGTCATCGCCGTCAGCAATTTGGCCTCGGTGATTCGGCGGGCCCATTCTTCGCGCAATTGCGTTCGATTTTGCCGCAGGTGCGCCACCAACTGGCGGAGCAGCTCGGCCGTCGGAGCGGTCATTTGATGGGCCGGTCCAAACGTGGTCCGCGTGTCTCGCGTTTCGCGCATTTCTTGTGCCATCCGGTCTCCTTCTGTTTTTTCAGACCCCGGCAGATGTAGGCGTGTAAGGAAACTCTCTGACCAGCCTGTAAGGCAGTAGGATTTTTACAGACCAGGAAATACGGTGGAATCGGGGAAGCACCTTGGATTTGCCGAGTATTGACCCTACAGTGTTTACAGTAGAAACAGGATGTATTTCAATTTATGGCGGTTGCGGCCAATTTTGCGCTCGATTTTGGCCGAAATTCCTTCCCTGACAGTACGGCTTTCACCGCAGCGATCAGATCACGGCCAGCCTTACCTTTCGATAAGAAGCCGTGAGCGCCGACATGGAAGCTTTCCTGCGAGGTCTGTTCGGAATCATGAACGGTGAAGATCAGTATCTTGGTCTCGGGGCGAGCGCGGAGAATCTGGCGCACCACTGCGAGTCCGTTCAACGCCGGCATGTTGATGTCCAGGATCACTAGGTCCGGCTTGAGACTCAGTGTTTTCTCGACAGCCTCAATACCATCGGTGGCTTCACCGCAGATTTGAAGCCCTGGCTCGCTTTCCAGCATCGATCGCACTCCGCGACGGAGCATTTCGTGATCATCGGCAACCAGTATGCGATGCGTGGCAGATTTTCGATCGTCGGCCCTTCCCTCGTCGGTAGCACCTGCAAGGCTCTCCAGGTCGACGGGCAAGGAGAGTTCTTGAAGAGGAAGCGTGGCCACCACCACAGTACCCTTGCCTAACTGAGAGAGAATCTCCAGCCGGCCAGAAAGCTGACGGATCCGCTGCCTCATGCCCTGAATTCCAACACCTAAAGGGGCATTGCCGCCGCCGCCGCCGCCAGCAGCTTTGGCCTTTTCGGCTGGCATTCCCTTTCCCGAGTCGCCGACCTCCAACTTAAATTCGTCTTCATCCACACGTATGCGAACGTACGCTGTGCGGCTTCCGGAATAACGGTGGACGTTGGTGAGACTCTCCTGCACAACGCGGAACAGGGCGACCTCAGCGTCGGGCCGTAGCCGGGGCAGATTGCGAGGAATATCCACATCAGCGCGAATTCCCGTGCGCTTCTGAAAACCCTGTGCGTACCACTTTGCCGCTGCGGGCAATCCGAGTTCGTCAAGCAACGGCGGGTGCAAGAGATACGAGAGAGTGCGGATTTCCTCGCTGATTTGGTTCGTCAAGTCCAAACACTGCGCAATGGACTCCTTGGTTTCTTCATTTGCGGTGGGCGAAAGCAGGCGCGTCATGCGCGAAAGAGCGATGCATTGAAGCGCGAGTTTCTGACCGGTAACATCGTGGAGGTCGCGCGCAATGCGGCGCCGCTCTTCGTCCTGAAGCTCGAGCAGGCGCGAAGAAAGCTGCCGAAGGGCCTCTTCGTTGGCGTGGAGCGCTTCGTTCGCGTCGGCAAGTTCGGTCAAATCCGTCGCAACAGCGCAGACGGTTTCCAGTTCTGCGCCTTTGACAGGATTCAAGGACAGGCGAATCGAAGTCTTCCGAGAGTCGTTCAACTTGAGTTCAACTGCTCCCTTGACGCTGCCGCGAGTCCCGCTTTCGAGAAGGACCTGGAGCCTGGGCAGCTCTGTCGCCGGTACATGGTCCTGCAGCCGAGTACCAATAAATTTTTCAAGGGGCAGCCCTGCAAGCTCGGCGAAACGATTGTTCGCATAAAGAACCGTGCCTTCACCATTGAGCGTGGCCGCGCCTTCGTTGATGGTTTCAACGAGAACGCGATAGGGATGCTCAGCGCCCTGCAAGAGAAAAACGCGCTCCCCCTGCGGCAGCTTAACCACAACAGCGTCAACCTCACCCCGGCGGATGGCCGTAAGAATCTGCTCGAGTTCCGCAACACGCCGGCGCAGCGCCGCGTCTTCCTTTCTTCGCGGGACTCTTTCTCGTTGAGGACGCTGGAAATGGTTAGTTGGCTTTTTCATTGTGAATGCCGAGTCCGGCTAACAATTGCTCCTGGTCTGAAAGATTGCCGATTAGCCTTCGAATTGGAGCGGGACGCGCTTTCACGAGCGTCGGCGTAGCAACAATTTGGGCCGCTCTGGCCAATTCAGGCTGCTGGCAGATATCGATAACCTGAATATCATACTGCCCATCCAGGTGGCTCTGGCAAGCATGCAGCAGATTTCGCACAGAAGCGGACGATAAACTGCTCTGGCCGGTAATGTACAGCCTGAGAACATAGGCCTTCGGGCGCGCTTCCTTTGACTGGGGAGTCTTTGTCTTGCGCCGAGTTTTGCTCTGTTTAGCCACGGGCGGCCTCGGCTTTCCCGCCGCCCGCTCTCTCGACGTCCGATATATCCAAGCCGACCAAAACGCGGTCTGTATTCGAAAGATCACCAATGATTTTTCGCACGGGCACCGGCAATTTCTTGACCAGCGTCGGAATCGCCAGAATTTGATCGCCCTGCGCGAGCTGCGGATTTTTAACCAAGTCGATCACTTCGATCCGGTATCTGCCCTTGAGGTGCTCGTCGCAGATTTTCTTGAGGTTCGACATTGCCGCCAGGGATTTCGGCGTCTGTCCGGCCACGTACAGCCGCAGCTTGATGACCTCGAGCGAGCCGTTGCCATTCTTCTTGCCTGTTACGCTGCTCATCGTGAACCTCCCGCCGCCTTCGCTTTCCGTCCATTACTGGTGTTGACCCCACGGCTCTTCGACATGGCCTCTTCATCGGTCACCAGAACGCGCTCGCGCAGCTGCGCCTGGTCAATCAGGCGCTGCATTTGATGCTCTTTCGAAACGAATTCCGCTTGCAATGCAGTAATCTGCGCCTGCAAGGCCTGACGCTGGCGGTCCAGTTCCATCCTTTGACTTTCGATCTCCTGCTCGCGAAGCAACATGTCAGCTCTTTCCTTGGCCTGTTGCGCCAACCGCGAAGAGCCGGTAAGCACTCCGCCGGCGCCTATATAGGCGGGAATCAGCCGGATTCCACTCTTGCCCATAACGAACTCACGAAGCTGATTGGAGTGGGCCATCCCGCGGGATTTCACTAGGTAGACAGCGCGGTTGCGCTCGCCGCTCAGCTCGATATCGCGCATCAGCACCCACGTATCAATCAAGGACGAAATCGCGAGATTTGTGTGCTCGAGCGACTCTCCCGAGGCCGTCAGCGATGTGAAGAGCGCGGTGATTTTTCTCATTTTCAGGAAATCCAGCAAACGCGTCAGCATCGCATAGACGTCTTTTTCTGTGCTGCCGCTGATCAGATTTGTGACCGGGTCGACGATGATGGCTTTTGGCTGAAACTGCTCGACCAGCTTGTGAATTCGCAGTAAGTGCATCTCCATGCCGTACTGCGAAGGCCGCCACGCCTTGTGCACGAGCAATCCTTTTTTGATCCAGGGATTGAGTTCGAATCCGACGGAGCGCATGTTCCGCGAAAGCTGCCCGAACGATTCTTCGAACGCGACGTAAAGGCACTTCTCGCCGCGCCGGCAAGTCGCATCGGCGAAGCTGGTGGCCAGCGTCGTTTTTCCCGTGCCGGCTGTGCCGCTGATCAAAATACTGGATCCGCGGAAGTAGCCCTCACCTTCGAGCATGTCGTCAAGGTCGGCGATTCCGCTGCTGACGCGCTCGGTGGACGCGGCGTGCTGCAATTCAAGTGAGGTGATGGGCAACACGGACATGCCGTGCTCGTCAATCAGGAAGGGATATTCGTCCGAACCGTGGCTTGTGCCGCGGTATTTCACGATGCGCATGCGCCGCGTGGAAGTCTGTTCGCTGATGCGGTGATCCAGCAAAATCACACAATCGGAAACATACTCCTCAAGTCCGTGACGCGTGAGCGTGCCCTCACCTCGTTCTGCTGTCACGACCGTTGTCATGCCGCGGTCTTTGAGCCACCGGAAGAGCCTGCGAATTTCCGCGCGCAAAACGCCCATGTTTTTGAATCCTGAAAAAAGCGCCTCGACCGTGTCCAGCAGGACGCGCTTCGCGCCTACCGTTTCGATGGCATTTTGCAAACGGACAAACAGACCCTCGAGATCGTAGTCGCCGGCTTCCTCGATTTCACTTGGCTCGATGTAGACATATTCGAAGAAGAGCTCTTTGCGCTCGACGAGCCCGTTCAAGTCGAATCCGAGCGAGGCCACGTTGCGGGCCATCTCCTGCGGCGTTTCTTCAAACGCGAGCAGGACGCCCGGCTCATTGAACTCCGTGGCGCCACGCACCAGGAATTCAATGCCGAGCATGGTCTTGCCGCAGCCCGGGCCGCCGCAAACGATGGTCGTCCGGCCCTTCGGCAGGCCGCCGCCGCTGATTTCGTCGAGCCCCATAATTCCTGAGGGAGACTTCTCCAATGCAGAGAGAAACTGACTACCATTATTTGTACGCTGGGGCATGCTGCTCCTATAGGGGCCAGGGAGGAGTGAAGGGCGGGGAAGCCGTGACGCCTGGCACAGAGGCAGAGATATTAGCTGAAAACACGTGGAGGGGCAAGCTGAACCCTGATTGATTCGGGGGTTTACCTGACCCTGAAGACTTGAATCGCGTCCTTCCTTGTCGCGTTTCAGCAGAGTTTAAGACTTCTTCTTTCGAGGAACCTTCGCGCCTTTCTTCCGCGCTTCTGAGAGACCGATGGCGATTGCCTGCTTGCGGCTTTTCACCTTGCCGCCCTTCCCGCCCTTGCCAGATTTCAATGTCCCGCGTTTTCTGCGGTGCATCGCGCTCTTCACGCGTTTCTGCGCGGCCTTTCCATACTTGGGCATTTGATCCTCCTATGCAAAAAATGAAGCCGGGCTGCCGTCACTTTAGACTTCACCGGCAGCGGCTCGGTGACGCGCAGCGGCGATTTTCATTCACGAGCGAACGCGAAGGCACAGGCGGCGAATGTGACATCGTTCGGACGGCGGGCATCAGCAAAACAGGAGTTGACGCTTGTTCGGCATTTCCGCGATGCCAACTGTAGTCACATGGCAAGCAATCGCCATTCGATTGCTTCTAACTGTTCTTTGCGCCGGCGCGATCGGCTTTAACCGCGACGAACGCGGGCATTCAGCAGGTCTCCGTACAAATCTCCTGGTCGCGCTCGCAGCGTGCGTCGCCATGATTCAGGCGAACCTGCTAATCAATTCGGCGGGAAAGCTAAGCGATTCTTTCGTCGTGATGGACATTATGCGGCTTCCGCTCGGAATACTTTCAGGCATTGGATTCATCGGCGCGGGCGCAATCATCAAGCGGGGAGAGATGATCGTTGGAGTGACGACCGCGGCCACGCTCTGGTTCGTCACGGTGATGGGACTTTGCTTTGGCGGCGGGCAAAACAGTCTGGGGCTGGCGGCATTCGTGCTTGGTTTAGCGATTTTGACGGGACTAAAAAAGATTGAAAACGAAATGCCTAAGACGCAAAGTGGGACGCTACGAATCAGTGTTTCACCGCAAGGCCCGAACCAAACTCAAATTGAATCGCTGTTAACAGCCGCGGGAATGCGCTTTGCAAACTCCTCGCTGACCTATGAAACTTCGCCGGACGGAATTAGACTCTTCGGGTGGAAAGTCCGGTGGAAGAGCAAGCACGACGAAACGGCGTTGCCATCGGTGATTCAGGAATTGGCCAGAAGACCCGACGTGCGACGACTCGATTTCATGCGGTAAATTGATGCAAATCCTGTGAAGGCAGCCGTTCTCACATCGCCGAAACGAATCTCCGAGCGCCCGCTCGCCATCACGGATGTGCCGCGCCCGCAGGTTGAGGCCGGGCACGTGCTGCTGCGCGTTCGCGCCTGCGGAGTATGCCGCACCGACCTGCACATCGTCGAAGGCGAGTTGCCGTCGCAACGAAAGCAGATCATTCCCGGCCATCAGATTGTTGGAGAAATTGTCGAAGGCATGACCGCTGAATTGCCGGCGGGATTGCGCGTTGGGGTTTCCTGGCTCGGCGGCGTCGACGGAAACTGCCCGTATTGCAGGCGCGGACTTGAAAACCTCTGCGATGTACCAACGTTCACAGGTTACACCGCCGACGGAGGGTACGCGGAGTTCGCCGCCGCCCGCGCCGACTTTGTTTTCCCTTTGCCTGCGGATCTCGACGAT
>Ga0126373_10005248_pt1 | contig 10028 bp, 12 predicted proteins | sample PanSoiMetPlot_11_FD_92545 | JGI IMG/M metagenome (GOLD analysis project Ga0126373, IMG submission 92545) | Tropical forest soil microbial communities from Panama - MetaG Plot_11 | ecosystem: Environmental > Terrestrial > Soil > Tropical forest > Bulk soil | place: Panama | collected 2016-02-17 | reverse complement strand
TACATGCTGGTTTATTCGCTGGGCATAATCTTCTTCACATTTTTCTATGTGTCTATCATCTTTGATACGAACGAGGTGGCAGACAATCTCAGGAAGACGGGAGCATTCATCCCGGGCATCAGGCCTGGAAAGCGAACCAGCGAGTACCTGAATGAGATATTGACACGCCTGACGACCGTGGGCGCAATCTATCTGGCTCTCGTATGCTTGCTGCCCCAGGTTTTGCTCCAAGGCATCCAGTTTCAGTACGTTCCCTTGATCGGCGAGGCGGTCGATAAATTATTGCGGTCGAACCCACTGACGGAGTGGCTAACCAAGGGCATCGGGCTTCAGTTTTACTTTGGCGGAACGAGTACTCTGATTGTAATCGGCGTAGCAATGGATACGATGAATCAGATAGAAGCCCAGCTAATCATGCGTCATTACGATGGGTTCCTGGGGCCACGAGGCCGAAGACTCCGAGCGCGCAGGACTTAAGCAATTCGATGCCTATGATAGTCGTGCTAATAGGACCGCAGGGAGCCGGCAAAGGGACCCAAGCTCAGATGCTGTCCGACAAGCTGGGCTTACCAATTATCGCGACCGGAGAAATCCTTAGAAAGGTAGCGGAAGAAGAGACCGATATCGGCCGCGAAGTCCGCGAAATACAGAAATCGGGAAACCTGGTACCGGATGAGATACTAGCCCAGATCGTCAAGGACAGGATCGCCACGGTTGATTCCAATACCGGGTGCATCCTGGACGGGTTTCCGAGGACATTGCCGCAGGCTCGGCTCCTCGAGGAACTTGCGGAATCCGCGGGAGACAAGATATTCGCGATAAATATCTCAGTCCCGCGAGACATGCTATGGAAGCGGCTGGCGGGAAGAAGGACGTGCAGTTCTTGCGGCGCTACTTATAATGTGTATCTCAAGCCGAGCAAGGGCGAAGGCATCTGTGATGTTGACCAGGGCAGTTTGGGGATTCGCGATGATGACCGGCCGGAGGCCATTGAGCAGCGGCTCGCGCTTTATGATGAGAAAACACGGCCTATCCTCGAGTACTACAAGGAGTCGGGGCGGTTATACGAAATAGACGGGATGGGAGATCCGCAGGAAGTGTTCCGCCGCATCAACAGCGTGTTGGGAGTGAGCGGAATGGCGCGAAGGTGATGAGAGCTGATAGATCGCCCGCGGAGATCGAGAAGATGTTCTCGCAGGGAGCGAGCTCCTGATGATTATCCGGAAATCCAAAGCGGAGATCGAAAAAATGAGGGCTGCAGGCCGTATAGTCGCCGCAGTGCTCAAGGAACTCGCAGAAACAGTCGAACCAGGAATGACAACTGGCGACCTTGACCATTTGGCGGAGGCCAGGATCAGGGAAGCGGGTGCGATTCCGACCTTCAAGGGATACTACGGATATCCGGCGTCGCTGTGTACTTCGATCAATGACGAGGTTGTCCACGGAATTCCAGGCAACCGCCGGCTCAGGGAGGGCGACATTATCGGGATTGACTGTGGGGCCACCTACCATGGCTATGTCGGAGACTCAGCGATAACTGTGCCGGTGGGTAAGATAAGCCAGCACCTTGGACGATTGATCGAGGTCACGCGGGAGTCGCTTCAGGCTGCGATTGACAAGTGCAGGGTGGGTAGCCGGCTAGGCGATCTTGGGAGCGCTGTTCAGTCATACGTCGAGCCGTTAGGTTATACGGTTGTACGGAATTACTGCGGTCACGGCATTGGCCGGGCGATGCACGAGGATCCCCAGGTACCGAACTACGGCGAACCCGGACGTGGCAAAGCTCTCCAGGAAGGCTGGGTTTTGGCGATAGAACCCATGGTGAATATGGGTAACCATGATGTGAAGGTGCTCGCTGACGGATGGACTGTTGTGACGATGGACGGGATGCCGTCAGCGCATTTTGAGCACACCGTGGCAATAACCGATAAGGGGCCCGAGGTTTTGACCAGGATCGACGATTAGTCGGGGTGGAAAACCGACCAGCGGCCTGGTCGTTCGGGAGGTCTGGGGATCTGAGGCAGGGCGGTTCTTGAGCGGTTGCAGCAGGTGACTGAAATTGGTAGAATGTAAGTTTCGCGCGCAGCGGGCGTGTGTTCAGGTTGAAAGGGTTCAGTCATGAAAGTAAGGGCTTCGGTCAAACGGATTTGCGATAATTGCAAGATAATTCACCGTCGGGGTGTTGTGCGCGTGATCTGCACGAATCCCAAGCACAAGCAGCGGCAGGGTTAAGATGAGTGTGCCCGGGTCAGGGCTGGAGGAGAAATGGCTCGAATAGCAGGGGTTGACTTGCCGGCTAATAAAAGGGTTGAGGTCGGTCTAACTTACATATATGGGATTGGGCGATCGCGAGCGAACAAGATATTGGGCGAGGCGCACATAAGCGCGGACCGCCGGGTTCGCGAGTTGACAGAGGAAGAAGTCAACCGCATTAGAACGGTGATTGACCAGCAAGGGAGTGTCGAAGGCGATTTGAGAAAGCAGATCCAAATGGACATCAAGCGGTTGATGGACATTGGATGTTACCGCGGACTCAGGCACCGCCGGGGACTCCCGGTGCGGGGCCAGCGGACGCATACAAATGCGAGAACCCGAAAAGGCCCGAGGCGCATGACGGTAGCGAAGAAGAAGGCGCCAGGCAAGAAGTAGGGCCTGAATTTGGCTGGCCTGAATTTAGCTGATTGATAAGATTGAAATATGGCAAAAACACAGGCGAAAGCCGGCAAGAAGAAGACGTTCAAGCGCAAAGAGCGCCGGATGGTTCCGCAGGGTATTGCACACATTCAGGCGACCTTCAACAATACGGTTGTTTCGATAACGGACCTGGAAGGTAACCTAGTGAGCCATTCTTCAGCGGGAGCGCTTGGGTTCCACGGCTCGAGAAAAGGAACTCCGTTTGCTGCGCAGCAGGCGGCCGCGAAGGCCGCCCAGGCAGCGAGAGAAATGGGAATGCAATCCTGCGAAGTCAGGGTGAAAGGTCCGGGTTCGGGCAGGGAATCCGCTGTGCGGGCCATTCAGACTGCGGGGATCGAGGTAAGGACCATTCGGGATGTGACGCCAATCCCTCATAACGGGTGCCGGCCGCCGAAGCGCAGGCGAGTCTAACGCTGGCTCGAATGCGCGAGGGACCGTTGGATTTGAGGTGCGTGGCTCAGCGGGAGTTTTGTTAGAGTACGAGGCGCTCACCAGGTTTCTTGAACCTGTAAAAGAGCTTAATGGCGTTGGCTGTTCAAGAAGCGCAAAGCGCCTTTTCAAAGGAAGAAGGGCGGAGGGACCGGTAGGGTTCGTCGCCTGTAAACTTTTATCAGCCCTGACTGATTTAGAGGGTGGAAACTAGACGCCAGGGCGGATACAACCAGGAGGAAGGAGCTTGGCAAGATATCGCGGACCGGTGTGCAGGCTTTGCCGCCGGGAAGGCATGAAGTTATTTCTGAAGGGCGAGAGATGTTATAAGCCCAGTTGTCCGATTGAGAAGCGAGGAACCCAACCGCCAGGCCAACATGGCCGCAACATCCGCAGGGCGAAGCTAATCGGTTACGGTGAACAGCTTCGGGAGAAACAGAAAGTAAAACGCATATACGGGATTCTGGAGCGGCAATTTCGCCTTTATTTTGAGCGTGCGGCTCGAATGAAAGGCGTAACCGGAGAGAATCTGCTCACCCTGATAGAGCGGAGGCTTGATAATGCTGTTTACCGGCTTGGCTACGCTACCTCGCGGGCCCAGGCAAGGCAACTGGTCCAGCACGGTCACATCACTGTAAACAACCGCAAGGTGGATATCCCGAGTTTTCAGGTTAAGGTGGGGGACGAAGTCTCCGTGGCTGAGAAGAGCCGTTCGAACCTGCATATTCAGAATGCATTCCAAACAGCATCAGGGCGGGGACGGCCAGGGTGGCTGGAAATCCTATCTCTGGATGAGATGCGCGGTCGGGTGGTAGCGGCTCCTAGCCGCGAAGAGATCGGGCAGAATATCAACGAACAGCTTATCGTCGAGCTGTACTCCAAGTAGGCCGCGCGGCCGGCCACGCGGAGTGCAAACAGACTTGCCGTCAGAAGAGGACAAGGATTATTTCGAGTGCCCGGGAGGCCGGTTCGGCATGACGGCTTTACCGCGTTAAGAGGGAGCAATGGAAGGATCTGAAACTCAATTCATGATCGGTTTTCAAAGGCCGAAGAGACTCGCGTGCGAGACCGAGACGTTAACGAGCAGGTACGGAAAGTTTTATGCTCAGCCGTTCGAGCGGGGATTTGGCACGACGATCGGCAACTCGCTGAGAAGGGCTCTGTTATCATCTATTGAAGGCGCGGCCATTACCGCGGTCAAGATTGAAGGAGTCCTGCACGAGTTCTCATCGATACCGGGGATTGTTGAAGATGCCACCGATATAATTCTCAATCTTAAGCGAATTCCGTTCCGGCTGAATGGAGTCGGACCCAAGACGCTCCGGGTTGAGCGCAGGGCGCCCGGTGAAGTGCTTTCCGGAGAGATCGAAGCGGACGCAGAAGTGGAGATTCTCGACCCGAACATTCATATAGCCACGGTATCTGAGGGCGGGTCCCTATCGATCGAGATGCGATTGAAGAGGGGCCGCGGATATGTATCGGCAGAGCGGAACTTTGACGAGGACCTGGCCGTCGGATACATACCAATCGACTCGGTGCACTCGCCAGTCAAAAAAGTGAACTACACCGTGGAATCGGCCCGGTTGGGTCAGGATACGGACTACGACAAGCTTTCGGTCGAGGTTTGGACTAACGGATCGGTGAAGCCCGAGAACGCGATTGGGCTAGCTGCGAAGTTGATAAAAGACCACATGCAAATCTTCATTAATTTTGAAGAGGAGCCGGAGCTTGCCGAGGCAGATCATGAAGCAGCCAGTATCATAGCGTTCAATGAGAATCTCGACCGGTCGGTGGACGAACTGGAACTTTCAGTGAGGTCTTATAATTGCCTCAAGAATGCCGATATACGAACGATTCGAGAACTGGTTCAGAAGAGCGAGACCGAGATGCTTAAGACCAAGAATTTCGGGCGTAAATCGCTAAACGAAATCAAGGAAATCCTGTCTTCGATGGGACTGCATCTCGGGATGAAGTTTGATGAGCAGGGCCGGCTGGTCGAAGAAGCGGAGGCGTAAAGGGTCGCCGTTTGCCAGCCCTGATCTGGCCAGGTAATGTAGGCTCGGGTGGCCCCGACAAAGCGGCGACAGGGGTAAGTTAAATGCGACACAAAATGGATCACAGGAAGTTGGGGAGAACCTCGGAGCACCGGCAGGCTTTGCTTCGAAACCTTTGCACCTCGCTGATCGTGCACGAGAGGGTAAAGACAACTCTGCCCAAGGCGAAGGAATTGAGGCCCTTTGCAGAACGCGCAATCACGCTGGGGAAGCGGGCGCTCGAATCGGGTTCGGCGGCTGATACGGTTCATGCAAGGCGACTGGCAGCGAAGTATTTCTTTGCCGGGAATGCTGCAAGAGTGCCGGACGGAGGCTATAAGAGGCCACGCGCGGAACGCACTGCCGGGGTGGCGGCGCTTGACAAGCTGTTCGGGGACCTCTCCAATCGATTTGCGGGGAGGCCCGGCGGTTACACCAGGATACTCAAGCTTGGACCCCGGAAAGGCGACGGGGCGGAGATGGCCTTGATTGAATTGATCGGAAGCGAAGTAAAGCAGGTTCACGAAGAGGAGAAAAAGGAAACCAAGAAAAAGGGCCTGGGCCAGATCTTCCGCAGGAAGAAGAAAACCGAAGAGGGCGAGTCTTGAGAGAAAGATCGGAGGCGACGCCGTAGGAGTTTCATTGCGAGCCTCAGCCGGAACCCGGTTGGGGCTTTCGCATATTGTCCTGGTCGCCGGTGCCCACTTAATTCGAGTTGGCCAGCAAGGAGAAGGGCCGGGGAACAGTTCGGATGGACTGGAAACAGCTAAAAGAGCTAATAGAGCTGGTGAGCGAAAAGGGCTTCGCTGAATTCGAGGTTGAGCGCCAGGGCTTCCGGTTGAAGATTACGCAGGGTGTGGGCGACCGTGGAGGTTCCATCCCCCAGATGGCACATCCCGGCGTCAGTTCAACTCAGGAGGCATACTCAGGTTCGGCCCAGCAACCGATACCAGTTTTGTCCCCTCCACAGAGCGTGGGTCCAGTTCGAGCTGGGGCCCCGGAAGTTGCCGCCGAATCGGTCCACATAATAAAGTCTCCAATTGTCGGTACCTTTTACCGGTCGCCATCGCCTCAGTCAGAGGCCTTTGTCAAGGTTGGAGACAGAGTTGAAAACGACACAGTAGTGTGCATCATCGAGGCCATGAAGCTGATGAACGAAATACAGGCCGAGATCGGCGGGACCATAGCCGAGATTTATGTCGAAAACGGCCAGCCAGTCGAGTACAATCAGCCCTTGTTCGGCGTCAGGACATGACCGCGCGTCACCTTTCCAGGCTGACAAAGCCATCCTTTCCAGGTTGATGAAGTGTAACGGTGATAAGTGTGACGGTGATGACGTGTGACGAGGGCCCTGAACCGCTGCAGTGAAACAAGGATCCCGGCATAGAATGTTCAGAAAGATCCTAATTGCAAACCGTGGCGAGATAGCAACGAGAATCATCTGGGCTTGCAAGGAGCTGGGCATCAAAACAGTCGCGGTCCACTCCGATGTCGACCGAGACTCTCTACATGTTCGCTTTGCCGACGAAGCAGTGTGCATAGGTCCGGCGCCGGCATCCAAGAGCTATCTGAATATCCCCGCGCTTATCTCCGCCGCAGAGCTGAAGAATGTTGACGCAATCCATCCAGGCTACGGCTTCCTGTCTGAGAACGCGCACTTTGCAGAGGTGTGCAAGGCATGCAACATCAAGTTCATTGGCCCCAGTCCCAACGTAATCAGATTGATGGGAGACAAGGCGCAGGCAAGGCGAGCGATGAAATCAGTCTCCGTTCCGGTGACGCCTGGTTTTGACGGCATCATCGAAGATGAACAGGAGGCAGTCAAGATTGCGGAATCCATCGGGTATCCCGTAATCATCAAGGCGTCGGCGGGCGGCGGCGGCCGAGGGATGCGGGTAGTTCGCAACAGAGATGATGTGGTAGCAGCCCTGCCCGCGGCCCAGCAGGAGGCGCAGCTTGCTTTTGGGAACCCTACTGTGTATCTCGAAAGATATGTCGAATCTGCGCGACACATCGAGATTCAGGTTCTTGGGGACGAGATGGGCAATGTGATCCACCTTGGCGAGCGAGAATGCTCGATTCAAAGGCGGCATCAAAAGCTGCTCGAGGAGTCGCCGTCCACTGCCGTCACGGCCGACCTTCGTCGTCGAATGGGAGAAGTCGCTGTCAAGGCCTGCCGCGAAATAGGCTACTATAGCGCAGGGACGATCGAGTTCCTGCTCGACCCGAGCGGCGAGTTCTATTTCATGGAGATGAACACAAGGATTCAGGTCGAGCACGGCGTGACTGAAGTCGTAACCGGCACCGACCTTGTCAGGGAACAGATCCTGATAGCCGCCGGTGAAAAGATGGAATTGCAGCAGTCAGACATCGGATTCAACGGCCATGCGATCGAGTGCAGAATAAACGCTGAATCGCCTCGGACGTTCGCGCCGTCGCCCGGGTTGATAACCGGGATCAACCTTCCGGGCGGGCCGGGAGTTCGAGTCGACACGGCGGCATTCGCCGGCCTGTTCGTGCCGCCATTTTATGACTCGCTGATTGCCAAGATAGTTGTTCACCATCGCACTCGCGACCTGGCGATCCGCAGAATGCACCGAGCCCTTGATGCAACCATTGTCGAGGGCATTGAGACAAGCGTGCCTGTACATCATCAAATCCTCTCCGAACCGGATTTCATCGCCGGAAACGTGTCGACACGGTTTATGGATCGATTTGCCAGGAAGCCGAACGAGAGCCGCGCCGGACAACGCGCCTGACCTGGTCCCAAGGGCAGCACCCAGGCCAGTATCGGCTTGATTGCTCGAGAGCTGGTTGGAGTCCTAACCGGCTGACCAAAATCATGGAATTCGACGTTCCGCGGTTATATGCGATCACCGACCGGAGACTTTCGGGCCTTTCCCACTTCGACCAGGTCGTTCAACTCGTAAGGGGAGGCGCCACCCTAATCCAGATCCGAGATAAGGACTCGGCGGCTGACGACCTATATCATGCGGCCATTGCGTGCATCGAAGTTGCTCGGCCCCTTGGCGTCAGAATAATCATCAACGACCGGGTTGATGTGGCGCTGGCAGCGGATGCTGATGGCGTGCACCTGGGACAAGACGATCTTCCTGCCGATGACGCCCGCCGGTTGCTCGGAGATGATCGAATCATCGGCGTTTCAACTCATACTTTGGAACAGGCTGTTAAGGCTGCGACCTCGTGGGTCGATTATGTTGCGATCGGGCCGGTATTCGCGACGTCTAGCAAGGAGAATCCCGACCCGATTGTCGGCCTTAGCGCGATTGCCCAGGTGAGAAGGAGGATGGAGAAGCCCCTGGTGGCCATTGGCGGAATTGATCTGGAACGAGCCGGTGATGTAATCCTGGCCGGCGCCGACAGTGTTGCGGTAATATCGGACCTTTACAACTCGGCTGATATAGCCGTTCGAACGAAGGAATTCATAGATAAGCTTTCCCGGAGCGGTGCCTAGGACTCCGGGCCGGCGTCGCCCGGCGCTGAGAGATCAACGCGAGCCGACAGGACAGGCGCCTGACCGCATCCAAGCCGGCTAAATAGAACCGCATTGCCCCGCAATAAGGAGAGGCTATGAGCGAACTGAGGCTTAACATAATAGACCGAAAGGCGTCTATTAGTGGCAGCGTGAACGACGGCACAGCTGATGCGGTAATTGCCGCATTGTCGGCCGAACCTGAAACGATAGCCGAGCTTGATGCCGCGCTGGATCGATTTATCAAGCCCGTCGGTGACGTGAGGCCGCTCGGTACACTTCGTGAAGGCTTATGCAAGGAGCCCCTGGGTGCCGGAATCATCATCGTGGACATGGCGGCTCGCATTGCTGCGGCGGAATCACCGACCTGGACTCTGCTGGGTCAGGGCCGAATGCTGTACCAGGACGGCTCAGACTCTTCGGACTTGTGGTTGCGCTACCGGGCGCCGGACGACTGGCTGTTCTTGGATTCGATCGCGGAATATGACGCGCGAGCTCAAGCGCGGAAGGCTGAGTACGCCGTCGAGGTTCTGGATGCAAGACGGGTTCTTTACGGGCCCGAGATGATCGACTTCATGGTCAGCGGTTGCCTGGCGGCAACCGAAGCGAGGGTAGAAGACCCCATCGCCGAGATTCACGCCAACTGGCTAATGACACCCCGCTCCGATTTGAGAAGGAAGACGCCACGCATGGTGATTTTGGAAAGAAAGGGATTTATCGACTTCGATCTGCAGTTCCGCGAGGTGCAATGGTCCATGCTCGGGCAAGGACCGCCGCCCCTGGGGCGCGAGACGTGCGCTTACCGGTTCGGAGGATTCGGCACACACGAGTGGGTAATATACTACGAATTGATCCGTCACCTGTTGGATTCCTGTTGGAATCGGATAAGGACGGGAGGCCCTGTCGATCCGGCGGCGGAACGGACGCGGCTGGAAGGAGTCATGAGCACCTGGCTGGAGGAGCCATGTGATGATCTAGGGCACAAGGTTCCGTCTGCCATTATTGAGAGCGAACGGCGAAGAATTCCGATGACCCTCACTGCGAAAGAAATGATCATCGACGAAGATTGTGATGTGTGCCGGCTGATGGCTGACGAGTCGGCAGATTTCGGACCAGGGTTCTGGAACCTGGACGGTTGTAACATGGACGATGGCTTTGTATTCTCTTCGTACCGCACGCTCGCCGAATATGAGGAGGAGGAACGGCAGCGCCAGTAGTTCAACGAGCAGTTCAATAGGAAGTGGCGAGCTAGAGAACTCAATTAGGCAACCATGTCATGAAAGGGATCAGCAGCGACCTGAGATATGCTGTGCGACTGGTCAGGCGAAGCCCGGGCACGGCGATTCTGGCGGTTACTACGCTGGCTATGGGTATAGGAG
>Ga0126373_10005247_pt1 | contig 10030 bp, 6 predicted proteins | sample PanSoiMetPlot_11_FD_92545 | JGI IMG/M metagenome (GOLD analysis project Ga0126373, IMG submission 92545) | Tropical forest soil microbial communities from Panama - MetaG Plot_11 | ecosystem: Environmental > Terrestrial > Soil > Tropical forest > Bulk soil | place: Panama | collected 2016-02-17 | reverse complement strand
TCCAACAAGTCGAGGATTTTTCTACGCCTTTGCTCGGCAAGTAATCTGGTATCGGTGGAAGTTGGCATTGGAATGGGCATAAGTCTAATCAATCCTTTTACTTCCGGTCAATTGGTCAACAGGTCCAGGTTCGTTTCGCGTTGATTCAGGTTCGTTTGGCGTCGATTCAGGTTCGTTTCGTGCCTCATTATACTTACTTTTACTTTTTTCTTGACAAGCACATTCTTTTTTTTATTTACTTTCGCTTTCTGATCAGTGTTCGCTTTTGCAATCGCTCTGTTTGGGGAGTCTTTGATGAATCGCAAATCCTTCGCAGTTGTGGCTATTGCTGTTTCCCTTGGTTTATTCGTGCCCGCCGCCCTCGGCCAAGGTACGGATCTTGCAACCGTTCGCGGCGTGGTGACCGATTCCAGCGGATCGGTGGTGCTGAACGCGGCCGTGAGCGTGACTGACACGTCTACCGGCGCGGTCCGTCAAACCAAAACCAATGGCGCAGGCGAGTACCAGGTTTTTGGCCTGCGCTCTGGAACCTACAAGGTAGTGGTGACGAGCACCGGGTTCGCGGTTCAGGAAGTCGACAACGTGCAGGTCCAGGGCAGCCAGGTGGTCGGCGTCAACCTGACCCTGCGGGTGTCCACGGCAGAGGAAAAGATCGACGTCACGGTTGACGCTCTTCAGATTGACACCGAAAATGCCACGATTAGCGACAGCATTGAATCAAACTCGGTCATCGATCTCCCGCGCAATACTCGCGATATCTACAACTTCCTCTATCTGAACCCGAACATCACGCAAGCGGACAGCAGTGAGGATGGCATGTTCAAGTTCATAGGCTCGCAGAGCTATGGTGCGAGCTTCTCGCTCGATGGGCAGCGCTCGAATGGCGGGATCTTCGGCACTCCGACCAACAGCGAACCTTCTCTCGAAGCGATTGACGAGGTCAATATTCTCTCGAGCAACTTCAGCGCCGAATACCCTGGAATTGCCAATATCCGCATCACCACCAAGCGCGGGAGCAACCAGTATCACGGCTCGATGTTCTACAACAACAAGAATTCGGCGCTGGCCGCGTGGACTCTGCAAGATCAGATGGGAAAGGCTAATTTTGCTCCCGCACCGTTGGCGCCCAAGTATCCCAATCCGGCATTTAATGAAAACGATCTCGGCGCTTCGTTCAGTGGACCTATACCGAAACTGAAAAATACCTGGTTCTTCCTGGCGTATGAACGCGACTACAACGTGTCGCCGGTCTACATCCAATCCTCGAAGTTCCCCCACCCTTCTCTCTACACGGGGAATTTCTCCTTACTGCCGGATGCGAGCAGACCGGACGTGGACTCGACCCTGGCGTCGCTGATGACGCCGGCGGAGATGGCTGCCGATACCACCCAATACACCGACCCCAGCAGCGGCGAAACCTTCCAGGTCCTCAACCAGATTCCTTCTCGGCTGCTCAACCCGAGTGTGCAAACCCTGATCAACAATTATTTCCCGCACGTCGGGCTGTCCGCGCCTATCGATAGCAACGGCAGGATTCCGGAGTACCAGAGTTCGGTCCCCGGCCGTAACACCCTCGATCTCGGCACCCTCAGACTGGATCACGACTTCAGCCAGAACGACCACGCCTATGTGGCCTATAACGCGTCGGCGAATGATTTCGCTTCGAACACGGTTTCGAGCAGTCATTACCCCGGTCTGGGGTTGACGCAAAACACGCGTCAGAACCATACGGTCAGTGTTTCTTACACCCATGTGTTCAACCAGAATCTGGTGAATGAAGCGCGCGGGGGATTCAACAAGCAGAATCTTTTCCGGCATAGCAATACCACCCTCGAAAGCTTCTTATCGGGCATCGGTTTCGATTCCTCTGACATTGCCGCCTATGGCGCAGTCACCGGTAATTCCGCGCTCTCCACCTTCGGCCAGACCGCCATCAATTTTACTGGCGCTTATTCGACGTTTGATAACGGTGGCCGCAATACCGATCGTCCCATGAGCCAGGCGCTCACCACCTTCGGCGATACCCTCAGCTGGGTGAAAGGCGGGCACAACCTGAAGTTCGGCGGCGACGCCGTGCGCAACTGGGCGGTGGACGGCTTCGCCTGGAATCGCGGGAATCCGCGGGGCTCGATGACCTATGGATTTCCCGGATCGTGCTTAGATACGGGCGCCAATAATGGCGGAGACTGCCTCGACAACAATCCCGACCCATTTGTCGATTTTCTGATTGGAGCTTCCCCCACATCCGCCAGCACCGTGCGCCAGTTCCGGCCGGCCATGGATGTGCATAACTGGGAGCAGGGTTACTTCGCTCAGGACGACTGGAAGGTGACTCCTCATCTGACCGTGAACCTCGGTCTGCGCTGGGACCTGTTCCTTCCCTTCGTCGACAAGAATGACATTATGGTCAACTTTGATCCGAACCTCACCAATCCGGTCAGCGGACAGCCTGGGGTTTTCGTGATTCCTTCGACCAATACGCTCCAGTATCTGGATCCACGAATTCTCAGCTTTGGTTATCTGACCGCCAGCCAGACCCACCAAGGGATTGGACGCGGTCTAATCAAGCCCGACTATCACGACTTCGCACCCCGGCTGGGCGTGGCTTGGGCGATCGGCGACAAGTCGGTCCTCCGCGCCGGCTACGGAATGTTCTATCCCACATCAGCGGCGCAGGGCATTCGCGATTCGATTTCGACCAACCCGTTCAACCAGGGCGCCACCTGGCGGAAAACTTTGGAACCGTGGCCAGGGTTCCAGGGCGAGCAGGGGGTCTGCCCCATCTGCGGTGGCACGCTTCGAGCCTTAGGACAATTCGTCACTGCCAACGCCGTGCCGGCGGACCTGCGCGACGCGCAAATTCACCAGTACAACGTGACCTTCGAACGCCAAGTGGGATTCGACAGCGTGGTGCGCCTGTCGTACCTGGGAACCCATATGGCCGGACTGATTGCAGGCCGCGACTTGAATGAAATCGCCCCGAATAATGTTCCCTTCGGCACAACCCAGGGCGACGGAGTCACTCCCTGTGATCCCACCCAAGGCAACTGTGACTACTCCCCGGCTGACCTCGCACGTTACCGTTTCCCGATCGTGGGCGAAAACCTGCTGACCTACGGGAACTTTGCCTATGGGAATTCCAACGCTCTGCAGGCGCAAATCGTGCGACGGCCCAAAAAGGGTCTGTTTTTGAACATCTCCTATACCTACCTCGATCAGAAGTCCACGATCGGTGATACGGCCAACTCCAGTTTAGGATCCGTGCCTTACAACCCGTTCACTCCGAGCGCCGACTATTCAACCGACGGCTTTGTCTCGCACCATCGACTGGTCGCCTATGGAACCTATGACCTTCCGGTTGGCCGCGGCCGCGCCTACGGCAGCGGCATGTCGAAATGGGTTGACGCGGTGGTCGGCGGCTGGCAAACGACGTTTAACATGTTTGCCAAATCGGGAACCGGTTACACACCGTTCTGGGTCTGCGACGATTGCGATCCCGTGTTTCCTGGTAACGTTGCCGCCGGTTCGATGGATGCTACCGGGGATTTCGGATTTCCCAATTTCCGTCCCAACATCGTGAATGGGAACTACTACACCGGACACGGCGGCAGCGGCGCCATCATCTGGAACTCGTCGGCCTTCACTTTCCCCTCGGTGGGATCGGACTTCTTCAGCAATCCGGCGGTGGCCAAACGAAACATCTTGATGGGCCCGAGCACCTGGGGAGTCAATCTGGGGATTCACAAGACCTTCGAAGTCTCCGAGCGGGTTAAGGCCAGCCTGGGCGCCGACGTGGACAACCTGTTGAATCACCCCTTGCTCGCTCCCGACCTCGGCGATTCCGGAGGCGGCTGCGGGTCCGGGTGCTTCGCCAATCTGGGTGACTTCAATGTCTTGGTAAATCAGACGCCTCCGCCGGCGGGACAGCAACCGGCACTGCTTCCGATTACCTCTAGCCAGATCACCTTTCTCAATCCGGATTTTGGACACCTGATCAAGAGCTACAACCAGGAAGGAGTGACCGCGCGGCGCGAAATCCGCCTGCGGTTGCGAATCACCTTCTAAAGGGCGGCGAGAGCACGCAGGAAAAAGAAAAGCGGGATCAGAAATGAGGACTCCTGGGCAAGACGGAGTCCTCAAGTTTTTCATATTTCTTTTTCTGTCGTTTATTTGTTTTTACCTTTTATTTTGCGGCAAGACGCGTTATAAAGACGTCACATGCAGAGCGCCAATAGCTTGGATTACTTCGTCGTCGGCGGCTACGCCGCCCTCATGGTGCTGGTTGGAATCTATGTGGTCAAATTCAACCGCGGCGCCGCCGAGTATTTTCGCGGCGGCAATCGCATTCCCTGGCTGGTAGCCGGCCTGAGTTCGTTCATGGCCGGTTTCAGTGCCTGGACGTTTACGGGTGCGGCCGGAGTAGCGTATCGCGCCGGCATTGCAGTGATTGGCCTTTACATCGGCAACGCCCTCAGCTTTCTTCTCGGATACTTCGTTTTCGCCTCGCGCTGGCGGCGCAGCCGGATCACCACGGTGATGGAATATCTCTCGGCGCGTTTCAATCAAGCCACCAGGCAGACATTTTCCTGGACGACCGTGATCGTTCAGCTGTTCATGAGCGCCAGTATTCTTTACGGACTCAGCCTTTTCGTCTCCTCCGCTTGTGGTTTTCCCGTGATGTGGACGGTCGTGGGCGCCGGCGCCATCATTCTCTTTTATTGCGTGATTGGCGGCCTGTGGGCGGTGGTGATGACGGACTTCGTGCAAGCGTCCATTCTCATGCCGTTTTGCCTGGTGCTGGTGATCCTGTCGCTTGCCCGCGTGGGCGGGATTGGCGGGCTGATTCACTCTTTACCTCCGTCAATGAAAACCATCCATCTCACCGGCGAGTTTGGCTGGATTTACATCCTGAGCTGGATGGTCATGGTGTCCTTCGGTTACAACACCAGCGCCATGGCGCAACGCTATTTCAGCGTGGATAACGAGCGCTCGGCGCGTAAAGTAGCGCTTCTTTGTTGCGGGCTGTTCTTTGTAGGAGCCTTCCTGTGGTTTATCCCGCCGATGGCTATGCGCGTGATCTACCCGGATCTGCATACGGTTTGGCCGGGATTAGCCAATGTCAGCGAAGCCGCCTACGCGGTCGCCAGCCTGACCCTACTGCCGCACGGCCTGATAGGAATTATGCTGGCTGCCATGTTCAGCTCCACCATGGCTAACCTTTCCGCCACCTTCAATCTGAAATCTGCGATTCTCACCAAGGACATTTACCAGACGCTTTTCCGCAAAACTGCCGGAGAACAAGAACTCCTGGTGGTGGGCTGGATGGCGACGTTCCTGGTGGGCGGATTCACGATCGTGATCGCCGCGTTGATGGCTTCCACTGGCCAAAGCGTCTTCTCTGTCATGCTCACGTTCAATACGCTTATCTCGCTTGCTTATGGCCCGCCGGCGTTGCTGGGCCTGGTGGTACGGCGCACGCCTCCCTGGTCGGGGCTGGCATCCTTCGCGGTGGGACTGGTCCTGGGCATCCTGGGCGCATTCGTGTTCAGCTGGGGGCTGATCGAGCAGGTGGTGATCATCATTCCCGCATCTTTCGCCGTGTTCTTCCTGAGCCGGTCGCTCGATCGCGGCGACAATCCCGAAAGAGCCCGGCTGTTCGAAGACCTGAACAAGCCGGTGAATGTGAAAGAAGAACTGAAGGAGTCGCCCGACTTGACCGCGCAAGTGTTCCGCTTCCTCAGCCGCGTCATTGCTTTAATCGGCGGGCTGAGCCTGCTTTTGCTATTGGCTACACCGGGTCGCGACCGGTTCACCGTACTCTGGTTTGCGGGAATCACGCTAGCGATTAGCTGGAGTCTCCGATCGATTCGCGAACGCCGTCGAGCTGTTCCCGACCCCGTAGTGGCGGAAGTCTCGTAAAGGTGGAATTTTCGAGCCCATGGCCAAGCCAGAGTTGGTTATCTCCGCCCCGGAAATCCTCTTCGCCTCGTTTTTCACTCCCGCGCACCGGCGCCGGCTATCGCAAAGATTCTCCTGGCAAAGGACGGGGGCAAAATCGATGGTTGCGCTGAAACGGCAACTCGGGGGCGCCAAGGCTCTGATTACTACCTGGGACAGCCCTGGTTTCGGCGATGATCTTCTCGCGATCGCACCCCACCTTCGGGTCATTGCTCATTGCGGAGGCGAAGTGAAGAGCCGATTTCGGGGCTCCCTGCTCGATCGACTGACCATCACTACCGCGCCCGAACCGATGGCACGGGCGACCGCGGAATTAGGGGCGGCTTTAGTTCTTTACTGCGGACGTAACCTGGATTGGTATCGGGCTCAGCTGCGTCAACCGGGAAGCGAGATCTACAGCTCGGTTCACAACCACGGGACACCGGAGTTCCTCGTCGGCGGTCAATTTGGAATGATCGGATTTGGCCGGATCGGCCGAACCATCGTAGATTTCCTGCGCAGCTTTGGTCTCGGATGGCGGGTTTATGATCCCTATGCGGTTCGGTCGCTGGCGTCGGATTACCCGGTACAATTTTCGAGTTTGCAGTCGGTGCTTAAGAGTTCCCGGATACTGGTATTGACGGCGGCGCTGACCGACGAAACCCGGGGGCTCCTCAACCGCAAGAACTTGTCGCGGCTTCGCGATGGGAGCACGGTCATTAATATTGCGCGCGGGGGTTTGGTGGATCTGGATTCGCTTACCGGTGAGGTGCGCAGCGGCAGACTCCGCTGTGCGATTGACGTTTCCGATCCCCTCGAACCGCTGCCTGCGAAACATCCCCTGCGGAGACTGCCGGGGGCTATCGTCACTCCTCACATGGGTGGAGGTTCGCTGAACGCCCGGCACGAAATGGCCGACGACTTGATCGACGACCTGGAGCGATTCTTTGCGGGAATGCCGGTCAAGAATCGAGTAACCACCGCCATGCTGGCGCGGATGACCTAAACCATGAAGATCAGCTTCTCGACCCTCGCCTGCCCTGACTGGACGCTGACCCAGGTAATCGACATCGCGAGCGCGGCCGCCTATGACGGCATTGAACTGCGCTTCCTCGAAAATGAAGATTCGCTTTGGAAACTGCCGGCATTCAAAGGCGCCGGCCTGCGCCAGTCCCAGCGCCAGATCGCGGACCGAGGTTTAACCGTCTCGTGCGTGGATACCAGCTGCCGGTTCGATTCACCGGAGCCCGACGAGCGTGAGCGCTGGATCGTGGAGGGTGAACGCATGGCAGAAGTCGCCGCTGGCTTGGGCGCGCCCGCGATTCGCGTCTTCGGCGACAGAGTTCAGCCGGGGGTGGATCGGCCCGCGACGCGATCCTGGATCCGCGAGTGCCTCGCCGCTCTCGAAAAAAGAATTGCGGCCGCAGGACTTCAGGTATGGCTCGAGACGCACGGGGATTTTTCGACCGCCTGCGAAGTCGAAGCGATCTTGTCCCACTCGCCTGCGATCGGAATCGTTTGGGACCCGGCCTCCGCATTCCTCGAACACGGGGAACGGCCCTTCGAAAATGGAATGGCCCTTCGCAATTTCATCCGACATGTGCATGTGAAAGACCTGCGCCGGCACTGGGAGGGTTGGGTGCCGGTTCTGACCGGAGAGGGCGAGTTTCCCATCGCGGAAATCCGCGCCGTGCTCGACCAGCTCGACTACAGCGGATTCCTGTCGTTCGAGTGGGAAAAGAAATGGCATCCCGCCATTCCGGCTCCCGAGATCGCCGTACCCCATTTTGCAGAATGGTTCCGCCGCAACTGGGCAGGCTTGGCGGCATCGGAACCCACTCTTTCTCAGGAGACTCGGTCATGAAATTCTTCCTGTTCGCGTGTCTCTGGTTGGCGTTAGCGGCGCAGGCCCAACCACCGGCTGTGGTCGAGAGCGTACACGCAGACGGCGATATTCGACTGAATACCAACCCCGATTCGCCCTTCTGGCGGAAGGCACGTCCGATCTTTGCGCAATCGGACCCCAACGGGAGACCGGTTCCGGAATACCGCACCGAGATTCGTTCCCGCTGGGCAAAAGACAACATCTATTTTCTCTTCATTTGTCCTTTCCGGCAGTTGTATCTCAAGCCCCGGCCGGATGCCGCCCGCGAAACCTATGCACTGTGGAACTGGAATGTGTCCGAAGTATTCATCGGCACGGATTTTAAGGACATTCAACGCTATAAAGAGTTCGAAATCTCCCCCCAGAACGAATGGGTCGATCTGGATATTGATTTGCACAAGCCGCATCACGAAGACGGCTGGAAGTGGAACTCCGGATTCGAGCATTTGACGCGAATCGACGAGAGTAAGCACACTTGGTACGCCGCGCTGCGGATTCCATTCGCTGCGCTCGGCGTTGACCCTGCCGTTTCTACCAGATTTCGTGTGAATTTTTATCGCACCGAGGGTCCGCCACAAAGTGCAACCGAAATCATGTGGCAGCCCGTCTTGAGCAAAACCTTTCATGTTCCCGAACGGTTCGGATTGTTGCAGCTAGTGGCGAAATAATCAGGAGAATCGATGGGCGGCGCTCTCGATGTGACCATCGCCGGTGAGCTGAATCTGGACTTGATTCTCCATGGTGTCCCGGAGGAGTTGCCGGGCGAACGCGAGTTGCTGGTTTCCGATCTGAACTTGACCCTGGGCAGTTCGTCGGCGATCGTGGCGCACAATTTGGCCGCGCTGGGCAGCAGAGTCGGCTTTGTTTCCTGTATCGGGGGCGATCAATTTGGCGAGATCGCGCTTGCCCGCCTGGCCGAGGCTGGCGTGGACGTCAGCCGGGTCGCGGTTCTCGATCACCGCAAAACCGGGATGACGCTGATCCTGCAACGCCATTCGTGGCGCAACATACTTACCTATCCGGGCACGATCTTCGACCTGCGGATAGAGCAGTTGGACTTCGAGTATCTCGCCTCAGCGCGGCACTTCCATCTGTCTTCGTTCTTTCTTCAACGCGGATTGCGAGAGGATGTGCCGATGCTGTTCAAGAGGCTCAAGTCAGCGGGATTGACGATCTCGCTCGATTGCAACGATGACCCGGATGACCGCTGGGACGATGGCGTTCGCGATGCGCTCGCCTACGTGGATATATTTCTGCCCAACGCCCGCGAAGCCATGCGCCTGACCGGCAGCAACCAGGTTCGAACCGCCGTCGAAGAGCTCGCGCGGTGGGTCCCCCTCCTGGTGGTAAAGCTCGGCGCCGAAGGCGCGCTGGCACGCCGCGGCGAAAGGGAGTGGTTCAGCCCGGCGCGAAAAGTCGAGGTTCGAGATCCGGTCGGCGCCGGCGACAGTTTCGATGCCGGGTTTCTCGACCACTACCTGCGCGGTTCCGATATCGAAACTTGCCTCGCCTCCGGCAATCTTGCCGGAGCCTTGTCGGTAACGCGTGCGGGTGGCACGGAAGCATTTCGCGATGTCGAGTATCGCGAGCGCTTTCTCCGCGAAAATGCCACCGAGAAAACGTAGCTTATCGGGTCAGGTTTAGTCCGGTTGGGTTTGGAACCACAGGTAGCGACTCTCGTCCCGATCGAACGCCAGCGAAAACCCCCACCAGCGCCAGTCGACGTTCTCCTGGTTGTAAAGAATCAGAGTCAGCTTATTCCATCCGCCATGGAGCGGCAGGGTTAAGGATTGAGAGCCAAAGCCGGTGCGGGCGGGCACGTCGACAACTTCACCATGGTTCACCCGTACCTCGACTCGATCATCGTGACCCAAAATCGCACGGATGTTGCGCGCGCTCGGCACCTGGACCCAGGTAACCAGCTGCGTCTTTCCCGCGCCCGCCACAAAGCCGGTACCGCGCTCGGTCATGGCATAGTGGCGAAACTGGTAGGTGGCATCGAGGAAGCCCGCATCCATGGTTGTGTCCTGCCATTGCTCGCGCAATTCGGTGGGCAGGTTGATGGCTACGGTAGTGACGAGGGTGCGATCCGAAACGGCGTCGGGAAGAGCAGAATTCACATCTGCCGGTCCCAGAATTTTCCACGGTATATCGAGCGTACTCCAGCGACTTTGTTTCGTGGCAAGCGGGGCTTGATACCAGAAGGCG
>Ga0126373_10005246_pt1 | contig 10030 bp, 7 predicted proteins | sample PanSoiMetPlot_11_FD_92545 | JGI IMG/M metagenome (GOLD analysis project Ga0126373, IMG submission 92545) | Tropical forest soil microbial communities from Panama - MetaG Plot_11 | ecosystem: Environmental > Terrestrial > Soil > Tropical forest > Bulk soil | place: Panama | collected 2016-02-17 | reverse complement strand
TGATTCAGTGGGACAAAGAGGATTGCGCCGACATGGGCATCATCAAAGTGGACCTACTGGGCCTTGGCATGATGGCGGTGCTGCATGATTGCCTGGAGCTGATTCCGGCGCATTACGGCGAGAAGGTCGACCTGGCACAGTTGCCGCAGGATGATGAGGTCTACCGTGTTCTGCAGAGGGCGGATACAGTCGGCATGTTTCAGATCGAATCCAGGGCGCAGATGGCTTCGCTGCCACGTACTCACCCGGAGTGTTTCTATCACATTGTCGTCAATGTCGCGATCATCAGGCCTGGTCCCATTGTTGGAGGAATGGTGCACCCCTACATGCGACTGCGCCAGGGAAAGGAAGAAGTGACCTATCCCCATCCTTCGTTGCAGCCGGTGTTGAAGCGCACGTTGGGCGTGCCGCTCTTTCAGGAGCAGCTACTGCGCATCGCCATGACCGTTGCCGATTTTTCCGGCGCGGAGGCCGATGAGTTGCGCCGCGCGGTGGGAATGCGCCGCTCGTGGGAAAGGATGAAGAATCTCGAAGGCCGGCTCCGCGCGGGAATGACGGCCAAAGGCATCAACACGAAGACACAGGACACCATCGTGCAGCACATCAGCTCATTTGCACTGTACGGATTTCCTGAAAGCCATGCGGCCAGCTTCGCCCTCATCGCCTACGCTTCGGCGTACTTCAAGATAAAGTACCTCGCGGCATTTACAGCTGCAATCCTGAATAACCAGCCGATGGGCTTCTACAGTCCCGCCGTGCTGGTGAAAGATGCTCAACGGCATGGCTTGCGCGTGAAGCCGATCGATGTCCAGATCTCAGATTGGCCGTGTTCAGTCGAACACGAAGACGACGGCACGCTCTCTCTGCGGATCGGACTCGGCTACGCAAAGAGCGTAACGATGCAGTCCGCGGAAGCGTTGGTCGCGGCACGTCGTAAAGACGGACCCTTCCTCTCTGCGGACGATCTCACCTGGCGTGTGCCGTCGTTGAACCGGAGAGAACTGACGCGCCTGGCCCAGATCGGCGCCATGAATCAGCTCAACGGTATCGAGCACCGCCGTGATGCGCTCTGGCAGGTTGAGCGTGCAGGCAAACTCGAGGGGCCCCTTTTCCAACAGAACAGCGAGGCGTTGCACGAAGATTCCGATGCACTGCCTTTGCGGAAAATGGGCATCGAAGAACGCCTTGTCGCTGACTACGCCGGCACAGGTCTTACAGTCGGCAAACACCCGATGCATTATCGCCGCGCAGAACTCCGCAGAAATAACATTCTCTCGGCAGAGGAATTGCGAACTCGCAAGGATGGCGAATTTGTACGTACAGCCGGTTGCATTATTGCGCGGCAGAGACCGGGCACTGCCAAAGGCTTCATCTTCATCTCCATGGAAGATGAGACGGGAATTGCAAACGTGATCGTCACACCTGACCTCTATGAACGTGACAGGCTGGTAGTGACACGCAGCAAGTTCCTTCTCGTCGAGGGCCCGCTCCAAAACCAAGACAATGTGATTCATGTAAAGGCGACGCGCTTGAGTGCTCTGTCGGACCGTTCCCTGGAAGTCCGGTCGCATGATTTCCACTGATCGCCGACGAAACGCCCGGCTTGGGCGGGCTAACGACTCAGGCCGCGTTCTTTGCGGCCTTCTTCTGAGCGACCCAGCGCCGCCTCGCCGCTTCAGCGATTCTGGCGCGGCCTTCTGGAGAGAGTTTTCGCTTCTTCTTGGGTATCGCTGGCGCAACCTTATCCTGAGCGGACATTGGTGGTCGCCCTGGCCGCCTCTTTGTCGCAGCCAACCCTGCGCCGGTGAGTATCACCTTGGCACGCTCCAAGTTTGCGATCTCCGCATCAATTTGCGCCAACACGTTTTCAATTGACATTTCGGGCCTCAAAGAAAAGCATACAGTCCGGCCTCGTTGACTGATTACGAAGGAATCAAAATCGGAACTGTGTCCGGTAGCAGTTACCGCACGGAGTGAAGATAGCACTCCATATATTTGTGAACACGACTGCGACCGCCAGATGGGTCCGAAAAATGCAGAATGGTTGCTCTGTGCACCCGCTGTCTGGCATGATAAAAGCCAAAGTGAACGGTCCGCTATGCGAATTGCGTCTTCCCCCACCCTTCGCATTGCAACCGGTTTGCTTCTTGCCGCCCTGCTGAGCATTGTCGGGTATCAAGTTTTCCGGCGGTGGATTTCTCATGGTCCAGAGGCGCTGCTGGAGCGAGCCGACGATCTGTCATGGCACGTTGGCGTTGCTCAGACGAAACTCCCCAATTTAGCTAGCGAACAAACACCCCTTCTATTCTTGGGGCTCCTGCATGTACCGAAGGCGTTAGTGCCTTCCCATGCCTTAGTCAGATTCAATACAAAGCGCAGACCTCAATCCCATTGGTGGATTCCTGCTCCCCCGGGATCTTGTCTGGCACCCGTCCCTCTTGAGCAAGGGACGAGTCAGTTCACAACAACTGAGCCGCAGCAGAAGACTGCCGTCACTCGCTCTCAAAGGAGCTAACCAGCTGACACGATGAATCGAGTGCGACTTTTCCGCATTGGCAAGCGAATCGCTCTTGTCCTCTTGGCACTGATCGTCGTCCTGGGCGGAGCCTATTACTACGTCGTGATGCCGCATCATCCTCACGTTCCGGCGGGGTCGGCCGAGGATCTGCTGTTTCGAGCGGATACTCTTGCGTGGAATGACCGGTGGGAAGAGGCTGTGCCACTATACCAACGTGCCGAAGCTCTATTTCGAACTCAAGGAAATCAGGGCAAAGCCCTATATGCAGCGGTTAGTCAGATCCCGCCAAATCAATCAGTCGATATTCCGGCTACAATCTGGTCCCTCACTGCTGATCTTGCCCAACCCGGAGCCTCTGACCCCGAGACTCGCCTTCGAATTCTTACAGTGCGGGGAATTCTTCAAACGAATCAGGACGCAGCCCAGGCACATGCAACGTGGCAAGAAGTCGAGAAACTCGCCAGGAAGCTAAACCACTACGAACTAGCGACGCGAGCGATCGGTGAACAAGGGATCGCGGCCTTTATTCTTGGCGACGCTCTTACAGCCAAGAAGCAGGTGGTGTTTGCATGGACTTTCGCTACGCCCGAGTTGGATCCTGCAGCACGCATTCGCTATGCGTCCGCATATGGGGCTGGGCTTGTAGCTGTGGGCAGGTATAGCGAGGCCATGACACCCCTAAACGAAGCAGTCAAGATTGCGGAAGCTCACCCCGAAGTTGCCTATCCGACTCTTGCAGTCAGCACCAAGATCGACGCTCTCGTGGGGCTTCGTCGCTACAAGGAAGCACTGCAGCTCACGAACGATTCTCTGAGCCGCCTTAAAGAAACTCCATTCGACGGTCAAAAGACCCAGGTGTACTTATCCCGCGGCACGATAGAAGCAAGTCTCGGCAATCGAAACGCCGCGATCTCTGACATGCGGACGGCGCTTAGCCTCGCTGATCATATGCACAATTTCCGTGGATTGACCGATGTTGGCGGAACGCTCGCGCAGACATACTTTGATAGCGGACAGTTGCACGAGGCACTTGATGCGATCAACTCTGCCATCCAGGCCAATACCAACATTCCCAATGAGCTCTACCTTGCCCCAGCCAATCTCGCTCTGAAGGCAAAGATCCTCGACAAGATGGGTAACTTCGAAGCCGCGGACGGTCTTTTTAGAAAGAGCACCATTCTGGTCGACGCAATGATTCAACGCGCTTCGACGATCAGCGTCGAACGCCAGCTCCTGGCCGAGATGAGCGACATCTATTCCTCCTATTTCGCGTCATTCTGCCGGCAGGACCGTTACGATGACGCCTTACGAGTCATTGAGAAAGTACGCGGACGCCTCGAAGCAGAAGCTTTACAGCATCATAGTTCCCAGCCTCTACACGCCCCCACTCCGCAGGAACAGGAATTGACGCGGCTCAATGTTGCCCTGATCAACACTGATGATCCGAAGAAGCGGGATGCTCTGATGAACGCCATCTACCAAACAGAGATCACTTTGGGGCCCAGCAAGCTGGCTGCCATTTCCATTGTTCATCCTGTGTCGTTGCCTCAGCTTCAACGAGTTCTTTCGCAAGACCAATTGTTGATTGAGTATGTCCTAGCAAATCCAACCTCTTATGCGCTTGCCATTTCAAGATCGGGGATCCATGCGTATCCGCTCCCTTCGAGAGCCACGATTGAGGCCAACGCGACAAAATACCGCAACGAGATCCATGCCAAATTAGCCGATCCCACACTCGCCCAGACTTTGTTCAAAGAGCTGCTGGCACCTCTTAGGGACTACGACGAGAAGAAGGACCTGGTTATTGTTCCCGACGGTCAGCTCCACCTTCTGCCATTCTCTGCTCTAGTGAATAAGGGTGCATACGTGCTTTCGTCTCACACCGTGGATGTTGTGCCATCTTCTACCGCATTCACAATTCTGACCAGACAGTCGGAAGAAAGAGAGAGACCAGAAATGCCGTACATCGGGGTGGCCGCTTGGACTCAAAATTCTGACAGCCGCAATCCGATCCTGCGCGCAATCAGCGGCCCAGAACGGAGTGAATTCGTACCGCTACCACACAGTGAAGCGGAAGTAGAGACCATCGCTCATGATCTGCCAAGTCCAAACACGATCCTTCTCGGTGCGAACGCAACCGAAACCCGCTTCAAACAGTTGTCAGTCGATAGCACCGACGTCATCCATCTTGCCCTTCACGGCTACGCTGACGTCGACTATCCCGATCGCTCAGCACTGATATTTGCCCCGGAAGCAAATGGCCCTGACGATGGATTGTTGCAAGCGCGAGAGATTCGCGAACTCCATATCAAAGCGAAACTGGTTACCCTGTCAGCTTGCGACACGGGAGTCGGACCGGTTGGAGAGGCTGATGTAGCCAATGTGGTGAACGCCTTTATTGAGGCCGGGGCCGATTCAGTCGTCTCAACCTTGTGGGACCTCGAGGATGAGTCCACAGAGCATCTAATGACAGTGTTCTATTCGAAGCTCGCCTTGCACCAGCGAAAAGTCGATGCGCTTCGATCCGCGCAGCTCGACATACTTAATCAAGGACTTTCGCCGTATTTCTGGGCCGGCGTCCAGATCGTTGGCGATCCCTCCGGAACACTTTGATGAAACGAGGACACTTCATGACGATTTCCAGGTCGCAGCGTGAAACGATTCTCACTAAGATCCAGAGGCTAGTTTCCGAGAAATACTTCGATCCGAACTTCGACGACTTGGTGTGGAACGGAATCGTGGAACAACACCGCAGGACCATTGTTGAGGCAGATACAGAGGATGCGTTTGAGAAGGCGGTCGCCACGATGCTTGCAGAGATGGCTCCAAGCCCTCTTGCACTGCTTTCAGACCGGACGCTCATTGCACCGCCAAACGCAATCAACGCGAGCTTTTCGGTTCGTACCGTTGACGGTCAACCCCATTGGGTTTTCAAAGATGTCCTTCCTGGAGGAGTTGCCGCACGGGCAGGTATCAAAGCTGGCGATGTTCTTTTGTCGGTTGGTGGTCGGCCTGTCAATCCATCTCTTTCCGATGGCGCAGCCCCGAATTTTGAAATGCAACGTAACTTCTCAGTTGTCATTCTGCGCGGAGACCCGTCCGAGGAACTGACGATTCCACTTGAAACTCCGGTTCCCAAGTACAAGGACAACCCCTACTCTGAGCCGACCGCACTCGCGACCGGAACTCAGACGGGAAACATCTCTTATCTCCGTGTGAGCCTGTTCCCGGGAGCGATCGGGATCGACTTCGCGAATGAACTGGATTCGATCTTTGCCGGCCGTTTCAAGAACGCAGATCGGCTCATCATTGACATGCGCGGTAATCCGGGCGGAGGTATTGGTGGCCTCACACTGATGAGCTATCTCACTCCCGGGCGCCACCCGATCGGCTACAGCAAAAGCCGAGAAATGGCACGCAATAATATCTCCCCCGATGCTCTTCCAGTCTTCGACAAAGTCCCTCGATCGAAACTGGCATTGCCAACTCTCGCAATCAAGTTTCTCGGAAAGACTTCGATTTTCTTGTATACCGAGGCGCTTGGCCGTCGCGATTGGCATGGTCGTACCGCCATCCTGGTAGATGAGCACACAGCAGGCGCTGCCGAGATGGTCGCCCAGTTTGCCCAGGAAAACGGTTTGGCGACAATTGTTGGAATGAAGACGCCTGGACGTCTCGTGACGCGCAGAGCGAGTAAGCTGGGGTTTGGCTATCGGCTGGTGATTCCAATCGCGGCCTATGTGAGCGCCAAGGGCACTCAGATTGAAGGAAACGGGATCAGCCCTGATATTCCCATCCCTTGGTCCTTCGAGGACGTCGCCGCCGGTATAGATCGACAACTGATTGGTGCCGTCGACGCGTTGCGTGCTGCGTAGGTCTTTGCAACGCGTCGGAGGAAGATCGCCATCTTCCATATTTCTCAAATCTCGAAGTTCAGTCGCACCATTCCGGTCGAATCTTCCAACTGGTGCCTTGCGGAAAGGTTTTGTCGGTTGTAGTCCACACCGTTGTGCGAGGATCGGCAGCGCTCATGCCGAGCTTGAACTCCTGACACCACGTTGGAACCTCATCCGACGGCCGAAGCCGGAATAAAACGCGCAGCAAAAACTCGCGCGTGATCGTGCTCATCGTAGAGAGGTTCTTCCGGATCAACGCTTCGTGCGTCTTGTCCAAGAGTGTAACGCCACCGTGGGCTAGCTCGCTGCGAAGATCCGATAGCGAGACGCCATCGGCTTCGGATTTCTCAAAGAGCATCCGCACATACTCATGGTTGTCTCCAAAAGTTTGCGTTGCTATTGTTTTTGCCTTCGCTTTCAATCCAACCACGCATTCAAAATAGGAATCCTTCACAAAAGCAATCAGATCGTTATCGCTGCTCGCCGCGTGCTTTTCCTGAATACAGGCGATCGTCTTTGCTCGCCGCTCTGTTCGATTCAGACGCTCGGGATGAGCCACGCCCAAATTTGCTCCGTCGAAGATCTCCACGGCCACGCTTTCAAAGGCGATGTAGTAACTTAGAAAGCGAGTGAATGGGTTCGTCGCCGAATTCCCCATGTTGTACCAATCAATCCCACGGCCGAGAACGAAGCCATCAGCTTCATATGGAAATTTCTTGAGGAGCTGATCCACCGTCGTCATATCGTCGTGCGTAGGGAGCAAAAGTCCGGTTCCATCAAACGTTAGTCGATATTTGTTGCGCCAGCTATATGAGGCTCCATAAGGAAAAAACGTAACGCTCATCAGCCAAGCAAAACTCGTTAGGCCGTGTTCAATCTCTTCTACGGTGCCGGATTTCAAGATCATCGTACAGTCGTAAACGCGGACATTGAGATGCGCTCCATCCTCGTCACTGGGACACTTGTGGATGAGGACGTCTCCACTTTCGGTATGAGTAAAAGTCCCAGGCAATTCCATGTTAGAGCGCACCGCGAATTCAATACATTTGCGTCCCGTAAGCCGCATGTACAGCAGGACGCCTTGGACATCAGGGTCAGCAGATAGTTGTCGGGTTTCTTCAATCAAGTGTGTGGCGTCGCCCGGATAAATGAGGGGCTTCCATTCGAATGGCTTGTTGTATCTCCCCGGGAAATCTTGTTCGTAAAGGCGCTTTCCATTAACCCGATATTCATTGCCGGGAGGATCCATTGACATCATCAGAAAGGTCACCGGCGGACCAAAGTCCACGTTCAACCCTGTAATTTGATCTGGAGTGCGCAAGAAGTAGGCAGAACACCCTTGCGAGAAATGAACCTTAAGGCCGCAAACGCCGCCCATAGCATCGTCGGAGAGGAGCTCCAAAACATCGAGGCTGCCCGGCAACGGGATGAACTTCACGTCCTTTTGCAGTCCTTTCAGCTCCTCGTAGTATCGGTCGAACAACTGACGCAGAAAGTGGTGGAGATTCTCAAAGGTCTGGCTGAGGGCAGGCGTTTCTTCCGCAGCCTCTCCGGAAAACTGCGGGAGATAGGCCGAAGCGAACAGGTCTGCCAAGTTCGGAAAGCCCGCATTCCGCAAGTTCGTGACGATGAAATCGACAATCTCCTGAGGCGTGGGACGAACGAAGTTTGGGTAGGCTCCCTTGACGAGTGGCCGAAGCGGACTAACGTCGTACAAGCCGCCTTGCACGCAATTTACGAGATTTTGCAAAAGTTTGATTGGACCTGGGTAAGCCGCCAATCGTTGGTAGTTGCCGAGACTGCAGGTGAATGTGGAATCATCTAGGAATTCACGAAGCTGAAGGTATTCGTCCTTGTAGCCGTCCCAGCACTGAATTCCATCGATGCGCACAAGGGCATACAGAAATTGAAACCCTGCTGCAGCCTGTGCCTCTTTGAAGAGCCGATCAATATCCGATTCTGGGGTGTTCTGCATTCTTGCCTCAACAGCTTATTGTATGGACTCTCAAAAACTGCTCATGCTGACGCCTCCCCACCGGCATGGAATTGCGCGATCAATTCGCGAATCTTTTCCGCGTTGAGCCCTGTCAGGCGTGTTAGGTATTCCTCCGTGAAACGGTCTTCATTCGGACCCTCCGGAAAACAGACCGGGCAGTAGGTCGGCTCCTTCTTGCCCACACTGGATACCATCAGCGAATTAGCAAACATGTACATCTTCACGTCGGTACCGTCTTGTTCCTGCCGAAGCCAATCGTGCAACGCCTGCACTGAGGCGGAGCACTGGTCAAGGAAGCGATGAATGCTATTCCCGGTCGAGAAGCAACTGTGTTCCAGCACCAGCAGGTAGTAGCCAGTCGTCCAGCTCTCAAAAAGCTGTTTGTGCCCCGGCTCCCCGATGAATCCCTCACGATTGTCCTGGATCGTAAGGATCTCCATTCCCATCCCACGCAACTCCGCCAAAGGTTCCTTCGCAGCTGCGACCCACGACCGAACGATGTCCGTTTCGTCTGGGCTGAGATATTGCAGGTCGCAAAAGATCATCTCCAGCAACTCCTCAGCACGTTCCCGGTAGTCATCTCTCATCGGGAGAAGCAGTGTGCGGTACAACCCGCTGTGACTGGCCCGACCGAAGGCAATCTGAAGGTCCTCCGGCTGACGAATGAGCAATGACCGCAATGGCTTTGCCTCTGCGATGCGGACGACTGTGGCCAGCTCACGCAGTTCCACTTCGAAGGCCGCAGCGATCGCCATGAGTGATTCGGTCCCCCGGACCTCCTCTTTCTCTATCCGAGCTACCGTACGAGGCGTGATATCTGCGATCTCCGCCAGGTGCTCCTGCGTCCAGCCCCTCACGAGCCGGGCTTCCTTGATGCGCTTCCCATAACGAATCTCAGTCTTCATCGAATTCTCCACGAGGCTATTCTTGGGCAGCTCTGGGGAAAAGAACACGACAGAAACCGGACAGGTTGAGACGAGTCCATTTCTATTGAGCTGAGAAACGCGAAATCCGCTCTTCTATTGGAATTTGTCCGGGCGTAGATAGCAATCACTTCTTCCTACTTCAGTGTTTTCCGCAAGCCCAGGCGAAAGTGTAATCTGTCATTGAGGTGCTGGATGCCGGAAGAATATGACGACGGCAAAGTGATCGATATACGACACGGGCGCATCAACCAATGGTTCGGCAAGATGTTGGAATGCGTGGAAAGTCTATCTCCCGAGGAGCGAGCGGAATTCGACAAATGGGACCGTGACCGACCCGATGGGGTGGCTACTTCCGATTGGCCGGGCTTCGTAAGGTACTTGCCAGCTCCGCCTTGGGAAACGATCCACTGAGGCTGCGGTGCTCGAATTCGCTCTGCGGATCAGTTAGCGTGTAGATCCCCGGTCCGCAGAGAGCCAGCAAAAGCTTGCGGAATAGTTCCTAGTATTGGGTCCAGTCTTCTAGCGGACGATAGAAAATCGAGTGCGAAGCTCTGTCCGAAAGGAGATCAGAGCACGACTTCCAGGCAACGACTACCAGGGGTATCAGCATCAATGCCAGGACCAGTCCCGCGAGAACGCTCAACCCGGTCTCGACTATATTCGAGTGCAGCGAATCGACGGATCGCCCACAGTG
>Ga0126373_10005245_pt1 | contig 10033 bp, 10 predicted proteins | sample PanSoiMetPlot_11_FD_92545 | JGI IMG/M metagenome (GOLD analysis project Ga0126373, IMG submission 92545) | Tropical forest soil microbial communities from Panama - MetaG Plot_11 | ecosystem: Environmental > Terrestrial > Soil > Tropical forest > Bulk soil | place: Panama | collected 2016-02-17 | reverse complement strand
GCCGAGCGCAGTGCCCGGCATCGTGTTCCTCTCCGGCGGCCAGAGCGACGTCGTCGCCACGGCGCACCTGAATGCCATGAACGCCATGGGAACCATGCCGTGGAAGCTCAGCTTTTCCTACGGCCGGGCCCTGCAGCACGCGGCGCTCGAAGCCTGGCGTGGCCAGGAGGCCAATGTGGGGGCGGGGCAGAAGGCCTATCACCATCGGGCCAAGTGCAACAGCGCGGCCTGTGCGGCGAACTACAGCGCCCAAGCGGAGAAAGCGGCCTAAAGGGCGCTCAGGCGGTTTTAGACGCTTTTCAGAGGTTTAGGAGAAGTTTCCTGGACTATGTCAGCCGCAGCACATGTCTGGACGTTATTTCCACAAAATCAATGATTTAAGGTCTGGGCGGCCAGGAATGGCGCCATTGACGCCGGGGACTGAAACAAAATAGACTGGACCGTCCAGTCTAATCAGATTTTGGCTCCGTCTACTCCCCAATAACGTGTCATAACCAAGGACTTGGGCCCAGCAGCAGCCATGGCTAACGAAGCACGCAAACCCGACGATAACGTCATCGAAATCAGCGGCCTCAAGTACCGTCAGGGCGAAAAACGCATCTTCAACGGGCTCGACGTCTGCATCCCGCGGGGCAAGGTGACCGCCATCATGGGGCCCTCCGGCACCGGCAAGACCACCCTGCTACGCATCATGACGGGGCAGGTGTTGCCGGACCGCGGTCGCGTCCTGGTGGACGGCAAGAACGTGCCACGCCTGTCCACCGACGCGCTCTACACCCTGCGCAAGGAGATGGGCTTCCTGTTCCAGAACGGCGCGCTGTTCACCGATTACAGCGTCTACGAGAACGTGGCCTTCCCACTGCGCGAACACACACGGCTGCCGGAGAGCCTGGTGCGCCAGATCGTGCTCATGAAGCTGCAGGCGGTAGGCCTGCGCGGCGCCTGGAACCTCATGCCCACGGAACTCTCCGGCGGCATGGCCCGGCGCGTGGCGCTGGCGCGCACCATCGTCATGGACCCGAAGATCATCTTTTACGACGAGCCGTTTACCGGCCTGGACCCGATTTCCATGGGCGTGATCGTGCGCCTGATCCGCAAGCTCAACGACAGCCTGGGGCTCACCAGCATCATCGTCTCCCACGACGTGGCGGAGGTGAGCTCGGTATCGGATCACAGCTACCTCATCTCTGAGGGCAAGGTGGTCGCCTACGGCACGCCCGAGGAACTGGAACAGAACAAGTCCGCCTGGGTGCGGCAGTTCATGAAGGGTCTGGCGGACGGCCCGGTGCCCTTCCACTATCCGGCGCCGGCGTTGGCCGACCAGTTGTTGGGCGGGGAGGCGGGCTGATGAAACTCCTCCGCGAGGCCTATTACATCGTCCTCGGGTTCCTGCAGATGCTCGGAGCCTGCGGGATTTTCCTGTTGAAGCTGCTGCGCTTCACGCCGCAGGCCCTGGGGCGTCCGGGGCTGATCTTCCAGCAGGTGTTCAACGTCGGTGCCATGTCCCTGGTGCTGATCATGGTTTCGGGCCTGTTCGTGGGCATGGTGTTGGGCCTGCAAGGCTTCAACACCCTCAACAAATTCGCCGCCACCTCGGCTCTGGGCACGGTGGTGGCTCTGTCGCTACTGCGCGAACTGGGGCCCGTGGTCACGGCCTTGTTGTTCGCCGGACGCGCCGGCACGGCCCTAACCTCCGAGATCGGCTTGATGCGCGCCACCGAGCAGCTGGCCGGCATGGAGATGATGGCGGTGGACCCCATCCGACGGGTGGTGATGCCCCGCTTCCTGGCGGGCGTGATTTCCATGCCCTTGTTGGTCGGGATCTTCAACGCTGTGGGCGTGCTGGGCGGTTATCTGGTGGGCGTCAAGCTCATGCACGTGGACATCGCCTCGTTCTGGTCCCAGATCCATGCCGACGTCGACTTGCACGAGGATTTCCGCAGCGGCGTGATCAAGAGCGTCGTGTTCGGCGTGGCCTGCACGCTCATCGCCGTGTTCGAGGGCTTTTACGCACAGCCCACGGCGGAGGGCGTGAGCCGCGCCACCACCCGCACGGTGGTGAACAGCGCGCTCGCGGTCCTCGCCTTGGATTATCTGTTAACTGCGTTCATGTTTTGAAGGACGAGCAAAATGAAACAAACACGCACCATAGAAATCGTCACCGGTTTCTTCATCATCCTGGGCTTCGCGGCGCTCTATGTGATCGCCACCAGTGCCACCAACATCAAGTCCTACGGCGAGGCGGGATACGCGGTGACTGCCAGTTTCACCAACATCGGCGGCCTGAAGACGCGCGCCCCGGTGACGCTCGCTGGCGTGGAGGTTGGTCGGGTGACGAAGATCGCCCTTGATCCCAAGACCTTCAACGCCGTGGTGACGATACAGATGAACGGGCATTTCAACCAGATTCCCGATGACTCCACGGCCAGCATCCTCACTTCGGGCCTGCTGGGCGAACAGTACGTCGGCCTGAGCCCCGGCGGCTCCGACAGCTACCTCAAAAGCGGCAGCGTGGTCCAATACACGCAGTCGGCGCTGGTGCTGGAGAACCTCATCGGACAGTTCCTGTCGAATGCCGGGAAGTCCTCTTCCCAAGGTGGTAAGTGATGCGTATCAAACTTCTTTTGGTAGTCCTGCTGGTGCTGCCGGCCTTCGCGGCGATGGCGGCGGATCCCGTCACGTCGCCGGACCAGGTGGTGCAGCACTCCGCCAAATCGCTGCTGGATTCGGTCTCCTCGAAACGAGACGAGTTCAAGACTCACCCCGAGGAGCTCTATGACCTGGCGCAGAAGGACCTGTTGCCGTACTTCGATTTCGACTACGCCTCGCGTCTGGTGCTGGGCCTCGCCTGGCGCAACGCCAACCCTCAGCAACGCAAGGACTTCCAGGACGCCTTCGTCCATTACCTGGTGCACAGCTACGCCGACGGCCTGCTGCAGGGCAATTATTCCGATCGTGACCTGCAGGTGGAGCCCTGGAACGGCGTGATGACCGACAACCGCACCGTGGTGAAAACCAAGGTGATGCGCGCCAATGCTCGGCCGGTGGAAGTGGACTACCAGATGCACACCACGCCGGAGGGCTGGAAGGCCTTCGACGTGACCATCGAGGGAATTTCCTACGTACTCAATTACCGCAACCAGTTCGGGCCGGAGATCCAGGCCAAGGGCCTGGATGAGTTGATCAAGCGCCTCAACGACGAGGCCTCCGCCAAGAAGCCTCCGCAGGGCGGCACGGGCCAAAACTGATGGCTACCGTGGACTTTGAGGCGCTGCAGGACGGGCGGTTCCGGGTGACCGGGCCGTTGAATTTCGACACGGTCTCCGAAGCGCTGGAGAAGAGCCGCGGCTTGTTCGCCGCTCACTCGCGCGTCCAGTTGGATCTCGCGGGCGTGGAGGGCACCGACAGTGCCGGCCTGGCGTTGCTGGTGGAATGGGCGGCCTGGGCGCGCCGCGAGAGCCGCAGCATCGTGTTCCGCCAGGTGCCGGAGCAGGCCCTGGCCCTGGCGCGCATCAGCGAAGTGGACAAGCTCCTGCCCACTGTTTGAACCGGTGATTTTCCAGATGTCTGCGGATGAAACAGCGTGCTCAGCACGCCGTTTCAGTTTTGCAGCGACGGCTTCGTAGCGGCCGGCGGTGCCATGGTGGGGGCGAGTGCAGGCGTGGTGGCCGCCGCCGGCGCCGCCTGGGTGGCGGCCTGGGGTACTTCGCCGGTTCCCTCGTCCGGCGGCAACTCATAGTCGGATTCGGAGGGCGGCGGGTTGCCTTCGTAGATGTGGTAGCGACGGTTCTGCAGGTAGCCGTCCCGCATGAAAGTGTAGGGGTCATAGGCGCTGTCGATGGCGCCATTGAGCCCCATCAAGCCTGCGCGGGTATCGATGCCGTCCATGAGCAGCTCGGCGTTGCGGTAGCGGGGCGGCAGGTTTTCCTTGGGCGGGTCGGTATAAAGATCGCCCACCCGGCCGCCGGCGTCGCGCACGGTGCTGGGGCCGATGATCGGGATCACCAGATAGGGGCCAGAAGACACGCCCCAATGGGCCAGGGTCTCACCCAGGTCCTCGTCGTGCACCGGCAGTCCCACGTGCTGGGCCACGTCGAACCAGCCCAGGAGCCCCACGGTGCTGTTGATGATGAAGCGCCCCAGGTCCTTGAAGGTGTAGCCGACCTTGCCCTGCAGGGCGTCGTTGACGATGGTGGAGGGTTCGCCCAGGTTCTCGATGACGTTGTGGATGCCGTTGCGTGTCGGCGCGGGCACCGCACGGAGATAGGTATTGGCCACGGGCCGCGCCAAGTTCTTGTCCAGCGCGTCGTTGAAGGCGTAAATCTTCCGGTTGAACCCCTCCCAGGGATCCTTGGTCTGGGTGACGTAATCCGGCGGAGCGCTGGCGCAGCCCGCCAGCAGTGCGGCGACGGCGAACACGGCGGTCAGGGGACGTGGCCGCAGGCTGCGGCGCGCGCAAACGGTCATCGGGGATCCTTAGTTAAGGCCGGCGCCTATCCTAGCAAATCAGGCCGGCCACAACGGGGCCAGGGGCGCCTCATGGGGACTACTGCTGGCGTTGTTCCTTGCGCGCTTCCTTCGCGGCTTCCTCCACGCGGTGCAGCCGCGCGTTGTAGCGCTGCCGCTGGACGTTGTTGATGCCGGGCGTGGCGAGCGCGATGCGCAACTGATCCACGGCGGCGGCCGGCAGGCCGTTCGCCAGGTAGTATTCCGACATGAAATAGTGCGAATCCGCGCTGTCGCCCTTCTTTTCGTAGGCCTTCGCCAACAGCCGTAGTGCGTCGGGGCCGCCACGCTTAGCGCTGACGAGCGGCGTGAGCAGGTCCACCGCGTTGGCCGGTTTGCCGGCGTCGATGAGGTCTCCCGCGTAGCTCAGGATGAGCGGCGTGCTGTCCGGGAAGAGACGCAGCGCCGCCGCGTAGGTGCCGATGGCCTCGGGGACCTTGCCGGCGTGCATCTCGGCGTCCGCCAGGCCGATGCGAAAGGGGATGACGTCGTCGTACTCGTTGGCCAGGCTCTGCATCAGGGCGATGGCGTCGGGGTAATCCAGGGCCTTCTGGTAGGTAAGCGCCAGGCCATAGCGCATGGCCACCTGGTCCCAGCCCTTGCTTGTATCCACACCCGACTTGAAATAGGCGAGCATCTTGTCGGTGGTGTCGTTGTTCTGCATGGACATAAGCCGCGCTTTCATGAGCGCATAGCTGCGGCTCTCTGGCCGCTCCGGCACCTTCAGTTGATCGGCGCGGTTTTGCAGGTCCGCCATGCGCGTCAGGTCCAGCGGGTGGTCCAGCAGGAACTCCGGGATCTTATCCAGGCCGTTGAGCGAGGAAAAGGTGGAATGAAGCTTGCCGAAGAAATCCACCATGCCTTGGGGCTGGAATCCGGCCCGCGCCAGTGTGGCCATGCCCACCCGGTCCGCCTCGGACTCATCGCCGCGGGTGTAGTTGATCTGATGCTGGATGATGGAGCCCTGGGCCGTGGCGATGGCGCCCATGGCCACGTCGGGGTCGTTGGTACGGCTGGCGGCGAGTATCGCCGCCAGCATGGTGGCGATGTTGACGAAGGTCTGGTCCTGCTGGTCTTCCAGTTGGCGGGACAGATGCCGTTGGGTGACGTGGCCGGTCTCGTGGGCCATCACGCCGGCGAGCTCGTCTTCGTTGTCGGTGAGCAGGAACAGGCCGCTGTTGACCACGATGAAACCGCCGGGCAGGGTGGTGGCGTTGATGTCATCGTCGTCTATCAGGTAATACCCGAAATTGAGCGTGGGGTTGTCGCTGTGGGAGGACAGCTGGTGCCCCACATCCTGTATGTATTGTTGCAGCAACGGGTCGTCCAGGATCACACCGGCGTCGCGCAGCTCATTGATGACTTGCAGGCCGATCTCGTATTCCTGCTGCGGCGTGATCACGTCCCCGCCGGCCGTCCCGATCTGCGGCAGGTTGAAATCGCTGCTGGACTGTCCGTTGGGGTTGGCGAGATTGCCCTGGTCGGGCGTGGGCGCCTGAAGATCCCGCAGCGTGCTCAAGGGGATATTCGCGGTACCGGCGGCGGGCACCGAGGCGCCCACGGCCACGCCGGCCCCCAAGAGGATTCCGGCAGCGAACAAGGACAGCTTGAGAGTCAGGCGTTCCAAATCCTATATGCCTTCAGGGCGGATGCCGTGTCCGCAGGATATCGACGCCATTATGGCATGAGGGCTGACCGTGGATGGCTTACTGCGGCTCGGTAAAAACAAAGCCCCCGTATATACGGGGGCTTTGTGTCGCATTGTAACCGCGCGCGTGTTTAGAACTTGTAACGGTACGAAACGCCAAGGATATCTGCGTCCGCCTTGAAGGTGCCCACGATGTGATCGTCGCCGGCGGCGTTGGTCTGGTTGAAGTCAAGGCTGCTACCCAGGAACAAGTGGGCATAGCCGATGTCCCACTGGGAGTGCTGGGTCACGCGCCAAGTGGCGCCGAAGGCGATCCAGTCGCGGTCGCCGTCCGGCAACCGCGCCGTGCGACTCGCGTTGATGTCATTGGTGCACTTCGGATTGAAGGCGATGGTGTTGCAGGGAGCGGTGGGATCCGGCACCGGCGTCTTGTCCAGGGCGACGCCGCCGCGGAAGGTCCATTCGTCGTTGTAGCGCCAGTCGAGGCCGACGGCGTAGCGGTTGGAATTGGAGAGTCCCTCGTCCACGATCGCGTCCTTGGTGCCGGGGTTGGCGAACTGGATGTCCAGTTTGTCGAAGCTGCTCCAGCCGGTGTAGGAATAGTCGGCGCTCAGGGTCCACTGGTCGTTGAGCTGCGTCACGTAGCTCAAGGAGGTGATGGCCGGGCTCTTGAACTTGGCGGTTACGCCCTGGGCCTGGAACTGCGCCTGGGTCGAAAAGGCCGTGGGGACGTTGGTGAAGCTCGCGCCACCCGTCAGGGTGTGGTCGATGGCCGAACGGTACGACAAGCCCAGACGCGACGTGCTGTTGATGTTCCACAGGCCGCCGAGGTTGAAACCGGTGCCGTTGCCGCTGGCCTGGGCCGAGAAGAAGCCGTCATGCCCCTGCGGGGTCAGGCCCAAAGCTGTGCAGGTTGCGGGATTGACCTGGCCGAAGCAGATGGCGCCGAAGTCCACGTCATTGGTGAGCTTCACGGTCATCGTCGAGTAGTCTATGCCGAAGCCGAAGGAGAACTGGTCGTTGATTTTCCATGCCAGGGTCGGGTTGTAGTTCACCACGGCCACGCCGCTGTAGATCGCCTGGTAACGGAAGATGGAATCCTCGTCGTAGTGGGTGGCGAGACCGAAGGGCGTGTTGACGCCGAAGCCGAAGGTCCACTGGTCGTTGAGCGGTCTCGAGTAATACACGAAGAACGGCCCGCCGAGCTTGCCGACGCTGCCGCCGTTCCCACCGCTCAGCGGCTGGCCGGTGGCGTCCGTGGCGGAGGTCTTGGTGAAGTTCGCGCCGAAGCGGATCAGGCTGTAGCCGCCCATGATCTCGGAATCGTTCAGGTTGGTGAGTCCCGCGGGGTTGTACCAGATGCTGGAGGAGTCCTCCGCTTCCGCCGCGCCACCCGAATGGGCGCGCCCAAGGCTGGTCACGCTTTGTTCGGTGAGCTGGAAGTTGGCAGCGCAAGCAAGGCCCGGCACGAGCGCGGCCAGGACGCCGGCGGCTGTGAGGGTCCACAGGGCGGTCTGCTTATTATTCATCGGGTTATCCCCAGTGATGACGGGAAAATGACGGTCAGATTTAAGCATAGGCGGCTCTAAATTGTAAGCACCTTCAAGGCCCTGCCTGGGTCATAGGGTCTCGGAAGCGAAGTCCGCCAGGCGGGAACGCTCTCCCCTGAGCAGGGTGACGTGTCCCGAATGGGGCCACTGCTTGAAGCGATCCACCACGAAGGTGAGTCCGGAGGTGGTCTCGGTGAGGTAGGGGGTGTCGATCTGGGAGATGTTGCCGATGCAGATCATCTTGGTGCCCGGGCCGGCGCGGGTGATGAGCGCCTTCAACTGCTTGGGCGTGAGGTTCTGGGCCTCGTCGACGATGATGTAGCGGTTGAGGAAGGTGCGCCCACGCATGAAATTCATGGAGCGGATCTTGATGCGATTGCGCAGGAGGTCGCCGGCGGCGGCCCGGCCCCATTCGCCGCCCTCGCCGGACTGGGTGAGCACTTCCAGGTTGTCCATGAGCGCGCCCATCCAGGGGGTCATCTTCTCCTCCTCGGTGCCCGGCAGGAAACCGATGTCCTCTCCCAAGGGCACGGTCACGCGCGTCATGATGATCTCGCGGTAACGGTTCTGCTCGAGGGTCTGGGCGAGAGCCGCGGCCAGCGCCAGCAGCGTCTTGCCGGTGCCGGCGGCACCCAGCAGCGAGACGAAGTCCACGCCCGGGTCCAGCAGCATGTTGAGGGCGAAGTTCTGCTCACGGTTGCGGGCGTTGATGCCCCACACGGTGTGGCGGATGCCGCGGTAGTCGCGGGTGAGTTCAAGCAGGGCGCCACGCTCGTCGATGCCGCGCACCATCGCCTCGAAATTGTCGCCCTCGCTGTAGAGGCACTGGTTCGGGTGCCAGTTCTTCACCAGCGGTCCCTGGATGCGGTACCAGGTGCGACCTTCCTGCTGCCAGGACTCCATATCCTTGCTGTGCTTATCCCAGAAGTCCTTGGGCAACTCTTCTATGCCGGTGAACAAGAGGTCCAGGTCGTCCAGAGCCTTGTCGCTGAAGTAGTCTTCCGCGTGGATGCCCACTACCGCGGCCTTGATGCGCAGGTTGATGTCCTTCGAGACCAGCGTGACGCGCGCCTCGGAGTGGCGCTGCTGCAGCGCGAGGGTGGTGCCGAGGATGTAGTTGTCGGGCTTGTTGCCCGGCAGGGTGTCCGGCACCGAGGTGGGAAGCGATTCCGTCTGGAAGAACAGCCGGCCGCCGGTCACGGCCTTGCCCACCGGGTTCTGCAGGTTCTGGATGACGATGCCCTGGTCGATCTCCTCCTTGCTCACGTCACGCATCATGTCGTCCAGGAAGCGGCTCACCTGGCGCACGTTGCGCGCGGACTCGGACATGCCTTTTTTGCCGGCGTCCAACTCCTCCAGCACCACCATGGGCAGGAAGATGTCGTGCTCCTGGAAGCGGAAGATGGCGGTGGGGTCGTGCATCAGCACGTTGGTGTCCAGCACGTAGAGGCGCCGCGTCTTGCGGCCGGAGGCGGTCTTGCTCACGATCCGCGCCTCGCGGCGGCCTTTTTCTTGAGTTTTATTTCTTCGGCCGGAGCATTCTCTTCGTCCAGCGCCGCCAGCACCTCTGCCGCATGGCCATCCACCTTGACCTTGCGCCATTCGCGACGCAGCCTGCCATCCTGGCCGATGAGGAAGGTGCTGCGCTCGATGCCGCGGACCTTCTTGCCGTACATGTTCTTCATCTTGATGACGTCGAAGAGCTTGCAGAGCTTCTCGTCCTCGTCCGAGAGCAGGTCGAAGGTGAGGCCGTACTTGTCGCAGAACTTCTCGTGGGACTTCAGGCTGTCGCGGGACACGCCGAGGATCACCACCCGCTTGCGCATGAAGCGCGCGTGGAGGTCGCGGAAATCCTTGCCTTCCATGGTGCAGCCCGGGGTGTCGTCCTTCGGGTAGAAATACAGCACCACGTCGCGGCCCTTGAGTGTGGAGAGTTTCACCTGCCTGTCACCGACGGTGGGAAGGCTGAAGTCCGGTACTTTTTTGCCGACGGCGATCTTGGTCATGCGGTTCCCCGTTCAAGCCTTGATGGGTTCCATGATGGCGTCCAGGTTGAGCTGGTCGCAGAAATCCATGAATTCCTCGCGCAGCGTGCCGATGTGCATGTCCGAAGGGATATTCACCGCCATCTGCACCGCGAACATGGGCGCGCCGGTGTGGGCCGCGGGATAGCTGCAGGTGGCGAGGTCGGCGATACCGATGTCGCGCTCGGAGAAGAAATTGGCCAGGTTGAAGACGATACCCGGCTGGTCCAGGCACACCACGTCAACCGCGTAAGGGAGCAGGTCGTGACGCGGTTCCCGTTCGCTGGTGCGGCGCGAGGCCAGCG
>Ga0126373_10005241_pt1 | contig 10037 bp, 8 predicted proteins | sample PanSoiMetPlot_11_FD_92545 | JGI IMG/M metagenome (GOLD analysis project Ga0126373, IMG submission 92545) | Tropical forest soil microbial communities from Panama - MetaG Plot_11 | ecosystem: Environmental > Terrestrial > Soil > Tropical forest > Bulk soil | place: Panama | collected 2016-02-17 | reverse complement strand
TTGGGGTGGCACGAGCCGGATGAGGCGAGAGTTTCATGTCCGGATCTGTGAGGGGCTCAGGGTGAAATTCCCTGGGCCTACTCGGCGTACCACGTCAGTGGTATCCCTACCGCGATCAACAATCATTGATGCGCTATCGGTTCGCCTGATTTGTTACGTCGTTTTGCGGTTCTTGATGTCTGCTGCCACCGAATAATAGATACAGAATCGCACCGAAGAGTCCACCTTCGACAATGACAACGGGCATGAACCAAATCACGCGCCAATGGGGATAAGTGCGCAGAATGGCCACGAATGCCAACGAATGGACTACCAGTAGAGAAGTAGAGAAGCAGTCGCAAGCCAAAAACCTAGACGCTGCCAATATTCTCTCGATTGCCTGATAGTTACCCAGAAGAGACCAGAAGTGTACACCACTAGTCCTATCCACCCGCCTGACACGTACCCGGTGTGCCCTCTGTAGACTAAAACGGCGAAAACCAAAGCGAAAGCTGTAAGAGAGGCAACCGCCAGCCCGAAATAGAGAAGCCCTCGCCGAACTATTCTGCCAATCTTCATTCAGAGGCATTCTACGCTGATACGCGGCAGTATCCTCCAGACGGATTGCTCAGATTGTCGTTAACAAGGCGATTTCACGGTATCGACCGCTGGTCATTAAGCGCAATAGAGATGTTACAACAGGTGTGTCGCCTTCACTTTGGCGCTGCTTCGATCATCTCCAAGCGATGCCCTTCATCCTGAACCGAGAACGTGTAGAAGCGGTCTGGGTTTGGAACGTAACAAGCGATCGGACCGGAGGCTCTTGGATCGGGTTCGAAATCGCCGATTCGATCGCCCGTTGTTGCACCTACGATGGTATAAAGCGTTCTTCCCGCACGAAGAGTCGATCTCGACCTTGGCCAGCGCGAGTATCTCGTCGTAAGTAGTTTGGCAGTTGCGATAGAACTCAACCAAAACTCTGCTCTTAACCACACGGAGACCAGAGGCTAGCCAGTTTGTTCCAGCCGGCCCTCTCACAACGAGTTTGCGCACGATCTCACCAGCAGAGGAAATCACGTAGATGGAGGGCGGAGACATGGCACGCATGAAGTAGACATAGCCATCATCTCCAGTAATCGCGATTGAGCGCCAGGATAATTCGCTGGCTGGTGCCGCTTTGTCATCACTCCCGTTGACGGCGTGGCGTTCCTCGTCGCTTCTCTCCCAATCTAATTGCTTCAACAGATGCCCTTCAGCATCGTATACAGCAGCAGCGGCAGATGGCTTCTTATTCGCCCGATATTGCTGGCCTGCGAGAAAGAATCCGCCGGATGGAAATACCGCGATTTGCATGGGGTGGATAGGAATGAGAGGCGTTTCCAAGCGGACTTGGGACTCACGCGCCCCATCGGGGCCGAAGTTATCGATAACCTTTGTTTTTCCTAAATACGGCACGCCCCCCTTGCCGATGGGTGCAATCAACACCGCAATACCGGCATCTGGCCGCACGGCAAAAATGTTGCCAAGCATTTCGGGACTATCAAACTGCGCTTCGATCACTCCTTTGTCGGAAACTCGGAATACCGGACCCCTCGATCCGTTTCCCTTCCACAGCTTGAGATAGGAACGACCCTTGTCGTCGCACGCCGTGGGGAGCGCAAAACTTGCGTAGTCGAATGTCAACGTTGTCGCAATCGTGCCCTTTTGGACAAGAGGCTTGATCTGCCCAGCGGCAGGAGCGTACCAAGCGACGAAAAGAGCGATGAAAGGGAGCAAGCTTTTCATGACTGCTCCTAAATAACAGAAGTCCCCGCGAGGGCGGATCTTAGATTGGCGGCCCCATAAAAAGAATATCAGGATCTCGGACTTTAAGTTTCTAGCTGTTGTGATCAGGCCTTTGCGCTCAGGTCTCCGATCGCGGGATCAATTCGCGCTATCGCGATATAACGCCAGTTAAAAAATCCAACCCGAACGCAGTCGCAAAAGGTGCCGAAGGTCGCCTTTGACTAGATGCATTTGTGATCGAGCGGAATGAAGAAAGGAGATCGGGCGAACGCTTGAATGGAGGGCTGCATCGGCATTATTGAACATATGCAGCCGCTCATTCCAGGCACCCCATAATGAAAAGCTTGTTCGCTGTCGCCCCATTTAATACCTACTCCTTGACCTTACCGGCCATATCGAAAGCACCAGATACCCGAGCTGTGGGAGCCAGGCTCATTGCTAGAGAGAACAGACGTCACGGTTACTTGCAAGATGGTCAGAACGAGAGCAGAATTATTTTCGCATCTTAACGAGCATTGGCACGATTATGTTATCCGTACTCGTTTCCTATGCAGTGGTACTTATCCTGCTCATACAAAGTTATGCTCCGGCACGCGCTAAGCCCAGCGACAAGCTTCCCACTCTATGTATGGTCTCGGGGCGTGTCGTAACTGCGGCGGAAGGAGCTCCGCTGAAATCATCGCGCGTAGCGCTCATGCTTGAGCACGAGGGCCGAGAACCGCAGGTATACGCTGCTGTGTCGGACAGCGACGGTCGATTCACGATCAAAGATGTTCCCGCTGGCCGTTACCAATTCGTCGCAACGCATACTGGCTATGTCGATGAGGAATATCAATCGAATGGGGGCGAGACGGGCGCGATCCTCGCACTGCAACCAGGGCAGGAAGTGAAGGACGCGCTCTTTCGCCTGACCTTGGCCGCGGTCATCACTGGGCGCGTGAGTGATGAAGATGGTGATGCTATGGGCTTGGTGAAAATTGTGGCTTTGAGCCGGCCTAGTGAGGAAGAGATGGAAGACCGCGACAATCTGTCAGGGCGACGACCGGAATTGAGTCCAGCTGCGATGGCACAGACCGACGATCGTGGACAGTATCGTCTTTTTGGACTCAAACCCGGAGAGTACTACATCAAAGCGGCAGATGAATACGAACCGATGACCGGAGTACTCATTGGCCATGATTGGGAGATACAGCGCTCGCTCGGCAGCCAATATGCTCCCGTCTACTACCCCGGGGTGACGCAAATTGGCCAGGCCGCGGCGGTGACGGTAACGCCAGGAGAAGAGGCGCAGGCTGATTTCATTATGCGGCGCGTCAAAACCGTGCAGCTCTCCGGTCACGTGATTGGTGCAGATGGAAAACCTGCGACTGACGTATTCCTCTATTTAGAGGAGGTACCCGCGGCCGATTACGGCGTACTCGAAGGTATCGAGACTGATGCGAAAGGAGACTTCAAAATGAAAGGCGTGGCTCCGGGTAGCTACTTGTTGCATGCACAGCAGCAGATATCCGAGGAGCCCGGCTATCACGCCAGGGAAAAAATCGAGGTTGGGAGCGACAACATCGATTCCATCACTCTAGCATTGGGACGGGGCGCCAGTTTTGCCGGACGGATTGAGGTCTTCGGTTCGGGTACGCTCAGGTTTGAGCGCCTTTTCATATCTATGAGCGCCCAGGACGACGAGACTGGAGGTGCATGGGCACGCGTCAAGAAGGATGGCACTTTCCAGATGTTGGATGTTCCCGATGGTAGCTTTGCGTTTTCCGTCAGCGGGCTTGAAGAGGGCTGGTACGTGAAGGCGGTTCGCCTAGGTGCTGCCGACATCCTAGCGAAAGGATTGGAAGTTGAAAAAGGAGCGAGCGGGGGTATGATTCAGGTCGTGCTCAGCAAGGGTGGTACCCAACTGGAAGGATCGGTGAAACAGGATGACAAGCCTATGGTCGGAGTGCGGGTTCGGATTACTGCCGATCCCGAGACTCCCTATACCCGGTTGCGCTCCCGGAGTACGAGCACAGACCAGAGTGGACACTTTTCTTTTATCGGTATTGCTCCTGGCCAGTACCGTGTGATTGCGAAAACCACTGGTCCAGTTGGAGCAAACCTGTCCGCTTCCGATCCGCAGGTCATTAATGTTTCTGAACACGAACATAAAACCATTGAGCTGACGGTTCGACCACCGCAAACACAATAGCCGGAAGCCTTTTCTGCGCTAACGTGTTGCGGGTAACGTCAGGTGGATGGCAGAGAGGCCGCACTCCGAAGCTCGCTTAAAGGGTCGATCAGCGTGTATTCGGTTATCCGCAACATATACATTAACCGGATCATCTTTGATTTCGTTACTCTTAGCCAGGTGGAGCACCCCGCTCATAAACCAGGTGTTGTCAAGAGCGTAAAACACGCCATTTTGAGCGCAATGCGATTTATCATCAATCAAGCGGCAGATCTGGGATTCTCAAAAGGAAAGGCGCCGGTCATGGTCGGCTACGTGGAGCGTTCACTAGCGATGTAGTTAATCGTCCACTTTCGAACAGGTGCGTCTGCAGACGGACAAGAAAACCAGTTTTGCTGAGTGCCTCATCCAAGCTAAACCGTTTATTTTGAGCATTTATATTTTTGGCAAAGGGTGTGCAGTTTATCCATCAAACTAAGGCCCATACCCTTAAATTTTGGGATTAAATCTGGTGAGCGCAAATGACGAATTGGCTGCAGGATCTGAGGTACGCATTTCGGCAAGTACGGAAATCACCCGGATTTACTATCGCCGCAGTCTTAACGTTGGCGGTCGCCATTGGCGCGAACGCAGTGGTCTTTGCTGCGCTGGATGCGCTGGTGTTGCGTCCGCTAAACGTTCCATGCGCGGAAAGCCTTTTCCAAGTCAGCCGGGCTGGGGAGATTGCTCCGCATGAATCGTACCCGAACTACCTTGATTTACGCGATCGCAATCACAGTTTTGAAGGGCTTGCCGCATCTGCATTCGCACATGACGGGCTCGACACAGGTGACGGCGCTGAGGGCGCGTGGGGTTTTGCGACCAGCGGCAATTATTTCGACGTGCTCGGCGTCCAGCCTTATCTGGGTCGCGTGTTTCACGCCTCGGACGAACACGGCCCCGACAGCGCGCCCTACATAGTGCTCAGTTACGCATATTGGCAAAATCACTTTCATGGTAATCGCAACGTACTGGGTCGCACGGTGCTTCTCAGCAAGCATCCGCTCACCATCATCGGCGTGGCACAGCCCGGGTTTCGCGGCACTACTATCGAGTTCTCTCCTGGTTTCTTTGTGCCGATCGTAAATCACGCCGGAAGTGAATCGACAGATCGCGGGAACCGCTGGATCGATGAAGTGTTCGGGCATGTCAAACCGGGAGTCACTCCTGCGCAGGCGGTCGCTGATTTCAACTCGATCGGAACTGATCTCGAAAAGACCTATCCCAAAGAGAATGGGCATATGACATTCGATTTGGGACGGCCTAGCCTGGAAGATGCGGTCAAACCGTTTCTTGCGGCCCTGATGTTATTGGCAGGATTGATCCTGCTCGCCGCCTGTGCCAACCTCGGCAGCTTGTTCGCTGCGCGCGCAGGTGAGCGGTCGAAAGACGTTGCGCTGCGCCTGGCGCTCGGCTCCACGCGGAAGCGAGTGCTACGCGGATTGTTCACCGAAGCCATATTAATCTCGTTGATTGGGGGCGGTATGGGGCTGTGGGCAAGCGTTGTTCTGCTCGACGCGCTCAGAGGCTGGCAGCCGTTCGCTGAATTTCCCATCAACCTACCCATTACTCCGGACACGAATGTTTATTTGGTAGCTCTATTGTTGAGTCTCGTTAGCGGTTTCCTGTTCGGGGCTGTCCCGGTGCGGCAGGTGCTGCGTACGGATCCGTATCAAACCATCAAGTTGGGAGCTGTGGGCAATGGCGCACGCCGAGTTACGGCGCGCGATGTGTTGCTCGCGGCACAGATTGCCATTTGCGCGATCCTGGTGACTTCGTCGCTGGTTGCAGTTCGCGGTCTAGCTCGATCGCTGTATAGCAAGTTTGGCGTTGACCCGAACAATGCCATGCTGGTATCAACCGACCCCACCGAAGCTGGCTACAGCGAGAAGCAAATACCAGCGGTTCAAAACCGCATGATTGATGCGATGCGGACAATTCCCGGAGTGACCTCAGTGGGGCTGGTGGGGATGTACCCTCCTCTACACATGGGGTGGGACGAGGTGAATGTCTTTGCCGATACCACCGCAGACTTGAGGCCTTCCAACGCCGTGGCCCATGTGATCAAGTACAGCATTTCTCCAGAATATTTTCAGTCGGCCGGAACGGCGTTGCTTTCCGGCAGAAATTTCACCTGGCACGATGACAAGAACTCGTCGCGCGTGGCGGTCGTCAATAAGGAATTTGCGCGAAGAGTTTTTGGCTCAGTCGCTGACGCGATAGGTCGCTATTACAAGGTGTCCGACGGAGCGCGGGTTCAGGTTGTGGGGATTGTGGAAGATGGCAAATACACAATTAACATCGCTGAAGCTCCACAGCCTGCGATATTTCTTCCCATTCTGCAATCGCCCTCCAACCAGAGCTGGGTGATTGTGCGCTCGCAACGCGATCCGCAGCAACTCTCGACCGCAATACGAAGCGCGCTGCGGCAAATTGATGCCAGCCTGCCTTCCTTCATTCAAACCTGGAATACCGAGATGAACGGCGCCTTGTTTGCTTCGCGAATGGCCGCAATATCGTTGGGGGTGCTGGGCATAATGGGCGCCATTCTCTCTGTGACAGGCATTTTCGGTATGGCCGCATACTCCGTGAGTAAGCGCCTTCGCGAGCTCGGCATTCGTGTCGCCCTTGGTGCTCAGCGAAAACAGGTCGTGGAGGCCGCTTTAGGCCCCGCTTTCCGGCTGCTGGCGTTTGGCTCGGTGGCAGGATTGATTCTTGGGATTCTTGTGAGTCGGGTGCTGGCTTACATCGTCTATGAAGCGACCCCGAGAGATCCGGTTGTGCTAGCGGGTGCAGTCGCAGCCATGGCTCTGCTGGGACTGGTTGCGACATGGATTCCTCAGCGGCGCGCCCTGTTGGTTGATCCGGTGATATTGTTGCGCGCCGAGTGAGGACCAGAGACCGGAGACAACTTCACGCCATGTGAAATCCGATTTCCAGATAGCTGCTGTTATCGCATTATAAAAGGCGCTGGCAGTAGGCTGTCATCGTCCGCATGATCACCTACGAAAGGAGCACCTTCAATGAGCAGCGAAAAGTATAATGGCGCTCTTCTCTGAGTGCATGCAGAGGTGTGGAAAAAAAGATCTTGACAAAGCCGGCGTTGTAAGAGATGCCATGTTACTCTGTTTGAGCAGCGCAGCCCAAGCCAGCCTGTTTCAGTCCTTCGACCACGGCGGCACAACACCCGTTATGCGCGCGTACGCAACCAACTGCCCCATATGTTCATTGGCGTGGACGAGGATGCGCAGATACATCCCATCAACCGTCGCATCTCGATCGGCGATGTGCACTTTGCGCTGCAGATCCTCCGGCTTCTCCGCCAGGTGAGCTTCTTTCACTGCCTCCAGTGATCGCTTCAGCCAGCTGATCACATCGGCCTTGGACTTAACCGTCTTTTCCGCGTCCTCTTTAAGGTCCGCGGGCATTTTGGGACCGGTGACGCTCAGCAAGTAGAAATTTGCGGTCGCAATGTGCATGTATACTTCGCTCGTCGAGCGAACTCCCACCGCCGGGCGCCATGCGAATTTTTCCGGCGGTGTCGCTTCAGCCAGCGAAATCAACTGCCGGGATACGTGCTTCCACTCGCCGTCATATCCTTGCCAAATGCCCTCTGGATACTTCTGGGCGAAAGAAACCGAAGCAGTCAACAAGAACCAGATCCAAAAGACTTTCGTCGATAATGTGCTCACCGCACAACTCCTTCTAACAGTATGCCGAAAACCGCTCTTAGTTCAAGAGTGGGCTTATGGTACCAGAACGCCTGCGCGAACGTGATCCACAACGTGTGCGGAAAGATCATCTGCTGCACCGTATGAACCGGTTCGCGGGAAATAGGGCTTGCCCCGGCAGAAAAAGCCGCTCAAGAGAACAATCAAGCCGGCGAATTCCTGAAATCACCGTGGGTCGCTCTTTTATTCCCTAGCTCCCGCGGCAATGAGGGAATAAATTGCAGACGGCGGGAGATTATGCAGAATAGGGGGATCTTTGTTGGTGAGCTGGACACGGCGGTCGAGGCTCTTTGAGCGGGACGCTTTGCCGCATTTGCCGGCGCTCTATCGCGTGGCGCGGCAGCTCGCCGGAGCCGCGGCGGCTGATCATTTGGTACAGGAGACTTTTCTCCGGGCCTGGAAATACTTCGAGACGTTCGACTCAACCACTAACTGCCGGGCCTGGTTATTCCGCATCTTGCGGAACGTCTGGATCAACCGATGGCGAAAGACCCACCTGGAATTGCCGCTGGCAGAAATGGGAGAGGAGCAGATCGAACCTTACTACGACTGGGAAGACGAGTTCCTGCGCGAGGAGATTTCGGCAGGGATAGAACACGCCCTCTCCGATCTGCCCGCTGATTATCGCCTCACGATCCTACTCGCCGACGTTGAGGAACTGACGTATGAGGAAATCGCACGGGTGATGGAGTGTCAGATCGGGACCGTGATGTCGCGACTGAATCGGGGACGCAAGATGCTGGCACGGTTTGTTCGAAACTATGACCAGGAGAGAAGCTCCGGCCCGAAGTCCGCGGCATTCAGTCGGAGAAAACCATGATGGACTGCAAAAATATTCGCGAAATTCTAGATCTCTACGTAGATGGTGAGTTGTCGCCGGAAGCATCTGTGCAGGTAGAAACTCATTTGGCGGAGTGTGTGGCATGCCGGAACACAGTTGCCCGCCTAAACCGGCTGCGTCACGCGGTCAAAACGGCGGTCAAACAATACCAGCTACCGGCGCAACTCATCGATCAGGTGCGGCAGTCTACCGTTTTCCAGTGGAGACGCGCGACAACTTGGGTTCTTGTCGCGGCAACCGTTCTGCTTGTTGCTGTTTTGGGTTTTTTCTCCTCCCAAGTCCGTGCCACCGTTGCAGATGGGCTTGAGGTAGCAGCGTTCCACCTGGACGATTCGCGAGCGACGGTTATGGAGGGAAAACTTCTGTGCCGCGACTGCCTGCTGAAGGATGAATACGGATACCACGCGATGTGTCCCACGAGAGGTCATCACGGCTCTCTGCAGACGAGCGATGGCAAGATTTGGCACATTCTAGACGGAGACGCGTCAGAAGAACTGATTCACAATTCAAAGCTGCTTGGGCGAACGGTGCGCATTCATGGTCGCTGCTTCCGTAGAGCCAGTTCTGTCGAGGTCGACAGCTACGAGGTCCTATGAGGCTGACCGGCGTAGTGTCGTCATGGACGACACAACCGTTCCCTTTCTTAGGTTCTCGCTGGAACTCCAGTACGCGAGTACTGCGGAGTATGGTCGTGATGGCACTGGTAGTTTCAGGTTATGCAGGAATTCCGCGCGACCAAGACTCGACTACGCACACGAAGCCGACTGTGGCCCTGCGATCACCTGAGGCTCATACCCAACACCAGTACACCAACCGGTTGATCCACGAGAAGAGTCCATACCTCTTACTGCATGCTCATAATCCAGTGGAGTGGTACCCGTGGGGAGACGAGGCGTTCGCCAAGGCCAAGCGTGAGAACAAGCCGATCTTTTTGTCCGTCGGCTACTACACCTGCCATTGGTGTCACGTCATGGAACGCGAGTCTTATTCCAATCCAGAGATTGCCCAGTTGCTCAATCGTTGGTTCGTCTCGATCAAGGTTGATCGAGAAGAACGACCCGACATTGATAACGAGTACATGACTTTTGTCGAGGCAACCACTGGAAGTGGCGGCTGGCCGATGAACGTCTTCTTGACACCCGATCTAAAGCCATTCTTCGGCGGTACGTATTTTCCACCCGATGATAAATACGGTCATACAGGTCTACGCACTCTGCTACCCCGGATCGTCGACCTCTGGGCCAAGCAGCACGATAAGATCCTGCGTTCGGCCAACGACATTACACAGAAACTGCAGCAGGCTGTTGACAGTGGAGCGAGCGGTGGAAACGCCTTGTTGCACGCGGGCTTACTGGAGAAGGCCTACGAACAGATTCGCTTGTCCTATGATGCCGCGCACGGCGGTTTTGGCGAGGCTCCCTTGTTCCCTCGACCGGTCGTCCCGGATTTCCTGCTTCGGTACTGGTCGGGAACCGGGAAGAAAGACATACTG
>Ga0126373_10005239_pt1 | contig 10039 bp, 11 predicted proteins | sample PanSoiMetPlot_11_FD_92545 | JGI IMG/M metagenome (GOLD analysis project Ga0126373, IMG submission 92545) | Tropical forest soil microbial communities from Panama - MetaG Plot_11 | ecosystem: Environmental > Terrestrial > Soil > Tropical forest > Bulk soil | place: Panama | collected 2016-02-17 | reverse complement strand
GCGCATCGCGAGAGAAACCGTCGAAAATCGTCTAAATCGACGTTTTTCGTCGTTTTTTCGACCGAAAAGGCGTAAATCGCTCAAATCGTCTCAGAGCGTGTTTTGGGCCGTTTTGGGCTCTAAAAGCGAGGAAAGGCCGTAAAAGAGGCTACGAGAGCCTCCAGGAGCGATTCTGAGGCCCTCCGAGGCCTTCGCCCGTGCTCAGGGTCGAATTCGTGTCCAGAGGGCCGCAGAATGGCTTATATGGGACTGGCGTAGGTGGGTCAAGCAGGGCGAGCCACGGTAAGGAGCTCATATGGGCTCGACCCACCCAGAGGCCCGGAGGCAGTCTACCGACGACGCTTGGGTGCTGGTGGAAGCACCGGCAGAAGCTTGGAACCGGACGAACGCAGCAGCACAAGGTTGGGTGCGGCCACGGGCGTGGTGGTCGTGGTCACAGGCGCGGCTGCTACGGGTGCTGGTGCAACGACCGGAAGATGCCCTTTGGCTGCGGCGCTGGCTACGGGTAGGACTGCCATAACGGCAGCGACCGACAGAACGGCTCGGATACGTCTCATGATGATGTGCCCCTTGTCTCGAGTTAGATACGGCGCGATGCTTATAGCAGATCAGCCCGGCAGGCGTGTCTGGGCTCTGGCGTAGGCTCTGCAGTTGCCCCGATCCGGGACAACCGTTGAGATCAACGACACAAGTTGCACGAAATTCTGGTCCCCTACCTGCGTCGGGAAATCTCTTGACAGAAGCCTAACGAAGGCAGCTCGCTTGGCCTTGTCGGTCTGACATGTGTTATATGCGGCCAGATAGCGACTGTGTTGGATCTGTGCTTGCTGCTGTTGCAGTCTGGTGTTCTCGTTCTTGACCTGGTTGTTGGTGATCAGCGCAGCGATGCTCAGGATCGCCATACAGACGAAGAACCCCAGCAGGAGCGACACCAGCTGCTTGCGGAACCTGCGCAGCGAACCCTGCAGCTTCTTGAGCTGCTCGTAGTTGCGATTTGCTATCCCGTGGTACTCATTTTCCTGTGCCTGGCAGAGCTCGAGCAACAGATGCTTGGGCACGCCCTCGCTCTTTGAGTCAGCGATGCGCTGCAGCACATCATCTATGTCGCTCATTGCTTGGGTTCCTCTGCAGTCGAGGGTAGATAGATCACCTTGCGTCTGGGCCCAGTCTCGTAGCTCTGTGCAGCCTCCTCCGGTGAGCCGAACAGCCGTTGCACAGTGCCGAGCGTAGCCAGGCTCAGACCCAGGCCGGTGATGTACAGCGATACCTGCAAGGTGACGAAGTAGAAGACGACGCTGGCGATGATGATTACGACGCCAAGCAGTTGCAGAGCAACAGGAGGTAAGGCGTTCCTGCTCACGACTGTGGTCTAGCGCACTCCTCCGAACCAGATCAGCAAGAAGATCGAGGTTAGTACCAGGAAGATAATCCCGATCCACTCGGCCGTGGTCATCTCATCGCAGAGTCATCGCAGAGTCATACGTTGCCGCAGGCGAAGTTATCGGCTGTGAGCACGCCGCTGGCTGGCTCAAAGAACGCTATGCCTGGCACGCCGCTGTTGTAGGTCGAGTCGAGGGCCGCAAGGACCTCACCACCTCCAACCCGCAGCGAATGTCTGATTCCTGTCGAGACGAGCATCACAGTGGTGCCTGGCGGATCAGGCGTGCCAGCGCTCAGGGTTGCCAGCGTTGTGATTACACCGTTGTCGAAGCGCAGGATCGTGTATGCATAGGCGCTTGTCAGGTCAAGGATGCCCAGATAGCCGCTACCGGCTATGACTCGAGTCAGACAACCCAGGTAGCCGCCTTGCCCGCTGACCAGCGTAGATAGACCTACCTGGATCGATGCCCACTGATCGTTGTGGTACGTCTCGGTTCGCACGACTGCTCTGAATCCCGCATTAGTAGGAATCGAGATCTGGTTTGAGACGATTGCCGGGTCGCTCGCAGAGGCTGTTCCGTGAGCTGACAGCGCATAGCTGTAGGCGAGTGTAGCCTGAGGTTGTGGGGTGAAGACCGAACCGGTGGCTGTGAGCGCATAGGCGTACGCCAGTGTGGCGCGGCCACCACGGATGACCGACCCTGTGGCGCTCAGCGCGTAGCTGTACGCCAGCGTAGCCTGTGCCCGGTGTACGACAGAGCCCGAAGCGCTCAGCGCATAGGTGGATGCCAGCGTTGCCTGGGCCCGATGAACAACAGAACCGGCTGCAGATAGCGCGTAGGTGTAGGCAAGGGTCGCCTGGCCGTGGACGGTATTGGGCGAACTAACCGAACCGGTGGCCGTCAACGCATATGTGTATGAGAGCGTGGCCTGTGCCCGATGGACAACCGAGCCGGTGGCGCTCAGCCCATAGGTGTAGGCCAGCGTGGCATTGCCCGGATGAGCCACTCCACCGGCAGCGCTCAGCGCATACGTATAGGCCAACGTGCTTGAGGCTCGATGGACGGTCGAGCCGGTGGCGCTCAGCCCATAGGTGTAGGCCAGCGTTGCATTGCCGGGGACCGTGGTGATGGCAGAAGCTGCCAGCGCATAGGTGTAGGCAAGCGTGGCCTGTGCGCGGTGGACGGTCGAGCCCTGCGCTGTCAGCGCATACGTGTAGGCAAGGGTCGCATTGCCCGGACGACTGACAGGACCTGCTGGAGCGCTCGGAGAATGAAGCTGGAAGGTCGCCGTAAATGGAACTGGGCGAACTGCAGAGATCACAGCTCTGACCTCTTAGTCGACAGCGATCAGAACAAAGTTGCCGAGCGTCACCGATACGCCTGTAGCGGACGGAGTCACGCTGATCACGTAGCCCTGCTGCAGAGTGGTGTCGACCGTAGCTGAGGTGTTGCCGAACAGCGCTTCAGCTGTTGTGGTCGGTCCGGTTGCTGCAGCAACGTTTGAGATCTTGACACTGCCTACGGCATAGGCCGTACCCGAGGTGCCGGGTGTTCTGATGGTCATTTGAGCGGCGTAGAACCACAGACCGGCAGTAATGGCGGCAGCTGCACCCAGGGACACTGCGCCGGTAGCGCCAAGCGTGGCATTCGAGGCTGGTGTAGACGAAGTGCCGATTCGGCTGGTGAAGATGCAGGTCTGCGATGTCGAGGAGCTCGTATAGACCCCAGACGCGAAGATCAGCCATGCCTGCGGTGCGCGAAAGCTGCCCTGCGGGATCAAGGCCCAGTCAGCATTGGTGGTCGTAGCTGGGGTGTATAGATTCGTCTCAGCCGTTACCCCTGTGGTAGCGGTCGGAGTGTTGACCGGCTCAGTGTTCGGGATTGGCGCACCGGCAAACCCGAGGCCAGCAGTCGGTCCACTGATGGCTCGGGAGCCCTCTACCCACGAGCGCCCAGTCAGGCCGCGTCCCTGAGCCTCAAGTAGCATCAGCTCACCTAGATCGGTATGAAGGTCTGGATTACTGAAGCTCCCGACCATCCGACTTTGCCGCCCTCGGGCATAGCCCAGATCAACCGCAGTTGCCTCAAAGCGTTCTAACAGCGAGCTCATGACTCTCCAATTTCTAGCTAATGACCATTGCAAGTGGGGGAACTAGGAGCGACGAGCCAGCTGTCAGACCGAGTAGTGCCGCGCCCCAAGGGTCGGTGCCGGTGTTGTTGTTTGTGATTGCTTTGTTTCCAGTGGGACCCGCTGCCGCCATTGTGCCGAAGGCAACAACGAAGTTCGCATTAGATGCTGACCAGGCCATATACTCGCCTGTGAACGTAGGCGTCGAACCGCTCGGTACAGATAGGGCATTGGTCGTATCATTGAAGTCGTACTCCAGGAAAAGAACTCCGTCTCCTATGCTGGCAGTAGCTCCTAGCGCTGTTGAGGTTGTACTTCCTCCAGTGTTCGTTGTGCAGAACTCCACTGGCGTAGCAGGAGCTACACCTGTGAACGCACCGATCCAAACCTGGAAGCCGTTAGTAGCGCTGGCGGAGAAGGCGATTGAATAACTAGCAGGTTCGCCTGACGCTATTTTCGTCCAGATATACGTCGTCTGGAAAAACCCAACGGCGTTTGTCTGAAATGGAAGTGAGCCAGAGCCGGATGTGACTGGTGGAGCGGCAAACCCAGGTGGAGGGGTGCCAGCTGGATAGCCACCCGAATTGCCGACTGCGCAGAAGATCACCAAAAGGTCGCCGTTCTGAACACCAGCAGGAGCAGTGAGCGTCCTTGGCGAGGTGGTATTCGAGACCCAATTGAGAAAGTTCTGGCTGCGAAACGCGACGGCCATATCAATAGCCTGGACGAACGGCTGTTATCAGTGGTGGAATGGCGAGATTCGCAGCTACGCCAGCAGCACCATGCCCGTCGAATGTCCAGCCAGGAGGATTGGCACCTGTTAGCGACGGAGCACTGGCCCCGCCAAATAGTGTGCTGAACGTCGACGGGTTGGCTCCGATGTCCGTGGGTGTAATGCTCGTTAGCTCCGACAGGAACGTAGGATGACCAGCTGCATTGTTCCACCAGTCTGATGTTCGCTTGTTGGTGACCAGTGCCTCGACCTGCAGGTTCGTAAGCTGTGTACCAGCCCAAATTCCAACTACAGCAGCGCTGAACGTTGCAGTAAAGTCATCGCCTGCATAGCCGATACTCAGCTTGGCAGCGCTTGGGCTCGGGCCTGCTCGATTGGCACCGTTCAGCTGGTTTGAATTCTGATGCGTCCACGATGGCGTGGTTGCACTGGACCACGACCACAGCTCGTTCATCGAGCCTGTAGGCGTCGACGGCCAAGCCACAGAGCAGATGTACCAGTCGGTCCCCCAGTTGCCACTGTTGGGACCACCGGTCGTGTTCCCGCCAACCTGTCCGTCGTCGTCGGCCATTCCGATGCCACCGACCGATTTCCATGCCAGTGTGTGATACCAGGCTGTCCACGATGACGCAGAAGCTGGTGCCGTAAGCCCAACGAAGTCTTGAGCTGGCTGTCCTGAAATCGTTGCCATGTTCATCAGGATCGCAATCGTGCCTGCGCCATTGGACAGATTGGCAAGTGCTGATGAGACGGGCGTGAAGATCACAGCATTTGCATTGGAACCACCAGCCGATATGACCAGCGTTGCCATAGCGCAGCTAGCTCATCGTGATCGTCAACTGGCTGGTGGCGAACGAGAACGTATCGCCGTTGTTGACCACCTCATTGGCCGTCAGCGGTCCAGCGCTCAGAAGATTTCCAGCGGTGCTGGCGTCGAAGGTTCCCACGCCTGTTACGGTGCCCCAGTTAGCGGTAGCTTGGGCGAAGGTGATAGCGCCACCGCTGTTGGTAGTCGACCCTGACGCAGCAGCTCCCATGTTGGTACCGGGGTTCAGCGCCACACGGGCATAGGAGCCGCCCGTGACCTCCGTGCCGCCAGTACCGGCAGGCATCGTCGGATTGGTCGTATACAGGCCGACATAGACAGTCGGCATCGTGTAGGAGGTCTTGCCGGTGGAATGATCCAGCAGCTTGTCAGCGAGGTACGTCGAGATGGTTGCCATGCCTTAGGTCCTCCGGGTCGATAGATCACCACTGCATGATTTGCCAGCCTGGTTGACCGACGGAGACGCCTGCGTCAGGTCGGTTGAAATTGTCGGTCTGTAGCGCAGGTCCGACTGGGCCGGACGGTATGCCGGTTGCGAACATGCCCATCCCCCAGCCAGCGGCACCGAACATGGCGCTGGGATCCCACCAGATAGAGCCAGCAGCTACCGGAGTTATCGGGGCCGAGATCGCGGACCAGGGGCTCTGGCCGATCGCATTGATGGCCGCAACTGAGAATGTGTAGGCAGTGCCGTTGGTGAGGCCGGTCACCCAGTAGGAGGTGCTGGGGCCAGTGACGATCATCGACTGCGGAGTAGAGCCGATGTAGGGCAGGATCAGATACTGGGTGATGGGCGAGTTGCCGTCCCGATACGGATAGTCCCAGTAGACGCCGACGCCGCTGTCGACTGGTACACCTCCGACATTCCACGGAGCCCACGGTGGGCCGAAGAGCGTGACTCCGCCGGTCGCGATGCTACGGCCAGGAGCGGGCCAGCTAACTCGTGAGAGCCCCCGGGTCGGCATCTAAGCCGCAGATCGTAGACCGTTATGGATCGCTACGAGCTCTTCGTGCCACTGAATTGATTCGTGGCCGAAGCGCTCAGCCAGGCCGCTGATGAAATCGAAATCGCCCTCGTAGCGGTCTCCCCAGTGGCTGCAGATTGCCCAGGAGGCGGGAACGACGATCATCTGGGTCGAGACGTTTGACTTGCGCACCACCGGTTCCGTCCACAGTATCCAGGTGGCGAAGTGCATCTTGAAGATGTGCATGCGGTCCTGGTCATGGATGTAGGCCTCGCGCATATGGTGTAGCCCATCGGGCAGCACCCGGTCATCGTCATCGAAGAACACCAACCCATTGCCCTCGCGGGCCCGTAGCATCATCCGGTTGCGAGCCTTGTTGCCATATGGCGAGTCATTGTTGTAGTCGAGCAGTAGCTCATCGCCAGGTTTCATCTGCTCCATGATCCCGTTGATCACAGAACGCAGTGAGCGTCGCCCGTTGCTGGCGACGATGATGCTAAGGCCGTTCACGGAGCTTCTCTCCTGACCAGTTCTCGATCTCTGTGATCAGCGCGTTGAGCGTGCGCTCCACGGCTGCCAACTCCTTGCGGGCATCGTTGAGGAACTCCACGTCTACCACTCTGCGGCGGTAGTAGTTGAACGCGCCGCAGCGCGGGCAGCGCATCTGGATCAGCGTGCCGGTACTTACTGGCGGCGCAGGATCGTCCATAGCGTGTCGACCACCTCGATCGGTTCAGCCTGAGACATGTAGAAGTCATCGATCGTGTTGACCCAGTCATCGACAGCGGGGACAACCTCGGGGCACGTTACCTCACCGTAGTCATGAGCCGCCATTGTGCCGCCAGGTGCTAGTAGTTGCCAGCCGTGGCGTAGATCAAACTGTGCGCCGGGATAGCGGTGGTCGCCATCAACGAAGACCAGGCTGTAGCGCTTACCCTCTGCGATCAGCTGAGGCAGGATCATCTGGCTGGTGTTGACGAGCATGTTGATGTTGTTGAGCCCCAGCAGCTTGATGTTCGAGCACATCACCGGGTAGGAGCTGGGCATCGAGCCGTATCCTTGGTGCGGGTCCACGGCATCGACAGTCTGAGCTACCTGCGCCATGAAACAGGTGGTGTAGCCATACGCCGAACCGATCTCAAGCACGTGCTGGTTATCGGCCAGCTTGGTCAGGCGCTCGCGCTCTGACTCGGTGATCGAGGACTGAAAGCCAACTTTGTCAATCCAGCGCTGGCCCCAATTAAGCTGCATCGTCATTAGCCTCGGCCTCTGGAGGGGTTGGAGTGTCGTCGTCTACGGTGCCCTGTGTGCGCTCGAGGCTCGGTACTGCAAAGACCACCACGGGCCTGGAGCGCTCTGTGCTCGGCGTGGCCTTCCTACCTCTGGGTGAGGGGTTTGTCATGAGTCTGGCCATGCTGGAAACCTTTCTATGCCACGACCGCCCAGTCCAGAGTCAGTGTTGCCGTGACGTTGGCAGCTGCGAAGCCCTGTAGCTGGAATGTCGTGGCTGTCTTGTTGGTCACGACGAGGTTGGTCGGCTGTGTGGGAAGTGTCGTCAGTTGGGTCAATGCCACGTAAGCCGTGTCGCCCTTGTTGTGAGTGACGGTGACGACCGCAGAGTTCTTGCCGTTGGAGAAGACGACGCTGCTGGTGCCTCTGATTGCTGCTGGTCCCGGAGCTCCGGTTGCTCCCGTTGCACCCGTAGGGCCCTGGATGCCCTGTGGTCCCTGAGCGCCAGTAACGCCTGCGGCACCCTGCGGCCCCGTAGGCCCGGCGACACCAGCTGGACCCTGAGCGCCTGTAGCACCGATGTTGCCTTGTGGTCCGACAGCACCAGCCGCGCCTGCTGGACCTGTAGCTCCGGTAGCTCCGACCGGTCCAGCCGGGCCAGCAGATCCAGTTGGTCCTTGAGCGCCCTGTGGTCCCTGTGCTCCCTGAGGACCGGCTGCACCGTGGATCGCGAACGCCGTCCAGGGAGAGTTCGCCATGTTGGTCAGCGGGTCTATGCCCGTACTTGCGGTGGTCGCTAGATATGAGCTGCCGTCCGACCCAGTGACAACATCGTTGACTACATATGTCGCACCAGCAGACCACGTTCCGCGATACGTGAAGGACTGCCCAGCTGGGCCAGCCGGACCAGCAGCGCCCTGCGGCCCCTGCGCTCCTTGGGTACCAGCCGATCCAGCAGCACCGGCAGGACCAGTAGGACCAGCAGGTCCTACGTCACCAGCGGGGCCTTGCGGACCAGCAGGACCGGGAGGACCCTCAGGACCGGGCGTTGCATTGGCGGGACCGATAGGACCCTGCGGGCCTGGATCACCGACTGGTCCCTGCGGACCGGGATCTCCCTGGGCTCCCATCGGTCCCTGAGCACCGATTGCACCTTCTGGACCTGGCGCACCCTCGGGACCTGCATCACCGACAGGTCCTTGATCACCAACTGGTCCTTGATCACCGACAGGACCTTGAGGACCGATAGCACCTTCTGGTCCCGGATCTCCAACCGGCCCTTGGGGCCCTGCCGAACCAGCAGGCCCAGCAGGCCCAGCGGGGCCAGCGGGTCCAGCGTCACCGGGAGGACCCTGAGGACCAACTGCACCGGTAGACGTGCTGTCTCCCGGAAGTCCCTGTGGCCCCATCGGACCAGCCGGACCGACATCGCCTTGTGGACCGGCAGGTCCGACATCGCCCTGAGGCCCAGCGGGACCGACGATTCCCTGTGGTCCCGGAGCACCATTCGTACCGGGTGCACCGTCAGCTCCAGCGGGGCCGGGATCGCCAGGAGCACCGTCAGCGCCAGGCTGTCCCATATCGCCCTGCGGCCCGACCGGTCCAGCCGGGCCAGCAGGGCCAGGGTCTCCTACCGGACCCTGTGGTCCCGTGGGACCAGCTTCACCGGGTGACCCGGGATCACCAGCAGGTCCAGCGGGCCCCGTAGGACCGGGAGGACCGACTGTGCCCGTGCCAGAGCCGTCGCCAGCCGGTCCGGGAGGGCCAGCTGGACCCGTAGGGCCGGGATCGCCCTGCGGGCCTTGAACGCCATCGTTGCCCTGCAGGCCGATCGGACCCATCGGGCCCATATCGCCCTGTGGTCCCTGAGCTCCAACGTCGCCAGCAGGACCGGGTACGCCCTGTGGACCTTGGGGACCCTGTTCACCCTGAGCTCCATCGTGTCCATCGACACCCTGCGGTCCTTGGGGACCTTGTAGACCTTGCTCACCTTGTGGGCCAGCAGGTCCGGGAGCACCGTCTACTCCAGTGGGGCCAGGGTCGCCAGTTGATCCCTGAGGACCGACCGCACCTTGCTGACCATCAGCTCCAGCCGGACCTGCAGGACCCTGCGGACCAACGTCGCCCTGTGGCCCAGCCGGGCCCTGAGGACCAGCCGGACCAGGAGGTCCCGGCGTACCGTCCGATGCACCGCCAGGAGGTCCCATCGGGCCAGCCGGTCCTGCAGGACCGGGAGGGCCGACACTACCAGCGGGTCCCTGTGTGCCATCTGCTCCGACTGGACCGACAGGACCGGGATCACCTTGCGGACCAGCGGGACCGGCAGGACCCGAAGGGCCAGCGGGGCCTTGCTGCCCCATAGGGCCGTCCGCGCCTGCCGGTCCCCACGGACCCTGAGGACCCGGAGGTCCGACTGAGCCCGTCGACCCGACGGTTCCCTGGGGTCCTGGGATACCTTGAGGACCGATGGGTCCTTGAGGGCCGACCGGGCCAGCGGGTCCGGCGCTTTCGACTTGGAATTGCTCAATTATGCCTTCGATATCCGCTAGGGACTTGGCGGTAATGGCAGCGACGAACTGATCGCCTGCACCAATTGCGCGAGCGGCGGTGCCCTCCTGGGCGCGGACGATCGTGAAGGTGTCGCCTGACTGGTCGGTGACGCGCATTATCTCGGCTGTATCGCTTGTGGCGATCGTTCCAATAGGCCAGCAGGTTGCGTTGAATGGTGGCGTCGGGAACTTCGCGCCATCGCCCAGGCGTACGCGCAGAGAAGTG
>Ga0126373_10005238_pt1 | contig 10040 bp, 8 predicted proteins | sample PanSoiMetPlot_11_FD_92545 | JGI IMG/M metagenome (GOLD analysis project Ga0126373, IMG submission 92545) | Tropical forest soil microbial communities from Panama - MetaG Plot_11 | ecosystem: Environmental > Terrestrial > Soil > Tropical forest > Bulk soil | place: Panama | collected 2016-02-17 | reverse complement strand
GGGCGCTGGGGGCGGCGCCGGATAAGCGCGCGGCCAAGGCAGCCAGTGGATCGCGACCCATGCCCAGCGCCAGGTGTGCCAGAGGCGTGGAGCGCGGATTCATTTCGATCAAGTAGCAACTGCCAGTCTCTTCCTCGATCATAAAATCCAGACCAAAGAAACCACTGAGTTCCAGGCGGCGGGCCAAGATCCGGGCTGCAAGCACCATCTCCGGGCTATCGACAATTCGAACGACCGTAGCGGACCCCGTTGGGCCTTGAGCCTGGACGACCTCTGCGGATATGGTATCGAGCAACTCGCCGCGCCAGCAGGAGGCGATCATGTTCGCAGGCCTTCCTTTCACGAACGCTTGAGCAACGATCGCCGGTCTGCTGCGATGCAACCAGGTTTGGAGCCAATAAGGATCGCGATCGACCAACAGGCGCTTGACAAAGCGCGCAGTGGGAAGAGCTCTGGACAGCTCTCGATACGCAGCTTCGGCTTGCTCCCTGCTGTGGACCATCCGTACGCCGTGGCCGCCCCAGCTTCCATCGGACTTGAGCACCCATGAGGATCCGCGGTCCTGAATGGCTTTCAAATCGCTAAGGGACCGCAACTGACGAGTTGCGGGAACGCGAACGCCGCTCTCGGCCGCAATCTCAATCACAGCGCTGCGGGACTGAGCGATCGAAAAGCTCGCCGGGTTTCCGAGCGAGCGTTCGATCAAATCGGTGAGATCCCGCTCGCCCGACCCAGCCGCTTCCACATAGAGCAGATGAAGGTGTTCCACGGCTCGGTCATCGCAGGGGATCACGAGATCGGGGCTCGATGCTCGAATCGCTTTCTTTAACGACGTAATCGGATTGCGAGCGCCATAGGGAAAACTTTGGCGGATGACGCTGGTTTTCCGAAGCGGGTGCCCTTGGGCGGGATACACAGCGGAAACGTAGTACCCACACTCACTGAAGCCGATCGCCAATCGCGATGCGCAGGCCCACCAACTGGTATTCGTCAATAGGACGTTCTTAGCCAAAGAATGACTCGTGACTGGCTTTGTAAAATGATCTAATCCCAATAAACTGTAGGGCTTGGGTGAGGAAATCGCAATGGGACGGGAGTACTCCAACTAATCCCCTTAAATTGGTCTTCTCGTTTCATTGAACCGGCTTTCAGTGAGATGTTACACTCCAGAGCACTGGCTATACAAGGTGACCAACGGGGGAAAAGAACTAACTAGTACTATGACCAGCGTAGCGATTGTCGGTGCGGGACCATATGGGCTCTCATTAGCAGCTTATCTTCGGGCCAGCGGTGTAGAAACGCGCATTTTCGGCAGCCCTATGAAGACCTGGCTGACCCAGATGCCGCGAGGAATGCATTTGAAGTCGGAAGGATTCGCGTCAACTCTTTACGATCCCGCGCGAACTCTCACGTTAAGCCGATATTGTCAGGAGCGGCAGGTTCCGTATCAGGATATCGGGTGGCCTGTGCCGCTAGAAACTTTCACCGGCTACGGCCTGGAATTTCAGCGGCGAATCGTGCCGCACCTCGAAGACGTAGACGTAGTTTCGCTGGAACGCTCCGGGGACCATTTCCGGATCGGGTTGGCCAATGGACAAACCGCTACTGCGCGTCGAGTGATTGTGGCCGCGGGAATTAGTCACTTTCAGTTTGTGCCGCCGCCGCTTGATACATTGCCAGAAGAATTCGTCAGCCACAGTTCGCGCTTTAGCGGCTTTGAGCATTTCCGGAATCGGCGTGTGATCGTGATCGGCGCTGGTTCGTCGGCGATGGATGTGACCGCGGCATTGATAGATGTTGGCGCGCATGTACAGGTGGTGGCGCGAAAACATGAGATACGCTTTCACAACCCATCCAACCCCGGGCCGCGGCCGCTGGCCGAGAGAATTGCCAGTCCAATGACCGGACTCGGCCCAGGATGGAAGTCGTGGCTGTGCACGGAGGCGCCGCTGGTTTTTCGGATCATGCCGAAGAAATTCCGGCTGGAGGTTGTACGCAAGCATCTTGGCCCCGCCGCCGGCTGGACCATCAAAGACAAAATTGTCGGTCATGTCCCGTTCCATCTTTCTTTGAGTTTGGAAAGTGCCGAAGTTCGCAATGGCAGCGTCCAAGTCCATTTGCGAGGCCAGACAGGCAACAAGAACGTGATGACGGCTGACCATCTGATCGCCGCCACTGGATATCGTGTCGATCTGCGGCGCCTTGCGTTTCTAGGACCCGAGATACTAAAAGGCATCCGTTCCGTCGAGCATACGCCGGTTTTGTCATCGCAGTTCCAAACTTCGATTCCTGGTTTGTATTTCGTCGGCGCAGCCTCAGCGAATACCTTTGGCCCGCTGGCGCGATTCGCCTACGGAGCGGGGTTCACTTCGCGCCGGCTGTCCGCACATCTAACGCGCACGGCTTCGCGGGGATTTGTACGCGCCGGTTCAAAATCGCTGGAGCTCGCCGGTTAGCGGCCTTAGCGGCCGTACTACGATCCGGCTCTGTGCGCCGCAGTGCGCGACTCGGGTGAATCCGAGACGACTTCAACCGCGGGTGGTTTTCGCTCAGGAGCTTCATACTCAGTAGCGCAGCCGTTCGGGCACACCAACCACTCGCGGCCCGCGCGATATTCGGACTCCATCGGTCCCATGCAAAAGGGACATTCCTCAGCTTCCGGCAAGATTGTATGAAAGTAGCACCGCCGGGTCTCGTTCACAAGGGGTAAGTGGGACCGGGGAACGAACTCAGCAGCGCGGACGCTCTAAAACGACGCGAAGGTGATGAAATGACCGGCCGGATCTTTCACTGTGAACTCGGTTGCTCCGTAGAACGTTTTGTGGACCGGCGCAATCACGGGCGCGCCTCGCATCGCCTTTACCACTGCATCCAGATTCTCCACTTCGATGAATAGGAATCCCGTGCCACGCTGAAACGAGCGTGGAATCTCGCCCGACTCTCTTTCGAGGCTCGCGTAGGAGCCGTACATCAGCTCAATATTTCCCTTTTGCAGTATCGCGAAAGCGAGATTTGCTCCGTCCGGAACTTCGTTCGTCTTTTCGAAATGCATTCGCTCCACCCAGAACTTTACGCACGCGCGCACATCGTCGGTGTAGAGATTCGGGGTGAGGCGTTTCACGGTCACGTGTTTTTCTGGCATCGTTTCTTGGGGCTCGGTTTTTTCGGGCATGGGTTTCTCCTGAGCGGCCGCCAAAGCTGCCGCGGCAATGGTCAAAATCATCCAGCGCATCTGCGAATCCTCCTTGCATCGCGCCCTAGTCTCATTTAGACTAGTATGAAATGGCAATCGCGTCAAGAGGAAAATTGACTACTCCGGATCTGTTATTGCTGAGCCTTTTGGCGGAGCGTCCCTTGCACGGCTATCAGGCCAACACGGTGCTCGAGTTTCGTAAATGGCGGGACTGGGTTTCGCGGCCCCAGGTTTATTATTCACTCGACAAGCTGGCAAAACTGAGCCTGGTTCGCTCGACCTCGGCCGAGTCAGCCTCGCAGGGGCCCGAGCGCGCTGTCTACGAGACGACAGCCAAAGGCAGGACCGCGCTTGCCGACGCATTGGAGCGCGACGATTGGGCCGAGCAGGTGGAGCAGCCGCCGTTCCTGATCTGGCTCGCGTTGTCCTGGCAATGCCGGCCCGGGGTTTTCTTGAAGCAGCTTCAAAAACGCCAGAGCTTTCTTGAGTCCGAGCTGACCCGAAAGCGGGAAATACTACGCGCAGTTCTGAAAGAGGTTGGACACCGGTATCACGAAGCTGTGTGGATGCTGAGCCTGTATATCGATCAAATCCGAACCGAGTTGCGTTGGCTCAAGAAGGTAAGGCGCGAGTTTCCCCGGCGTTCCGCGGCGCAGAATCCGGCGTATCTGGAGCGGTAGTCTTCCCGCATCGCCTCTTGGTACGCTGGAAACGCACACAGAAAATGCGGACCATTTCCAAGCGAACGCAATACGGTCTTAAAGCCCTGGTAGCGTTGGGGCGGCAGCACGGCGCCGGACCGGTGCTAATTGCGGCGCTCGCATCCGAGGAAAATATCCCACTCAAGTTTTTGGAAGGCATCCTGCTGGACCTGAAAGGTCACGGGCTGCTGGACAGCAAGCGCGGGAAAAATGGCGGTTATTTGCTGCGCCGCCCGCCGTCGTCCATCACCATCGGCTCGGTCATTCGCGCAATGGAAGGGCCTCTCGCGCCGCTGCCGTGCGCAAGCGAGACCGCGTTTCGTCCTTGCGAGGAATGCACCGACGTGGAGTCCTGCGGGACACGCATCATCATGCGGCAGGTTCGGGACGCGATCGCGGGAGTGCTCGATCAGGCGACGCTTGCCGATGTGATACGCAGCGTGGATGAAGCCAGGCAACGGCGTGTTGCCCAGCCTCTCATGTACTACATCTGATCGTTTTCGCGCTGCTCGGCTTTACTTGGCCTCGCCGCCGAATTTGATCGAAGAATCGACCGCGTACCTCTTCACTCCAGCCGCTACCGGCTTCAACATCTGCAAGATGATGCCGTCGCCCCGAGTTTTGATAGAGAAATGCGTGGCACCGTCGCGCTCCACAGGGAACGAGCGGGCTCCGAACGGAGGGACCTGCACGTCGAAAGCATTGGAGCAAATCTCAGACAGGGGATGGCCGAATACCGAATAAAAGTTACCTTCCGAATAACACAACCATACCTCTGCCGCTCGCTCCGACGTATTGACCATCGAAACCAGGCGGCCGTGTAGCTCGCCGAGGTTGCTCGAGAACGACGGATTGCGCAACGCGAACGCGACTTCACGCGCCGACGTTCGCAGTTCATTTTGGACGACGCACTCGGTATGCCCGGCATCGGCAACCACCGGCGACGGCACCGTAGACGGCACGCGCTCCCGCACTTTCGCCCATGCCGAGCCAGTTTCTTCATTAATCTCCAATAGAAAGCTCGCACGTTCACCGGCCGGTAGAGTCATCGACAACCGGGGATGGTCCACCAGCGCGACCAAAGCGCCGCTGGCCCGATGCGCCTCAACCTCTAGAGTGACGGAGCGATCGCCCAGATTCTGAAGATCCACGCTCGACCAGCACTGCGGCCCATATTCGAGCGAGGGTAGAATGCTCTCGACGACGCGTTCTTTCCGTGCGGCAAAGCACAGGCCGGCCAGCCACAAGCCAACGAACAGACTCATCCTCATCACTCCCCATATCGGCAAAACCGGCTCAATATTTGAGCGAGTCTTACAGACTTTCTAAAGTCGCGATGGCGTCTTCGGTTTGAATTGCTGCGATGCCCTTGGAATCGACCAACTTACGCGCACGTGACGCGCGCCACGGCGCCCAGGTGACCGCGTGCTCCGCGCGGCCGTACAACACCACCAGCGGCACGTCGAACGCTGCGGCAATATGTGCGGGGCCGCTGTCGTTACCAAAGAAAAGCGACGCTCCCCGGATCAGACTCATCACGTGGTCGAGCGGCTTTCCGGCGATTATGCGAAACTCTCGAAATGCTTCGAGATTGTCACTGGCACCGCCGATGAACATCGGCTCCAGGCCACGTGTTTCGCGGACATATTTTGCCACAGCCACGAAACGCTCGGCGGCCCAGGTCTTATACTCCATCGCCGCAACCGGGTGAAAAACGGCATAGCGGGAAGTGTAGCCAATCCCTAGCGCAAATAATCGAGCGCGCGGGATATCGGAAAGTGGACATCCGAGATAAAACATTGCCGAAGCGAGATGTTCCGCGGTGTGAACGGGCCGCTCTTCACCCAAAATCTCCTGGGCGCGCGGGATCGGCGCGTTGTACAAAAACGCTCCCTTGTGATGCGCAAATCCCGCACGGATCTTCGCGCGGGATGCAGCGCTCAACAACAGGCTCCGTTGCCCGCCATGCAGGTTAAGGCTCAAAGCCGGGTGCCACGCGAAGATTGCCGCATAGCTTGGCGCAAGAATCGCCGAGACCGCGGGATTCCGTTCGAAAACGGCTCGAAACCGCTCCTCCACGACGACGCCGATCTCCAGGTCCGGCCGCGCCGCTTTGAGGATGTCGATGGCGGGTGTCGTCAGGACGCAGTCGCCCATCGATCGAAGACGCACGATGGCAACACGCGCGCCACGCGTCAGACGGTCTAGCGTTCTCTTACCGCCGTGCATCGGAGCCAAGCATCGCGAGCGCCGTTTCGACTATGCGATCAGCGCTCACCCGAGTCATGCAGCGATGGTCGATGGGGCACTCTCGCAATAAGCACGGACTGCATTCCACGCGCTCCCGGATCACTGCAGCGCGCGCTCCGCTCGGTCCCGTTGCGGTCTCATCTGTGGGGCCAAACACGGCGACGGTCGGCACATCCAGGGCAGAGGCGATATGCATGGCGCCCGAGTCGTTCGTCAAGTACAACGAACACGCGGCCGCCATTTCGATAAATTCGCTCAGCAGAGTTTCTCCGGCGAAATTGTGCACAGGAATTCCACGGACGGCGATTCCGGCGGCCACTGTTTCGCACAGACCACGCTCGCTCTGGGAACCGAATACGGCGACGCTGGCGAGCTTTTCCTCGGCCAGCCGCGAAGCCGATTCAGCGAAGCCTTCAGGGGTCCATCGCTTAGCGCCGCCATAGGCAGCGCCCGGGCTCACACCGATGGTAGGCGCATCGAGACTGAAACCAGCTAGCCGGCGCCGCCCAGAATCGCGCAATTCCACGACGCGGCTGAGCGCTACAACCGGATCTTTCACGGGCGCGTCTAGCAAGCCGGCTCGTTCCAACAGAGCAAGATAGTAGAACCGCTCATGCCGTGGAATCTCACCCGGCAGTGGCACCGGGATCGGGTCCGTCAGGAGCCATCCGCGCCCGTCGCGCGCATATCCGATGCGGCGTGGGATGGCTGCCATCCAGGCGAGCAGCGCTGCTTCAAAAGCGTTCTGGAGCAAGATTGCGCAATCGAATTGCTCTTTACGCAGCAGACGAGCCGCATGCCATTTTCCGCCCGGATCGCTTGCACCGCGGCTGGTGGTCAAGGAAATCACTTGATTGACGAAGGACTCCTGCGCGTATAGGTCTGCCACCCAGGGCCGCGCCAGGATCGCGATGTGCGCTTTAGGAAATCGCGCTCGGACGGCTTGGAGCGCGGGCAGGGACATCACGGCGTCGCCAACCCAATTCGTGGCGCGTACAAGAATACGGGAGAACTCAGGCAATTTTCGCGATGGCGGCAAAACTTCTCTGCGTGCGGGCTGAATACCTTAGTTTACTAAAACAACATGCCGGAACCGGCGCATTTATAGATAATTTGGATGAAACTCATAATCCAGCCGCGCCTTCTCCAAGCCTGCTCGATACTAGTTATTAGAGCTTAGTATGAATGCAAGTGCAGGACCCGCCCAGGGCAAGGTTCATCTTGCCGTCAGCAAACCCTGGCGGAAAATCGAGCGGGAATTTGCCGCGAGTGGCGATGCATCCGGTGTTCACGCGGGACTGGTTCGTACGGTCGACGAAATGGTCGCCGGGGCCTACGCGGCGGTAATTGAACCAGTTCTCTCCAAAGGCGCCGCGTTGCTGGCTCTGGGCGAATATGGCCGCGCGCAACTGTTCCCTTATTCCGACATAAATCTATTGATCGTCCTCGAAGGCGATACGTCCTGGACCGCGCTCCGCGAAGTGCTGTCCGAATTCGTGCGCGAGCTTTGGGACCGTGGTCTGCGCGCCAATCACTCGGTGAGGACCATCACCGAGTGTCTGGATCTTCGCGAAGAAGACCGCGAACTCAAGATCACTCTCCTCGACCGGCGCTTCCTTGCCGGCCAACCCACGATCTTCGCGCAGCTCGAGAATCGGCTCGCAGGATTCTATGCGAAGAACGGGACCAGGCTTGCCCAAGAGCTTTGCCGGGCGGCGCGACTGCGTTATGCGCGGTACCAGAATACGGTGCGGCAGCTTCAACCCGATCTGGTGGAGTGCCCGGGCGCACTAGGCGATCTCCGGTTGATCTCGTGGCTGGAGCGGCTGAATCCTGAGCGGCGGCACGATCAATCGGATCCACTCGCCCGCGCTTCCGCCTTCCTCCGCTCGGCACGATGCTTTCTGCATTACCGTGCGCGAGCTGACCGGAATCTGCTCGATTTCGACGCACAGGAAGCCATCGCACACCAACCGTTCTCCCAGCATGTCTCGCGAGTGGAATGGATGCGCGAATACTACTCTCACGCTGCCGCGGTTTCCAATCATGCGCGGCGCACGCTGGAAGAATCCGACAGGACCGATAGCTCGCTACTGGGAAATTTTCGCGAATGGAGATCGCGCTTGTCGAACACTGACTTTACGGTCTCGCGCGACTGCCTACTGCTGCGCAATCCGGCTCAGATCGAGCATGATCCGGCACTGTTGCTGCGACTGGTAGAGTTTATGGCGCGCCACGATATCAGGCTGTCGCCGAGCACTGAGACGCGCTTGGAACGTGCCCGACCGGCGTTCGCGGCCTATTGCGCCGCTCCAGGGCCGCTGTGGGCGATGCTGAAGATCATTCTGGCGCTGCCGCATGCCGCCTCGGCGCTGCGAACACTTCAGGGCACGGGACTGCTCGGCGCTCTCCTTCCTGAATGGAGCCATATCGAAAATCTAAGTCACATCGAATCCGGCCGCAGCCGCACGGTGGACGAACATGTTCTTATTGCTTGCGAGCGCCTGGCGGAACTGCGGACCAGTTCGGATCCGCCGCGGCAGAGATTCCTCGAGCTGCTGGCCGAGCTCGACAACACTGGCTTATTGATCTTCGCGGTGCTCTATCACGAAATCGGCAAGGACTCGGCCGACGGCGGCGCATTGCGTCTCGCTGTCCCTCGCGCGGCAGAAGCGGCACGGCGCGTTGAAATGCCACCCGATGAGCAGAGCGACGTGGAGTTCTTGATTGAGCATCAGTTCGATCTCGCAGAGGCAATGAGCGTGCGCGACCTGGCCGATCCTCATACGTCACGTTGGCTGGCCAAGCGGATCGGCACCATTGAGCGGCTACGCATGCTCGCGCTGCTCACTTATGCGGACCTTTCGTCCGCAAGCACCGAGGTTCTCAACCCCTGGCGAACGGAACAGCTTTGGAAGGTCGTGGAAATCACCCGCCATGAGCTTACGCGCGAGCTGGAGACGGATCGCATCCTCGACATACCTCGCACGCTGCCCAGCGATGCGGAGTTTATCAAGGGATTCCCGACTCGTTACCTCCGTGTGCACCATCCGGCGGAGATCGAGTCGCATCTTCAGCTTTACGAAGCGAGCCGGCCTACCGGAGTTGCGCAACGCCTCGAACACATGCAGCATGCGTATCGCCTGACCATCGTCGCGCGCGATATGCCGTTCCTTTTTGCTTCGCTTGCAGGAGCGCTATCGAGCGTTGGCTTGGACATCCTCAAAGCTGAGGCGTTCTCCAACTCTCAGGGCTTAATTCTGGACACCTTCGTTTTCTCAGATCCGAAGCGCACCCTCGAACAAAATCGATCCGAAGTGGAGCGTTTACAGGAGCTGATACGGCGCGTTGCGCTCGGGAAAACGGACGGGCAGAAATTACTCCGCAGCCGCCCGCAACTCGAGCGCAGAAAGCGGGCCTCGGAACCGCGCATTCATTTCGACTCGAACGCTTGCGAGACAGCAACACTGGTTGAGATCAGCACGGACGACCGGCCTGGATTGCTCTGCAGCCTTGCCGCAGTCTTTTCCGGCGCCGGATGCAACATCGACGTCGTGCTGATCGACACGAAAGGTCATCGCGCGATCGATGTCTTTTACGTCGCTTATGAAGGCCGGAAGCTCCCGGCTGAAATTCAAGCGATTCTAAAGGACAAACTCCGGGCCGCTTGTTAGACGCTGTGTGGCGGCCTGCGCTACTTGGGGAATTGCTGGTCCAGAGCCAGGTTTAGTTTCAGGACGTTTACCCGCGGCTCGCCGAACACACCGAGATCCGGCTGCTCAGTAAACTGAGCCACCAGTTGAGTGAGGCGATCCGCCTGAATTCCACGCGCCTTAGCAACGCGCGGGATCTGCACCCGTATCGAGTCCGGACTCAAATGCGGATCGAGGCCGCTC
>Ga0126373_10005237_pt1 | contig 10041 bp, 7 predicted proteins | sample PanSoiMetPlot_11_FD_92545 | JGI IMG/M metagenome (GOLD analysis project Ga0126373, IMG submission 92545) | Tropical forest soil microbial communities from Panama - MetaG Plot_11 | ecosystem: Environmental > Terrestrial > Soil > Tropical forest > Bulk soil | place: Panama | collected 2016-02-17 | reverse complement strand
TTCCACTGCATCGGGGATTTCAAGTTTCGGCGATGCGCGCCACAGCCGCTCGAGATCGTAATACCGCCGGGCTTCCTCGCTGAAGACGTGCACGATGAAGCCCCCGAAATCCAGCAACGCCCAATCAGCCGACCGGTAGCCCTCGCGGTGCCGCACCGACCGCTCCATTTGTTTGTGGAGCTGCTCTTCGATTTCCGTGCAAATCGCCTGCACTTGCGGCGTACTGAAGCCCGTGCAAATCACAAAGTAGTCGGTGAAAGCGCTCGCGCCGCTCAGATCCAGCACGGTGATAGCCGCAGCTTTCTTTTCTTGCGCCGCCTGAATGGCCACGCGCACACCTTGCGGCAAGGATTCAAAGGTCAAGGTCAACGGTATAGGCCCTGTTTCAGAATGTATTCCTCGACGCGCGCGGAAACAAGTCCGTGAATGGACTGCCCCTTTTGCGCGCGACGACGGATGTCCGTCGCCGAAACGTCAGTCGAAACGTTTTCCAGCAGATAGACCGTCGTGCGGTGAAGATCCGCCACCATCTGTGACGGATGCTCCTCCCTTTCCTTCTTGCTTCCTGGCCGCGCCGTCATCTCGGGTGGAATCACCAGGCGCAGCGCTTCCGCACGAATTCCCGGACGATTGGCAATGATGAAATCGCAAAGCCCCAGCAGGGTTTCGTATTCCTTCCACATGGGGATGTCGAGAAACGCGTCCGCTCCAAGGATGAAAAAAAGCCGGTCGCCGTCGCCATGGTAGGTGTGGCGAAAATAACGCACCGTGTCCACGGAATAATGAAGCTGCGTTCCGCTGAAGTCCTCGCCCGCCTCCGCCAGCGAAGGCACAAAATGCGGATGCTCCGTGCACGCCAGCGCCACCATGGCAAAGCGATGCGGAAACGGGGCAAGGTGCTGTTTGAGCTTATGCGGCGGCCGGCTCGCCGGAATGAAGTGAATTTCGTCAAAATTGAAGCGCCGGTCGGCGGCGCGCGCCACACTGAGATGTCCGCTATGGATGGGGTCGAAGGAGCCGCCAAACAAGGCGATGCGGCGAGGATGATGTTTCGCGGCGGTGCGGTGCGCCTGCGCTATCGTCAATGCGCCTCCCAAGGAATCTCTCTTCCCGATTTTCTCATGAATTGCGGTCTTCGGCAGCGTGTTGCGTGGAATGGTCAACTTCGATCGCGGCGGCCACTCCCTCGTCGCCTGGGGCGGCATCAATGTTCGCACGAGGAATCTTGTCGAGCGCGTCCGCAATGGAGCAGACCAATTCTTTTACGCCTTCGCCGGCTGCGGCGGAAATAGAGTGAAACTCCAGGCCGTGCTTTTTGCAAAAAGCGCCGAGCGCTTCCAGGCGCGTTCGGTCCGTGGTCGCATCCAGCTTCGTAGCCACGACAAGCATCGGCTTTTGCGTCAGCGATTCGCTGAAAGCCGCCAGTTCGCCGTTGATGACTTCAAACGCATGCACAGGATCATCGGCATTCGCGTCGCTTGTATCAATCAAATGCACCAGCAGCCGCGTGCGCTCCACATGCCGCAAGAAGCGAATCCCCAGTCCCGCGCCCTGATGCGCGCCTTCAATCAAGCCAGGCAAATCCGCAACTACAAATGTTCGCCCCATCTCGCGCCCTTCTTTTCCAGTGCCGCCGTCCGCGTTCACAACACCTAGATTCGGCTCCAGCGTGGTAAAGGGATAATTCGCAATCTTCGGCCTCGCCGCGGAAATCACGGAAATCAGTGTGGATTTGCCCGCATTGGGAAATCCCACAAGCCCAACGTCGGCCAGCAGCTTCAATTCCAGACGGAGATGCCGTTCTTCGCCGGGGAAACCATCTTCGTGTTCCCGCGGCGCCTGATGCCACGGCTTCGCGAAATGTTGATTCCCGCGCCCGCCGCGTCCCCCATGTGCCACAAGCACGCGCTGTCCCGACGCGGCTAAGTCCGCAATCGTTTCTCCGGTTTGATCGTCCAGAGCCAGCGTCCCCATAGGCACTCGCAAAATCAGGTCTTCGCCGGAGTGCCCGGTGCAGTTCGAGCCTTCCCCGTGTCGGCCCCGATCCGCCTTGAACTCGCGGTTGTAGCGGTAGCGCAGGAGCGTATTGTCGTTCGGGTTGGCCTCGAGATACACGCTCCCGCCATTTCCCCCGTCGCCTCCCGATGGCCCGCCGCGCGGAACATATTTCTCGCGCCGAAACGCCACGCAGCCGTTGCCGCCGTTCCCCGCCTTAACGTAGATTTTCGCTTCGTCAACGAACACAGATTGCTCTCACTAAGCGCGCTAGGCGCTTCCTCTCGAAAACGATAACATAAGCCAACTTACGAAACGCGGTTTCCCCCAAACGGAGGCACAGCTCACATGCTTCGCGTCTTCAAACGCATTCTCTTGGTGCTTCTCATCGTCGCGGTGATCGGAGCAGGCGCGTTCTATGTACTCTACCTTCATCGCACGCCGCTTCCGCCAGCGCCACCGCATGCGCGCGTCACTCCCACTATTGCTACCCTTCCCGGCCTTTCCGCCTGCTGGATCGAAACCGGAAAAACCTTCAGCCGTTTCCCGGTCGGCATGACTGCCGGCGGCATCCTGGTGCGGCATCCCGCGGGCGACCTTCTTATTGATGCCGGCAACTCCAGTAATTTCACCCAGGACGTCAGCACCTACCCGTTCTGGCTGCGGTTAAAGCTCCGCTCTCTGGCGGGTCAGTTAAATCCGGAGGTTCCGCTTCCGGAAGTGCTCCGCGGCGTCGGCGAAGATCCCGCCATGCTGCGGTGGGCTATTCTCTCGCACGTCCATCTCGACCACGTGGGCGGCCTGATGGATCTGCCGCGCCTACCTGTGTTGATGACACGGGAAGAAATCCTTTTCGCCAACGACTCAGCCGCACAAGCCAAAGGCTACGTCCTCGCCGCCTACGCCAAGGCGCTGCCCAATCCAAACGCACCCACGCTGCAATTTGATGCAAAGCCTTACGAAACGTTCGACGAGAGCGCTGATCTCTACCGCGACGGCTCTGTCGTCGTGGTGCCCCTGCGCGGACATACACCGGGAAGCGTGGGCATCTTCGTGAATCTCTCGCCCGCGAAGCGTTTCTTTTACGTTGGGGACAGCATCGATGACGAACGCGGCTTCGAAGATCGTGTAGCCAAGACTCTCCTCCTCGGCGACAGCGACAACGATCCAATCTTGGCGAATCAAATCGTCAGCAAACTCAGCCAGCTCCATCAAATGGTGCCGGGCCTGGCCATCATCCCCGCTCATGGCCGTAGTGCCTACAAGAAATTCTTCCCCGCGGGACCGCTCACCTGCGTCTCTGGCCAGTCCTAGGCCCATTTTTCGGCCTTCCGGAGGCAGGGGCTTCAAGCGTCCACTAAAGTCGACGAATATCGAAGGGCTTGTCCCCTGAAGGGGCTTCTATCCAGTCGCGGCAGGAAACTAAAACGCGATCCCAAGTTGCGGGACCGCGTAAGTGAAGGGACCATCCGTCAGGAGAGACTTGTTTACGCTTTAGTTGGCCGCGGCCTTGCCCTGTTCCGCCGGCTGAATGCTGATGAAGCGTCCCTGGCGGCCGCGGTCTTGAAACTTCACGATGCCTGTGACCAGCGCGTACAACGTGTCGTCGCTGCCGCGCGCGACGTTTTCACCCGGCTGATGCTTCGTGCCCCGCTGCCGCACCAGGATTGTGCCCGCATTCACGAGCTGCCCGCCGAAGCGTTTTACGCCCAGTCTTTGCCCGTGGGAATCGCGGCCGTTCGTTGATGAGCCGCCGCCTTTCTTATGTGCCATGACCTAATCCTTTTCTGAAATTTATCGAATTCTGTCTCGCCGCAACCCTAGATCTTGATATCGCTCACCTGCACGGCCGTGTAATTCTGCCGGTGGCCGCGCTGGATCTTGTATTGGTTCGTCCTCTTGTACTTCAGCACGGTCAATTTCTTCGCGCGACCCTGCTCGACGATCTTGCCGGTCACGGTCGCCTTCTCCGCTTCGGCGCCCACAAACACCTTCTTGTCGCCATGGATCGCCAGGACGTTTCCAAAATTGACCTTTTCGCCTACTTTGCCTTCCACACGCTCGATGCGGATGGTGTCGCCGGGCGCGACACGATATTGCTTCCCCCCGGTCTGTATAACGGCGTACATCTCTCCTCCAATTTCCTGCCAGGCTTTCCTTTTAGCCAATCGTTTCGTCTAACCGGGCAGCCAGCACTTCGAGGCTCAGGGTAAACAAGGCGCACCCTTAGCGCTTTTTCGCGCCCAACGGAAACATCCATTATACGGTTCATTTCCAACTATCGTCAACGCACGTTTGACGGAAAATGGAAAAGTGAAAATAGAAATTGGAGCCAGCCCCAGAAAGCGAACAAACACCCCGGGGAGTTTTGTAAAGAATGTGAAAACGCTAGGCTCAGAGCATACGGAACTGTGTAGGTCGCGGATCTTCCCGGATAAGCGGGTATTCAACCCCGGCAACAATGCAAAAGTCTGAAGAAAGAACAGTTGGGGGAAGAGCGCCGTGGAAGTCGCACCGGCCTCTTGATGGTCGTCTCCCCGGCAATTCCAGTAAGCGACTGGACAAGCGGAACTTTAGGCGAAAGATCGCACTCCTGGGCATCCCGAGGCCCTTGCGTGAAAGCGCCAAACCGGCCGCAAACCCGCTCAGCTCTTTCAGTTCTCCGCTGGCCGGTTCGAAAACTGAAGGATAAGGGTATTTTGTTCCCGTGCTGAGCAGGCCGAATATAGCTGTACTAAGGGGCAGTATCGGATAGGCCGCAAGGACGACGCGTCGGCCAAAATAGTCATCTAATCTTGGGCGATGCGAAAACGACCCCTTTTCGCACTTGAGATGTGGGCAGCGGCTTTGCTGGGGCTGGTGTCTCTGATCCTTGCAGGGCAAGCTCTGGGAGGCGCGCAAAGCCCGCCGCCGCAAGCTTCAGGGCAGCAGAGCACAAAATCTACCGGGCAGCAAAACACAACGAAGCAGAGTCAACCAATAGGGAAACAGGCTGCCAGCCAAACGGGGAAGCCGACTTCTGGTCAAAATGCTGCTGGTCAAGCGGCGGCGAAACAAGCTGCTGGTCAAAAGGCTACGAAACAGGCTCCGGGCCAACCGGTGAAACAGGCTGCCGTACAAAATGCACAAGCGACGCGGACACCCGTAATACCGCCCGGTTTCCGCCTTCTCAGCCTGAGCGAAGGGCGAGCCATCGCACAAGGGATCTCTTGGGCGGACGACGAAGAGGGTCTCTCTCCGGATTGCTCGCACCTGGTGCATCGCTTGTACGAGCAAGCCGGATACAGCTATCCCTACGTCAGCTCCTTGGATCTTTACCGGGGGACTGGACAATTCTTGCGTGTCCGCTACGCGCAGCCGGGCGATTTGGTTGTGTGGCAGGGACATGTGGGCATTGTGGTGGATCCCAAAGAGCATTCGTTTTTCAGCACGACTCATTCTGGGGTGCGCACGCTGAACTATCGGTCAGCGTATTGGCAGGCGCGAGGCTATCCGCGGTTTTTCCGGTATTTGACCAAGAGTCCGCTCAAAGGCGGCGCGGCGAGCGAAGCGTCGAACCGATCTTCGGGAGTGCAGCCCAAAGAGCAAGCGGTCAGGGGCGGTGGGGGCGTCGGGAGCGGAAGAGAGAATCGGCCGGGTCTTCAGACGGTCAAGGCAGTGCCTGGGCCAACAGCTGGGCCGACAGGACGTGCCACGGACAAGTCGCGGAGCGACACGGTGCGGATTGAGGCGGGCGCAAGCAAGGCCCATGAGGAAACGACTAAGTCCCGTGAAGAAACTACGGAGGCGAGCAGAGCACGAGTCGAGAATACTTCGCGGACGTCGTCCACGCGCGCGTCCACCCCGGGATCGCTCTTGCAAATTCCTCTGCGAGCGACCGGGCACGCTCCTCAGGCGCCCGACGTAACCGCGGCGTTGCAGGCGGCAAATCTCGAGGCCGGCGAGATTCTGCGGGCAGGGAACCTGGATCGACTGGAGCGGCCGGTGGTGGTGTACCGGCAATTGCAGGTGAGCGGTATCGAACTGAAAGGCAAACGCGGCATTGCGCGGATCCACGTCGAGACCGTGGCGGCAGTTACGGCGGAGCGCATGGAAGCGCAATCAGGTTCGGAAGACCACCAACTGGAATTGCAGCTCACCAAAAAGGGCTGGGTGATCATGCAGGGGAACGAGATTGCGTACGTGCCGCGGGATGGAGCGATGCGCATTTTGGCGGCGCGGCTGGTCGTGCTCACACAGGACAAAGAGCCCAGTAACGGTAAAGACCGCGAGCAGGCAGAGATCGTGCGATTCATGAATTTGTTGGTGGAGTAGGATTTTCCCTCGCCTTACGGTGCGTTCCTGGAATTGTCCAAATCGAAGACGCCGCTGAAGGCCCCGACGCTACATGTAGACCTCCAAGAAAATCGCAGTGACGCTTAAGAAGAAACAACTCGATACATGGTGATGCCGCTGAGGAGCTTGGGATAAAAATCGGTGGACTTCTGGGGCATGACTTCTCCGGCGGTGGCGATTTTCATGACTTGGTCTACCGCGCAGGGATTCAGGAGGAAGGAGATTTGAGCACGGCCGGAGTCCACGGCGTCGAGAGCAGCAGTGGCTTCGCGTTCGTAAGTGAGATGAGCCTCGGCGGTAACCGCTTGTGGAGTGATGCCGAGGGCAGGTTCAAGGATTCCTTCGTGAAGAAGAACCACGTCGAGTCCGCGCTGGAGCGATGAGACGTTGGGGAGAAGCTGCGAGAGATTGACGCCGTCGCGAAGCGTGAGGACGTAAAAGGCACATGTTGTCGTATCCGCGGGATAGACGCCGATGGCGCGTTCCGCCACCCCATCCGGAAGGCCAACGTCGCGCTTCGGTAGCGCGTTGACGAGGCGAGCAAGAAAGTTCGTGCGCGCTTCGGTTTTCGTCGCGTCATTTGAAAAGGGAAACTCTTCGGCAGCGAACCATGGTTCGAGGTGGCGCCGCACCTCAAGCCAGGAAAAATCGTGAATGTGCGAGGCGACGCGGTGCGTGGGCAGAATGGTGAGGCCTTCGCTGTGCGTATTGATGAAAGTCATCATCACGCGCTCAAACGGCGCATCGGGATCGTTTTTCCTTGCCTGGGAGCAGCATTCGTTGCGGAAGGCGAGCGCGGTTTCGTAGCGGTGATGGCCGTCGGCGATGACCAGCTTTTGATCCTGCATCGCTTTCTGGATTTTAGCGACATCTTCGGGGCGAGAGATAATCCATAGACGATGGGTGACGCCATACTCGTCGCGCAGTTGGGTGACAGGAGTAGATTTTTCGGCTTCCGTGAGGATTTCATCTGCGCGCCGGCGCGGATCGGAATAGAGCATAAAAAGCTGGCCGGTGTGGGTCTGCGTGTGACGAAGAAGTTCGAGACGGTCGGCTTTCGGGCCGGACAAGGTTTGTTCGTGGCGGAAGACGACGCGGGCGGAATAGTCTTCGAGGTGACCGGCGCCGATGAAGCCGCGACGGGTGCGGCGCTGCCCCGTGCCGGGCACGGTGTATTCCTGAGAGTAAGCGTAGAAAGAAGGAGCGGGATCCTGCTGGACGATGCCGTTGCGAATCCAGTTTTCGAGGCTTGCGGCGGCGCGCGTGTAAACATTGTTCTGCGGAGTATCGTCGGGGTAAGTGCGGCCTTTTTCGACAGCAATTAGATTGTGCGGGTCGGTCGCGTAATACTTCTCCTGCATGGCGGGAGAGATTTTGTCGTAAGGCTGGGTCAGGACGCGCTCGAACGGGGCGCGGGCCGGATTGTAGCGGAAGGCGCGAAAGGGAAAAACCTGAGCCATGGAGTCTCCGGAATGTAAATTCGCCGACGGCGAAGCTCTCCAGTTTACGCGAAGAGGACAAGGATTTCGAAATGGGATCAATCAGGCTGGAATTGTCGGAGCGAATACTCAGCCACCGCTGATCGCGGGAACAATCGAAATATCGCAACCTGCGGAGAGGCGACTTGCTAGCCCGCCGGTATATCGAACATCTTCATCGCCGATGAAAATGTTGACATGCTCGCGCATCTGCCCTTGCTCCGTGGTGACGCGATCGCGGAGGCCAGGATAGAGCTTCCACAGTGCAGACAAAGCTTCCGCCAGGGTTCGAGGCGATTGCTCGATGATGATGGTGCTGCGTCCCGCGGTGAATTCGCGCAAAGGGCCCGGGATGTGAAAAGTTACGGGCAAGATTACTTTTTCTTTCGGCGCGACTGGCGGGACGTGCGAGATTTGCTCCGGGAAGAGGGCGGAGGAGGTGGTGATGGCACACGCACCGTTGGGCTGGAAGAAGCGGAGCCATCTTCGATGAAGGCGCTTCGCACACAAACGATGGCCGGCAGCCCTTCGAGAATCTTGTTCCAAGTCTTCCCTTCGTCCCGCGAGCCAAAAAGCTGGCCGCTTCGCGTGCCGAAATAGATTCCGGCAGGATCGAGCGAGTCGGCGATCATGGCATCGCGCAAGACCGTTTCGTAGGCCTGCTTTTGGGGAAGGCCACGCACCAGAGGCTCCCAGGATTCACCGCCGTTGCGAGTGCGATAAACGCGCAATCGGCCATCGCAAGAACAGCGAAACTGATCAGACTCGACGGGAACGATGTAGACGCAATCCGGATTACGAGGATGCGTCACCATGGCAAAACCGAAATCGGAAGGCACGCCGTTGGCGATGTCTTTCCAGTGTTCGGACGAATCATCGGAACGGTAGATACCCCAGTGATTTTGCAGGAAGAGGCGTTCGGGACGCGCTGGGTGCATGGCGATCTTGTGAACACATTGCCCGAACTCGGGGTACTTCATAGGCAGGAACATCGCGCGGATGCCGCGGTTTTTCGCCGACCAAGTGCGTCCGCCATCATTCGTGCGATAAACGCCGCCGGAGGAGATCGCGACATACATGCACCGCTTGTCGGCGGGGTCAAGCACGATGGTGTGCAAAGCCAAACCGCCGTTGCCAGGAACCCAGCGGGGCCGGTGAGGATGGTCGAACAGTCCACGCACAAGCGACCATGTTTCGCCGTCGTTATGGCTTTCGAAAAGCGCTGCGGGTTCGACGCCACAATAGAGGACGTTGGGTTCGTCGGCGCGGCCCAGTGAGATCTGCCAGATGTTTTTCAACGAGATGCCGGTGTCCCCTGGAAACCGAATCGCGGCTTCCTGGGGGTTGGTCCAAGTCCTGCCGAAATCCTCGCTGGAGCGTAGCATGGTGCCCCAAAAACTTGCCGTGGAAGCCCAGATGCGGTGCTGCCCAGCCCGGTTGTCATAAGCCAACGCGTACACTGCGTGTCCATGGAAATATGGGCCGCCGACTTCCCATCGGGAGCGGTTGATGTTAGAGCGAAGGATGAAGGCTCCTTTTGTGGTTCCGACCAGCAAGAGAAAATCTCCTCGGCGCACGCGCGTGTGGCGCACGCTATGCAGGGCCATGGTTTGTGGCACGCTACGGTCGGCCTCCGAAGCCTTCGCAAAGACCGCAGCGCCTTGAATTGCTTCGAGAGCCGCAAGAACTTCTCCCGCGCGTTGGTATCGCTGCGCGGGTTCTTTCGACAAACAGCGCTGGACGATGGCCCAGAGGCCTGGCGGAACGGGATGACCGAGCGGCTTGGGCATCTCGCGCATGATGGCTGAAGTTAATTCAAAGCCGGTGCGCCCTTCGAAGGGCCGGCGGCCGCAAGCGGCTTCGTAAAGAACGACCCCCAAGGCCCAGAGGTCGCTGCGATAGTCGGCCGCTTCGCCGCGCAAAACCTCGGGCGACATATAGGCGAGCGTGCCGCTGAAGGTGGAACTGGTCTGCATACTCTCAAAAGAGCGAGTGGGACCTTCGAATGACGCGTCGCGTTCGCTTACTTGTTTGGCCAAGCCGAAATCGAGAACCTTCACCAGCCCGTCAGCCGCGACGACGATGTTCGAGGTTTTCAGATCGCGATGAACGATTCCTCGGTCGTGAGCCCGTACCAGTGCGCAGGCAACTTGAACGGCGCACCGGATGACGATTTCCGGGGGCAAACCTCCATCTCTGCACATCTCATGGAGAGATTTGCCTTCGACCAGCT
>Ga0126373_10005235_pt1 | contig 10045 bp, 7 predicted proteins | sample PanSoiMetPlot_11_FD_92545 | JGI IMG/M metagenome (GOLD analysis project Ga0126373, IMG submission 92545) | Tropical forest soil microbial communities from Panama - MetaG Plot_11 | ecosystem: Environmental > Terrestrial > Soil > Tropical forest > Bulk soil | place: Panama | collected 2016-02-17 | reverse complement strand
GTCAAAGTCATTCGGATCGACGAGCGCCTTCCCGGTGATAAGGGTTATAAGCTGCACGTTCCACCACGGGAGAACCGCTAGCGTGGGCCGAGAAAAAGCAGAAGCGATGCCCGACACGAGCTCGAGCCCGGCCGAGGCCTGGGGTCGGTTCTCGCGTTACCGTTCGGCCCTGCTGCTTTTCTTCATTTTTTGCGCCGTGACCGTCGTCGGCTTGTTTGCTATCCGAGATCTGCGCCGCACCGATATGCAAGAGCAGAATATGTATACCCGATCGGTTCAAAGCCTTCATCGCATCGCGGCCTTGGAATATCAGACTCAGGAAACCAGGCGCAGTACGCTTTATGCCTTGAGCACCGCTGATAGCAATCTTCACGTGAAATACGCGGATCAGTCGCGAGAAGCGGACCATCTCGTATCCGAAGGCATTACCGCGTACTTGACGAATGCGCGAACCCCGAATGAGGCGGACGTTGGCAGGCGCCTCGAGCACGATTGGTCCACTTACTTGAGCGTTCGCGACGAAGTGCTGGCAGAGATTCTGGAAGGAAGCGCGAAAGAAGCCGTAGATCTCGATCTCACCAAGGGCGTCGAATCCTTTGACCAGGTTCGCCACGATCTCGCCCAGATCGAGCGGGTCTACGACCAACAGGCTACTCAGCAACTTTCAACCGTCGACGCCACTTCGCGGCGCACCATTATCCGCGTGGCGGGGGTTCTCGCGATCACCCTGATAGCCACCATCGCATCGGTATGGACCATTCAGAGAATCAGGATGACCGGGGCGATTCAACTGGCCAAGTTGCAGATGGAGTTTGTTGCCTCGGTGTCCCACGAGCTGCGCACTCCCCTCGCGGTAATTTCATCGGCGGCGGACAATATCGCGGACGGCTTGGTGAAGGGAGCGAACGATATAAAAAAGTATGGCGCGGCCATCCAGAATCAAAGTCGTCAGATGACCGAGCTGGTGGATCAAATACTACTCTTTTCGGCCACCAATGATCGCACGAACCAAGCGGCCTTCGGTAGCCTGGATGTGCCGAAAATCTTGGATTCCGTCATCGAGCAAACGTCGGAGTTGGTCAGGGCATCCGGTTTCCGGATCGAGCTTGAAATTGAGCCGGCCCTTCCTCCGGTCCGGGGGGATGCTTCTGCCCTGGCCCGTTGCCTACAGAACATGGTTGTAAATGCCGTAAAGTACAGCGGGAAGAGTCGCTGGATCGGGGTGAGAGCTTTTCTGAGCCACTCGCAGCTCGGCGGCCGGAGGGAGGTCCAGGTCGCGGTCCGCGATCGTGGCATTGGTATTGCAAGGACAGAGCTGGATCACGTGTTCGAGCCGTTTTACCGGAGCCCCGCGGTGGTCGCGGAGCAGATTCATGGAACGGGGCTGGGGTTGTCGGTTTCCCAAAACATCGCCGAGGCCATGGGTGGTCATCTTACCGTGGCCAGCGAGCTCGGGGCTGGCAGTGTCTTCACCTTGCATTTGCCGATTGCGGAGGAACCCTCTTCCCAGGTACCAAGCGAAACTCAAGTAGACGGAACGACTGCAAAATGAACGAAAATATCTTGCTGGTTGAGGACGAAGAAGCTCTGCGGATGACCCTGCGAGATCGTTTGCAGAGCGAAGGCTACGTTGTCGACCTGGCCGAGGATGGGGAACAAGGGTATGAAAAGGCCACTGGTCTGCCCTTCGATTTAATTATTCTCGACATCATGCTGCCACGATGCAATGGCCTGGACGTCTGCCGCGGAATACGCCTGGCGGGACTGGCCACGCCCATTCTCCTGTTGACCGCTCGAGGGCAAACTGTCGATAAGGTCGTCGGTCTAAAACTCGGTGCAGATGACTATGTCACCAAACCGTTCGACACCATGGAACTCATGGCCCGCATCGAGGTCCTGTTACGCCGCTCCGCGCCCCGAGCGAGCGTAGGCCTTCATAAATTCGGGCCCATCCGCGTCGACTTTCGCGGTACCCAAGTGACTCGCGACGGCGCCCCGGTGTACTTGACCGCCAGGGAATTTCAGCTCTTGCGTTATCTCATTGAGCGTGCCGGAACGACTCTCTCTCGCACAGAAATCCTTCGTGAAGTCTGGGGGTACGAAGGCGGCACTTTCAGCCGCACCGTTGACGTACACGTGGCTAGCCTCCGGCAAAAACTCGAGGAGATGCCAAAGAAACCCAAATGGATCGTCACGGTCCCGGGTCTCGGTTATCGATTTCAGGGATAAGCGCTGGGCTTGCGGGATCCATTGTGCGGGCGCGCCGCCACCGTCTTCAGATGTTCGTCGACCCGTCGAGCTTCCCCGCGAAGTTCGTTGGTGTACCACCGCCGGAGCACACTCTTCAAGAACGTTATGAAGAATCGCCCGAACTACACGGAAGCCTCTGCTTTAGAATAGTCCCTTTACAGGCCCAAATCGCAGTAAAAACATGTCAAATGGCTGTCAAATCGCGCGAATTCCTGCGCCAGGGAAATGCTCTCACCAGAACTTGTTCGTTCGCGGTCAGGCGGTCAATCGAGACACGCCCATGGGAACTAGGGAAGGCGAAGATGTGGCGAAACTGGGAGGGCGATCCGCGGTCAACTGGAGATGTCTCGTTTTGAGAGTTCAGGCGAATCTGCACATTGTTTCTTGCCCGCTTCGCCCTGATCTCCCCTATGCTTACCGGCGGACCTTAGGCGCCTTGAACCGCCGCACTGGTCTAAACCTGTTCTCGAGTACAGTTGTCTTTGTCTTAGCGCAAGGACGATCATTCTGGTGGGCGACGTATACTGGGGAGGGTTTTACAGGGACATTACAAGATTTTACGGTTCCCTATTGGAGATTCTCGTCGGACCCCCCTCAACAGAGATGACTCCAAGCGAAGAGCGTCCTCGGAGGGCCACACGTCTCGATATTTCAAGCTCGCATTCTGGGTACTGCTGCTGTCCTTGACAGCAAGCAGTGCTCGCCTTCAGCAGAGGCAACGCGGCAACACCCGTAGTCCGCACGGTGCGCTTGCCATCCCCTGCGAAAACTGCCACACGGCGACAGCTTGGCGGCCGATCAAGGCCGTCCCCGAGTTCGATCACAACAAAACAAGATATCCGCTGCGGGGCCAGCACGAAGGAGTGCAGTGCATACAGTGTCATGTGAAACCCGTCTTCACCGACGTGAGCATGAATTGCAAAGACTGCCACACCGACGTCCATCAGAATAAAATGGGCACGAACTGCGCGGACTGCCACACGGTGCAAGGATGGAAGATTGCCGTGCAGCAGGTGAAGGATCACCAGAATCGTTTCCCGCTGCTCGGAGCGCACGCGGCTGTGCAATGCGACGATTGCCATAAGAGTGCGGCGGTCGGACAGTTTCAAGGGCTTTCGACGGCTTGTATTTCCTGTCACCAGAAGGATCTCCAGCTGACGCAAACCCTCGGCGGGGGCGTGCCCAACCACATCGCTGCGCAGTTCCCTCAGACCTGCGAGACCTGTCACAACTTCGACAGCTGGCTAGGCGCGACCGTCAACCACTCTGCGCCTCCGATCAATTTCCCGCTTACCGCCGGCCACGCGAATGTTCCTTGCGAGAGTTGCCACGTAGGTGGAAACTACAACCTGCAAATCGCGGCTACCGATTGCGGACACGCGGGCTGCCATCTCACGACCTGGCAACAGACGACCAATCCGGCGCATGCATCGGCGCCTACGGTATTTCCGATCGCCACCTGTTCCAACTGCCACACAACTGTTTCCTGGCTAAACGCGACTTTTGATCACGCGACAACTGGTTTTCCGCTAACCAATTCGCACCAGATGGCGCCGGCCGGCAAGGTAGCTGCGTGCACCGACTGCCACATCAATAACAACTACAATCTGACGATCCAGCCGACCGATTGCGGAAACGCCCAGTGTCATCTGAATAGCAACTACGGTGGCGGCTGGCAGGGAACCACCAACCCCGTGCATTCGGCGGCGGGAACTCCTTTTGCGGCGGCGAACTGCTCGAACTGTCACAATACCGTGTCGTTCTTGACGGCCACCTTCGACCACTCTACGACGGGCTGGCCGCTGGTTGGCTCGCACCAGTTGGCGCCGGCGGGCAAGGTCAACGCCTGCACCGACTGCCACGTCAACAACAATTACACCTTCACAGCGGCGAACACGGATTGCTACGGCTGCCACCAGGCGGCGTGGCAGAGCACCCCTTCCTTTGGCGGGGCGGTGCCGAATCACATTAGCGCGGGCTTCCCCACGTCGCTATGCTCGCAGTGCCATGACACGATTGCGTGGACCGACTCGACGTTCAACCACGCCTCAACTGGCTTCCCGCTGACGAACTCGCATCAGATTGCGCCCGCGGGGAAAGTGACGGGCTGCGATCAGTGCCATAAGGGCAACTATTCCTCTCTGGCGATCCAGCCGACCGATTGCGGAAATTCGCAGTGCCATCTGACCACCTGGCAGCAGACCAATAACCCGGTCCACTCAGCGGCGGGAGCTCCTTTTGCCGCGGCGAATTGCTCGACCTGCCACAACACGACGCTCTGGACGAACGTCTCGTTCGATCACTCGGTTACCGGGTGGCCGCTGACCGGCTCGCACCAGTTGGCGCCAGCCGGCAAAGTCGTCGCCTGCACGGATTGCCATACGGGGAACAACTACAATCTGACCGCGGCAAACACCGACTGCTATGGATGCCACCAGACCGCATGGCAAAGCACGACCACCATCGGCGGGGCTGTGCCGAATCATGTCACCGCGGGTTTCTCGACCTCCATGTGTTCGACGTGCCACGACACGATTCTTTGGTCGGACGGAAAGTTTGACCACTCGACGACAGGGTTCCCGCTGCAGGGTCCGCATATGCTGCCGCCGCGCACAACGGTTACCGGCGCAATCGGACCGATGGTGAACGCCTGCACGGACTGCCACATCGGCGGCAACTACACCGCGGGCTATCCGACCACGGACTGCTATGGCTGCCATCAGAGCTATTACACGAATGCACAAACTTATTCAGCGACCGCACCAAATCACGTGACTGCTAACTATCCGACAACCTGCATTAGCTGCCACACTACCTACGTAACCACAGCTTGGGCGGGCGCGGTGTTCACCCACGCGGCGTTCCGACTTCCGCACCCGGCTCAGGGTACAGCGGGGGTCTGCACGGATTGCCACATCGTTTCAACCGACTACAAGCAGTTCTCCTGTGAGAATTGCCATACGGACCCGAATGCACATCGGCCCGGGATGTCGCATCCTAACGTTTGCTCGCCGTCACCTGCTTGCTGGTACAATCCGCCGACGAGGTGCTACGACTGTCACAAAGGTTGACGTAGGCAGGCCGTTGCTCCGCAGAGCATTGGCGGTGATGTCGTGAGAAACGCAAGCACAGGTGCAGCAAACATACAAACTTTCTGGGGAAAGAGCCCACGTGTCAGGTTCGACGAAAGCAGAGCTGTTAGCCAGAGGTTTGCTAACCCGTCCCATCCTCCTGTCTCTGGGATTTTGCCTTGTTGTTGGATGGCCGGCGAGGGTTCACGCCCAAGCTCCCGAGGGCGCCATTCCCGCTGCTGCCCGGGCCTCGCAGCCAACCGATAAGCCTACCGTGTTCCGCGTGAAGGGTGTCAACGAAGGCTCGGTGTACATCAATGCCGGGCGCAATGCGGATTTAGAAGAGGGCATGAAGCTTTCGGTGGTGGAAGCTCCGCCGGACGGAGTGATTGCCGAAGGGATTCAATATCGCGGATACCCGCACGTCGCCGAATTGGCGGTTTCTTCCGTCTCGGACTCCTCGGCTGTTTGCGATGTGGTGGAAGCCAAAGGTGAATTGAAAGTCGGGCAGGCGGCGTTTCTTACCCCGGAAAGCGTCCAGACCCGCCGGCAGTCGGAACAGGCCGCCGACCAGACTAGCTATCCGATCCTCATGACCTTTACTTACGGCGATCCTCTGGACGAAGAGGTCCGCGAAACCAAAGAGGCTCAGGTCACTCGTCTAACGCCCATGGAGCGCTTCCGTGGGCGGATTGGATTCAACTACGGCGGAACCACGGAGTCGGGCGGCTTCACCTCCCGCCAGATGGGGCTGGTGATTGACGCCGACATGCGCAATATCGGCGGGAGTTATTGGAATTTCATCGGTTCCTGGCGTGGCAACTTTGGGACGAGCACCACCAACCTTCCAGGTGCTGCGTCCCAGACACTGACGGATCTAATAAATCGCACCTACCGCATCGGTTTTTTTTACCAGAGCCCGTATTCCCCGGTGACCTTGGGAGTGGGCCGATTGTTCGTTCCTTGGGCGCCGAGCCTGAGCACCATTGATGGCGGCTATTTCGGCAGGAAGCTCACCAGGAAGCTTACCGTTGGATTCTTTGGCGGTTCCACACCCGACCCTTCGTCCTGGAGTTATAACCCCAACCAGCACATCGCCGGAACTCTCCTCAACGTTGAATATGGCAGCTTCGATCATTTCCGTCTGTACAGCACCGTCGGCGTGGCGCTGACTAGCATCTCATGGAAGGTGGCCCGGCAGTTCGCCTTCTTCGAAAACACCTGGTCGTGGAAGCAATACGTTTCTTTCTACAATTCGCTCCAGGCCGATGCTGCCCGCACGTCTCCGTTGGTGAATGGCGGCAGCAACCCCACGCAAGTTTCACAAAGCTTTTCGACGCTGCACTTCCAGCCCGTGAAATTGTTTGGCTTTGGCGTAAATCACAACTACTTCAAAACCCTGCCAACCTTCGATCCGCGTTTGCTGGGAACCGGTTTGCTCGATCAATATCTCTTCCAGGGTTTCAGCGGCGATGTCCGCTTCGCTTTGCCCAAGCGTATCGGGCTATTCGCCAGCTTGGGAAAAAGCAAGACCACCACCGATAAGAAGAGCTCCTGGAACCAGGCTTACGGCATCTCCCTCGGTCAGGTGTGGAAGACCGGGATGCTTTTGGACCTGCACTATTCGAAGTTCGACAGCTCGTTCGGCAACGGCAAGTATGAATCGGTCTCCCTTTCCAAAAATTTCAGCGACGCTTTTCGCGTGCAAGTCTATGGCGGCCACCAGATTTTCAATACCGTGCTGTCGACCAACACCAGCTCCAACTTCGTCAACGGTGTGCTCGATTTTAACGTCGGTTCGCGCTATTTCGTGCAAGGCAATTTTGGCTGGTACAACGGAACGGCCTTGAGCTACAAACAGTGGTCCACCGTTCTTGGCTACCGCCTTGGAGGATTCCGCAAATGAGTGACCTCCGCTCGGAGAGAAAGCCTGAACGCCTCTCAGGATTTTGGCGAAGGAAGAGAACCTTTTCGCCTTTGGCCCTCGTCGCCATCCTGTTCCTGTGCCCGGCCGCCTATCCTCAGGCTGCCCCCTCCGAGCAACCTGCACCTCCAGCGGTGAAGCCCCTTTCGCCCGAGATGGAGGCTTTCGAGCGGGCGCGTCGCTCGGTAGACAAATTCTTCGAGCAGGCCACCAACGTAGTCTGCACGGAAAATGTTTCCCAGGGCGTTGTCGGGAAAAACGGCAAGGTCGACTACCGCGAGGATGCCGTGTTTGATTATCAACTCCAGTCGAGCCCCAATGGCGGAGCCCTGAAATTAGTGGAATCCCGCGACACCCGCAAAGCGGCGTTCCGCGATTCCTCGCGCACGCTGCTGATCACCAACGGTTTCACCGCCATGCTGCTCATCATGCACCCCAGCTATGAGTCGAGTTACACGTTTGATCCCGCGGGCCAGGAAAGCGTGGATGGCGTTACTTACGATAAAATCAATTTCAAGTTTGTCCCCGGCGCCGCTTCGCCGGCGGGGCTGCAGTTGCGGGGTCACACTTATCCCCTTCCCCTTTCGGGAAGCATTTGGATTGAGCCGCAGAGCGGCGCCGTGGCTAGGCTGGTGGCCACGCTCGATTCCGGCTTGAGCGACCTCGGACTTAGGGGAATGCGCAGCGAAATTCACTATGCCCTGGTCCGCTTCCACGATCCCGATGAGTCTTATTGGATGCCCATTTCCGCGGTCATCGATGTCGAATCGGCGCGGCAGCACTGGCGCAACGTTCACCGTTTTACCGGTTACAAGAGATTCCGCGCGACCATCCGCGTCGAGGATTTGGAGGCTAAACCATGAGTGCGTCTGCAAGCGTTCGCAGTGCTGCTTTAGCACAAAAAGATGCTGAGAAGGGTCATCGCATACGACTGTTCCTCGCATGGATGCTGGCTTTGTCCGTCGTGCTGGTCATCGCCGGTTACGGCTATGACTATTACATGCTCGGCGCCGCCGAGCGGCCGTTCTCGCCCAAGCATGATATCTTGCGCCCCAGCGGGACCATCGGGATCCGGCTCGGCATGTTGGGTGTGTTGATGTTCTTTCTCATTTACCTCTATCCGCTTCGCAAAAAATGGGGCTGGCTTGGCAGGCAGGGAAATTCCCGCCACTGGCTCGACTTCCACATCGTGCTGGGCACCACCGCTCCCATCGTCATTGCCTTTCATTCGTCGTTCAAGTTCGGCAACATCGCCGGAATGGCCTTTTGGAGCATGTTGATGGTGACCTTGAGCGGTTTTGTCGGCCGCTACCTCTATTCGCAAATCCCGCGCAACTTGAATGCCGCGGAACTCTCCATCAGAGAAATGCGAGACAGGGAAGCTGCCCTGAGGAAAGAGCTTGACGAACAGCGAGAGACCTTTGGCTTTGCCGTGGACGCCCTGTACCAACTTCCTTCCGCGGCCGAGGTTGCGAAAACCCCCGCCGTCGCTTCCTTGATCTCCATGATCTTGATCGATTTCAAAAGCCCGTTCCGCACCTCCTGGGTCCGCTTGCGGAACGCAGGGTTTGGCGCATGGCTGTTCTCTCTGTTTGGCTTATTTCCAACTGGTGACCGTGGGCTCGAGCGCGCCATTCGGGTCGCGAAAACCGAGGCCAAACTGTCGAAAAGCATTGCCTTCCTCAGCCGCACGCAGCGCATCTTTCAGCTTTGGCACGTCGTCCATCGCCCGTTCAGTTATGCCTTTGCCATTCTGGCCATTATCCACATAGGTCTGGCGCTGTTCATGGGCTACCGACTGTAAGGAAAGGGAGCGGAGGACGGTTCGCTCAGGAACGGCCGCTCGAAGCCGCTCGCCGAAAGAAAGAGGACAGTAGCATGAAACGCCTAGTTTTAGCCCTTGGATTAGCCGCCGCGCTCCTCGGCCCGAGTGCGTGCAGGAAGCAGGCGAGCGACAGCGCGGCCATCCGCTCCGGCATCTTGCAACACCTGAATGCCATCGGCAATTTGAACATGAGCGCCATGGACATGGATGTCCGGAGCGTCTCTATCAACGGGAACCAAGCTCATGCGGAAGTCGAGTTTCGTCCAAAGACCGGTGGGGTACCCGGGGCGGGCATGCAAGTGGCTTACAACCTTGAAAAACGAGACGGCGTTTGGGTGGTACTGCAAACCCAGCCTCTGGGCGGCGCGATTCAGCACCCCGACCCACATCAGAATCCGCATACCACTCAGGACGTGCATTCTCAATTGCCGAAGTTCAACGACGTCCTGAATCCCGCCGATAGCCCTGCACAGGCGGCTCCTTCGGGTCATCCCCGCTCGAATCCCCCGCCTCCCAGTTCCAAGAGCTCTTCGACGAATCCGCAGCTCCCTTGAGACCATGGACAATACCTTTGCATTCCTGATTGCCTTAGCCATAATCCTTCTCTTCGTGTTGAATTATCTCCGCAAGCAGAAGAAAATCGCGGCCCAAGCTCGCGAAGCGGCGGAGAAGGGGAAGCTATTCTCGCACGGACCACAATCCCAGCATCCGCACATTGACACCAACTACTGCATCGGCTGCGCGGCCTGCACCATGGTTTGCCCGGAAGGCGATGTGCTGGCCATGCTCGGCGGCAAGGCCGTGATCGTCAACGGACACAAATGCATCGGTCATAGCCTGTGCGCCGAAGTTTGTCCGGTGGGCGCCATCACCATGGTTATGGCCAGTCCCAGCATGGGCGGAGATATGCCCTATCTCACGCCGGAATGCGAAACTACGATCAAGAATATGTTCATCGTCGGCGAGCTGGGCGGT
>Ga0126373_10005232_pt1 | contig 10047 bp, 5 predicted proteins | sample PanSoiMetPlot_11_FD_92545 | JGI IMG/M metagenome (GOLD analysis project Ga0126373, IMG submission 92545) | Tropical forest soil microbial communities from Panama - MetaG Plot_11 | ecosystem: Environmental > Terrestrial > Soil > Tropical forest > Bulk soil | place: Panama | collected 2016-02-17 | reverse complement strand
GCTAAAAAAGGCGATGACAAGGGCAAGCTTCCTCAGATTGCAATGGCGCTAACCGGGCAAGCAGCGGGCGGACTAACGGTCTCGCCCACGAGCGGCGAAGCCGCAGAGGACAGCGTTTTCCCGATCAAGCTCGATGACATCGTGATCGGAACCCTCAAGGTGGGATCCTATTTCAAGGCCGCGACGGCTGAAGAGCTGAAGAAAAAGACCGGTCTCGAAGTGGTGTTCGTCGTGGCCGGTAAGGTAACAGAGACAACCTTTCCGAGGGATGCGAATCCTCCTGCTCCAGCAGATCTGATCAAGTTGGCTCAATCCGGCGCGCCGGCATCGTTCGAGGCCGTCATCAAGGGAACTCGGTTTACCGGACGCTTCATACACCTGGCCAGCGACCACGGCGACGGGATGACGATCGGGTTTTTCGCGAACCGAACGCCCATCGAAGCGGCAAAGAGCGATTTCTTATCTTCGCTCGCGCTTAAGGGCGGGCTGGCCCTCGCCGTCATCCTGCCAGTCGTTCTGTGGCTCGCTCACTTGGCGACGCGCCCGCTTCTGCATCTCGCCGCCGCAATGATGCAGATTGCCGACGACAATCTCGACGTCACGGTGCCTTACGCGCGACAAGGCGATGAGATCGGCATTATGGCAAGGACCATCGAGGTGTTCAAGGTCAACGCCACGGAGCGAATCCGACTTGAGGCCGAAAAGAACGAAGCCGCCGTCCGAGGCGCGACCGAACGCAGGAACGAACTTCAAAGGTTGGCGGACGATTTTCAGGCCGCAGTGGGAGACATTGTTAACGCTGTATCGTCGACTGCGAACGAGCTCGAGGTCGCTGCTTCGAAGTTGACACGCACGGCCGAGACAACCCAGCAGTTGTCGGCAACGGTCGCCAATGCATCGGAGGACGCATCCCTCAGCGTGCAGTCTGTGGCGTCAGCAACAGACCAACTATCCGGCTCCGTGAGTGACATCGCCCGGCAGGTCCAAGAATCAAGCGACATCGCTCGTCAAGCGGTGGGCCAAGCAGAAAGGACCGACGCAAGAATCGCAGAACTATCTCAGGCAGCAAGCCGGATTGGTGACGTCGTTAAGCTCATTACGGCGATCGCCGAACAAACTAACCTACTGGCGCTCAACGCCACCATTGAGGCAGCGCGCGCTGGCGAGGCTGGTCGCGGCTTTGCTGTCGTTGCCCAGGAGGTCAAGGCGCTGGCCGCGCAGACCGGCAATGCAACGGATGAGATTGGAACCCAGATTTCCGGAATGCAGACCGCAACCCTGGACTCGGTCACAGCCATCAACGAAATCGGCACGACGATTGGACGAATTTCGGACATCGCGTCGGCCATAGCTACAGCCGTGGAAAAGCAGGGCTCGGCAACGCACGAGATCGCCAAGAACGTTAGACAAGCCGCTCATGGAACGTCTCGGGTCGCTGCTAACATCGCTAGCGTCAATCGCGGTGCCAGCGAAACGGGCTCGGCGTCAAGTCAGGTTCTAGCTTCGGCAAGGTCATTGTCGGCTCAAGGCCATAAACTAAAGATCGAGATCGATCGCTTCCTCACAACGGTGCGCGCCGCCTAAGTCCTGCCGACCTTGCTGGAAAATGTCAGTCCTCATCGGCTGCGCCGCCAGTGCGGGAGAGATCTGTGCTGGAGATCTTGGCGGGGTCCATTTTGCTCGCGCGGCGTATCATCGTTTCGAACAATTCATTGAACGAGGGTAGCTCACCTTTAATGAAGCGCAGAGGATTGATCCGCGCGACCACAAACGTCTTTAGATACGGGCTTTCCAAGCCCCGCGCTTTTAGCTGCGCAACCGCATCCGAGACGGCATCGTCGAGCTCTAGCAGCACTTGCGAGCGCCGACCTCGCTCCTTAATTGCCTGTGAAAATGGCGCATCCAAGAATGAATCTACGCGCTTCAACACGGGTTGATATGCGCCTCCGGAGAAGCGCCCGCGTTGCTGGTAGACAAACCCAAGTGTGATAAACTGCGCCTCTTCGAATTCCAGGCTATAGTCGGTTTCCCTGGCGCCAGCATCGAGCTTGGACAGCTCATCATACATGCGCACGACTTCGAGGGATTTTTCCCGCAAATTGTGCGCCTTTTCAATATTCAAAGACAAAATTTGGTAACCTACCCGCTCTTCGGGGACCAACAGTGCCAGGATGGTTTTCGCCCCGAGCTCTTTCAGGGCGGTCAAGCGATGAGTGCCATTGGGCGTGAGGTATAAGCCGTCCTTGCGCACGACAATGATCGGATCGAGATAACGTCTGGTGCGATCCATGGCCAAGGTCAGCTTTCGCAGGTGAGAATCGGACACGTCGCGCTGGAACGGCGTGGGCTCGACCTTGTCGATTGGCAAAGCCACAAAAAGCTGCGTGTGACCGCCTAACGGTTCCTTGTATGTTGCCAGGACACTGCCGCCATCAGACTCAATTTGGCGAATGAGCTGCCCCTCCTCAGGCCCCTGCGTTTCGATCAACAGTTCGTCGGCCTTAAGCGTGGTGGGCACCAGTTTCACACCTTTGCGCTTACGCGGCGTGCCTGACTTTGTTAACGGGCGTTTTTTTACTGGCATGGTCTAGATACCCAACACCGCTGGCCGGTTCAGTTCGGGGCCGTCGGCGCGACTGGATTGATTCGAAGGGCCCATGATGACCCATTGACTCTAGTTACGAGAGGATGTGTCCGCAACATAGCACAGAGTTGGCCAGTGTTCCCAATCGGTGGGCGATGGCTGCACCCATTTCCGCGAAAGCTATTCGCTATTTCCCACCTCCGTCCGTAAGGCGCCGCTTCCCGCTAGTGCGCGTCCGCCCGGGGTCCGCAGCGCCGCGCCTCCCCGGCCGCCGCGCCAGGGTTGACAATCGGAGCCGCCCGTCAGACACTTTACCAGATGGTGAACTATTATAAGCAACTTGATCGGACCTTTGCCGCCCTCGCGGATCCGACCAGGCGGGCGATCCTCGCCCGGCTCGCGCGCCAGGACAGCGCTTCGGTCAGCGAACTGGCAAGACCGTTCGCGATCAAGCTGCCGGCGGTGATGAAGCACCTCGATGTGCTCAACGAGGCGGGACTCATCACGCGTACGAAGACAGGCCGGACCGTGACTGTGAGGCTCTCTTCGGAACCCATAAAGGAAGCCATGAATTGGCTGCGGCGCTACGAGCGCTTCTCGGCGGGCCGCCTGGATCGGCTCGCCACCTACGCCGAGGTGAAGGAAACCGAAGCGAGGCAGACCGATTGATGACCAGCCTCACCTTGGTGCACCGAAACGCGGCACGACCGTCAACGGTGCGATTTACCACACCTACTCTACCTATGGGCGTGGCGGTGAGATGTTCTTGGCCGTCTACGGCTGGCTCGATGTCGTGCCGAGAGGGCGCAACGAGACAAAGCACGGCAACCTCGGTGATGGGGTGAGGCGGAACCGGTCCCGTCGGCCGCCGATGACAGAGGCATCCTGAGACCTTGATTCTCCCCCGGCAGATTGGGGGCTGCGAAATCCGTGCTGCCGTGGCGCTATCGCTCGGCCCTGGCCTGCTGCGCGCCCACCGGTCGAACGCCTGCCAATGGTGCTTCTGCGCGAAGGTGGTCGATGAGGTTGGCGACGAGTCCGGTCCACCCAGTCTGGTGCGAAGCGCCACATCCGCGGCCATTGTCACCATGAAAATATTCATGGAAGAGTACGTAGTCCTTGAAATGCGCGTCCGCCTGGAACTTTTCATATTTTCCGAAAACAGGGCGCCTCCCGTCGGCACCGCGGACAAAAAGCTTAATGAGACGGCGGCACAGCTCATCGGCGATTTCGTTGAGCGTCAGCATGATGCCCGAGCCGGTTGGGCACTCGATCTTTAGCCCATCGCCGTAAAAACGATGGAACCGGCGCAAGCTCTCGATGAGCAGATAATTGACCGGCATCCAAACGGGCCCGCGCCAATTGGAATTGCCACCGAACAATGCGCCGTCTGACTCTCCGGGGAGATATTTCACGGTGTAGTGCATGCCGTGATATTCGAAATCGTAGGAGTTATCGAGGTAATAACGCGATAACGCTCTGACGCCGTACGGAGAGAGGAATTCAGTCTCGTCGAGTAGACGTTGCAAAAGTTTGGTCATGCGGAAAGCGCGCGCGATAGAAAACAACCGATTTCCGTTCGGTCCACGCTCATTCCACCGCGAGACGAGTTGCACCAAGTCTGGCTGGCGGTCGCGATACTGTTCAATTTTGTTCCAGAGGTTGGGCAGCTTATCTATCATCTCTTGCTCGACGACTTCGACGGCAAACAGGGGCATCAGCCCGACCATCGAGCGGATGCGCATCGGCACCTTGGACCCATTTGGCATGTAAAGAACGTCATAAAAAAACTCGTCCTCATCGTCCCACAACCCGATGCCCTCTTTGCCAAGATCGGTCATCGCCCGGGCGATATAGACGAAATGCTCCAAGAACTTGATGGCCATGTCCTCGTAGACCGGATCGCGTTGGCTGAGCTCCATGGCAATACGCAGCATGTTTAGGCAAAACATCGCCATCCAGGCCGTACCATCCGCTTGATTGATATGGCCACCCGTGGGCAACGGAGCCGAGCGATCGAACAGCCCAATGTTATCGAGGCCCAAAAAGCCGCCCTCGAAGAGATTTAGACCTTCCGGATCCTTTCGGTTCACCCACCACGTGAAATTCAAAAGCAGTTTGTGGAAAATTCGCTCCAGGAAGACCAAGTCGCCAGGGCCACCATTCTGAGCACGGTCGTTCTCGAACACGCGCATCGCTGCCCAAGCATGGACAGGTGGGTTGACGTCCCCAAAGGCCCATTCGTAGGCTGGCAGCTCACCGTTGGGATGCATCAGCCAGACCTCGCATAGCAGAATGAGCTGCTGCTTGGAGAAATCCGGATCAATCAGCGAAAATGTGACACATTGAAATGCGAGGTCCCATGCTGCGAACCAGGGATATTCCCATTTGTCTGGTACCGACATGATGTCGGCAGCGACGAGGTGCCGCCAGGCGTGGTTACGACCCTGCTTGCGGCTCTCCGGCGGCCGCGGCTGCGCTTGATCGCCGTCGAGCCAACGGTGTACGTCAAGGCAATAGAACTGCGTACTCCAGAGCATCCCGGCGAAGGCCTGACGCTGCACCCGCCGCGCATCCTCATCGGCGATCGCCGCTTGCATGCCTGCGTAGAAACCGTCGGCTTCGGCGATGCGGTCGGAGAGGATGCGATCAAACTCGACGAAGGAATTCGAGGGACGGTCCCCGGCGGTGAGCCGCATTCGAATGCTGACGACGTCGCCGGCTGGAACTGTCCGCGCGTAGAGGCCAGCCACCTTGGTGCCCTGCCCGACGGCGTTCACCGCCTCGCTACGACCGTGGACGACATAGTCATGAAACGCATCCTTGAAATGGCCGCGGCCCTTGGGCGCCCCGAACAGTCGCGCGAAATTGGACTCATTGTCGCAGAACAGCAAACGATCCGGCGCTTGGAACTGGATCCAATACTCCCCAAGCTCGTCGTGTTGCGCGAGCACCCGGCCATCGCCCTCATCCGTCAGGGTTGGCTTGCGTACTCCGCGTGACCAACTCCAGACGTTCCGGAACCAAGCTTGCGGCAGAACGTGGATCCGGGCCTGGTCGGGTCCGCGGTTATGGACGGTCACCCGCATGAGGACGTCATTGACGTCTGCCTTGGCGTATTCGACCTCGATATCGAAATATCGATTTTCATCGAAAATGCCGGTATCGATCAGCTCAAACTCCATCGCCGCGGAACCGCGACGACGCGCGTTTTCGTCGATCAACCATTGGTAGGGATAGGCAACTTGCGGCAGCTTGTAGAGCGTGCGTGCATAAGCGTAGCTGGGTACGGCGTCAAGATAGTAATAGAACTCCTTGACGTCCTCGCCATGATTGCCCTGTCCATTCGTCAGCCCGAACAGCCGCTCCTTGAGGATGGGATCACGGCCGTTCCAGAGGGCGATCGAGAGACATAGTAGCTGCCGGTCATCAGAAAAGCCGGCGATGCCATCCTCACCCCAGCGATAGGCGCGGCTGCGCGCCTGGTCGTGGGTGAAGTAGTCCCACGCCGTGCCGCCTGGGCTGTAGTCCTCGCGTACCGTACCCCATTGTCGCTCACTAAGATACGGGCCCCACCGACGCCAATTTTTTTGACCCTTGCGACTTTCCTCAATCCGCTGGCGTTCGGCGTCCTTTGCTTGCGGCATCTGCGGTTAGCTCCCGTCTGGCCGTTTATGTCTGGTCAGTTTTTAACGGTGGCTGCTCGGCTTGTCCAAGCAGGCGCCAGGCATCCAGGGTGCAGGCGACTGACCAGGCTTGTGCTGGAGCACCACGAGGATGGTGAGGTGGCTCGCCATCAAAAATCTCTCCGATGGTCCCCACCGCCTGGTCTTGCAACGCATCGCTCATCGGCTCGAGAACGGCGCGCGCCGCCGCGACATCACCGGTGACCCGGTAGGTCGCGAGGCTGAATGGCCCCAGAAGCCAACCCCAGACTGGCCCTTGGTGATATCCGCCATCGCGTTGCGCGACAGAGCCACCATAGTACGGATGGTATGCGGGGTGAGCGGGTGCCAGCGAACGCAACCCGAATGCCGTGAGAAGGTGGCGTCGACACACTCGCACAACTCTCGCCTGATCCTCGGGAGAGAGCGGACTATGCGGCAGGCTGACCGCAAAGATCTGGTTGGGCCTGATGCTGGCATCATCGCCATTCGGGCCATCAATGACGTCGTATAGACCCACGCCGTCGGGGCGTACGAATCGCGCAAAGCTGCGTGCTGCGGCTTGCGCCGGCCTGCTGAAACTGTCGGGTCGCGCCAGTCGTGTGGCGAACTTGCTCATAATGCGCAAAGCATTGTGCCACAGCGCATTGATTTCGACCGGCTTGCCAACGCGCGGCGTGACCACCCAATCGCCGACCTTCGCATCCATCCAGGTTAGTTGCACACCGGCCGCATCGGTCTTGAGCAAGCCATCCGCCGGATCGACACCAATGCCGTAACGGGTGCCTTTCTGATGCCATTCGATCATATCGGACAGCACAGGGAAGGCCTCGCGCAGCGCGTTCATATCGTCCGTCGCATCGATGTAGGCGCGCCAGGCTTCAAAGAACCATAGGGACGCATCGACCGTATTGTACTCGGGGCGATCGGCGCCCTCAGGAAACACATTGGGCAGCATTCCCCGACTGACGAAGCCGGTGAACGTCTTAAGGATGCGACGCGCCGTCTCTGGCCGTCCGGTTGCCAACGTCAAGCCTGGAAGGCTTATCATCGTGTCCCGACCCCAGTCGGCGAACCACGGATAGCCCGCTATAATCGACTCGCCGTCTGGTGCACTCGCAAGCGGCCGGGAGAACACGAAAGCATCCGCCGCGAGTGCAAGCCGGGTGACCCAAGTCGGTGCCTGGCGCATTACCTGACTGCTAGCATTCGCGCGCGCCACGGCTGCATGGTCGTGGTCGAGACGGCGCATGAGCGCGGCTGCGACCTCAACCGACGGCTCAGGTGTGAGGCTCGCCACAATGCCACACCATTGTCCAGGGACGAGCGGCATTGTGATCTCGCCAACGCATAGATGACTGTCTGTTGAGTCGAGGCCGCGCTCGGCCTCGGCCGGAAGATCGAAATCCCGATACCAATCGCGCTTGGGCACGATCCCGCCGTCGGATGCCCGAATGTTAAGCGAAAAGAGCTCAGCGTCTTTGAGCAGAAGGCTCGCGCCATCAGCCCGAATCTCGGGGTCGAAGCGGCACTCGGATGTCCTTCCGTGGTGGTCGCGATCATTAACGAGCAGGGTGACCCGCAAGGACAGCCGATCACCCAACGGATCAGCACCCGGCCTGAGCTGCCACGCGACGTATGTCGTGTGAGCACCGGCTTCCATCCAAATGCGAGTTTCTATTTGACGATCCCGGATTTCGTAAGTCCACACCGGGACGGAATAGTCTAGGTGGAAGCTACCAATTCGTACATGACCGGCCGGAGAGATGTCGCCACTCTTCCATCGGTTGGTGAATAGCGGCCATGACTCAACGCCATCTGTTAGGGTGGCATCGGCCTTGGCGAATATCAGTCGCCGCCCGAGCGGCGATGCCAGCGGTGCGATCAGTAATCCGTGATAACGCCGCGTCAGGCTGCCCGCAATGGTCCCCCCCGCATATCCACCAAGCCCATTGGCGATCCACCATTCACGCCGTTCTGCCTGCCGCAGATCGCCGCAAATTGCCCGTCCGAATCTAATCGGACACGGGACTGAAGCAGTCGACGGCGGGGACGAAGTCGATGATGCGCTATTTTGCTCCGGTCCCTGCACCGGCCCGCAGGCGTCGTGCTTGGGTTGAGCTTCCCGCATATCGGCCGCTCGCCGAAGCAGCGGAGGACGGGTCGGGCAGATCATGCGACGATCCTGTCGATCATCGGCTGCGTGATAAGACAGATACCTCGATCGGTCCGGCGGAAGCGCTTAGCGTCGAGAGCGGGATCCTCTCCGACGACGAGTCCTTCGGGAATCTGGACCCCGCGGTCGATCACCACATTTTTCAGCCGCGCCGAGCGACCGACATCGACATAGGGCAGGATGACTGCGTTCTCGACCGTCGAATACGAGTTCACCCGCACCCCGGTGAATAGCAGCGAGCGCCGAAGCGTGGCACCCGACACGATGCATCCACCGGAAACCAACGAGGAAATGGCCTGGCCGCGCCGGCCATCTTCGTCATGGACAAACTTCGCAGGGGGTGTGATCTCGCCATAGGTCCAGATCGGCCAGTCGCTATCGAACAGATCGAGCTCCGGTACCACGTCGGTCAGGTCGATGTTCGCCTCCCAATAGGCGTCGATGGTTCCGACGTCACGCCAATACGCCGCCGCTTCCGCGGCGGAACGCACACAAGACTTCGAGAAATGGTGCGCGATCGCCGTGCCCTGCTCAACGATGTGAGGAATGAGATCCTTGCCAAAATCATGGCTGGATTTTGCGTTGCTGGCGTCGCGCCTCAATTGATCGATCAGATACTTGGTCTCGAACACATAGATACCCATGCTGACAAGCGACGCGTCGGGACTGCCGGGCATCGGCGGCGGATCCTTTGGCTTCTCGAGGAACGCGAGGATTCGGTCGCTCGCATCGATATGCATGACCCCGAAAGCCACGGCCTGCTTGCGGGGCACTTCGATGCAGGCGACGGTCACGTCGGCGCCCTGCTCCACGTGCTGCTGGAGCATTGGCTCGTAGTCCATCTTGTAGACGTGATCGCCCGCTAGCAGCACAACATATTTAGGGTCGTAGCTTTCGATGATGTCGATGTTCTGGTACACGGCATCGGCCGTCCCCCGATACCACATGTCCTCGGACACGCGCTGGCTCGCGGGGAGGATATCGAAGCTCTCGTTGCGTTCGGGTCTGAAGAATGTCCAGCCTCGCTGCAGATGGCGGATCAGGCTGTGCGCCTTGTACTGAGTCGCCACCGCCATGCGCCGAATCCCCGAATTAAGCGCGTTCGACAGCGCGAAGTCGATGATCCGCGACTTACCACCGAAATACACGGCGGGCTTGGCGCGAATGTCGGTAAGTTCCATCAGCCGGCTCCCGCGCCCGCCTGCGAGCACATAGGCCATGGCGACGCGCGCGAGGGGGGCATTGGGCACTGGTCTCGGTACCATGGGGCCTTCCCTTAAGGTGGTTCTGACCTCGCCGTCACCGGGTCGCATCCTTTGTGAGTCCTCGGGACTTGCCGGGCTGGACCCCGCTGCCCTTGGTTATCAAAGTCGAATGCCCCGACACTTGATCGCGGACGGCGTTCCCGAGATCGCCCGCCGCAAATCCCTGCCAGCGCGGACGCTTTTCGGCGCACGCGGTGATCGGGTCACGAAGGGTAGGTATAGCAAGCGCAATGCGACAATTTATTATGCCACTCCGCCCGGTGGCATAGACCGACTGTTCGGCACCTCGGCGATTCCAGCGAAAACCGGCGATTGCGGTCGCCCGGTCGCGTACAATGGAGATTGCGGACGAGCCGT
>Ga0126373_10005231_pt1 | contig 10048 bp, 6 predicted proteins | sample PanSoiMetPlot_11_FD_92545 | JGI IMG/M metagenome (GOLD analysis project Ga0126373, IMG submission 92545) | Tropical forest soil microbial communities from Panama - MetaG Plot_11 | ecosystem: Environmental > Terrestrial > Soil > Tropical forest > Bulk soil | place: Panama | collected 2016-02-17 | reverse complement strand
CTTTCTCGACGGACTGCCACTGGCGAAGGAGAAACTCATGGCTGCTTGACAACTGACGACAGCTGCACTGGCTCAAACAGCCAACACTGCCTGTCAGGTCAAGTCTGAACTAATACAGATCATCGCAGAGGTTGGTGATTTCTCGCGTTTTACCCATCCTCGGCAGCTTGTCGCGTATTTCGGCTTGGCACCCGGCGAACACAGCAGCGGCAGTATGGTCCGGCCGCGCGGCATCACTAAGGCCGGCAGTTCCATCGCGCGCACGGTGCTCTGCGAAGCCGCCTGGAGCTACAGGACCGCGCCGAAGGTCGGGCAATGGATGAAGGAACGCTGCCCACCTGTGCCATATGACATAAAGGCGCTTGCGTGGAAGGCGCAGTTGCGCCTGCACAAGACCTACCGCCGCCTTACCGCGCGCGGCAAGCGCTCGGTCGTTGCGACGGCCGCGGTCGCTCGGGAGCTGCTTGGCTTCGTCTGGTCGATCGGCCAGCGCGTCCCACTCGGCACCTGAGCAGAAACACATTTCACGGTCCGCAGCAGCGAGGACGTCGGGCGCGGTAGAGGGAACCCTCGAATTCGTGTTGGACAGGCGATAGCGCCCACGTCCGTGGCCAGAGCGAGGCAGCCCTCCGACGCACCGTCATCATGGGGTAACCAACCCCCGCATAGGAGTCTGAGCGACCGTCGCAAGAACCCGGCGTCCTCACCGCTGCGGATCGTATCCGGCGAAAATGGACGTCCCATTGGGACGATCGGCGGCGTGCGCTCAAAGCGATTGACAAAGGCCATAGGACACGAATCGCCCGCGCTCCAGACGCTTGGCGAATAGACAAAGGCCATCGCCATCCCACCACAACGTTTAGGCGGGGTACGGGAATCGATCCTCAACTCATTGATTCGGCGAGCTTTTTCGGTGCGCAAATCGCGTCAAAAAGCCCGAATCGACAAAATTCTCGGTTATTTTCCCGTGGAACCGAGAATTCGGTCCCTAGTCAGGTCGGCTCTCGCCTCTGCGATTGAGGCGGACATCGCGGTGGACGCCCGCATTCAGCAGCAAGCCGAAACCGAGCATGACGGCGAGCATCGCCGTGCCGCCGTAGGAAATGAGCGGCAACGGCACGCCGACGACGGGTATGAGGCCCATGACCATTGCCGTATTAATCGACACGTAGAGCGAGAAATTGGTCACGATCCCGAGCCCGAGAAGGCGCCCGAATTGGCTGCGGCAGCTGAGGGCGATCGCGAAACCGTAGCCGATGATGAGCACGTAAAGCGACAGCAGCGCGACACCGCCGACAAAGCCGAATTCCTCGGCCAGGGTGGTGAAGATGAAGTCGGTCTGCTTTTCCGGCAGAAAGCTCAGATGGCTTTGCGTGCCGTGCAGAAAGCCCTTGCCGAACAGACCTCCGGAGCCGAGCGCGATCTTCGATTGCAGAATGTGATAGCCGGCGCCGAGCGGATCGCTCTCCGGGTCGAGAAACGTATAGATCCGGTTCTTCTGATAATCGCGCAGGAAGTGCCAACCTGTCGGTATCGCGGCCGCGGCGGCCACGGCCGTCAAAACGAATAGGCGAAGGCGCACCCCGGCGATGAAGAACAAGACGACGCCGGTCAGCAGCAGCATGACCGCAGTGCCGAGGTCCGGCTGCTTCAAAACCAGCGCCGTAGGGAGCAGAACCATGAGGGCGGGCGGGATCAAAAAGCGAAGGCGCTGGATATCCTCGCTCGCGAGGCTATGGAACCAGCGTGCCAGAGCAAGCACGAGAGCCACATTCATCAGCTCGGAAGGCTGCAGCTGGATCACTCCGAGATCGATCCAGCGCCGCGCCCCCATCCCGACAAAGCCGCGCAGATCGACCGCGACGACCAGGGCCAGCGCCGCGGCGTAGGCCCAGTAGGCCGCCCGATACCAGTATCGTATGCCGACCAGCGCCGCCCCGAGCATGACCAGCAGCGCGACCGCAAAGCGCAGCGCCTGGGCCGCGGCCCAGGGCTGCATGCTGCCGTCGGCCGCCGAATACAACACTCCGATGCCGGCGCAGACAGCTACGAAAATCACAAGCACCAATGGCCAACTGATGGTCCGGAGCTTTTCCAGAAGCGTCAGCCGGTGTCGCGCGAGATCGCCGCTGAGACTTGCCATGGCTCAGCCACCGAGCATGCCGGACTGCGCCACTGTATATCCGACAGGGACCTGTCGGGCGGGATCGCGCCGTTGGGCTTCGAGCAGGACGTCGCGGCAAATCGGCGCGGCAACGGCCGAGCCGCCACCGCCGCTGATGCCGCCATGCTCGACGACCGTCGCGCAGACATATCGCGGCGCGGCGACCGGCGCGAAGGCGACGAACAGCGCGTGGTCGCGCTCTTTCCAAGGGATCTGGCGGGCGTGGCGCGCGCCGTGCCCGCGCTCGTATTCGTTGATATGGCGGACCTGTGAGGTGCCGGATTTGCCGCCCATAGCGAAGCCGGGCTCGTTGATCCGCGCGCTGTAGGCTGTGCCTCCCGGCTCGTTGACAACCGCATTCATGCCATCGAGCACGAGGGCGAGGATGTGGGGATTGACGCCAAGCGGAGGGAAGTCCCGTGGCGCCGGGTCGCCCCCCGGCGGCATCAAACCGGCAACCCTGGCGAGCCGAGGCGAGACGGCCCGTCCGGTGACGAGACGGGCGACCATCGTCGCCAGCTGCAGCGGGGTCGCGAGGACCGATCCCTGCCCGATGCCGGCGATCAGTGTTTCACCCGGGGACCACGCCGTTCCGCTGGTGGCGAGCTTCCACTCGCGGCTCGGGATCAAGCCGGGCCGTTCACCAGGGATATCGAGACCGAGCACGTCTCCAAAGCCGAAACGGCGAGCCATGGCCGACAAGCGATCGATGCCGACCCGGCGCGCGGTTTCATAGAAGAAGACGTCACAGGACTTCTTGATCGCGTCCCGCAGCCGCAGCGTGCCATGGCCACCGTGACGCCAGCAGTGGAATGTTGCGTTGCCGAGCGAGAGATATCCGGGACAGGTGATCTGCGTCTCCGGCGTCAGCACCGCCGCCGACAATGCGGCTGCCGCGACGACCGGCTTGAAGGTCGAGCCTGGGGGGTAAACTCCGGCAATCGCTTTGTTGGACAAAGGCTTGCGCGCGTCGTTGGCAAGCTCTTGCCACATCGCGGGCGTGAGGCCGGCCGAAAACGCCAGCGGGTCAAAGCTCGGGATCGAGATCAAGGCCAGGACCTCGCCGGTCACCGCGTCGAGCAGAACGCTCGCAACACCTTGCTCGGAGCTGCAGCGGCGCGTCACGAATTCCTGCATCGACATGTCGAGGCTCGTGACGACGTCTTGCCCCGCCTTGCCGGATACCCGAGCGATCTCGCGCACGACGCGGCCAAAGGCATTCACCTCTACCTGGCTTGTCCCGGCAGTGCCCCGCAGCTCGGTATCTTGCGCCTTCTCGATGCCAGCCTTGCCGATCCGGAAATCCGGCAATTCAAGCAGCGGATCGCCGGTGAGCTCCTGCTCCGAAACCGCGGCGACATAGCCGACCACATGCGAGGCCATCTCGCCGAACGGGTAATGGCGAGTGAGGCCCGGTTCGATTGAAATCCCAGGCAGCTCGGGGGTGGCGAGTTCGACGCGCGCCATCTCGTCCCAGCTGAGATTTGCGCGGACCAGGACAGGAACAAAAGCATGTTTGCGCCGAATATCCCGTTGGACTCGGCGACGATCGTTGTCGCCGACTTCGATCAGTGTGCCGAGCGCATCGAGCGTCGCGGCGATATCGCCCGCCTGCTCGGGCACGATCACGAGCTGATAGTTCCGCCGGCTGTCGGCCAGCACGACGCCGAAGCGATCGAGGATGCGGCCGCGCGCGGGCGCGAGAAGTCGCAAATTCATGCGGTTCTCGTCCGCCAGAACCACATAGCGGTCGGATTCCATGAGCTGCAGCTGGTAGAGACGCGCGGCGAGGGCCGCCAGCACGCTCGCCTCAGCCCCCGCGAGGATCGCCGCCCGCCGTGTGAAGACTTTCCGGCTCTGCGTTTCTCGCGGCATTCCAGATCGTCTAACCCCCGCTTTCAGACGACATTGCTCAACCTGCGTCCATCAAGGCGCGCTGCGTTCGGCCCAACAAAAAACTTGCGATCGGGAAACCCGAAATCGTCAGTACCGCGCGAAAGATCGAGCTGCGGAAATCGATCAATTCGGCGGCAAGCAATGAGTGCAAACTCCACAGGAACAACATCGCGCCGCAGACCAGCAGAGTGAAGCCGCCCCATATGAAGGGGAACGGCCGATTTACGAAACGCCGCCGATGGGTCAGCACGATCGCGTAGGTAAGCAATAGAAGAAGAGCGGTAACACCGGCTAGCGCGCCTGTTAGCAGATCCTGAAGCGTGCCGATCACGAAAAGCATCAATGGCGATAGCAGAGCCGGCCGGTATATCGCCCAGTGGTAGGCGGCCATCAGCGTGAAGGCAGGGGTTACCGCCGCATAGCCGGGGATATGCACGGGTTCGATCGACAAGAGCATAGCAAAGATTATCGTCGCGACCGGCAATAGGCTTGTCATAGCATCGTCCATACGCGCGAAGGGCCCGAGACCACTCCCGCCGCTCAGCGGTGAATTGGCTGACCGAGAGCCTGATCCGAGCGTTTGCCGTTGCGCGGAGCGCCCGACGGAGGGTTGGGCAGAGCGCCACTAAGGCCATAGTCGACCAGCCGGAGGTAGTCGACGCGAGACAACTCGGCATATGGCTCGACGCGGGCTAGCTCGCCGTAAAACCCCGCCACGATGCCGACCGGGAGCCCCGGCGGAAAGACGCCTCCCTGACCCAAAGTGACGATCCTGTCGCCGATCCTTAACGCCGAACCCTCCTCTGCATAATGCAGGCTCGGATGCTCGGAATTGTCGCCCGCCAGCACCGCCCTCAGGCGCGAGCCCTCAACGGTCACGGGCACGCGCGAATTCAGGTCGGTAATGAGCAGGACGCGCGCCGCCCGATCTCCCACTTCTGTGACGCGGCCAATCAGGCCGTCGCCAGTGATAGCCGCCTGGCCGCGCTTCACGCCGTTTTCGCGCCCCGCATTGACGACGATGCTGCGGACATAGGTGCCGCCGGAATTCGCGATCACACGCGCCGTCACATAGGAGCCAGCGGGTTCGGGGGCCAGCTTGAGCAGCTCGCGTAATTGGGCATTTTCGGAAGCAAGCCCAAGTGCGGCCTGCTGCCAGTCCAGCAGCCTCGCGTTTTCCTTCTCAAGCCGTGCATTCTCCCGGTAAGCCGCGAGGAAGTCACTCCCTTTGCTCAGCGCGGAGTCGAGGAGGCTGAGGGGTCGAGACAACATTTCGAGGATTGGAGCGGCAGCATCCATTACTGGGATCCTCAGCGCCGCGAGGACCATCTGATCAGTTTTTCCAACTGCTATCATCAAGACGGAGATCAATAGAAGGAGCGGAAACGTGATCCGCTGTATGAGAACAATTGTGCGGCTAATATTCATCACTTATTGGCCGCAATGTCAGTTTGCCCCATACCTCCCCCCATCTTGGCGGCTGATCACCGGTGTGGGAAGTTGCAACGGGAAAATCGAGCGCGGACCAAGGACAGCGCCGCTTCGTCGTAACGGTGAACGCGGCGCCATCGTGGCCCCCTTGCGCGCCCCAAAGCGCGACACTTTTTCAAGCGACCGAACACAGACTAAGCCCCGCGGCTGCGAGATCCGCATCGACCACATAGGGCGAACGTTAGCCCTATAAGAGAACGTTAGTCCTATAAGAGGGGTGGCAAAAGCATCAGCTAGACTTTTCCACAGGCTTATCCCCGCCTTCCACAAGAGCGAATCCTGCCAGGGCGAACTTTTCGGATTTCGAGATGCGAGAAGGTGTCACGGCCGGATCGGTCGACCGTGAACTCCGCTCCCCGCGGGCAGTATGCCGCACGATCTCCCCGACCCGGTGCTCGGCGCGAAGTCGAATGATTGGTCTCACAAACCGCAGCCAATTTCCGAAAATCCTCTCTAGAGCCCCCAGTTGCGCGGAGCCGGCGCCGGCTCCCGGTGCGGCGGGTGCGTTTCCCCGTGTCCTGCGCGCCTGGCGTGAGCGGGGGTGCGGGATTGACAGCCTGGAGTAGGTGAGATGCCGGTCTATCTCGGCCGCGGCCTCAACATCTCCGATTGGAGACGCATGAGCGCCCTACGAGCGGCTGCCCGATGTGCCGTGCTTTTTCGAAGAACGCGCTGAATTTCCTTGTTTCGCTCGACTGCAAGACGTGCTGGGCGATTTCCGGCGGGCATTCGCGCCCACGGCTGCTGAGCTATTATCATTTAAGGTGCTCCTTGTGTCCGCCAGGCTCTTCCCGGCCATTGTTGTTAGCATAACATCTCACCCGTTAGCAGAAAGTCGCCTGCTGCGGCGAGACAAGACCGAGGGTGTCGACACCCCCCGGCGGGTCAAGATACGGGGCGACCGGGGTCGCTGCGCGCTGGCTGCGCGGCCGCAAAAGTCATGGACGGAAACGGGCGACTCACGAGTTGCGTCCGGAGAGTTCTGCAAATACTTCTGGCGGCGGACACAGTTTCGGATGCCCCGCGCCATCTCCTCGCCGCACGCTCGTCTGCGTGATTATCCCCGTATGTGGTGCCGGTCTCGCGCTCGGGCGCGCGTCTGTGCGGGAGTCGTGGTCGTCCGTGGGGAGCTCCGAGAATTCCCTCCAGGCTCTGCTCGACCCGGAAAGTTCCCCGTACGGATTGAAGGGGATTACGTAATCCCCCGCTTCGCCCCTCAAGGCGCAGCGGGCATGGCGGAGGTTTCCGCTATCGAGTGATAAATTCTGCGGCTCTCGAGGCCATTTAGCGATCTGACCCACAATTCTACCCATTTCCTGAGCGCCTCGCGGGCGCGATGTCCGCGCGCATCATGCGTCTGCGGGCGAGTCTGGCCCCGGCTGGCGGAGCTCCCTAAACGGAAACTCCGGCACGTCTTGGTCGGAGATCAACCTCTTTCCACCCTTGCGCAATGGCGTCAGACTGAAAACCCGGTCGGGTCAATTCCTCCCTTCTTTTGCTTCGAGCCTGTTCAGCCGACTGGCGACCCCGGTGGCGCCGAGGTCGCGCGCACGACGATACCAGAACGCGGCCGTACCTGGGTCCCCGCGCACACCACGCAAACGGGGGCGTTCCAGAAAGCTGGGATCGAACGTCTCCCCCAACCTCACCGCCGCTCCTGCTTCTCCTGCATCCGCGGCGCGCTCGTAAAGAAGACGTGCCGAGACGACATCGCCCGTCGCGAACAACGAGTCGCCGCGCGCCAGAAGCGTAGCGATCTCCGCGACAGAAAACGCCGGCTGAGCCGGGGCTTTGCGCCCAGCGGGCGACGCAATAGTCGAAGGCGCTTCTAATGTCGTCGCGGCAGGTATCATCGCAGCCTTTGGCTCAGGCTCACTGGGTGGTAATACAGACAGTGGGGTCCCAAGGGCTGGCTTTGCTTCCAACTGCGAGGCAGCCGCTGTCGGCGCCGGTCCCGCTAGCGTGGCATGTTGCGCCGCGCCGGGCGGGGGCATCATCGCCAGACCTCGCATCAAGGATACAGCCTCGCGGGCCTTTGCGGGAGCCTCTGTTGGGGGCGCACTCTCAGCAGTGGCCTTCTCCCCCGCAGAGTGCGTAAGCAAAAACGTGACAGTGCCCGCTGCCGCTGCGACTAGAACGGCGGCGAAGCAGGGGCGGGAAATCAGCGGAAGCCGTGTCGGCCTGGCGCAGCGGGGCCTCGGCCGCGGAGCCCGCGCAACACGCGGAGGATCCGGTTGGGGTTGCTGCTTAGTGATCTCTTCCGGGCCGCGCGGGGTATTGTGCCGCATTCCAACCGCGATTGTCCAATCCAAGCGTTCGGCGGCGCGCTCGATTGTGCTCGCTGCCGCGAACCCCGGCTCCGCGCTGCGCTGCGGCGGCGGCGCATTAGGGATCGTCGAACTCTGTTTCTCAGCCGCTTGTTGTCGAAATCGTTCGAGCTCGGGTGTTCTCGAATAGCGGCGCGTCGCTTCCAGTATCTCGAACGACTGTCCGGCGCGGAGCAGCTCATGGTATATCCGGCTCGCCCCTTCCTCATCCCTCGCGAGAATTTCCCGCGAGCGGTTTGCGTTTGGCATGCGCTCCTCAATCGTCAGTCGCGATCGGATGGGACCCGTTCGCCGCGCGTATATCCTCGCGATCCCAAAGCTAAATGGCAAGTTCATGGCCCCCCTGTGCGAACCTCAAGATGAAACCCTGGATTTCTGGCAAAATCTGCGCCGACGCCGATGTCAGTTTCGCACCAGCGCCAGAGCAAGCTAACGAGCGAGGCGTTCCTGCCCAGCTCTTGCACCCCCCGCGACCATGAACACCCCCAAGACGTCAGCCATCAGAACGCCGTTTGAGCTGTCGGCGGTATCTTTCCAGCCAAGACGCCGCTTTGGCGATCATAGGAAGCCGCAGTGCTGCCGGTGAACTGGCTATTCGGATAATGCGCGATAGACCGTTCTCTCAGCTATTCGACTGCCTCGCGGATTGCCCCGCGGCCTGCATCGGATTTCCGATAGAGATCCGCTCGGCAATGCCGCCGCCGCGTGTACGCGGCTCAACGAAGAACGCCTAGCACTGCACGGCCACCTGCGACGAATGATCGGCGCTGTCCGTGGTCTGGACTCATGTACTGGATTACACTGGACCCCGCTTGACTTGCCGAGCGCTACGGCACCGATGTTACCAGAGTAGTGCGAGTCGTCTGCTGGCAGCGCGGAAACGACGAGGTCGACGCGGCGACCCAAGCGACGGCCGGAAAGCAAGCTGGATGAGCCGGGGCCGCCCTTTGCCTGGACTGCTCACCCTATGTCGGGCCATTTCAGCTCATTTTTTCAATTTATGCGTAATCAGTGGTATCGCGGCCTCGGAAGGACAATCCCAAAAGCGATCTCTTGGACGTTCTCGGGAGGAACAGGGTGGCCGATACCCGGTGCCCACCACTCGCCACGGTGCCATTCCGCGACGATCCAGCGGTCCGGCAGATTGGCGAGCCGGGTCACATAAATGCAGTAGAATCCAGACGTCCGAGTTCCTTGGATCGGGGCATTCCTACGCACAGCACTAACGCTTCCCACAGTTTGCCTTCTTAGCCCGAAGACCTGCCCAACCGCACAGGGCTCTCATCCTGAATGTCCCTCATCTCCATGGTTTATTGCGCGGCTATATCTTGGGCTTTCAAGCCACCAAATCGACGTACAGAACTCGGTTGATACCGCGGGGTCAGCTTTTTGGTCATTAACCCGCCGTACAGCGCGGGTTTGGATTGGCCTTTCCTCGCTAAGTTCACGGCCTTCCTCTAGTAGCGCCGCGCCGCCAGCCGGCCTGGGGCCAAGTCCGGGTGTCGGAGGCGTTGAAGCGGCGTGGGCTGTCGATCTCGCCGGCCGGCGTGCGCTGCGTGTGACAACGCCACGACCTGACTTCGATCAAGCACCGCCCCAAGGCGCTCGAAGCCAAGGCGGCGCAGGACGGCATCCTGTTGACCGAGGCGCAGATCGCCGCCCTCGAGAAGGCCAAGCGCACTGCTAACCGCGCTCGGGTGGGCCGGCGTGCTCAGCATCCTCCGGACGCTGATCGCGGCGGTGCTCGTCATGCTCGTCGCAGAGATCATCGCCGCTGGCTTTAGGAAATCGCGGTAGGAGCGAACGGGTGAGCGGCGCTGATTTCGACCGACCTCTTTTTGCCCCACCGGACCGGCGGGACGATCAGTATTTTATTGACAGCTAAAAAAGGCGTCGCGCCACATGGGAGGATCACATCGGACGAATGCGGGCCTTACCGATGCCTGGTGATGGTGCTCGTGTAGAGCTTGAGGTCGAGCTTCAATCTCTCCAAAAACAAACCCAACGGCTGCGTCGACTATTGGCGGTATGCCGCGAGTGCGGCTTCCAGCACCTAGTGTAGTGAGTCAGAGATTCGTTTAACAACTCGGGGCATGGGTCGCGAGGGTATCGGAGCAATATCGCGCGATCGTCTGGAGGATGGCATCAGCGCTCTTGGTCCAGACGAACG
>Ga0126373_10005230_pt1 | contig 10048 bp, 10 predicted proteins | sample PanSoiMetPlot_11_FD_92545 | JGI IMG/M metagenome (GOLD analysis project Ga0126373, IMG submission 92545) | Tropical forest soil microbial communities from Panama - MetaG Plot_11 | ecosystem: Environmental > Terrestrial > Soil > Tropical forest > Bulk soil | place: Panama | collected 2016-02-17 | reverse complement strand
CCGAGAGGGCAACGGGACGTGGCCCAGCTTGGTTAAGGCGCTGGTCTGGGGGACCAGAGAGCCCGGGTTCAAATCCCGGCGTCCCGACTCATAGCCCGGCCCTGGCCAGGTCGCGCGAAGGGCACGTGCTTAGCAGGCTCGTCGCTACCAGGACGCTAACTGCGCGCCAAGCCGCGACCGCATACACCGTTCCGATGGACCGGCTGCTCGCGCGGGCGCGCGCGGTCGCCATGGCTGATCGGCGCTTCGCTACCTGCGGTCCTGAGTCTCGGCAGCCGGCCGCGCGGCGGCGACCGCGGCTGGGGCGGCATCTTGCGTGGGCAACTGCCGGCCCTTGCGATGCCTGCCATGCCTCAGCCGTTGCAGCATGACCTCGCTCGGCACCCACACCCACTTGCGGTATGACCAGAACCGGAACAGCGTGCCGAGCCCGATCCCGAGGTTCACGGCGATCACGTTCTCGATCTTCGTGGTCAGGCCGAGCGCGTAGTTGCTGAACCCAAGCACGGCGTACTGGATCAGCAGGCCGACCCCGTTCAGCACGAAGAACGTCGCTCCTTCGCGCGCGGTGCCCGACCCTTCGCGGTGCCTGAAGCTCCAGTACCTGTTCCCCAGGAAGGTGAAGACCGTGGCCGCGATTGTCGCGATCGTGATCGATGTGAGGGGCCCGAGCCCAAGAGGGCCGTGCAGCGGAATGAAGACGAGGTTGGTGACGCCGATCCCGATCGCGCCGACGACGAGGAACTTGGCGCCCTCGTGAATAAGTTGCCGGAAGCGCCGGTACAGGTCATCGAGTCGCTTCAGCGGCATGACGCTGGGGGACTCTCCACCCAGACCCGCCCGCTCGCTGGGCGGAATGCGGCTATTGCTCAACGCGGCTTTCTTGCTTCATCTGGCGGCGGATGCGCCTGGTTTACCTGGCCAGATGCCCACGTGAGCGCTGGCTCAATCGCCTCGTGTCCCTCGGGCGCAGGCTGTGGCGCGGACCATACCCACCTGCGGTATGACCAGAACCTGAACAGCGTGCCGAGGAGGATGCCAACGTTGTTGGCCACTACGTTGGCGAGCTTGCCGGTCTCGTTGAGGCCGTAGTACGTCAGGCCGACAACGGCCCACTGGATCACTAGGCCGACTCCGTTCAGCGCGAAGAACATCACGGTCTCGCGCGGAACGGTCGTGCGCTCCCTGTGCCTAAAGCTCCAGTACCGGTTCGCCACGTAACTGGTGATAGTGGTCACGACGACGGCGATGGTCGCCGATGTCAGCGGCCCGAGGTGCAGCTTGAAGTGCATCCAGCCGTTGACGAGGTTGTAGATGATGACGCCGATGCCACCGATGATGCCGAACTTGGCACCCTCGTGGATGAGCAGCCTGAAACGCTCGTAGAGCCGTCGCAGAGCGCTCACCGGAGCTCCTCTATTTGGTCGCATCACTCGCATCACGATCGCTGCCGCATCGCGCGGAGCCACGTGGCCGTGCTACCCACGCAGAACACCGCCAAAGCACTACCGGATGTCAAAGCACTGCCGGCAAGATTACCCGTGCCAGCCGTCAGCGGGTGCCCAGAGCGTGAATCCGCGCTGTGCCCGCCGGTGGCCCGTACAGCAGCATGTTATTCGTTCGGCGCTGTCGGTACTCGAAGGTAGGGTCGCGGACGTGGCTGATCCCGACGTCCTGATCCACGCGAGGGGTCTGTCGAAGAAGTTTGGTGAGTTCACTGCAGTCGACGGTATCGACTTCGACCTGAGCCGCGGCGAAGTGTTCGGCTTTCTCGGCCCGAACGGCGCAGGCAAGTCGTCGACCATGCGGATGATCGGCTGCGTCTCGCCTCCGACAGAGGGCGAGCTGACCATACTCGGGATGGACCCCGTCACCCAAGGCCCGGCGATCAGGGCCAGGCTGGGCGTAGTTCCGCAGGAAGACACGCTCGACGTCGAACTGACCGTTCGGGAGAACCTGCTGATCTACGGCCGCTACTTCGGCCTCCGGCGGGATGTCATCAGGGAGCGGACAGCTCAGCTGCTTGAGTTTGTCCAGCTCACCGAGCGAGCTGGTGATCAAGTGGAGCCGCTGTCTGGCGGAATGAAGCGGCGCTTGACCATCGCGAGGTCGTTGATCAGCGAACCAGAGATCTTGCTGCTCGATGAGCCGACCACCGGGCTGGACCCGCAGGCCAGGCACGTCGTCTGGGACCGCCTGTACCGGCTCAAGCAGCAGGGGACGACGCTCGTCCTCACGACGCACTACATGGACGAGGCCGAGCAACTCTGCGATCGCCTCGTGGTGATGGACGGCGGCAAGATCGCGGCCCAGGGGTCGCCGCGCCAGCTCATCGACACCTACTCCACGCCTGAAGTGCTCGAGCTCAGGTTCTCACTGGCCGAGCAGGAACAGGCCGCCGAGAAGCTGGCCGAGATCCAGGCCGAGCGGTTGGAGGTGCTGGCAGACAGGATCCTGATCTACACCACGGACGGCGACAGCGCGCTTGACGCCGTGCGCGCCCGCGGGCTCGAGCCGGCCACTTCGCTGGTCCGCAGGAGCACCCTCGAGGACGTGTTCCTGCGCCTGACCGGCCGCCGGCTGGAGGACTGATGGCCCAGTCGTACGCGACGAGGCAGTTCAGGTTCTGGCTGACGAACTACCGGCGCACCTGGCAGGGCTCGATCTACTCGGGCGTGCTCAATCCGGTGCTGTACCTCGGGGCGATGGGCCTGGGCCTTGGCACGCTGGTCGACCAGCACGGCACGGCGAGCCTCGGCGGCGTGAGCTACCTCGCCTTCCTCGCGCCTGGGCTGCTTGCCGCGGCCGCCATGCAGACCGCGATGGGGGAATCGACCTACCCGGTGTACGGCTCGGTCAAGTGGCTGAAGACCTATCAGGCGGCGATCGCATCCCCGTTGCGTCCCGCGGACTTGTTCCACGGCCACCTGCTCTGGACCACGCTGCGGCTCACGATGAACTCGGCGGTGTTCCTCGCGGTGATGGCGCTGTTCGGCGCGATCAGGTCGCCGTGGGCGGCGGTCGCCCTGCCCGCGGCGGTGCTGACGGGGCTGGCGTTCGGCGCGCCGATCGAGGCGTACGCGATGACGGTCACCAAGGACACCTCATTCGCGATGCTGTTCCGTTTCGGGATCATTCCGCTCTTCTTGTTCTCCGGCACGTTCTTCCCGGTCACCCAGCTTCCGGCAGTTGTGCGGCCGCTGGCCTACATCACGCCGCTCTGGCACGGCGTGGCGCTCTGCCGGTCGCTCAGCCTCGGGACTGCGCAGCCTGGCGGCTCCGCTCTGCACGCGGGGTACCTGATCGCGGTGACGGTGCTCGGCGTCGTCATCGGAAACCGCACATACCGGCGGAGGCTATATGCCTGAGGTGCGCGAGCTTCCGCTGCGTGTTCTGCCGGTCGCGCTGCTGCGCACCATGCGTCCTGGTCTGGGCGGCAGGGGGAGCGCGCACCTGGTCGAGCGCCACGCGAGGGTCTACCGGCACGACTGGAGCGTGCTCATCTCGGGGTTCTTCGAGCCGCTGTTCTACTTGCTGTCGATCGGCATCGGGCTTGGCAAGCTGGTCGGGACAGTGACCGGGCCCGGCGGCCATCCGATCGGATACACCAGCTTCGTCGCTCCCGCGCTGCTCGCGACCTCGGCGATGAACGGGGCGGTGATCGACAGCACCTTCAACGTCTTCTTCCGGATGAAGTACGCCAAGCTGTACGACGCCGTGCTGGCCACTCCGATGCGCACCGATGAGATCGCGCTCGGCGAGATCGGCTGGGCGCTCATCAGAGGCGGCCTGTACGCGGTCGCGTTCATGGTGATCATCTTGGCGATGGGCCTTGTGCATTCAGCCTGGGCAGCGTTTGACGTGCCTGCGGCGCTCCTGATCGGGTTCGCGTTCGCTGGCGCCGGGATGGCCGCGACGACGTACATGAAGAGCTGGCAGCACTTCGAGTTCGTGATGCTGGCCACGGTGCCGATGTTCCTGTTCTCGACCACGTTCTATCCGCTCAGCGTCTACCCGCGTCCTGTGCAGATCATCGTCGAGTGCACGCCGCTCTACCAGGGTGTGGCGTTGCTTCGCGGCCTTACGCTCGGCTCCGTGAGCCCTTCGCTGCTGTGGAGCGTGGTCTACCTCGTGGCACTCGGTGCTGCGGGGCTCACGGTGGCCGGCCGGCGGATCGGGACGCTCTTGCTGAAGTAAGCGGATGTTAGCCGGGGTTAGCGTGTGGCCGTGGCCGGGGGCTGATAGGCGGCGAGCGCGTGCCGGAGCTTGCCGCGGGCGCGGTGCAGCCGGGACATGACGGTCCCAAGCGGCGTGCCCATCAGGTCAGCGACCTCGCGATACGGGTAACCCTCGATGTCGGCCAGGTAGAGCGCGGTGCGGAAGTCAGGTGGCAGGTCGCGAACAGCATTGAGTATCGCCGTGTCGGTGATCTTGTCGAGAGCCTCGGCCTCGGCCGAACGGGCGGCCGGGTGATGCTTGCTATGGAGCTGCCAGTCGCTGTTCGGATCGGCGCCTGGCGCGACGGCGGGCTCGCGCGTGCGCTTGCGGCAGGTGTTGATGAAAGTGGTGGCGAGGATCCTGTGCAGCCAGGCGCGCAGGTTGGTGCCTGGCGTGAACTGATGGAATGCGGTGTAGGCCTTGGTGAGCGTGTCCTGGACGAGATCTTCCGCGTCCGCACGGTTGCGCGTCATCCGGAGCGCGGCAGGGTAGAGCTGACCGAGGTACGGACGGACCTGAGCCTCGAACTCATCGTTCCTGGCTGCACGCGGCGCAGCGGCATCCTGGCCCGCTGGCCTGGCGGTTCGTGCGACGCCGTGGACGGCGGGTGCCTGGGCGAGGTCTGTGGTCACGGTGGTCATCTGCGGTCGCTCCCTCGTGGTCGGTCACTAATGAGACGCCGCAGCCCTCGGTCCGGACTCGTGATCTGGGTTACACATCGCCGGCACATCGTCATGGACCTTCTCCATCGCCTTCGTGACGCGCCCAGTTAATTGTGGAACGTCCAGGTAAACGGTGTGGTTCAGATTCGTAGCGCTGGCAGCCACTGGATTGGTCCCGAGGCCAGGGAGCGTCTCGACGCCATCACGTGCGGACCGTAACGTGTCACCGTACTGGTCGGTAGGTACGCTTGTCCGGACTCGTCGGGAGGCGCCGGGTGGACTTCGGATATGACGCACGAACCGAGGAACTGCGCGACAAACTGCTCGCCTTCATGGACTCCCACGTCTATCCCGCTGAGCGGATCTTCGGGCAGCAGGTCGCGCAGGCTGAGGCGGCCGGCGACATCTGGCAGCGGCCCGCGGTAATCGACGAGCTGAAGGCGCAGGCGCGCAGCCAGGGCCTGTGGAACCTGTTCCTGACCGTGCGCAGGCGCGGCGACGAGGAACACGGGAACCAGATCGGCGAAATCGCGAAGAAGCATGGCGCCGGGCTGACCAACCTGCAGTACGCGCCGCTAGCGGAGATCACGGGGCGCAGCGCGGCGATCGCGCCGGAGGCGCTGAACTGCGCGGCTCCCGACACCGGCAACATGGAGGTGCTGGCCGAGTTCGGCAGCGGCGAGCAGGTCGAGCGGTGGCTGCTCCCACTGCTCGACGGTCAGATCAGGTCGGCGTTCTGCATGACAGAGCCGGAAGTCGCGTCGTCCGACGCGACGAACATCGAGACCAAGATCGAGCGGGATGGCGACGAGTACGTGATCAACGGCCGCAAGTGGTGGTCATCGGGCGCGATGGACCCGCGGTGCAAGCTCTTCATCGTGATGGGCAAGACGAATCCAGGCGCTGACCGGCACAGGCAGCAGTCGATGATCTGCGTGCCGCCCGACACGCCAGGCGTGACGATCAAGCGGAGCATGCGTGTGTTCGGATTCACCGACTCGACCCACGGCGGCCACGCCGAAGTCGAGTTCCGTGCCGTGCGGGTCCCGGCAAAGAACCTGATCGCCGGGGAGGGCGACGGCTTCGCGATTGCCCAGGCCAGGCTCGGGCCTGGCCGGATCCACCACTGCATGCGGCAGATCGGTTCCGCCGAGCGGGCGCTTGAGGCGATGTGCCGCCGCGCGACCGGCCGCATCGCGTGGGGCAAGCCGCTCGCCGAGCAGGGTGTCGTCCAGGACTGGATCGCCGAGTCAAGGGTCAGGATCGAGCAGGCAAGACTGCTCGTGCTCAAGACCGCGTGGCTGATGGACACCGTCGGTAACAAAGGTGCGCATACAGAGATCCAGGCCATCAAGATCGCGGTTCCGCGGATGACCGAGTGGGTGATCGACAAGGCCATCCAGGTGCATGGCGGCGGCGGGATTAGCCAGGAGTTCCCGCTCGCACCCGCATGGGCAGCCGCGAGGAGCCTGCGGTTCGCGGACGGGCCCGACGAGGTGCACAAGCGCTCCCTGGCTCGCAGGGAACTGCGCAAGTATCTGGGCTAACGAAGCGACTTTCAGAAAGGGACGGACGCACATGTCGCAGGAAGCACAGCGAGGGGGAGCACAGCGGATCGCCGTTGTGACGGGGGGCGCCCGGGGCATCGGAGCGGCTGTCGCCAAGCGCTTCGCCGCCGACGGGATGGCCGTCGCTGTCATCGACCTCAAAGAAAGCGACTGCGCCTCCACCGTCGAAGCGATTGCCAGGGCAGGCGGGCGCGCGTTCGCAGCCGGCGCCGATGTGAGCGACTCCGCGCAGGTCTCTGCCGCAGTCGCCGCGATCGCTGGCGAGCTAGGGCCGCCGACCGTGCTCGTCAACAACGCGGGCGTGATCCGCGACAACCTGCTGTTCAAGATGACCGACGACGACTGGGACACGGTGCTCGGCGTGCACCTGCGCGGCGCGTTCCTGATGAGCCGGGCCTGCCAGCAGTACATGGTCGAGGAGGAATTCGGCCGCATCATCAACCTGTCGTCGAGTTCAGCGCTCGGCAACCGCGGCCAGGTCAACTACTCGGCAGCCAAGGCCGGCATGCAGGGCTTTACGAAGACGCTGGCCATCGAGCTCGGCCAGTTCGGGGTGACGGCCAACGCGATCGCGCCAGGGTTCATCGTCACCGACATGACCGCCGCCACAGCGGCTCGGATCGGGATCGGATTCGAAGAATTCCAGAAGGGCGCCGCGACGCAGATTCCCGTGCGCCGGGTGGGCCAGCCGGACGACGTGGCCCACGTCGCCTCATTCCTGGCGAGCGCGGGTGCCGGCTTCGTGTCTGGCCAGGTGATCTACGTGGCTGGCGGGCCGCTGTGCTAGCAGCCGCAGTCGCGCAGGGAGTGAGGCACACGTGAACGGGCACGTCAACGGCGAGGTGATCGAGTCGAGTCTGCGAGCACAGGTCCGCGACTTCCTCGCGACGCACGATCCTGCGACGACAGACCAGCTCGAGTTCGTCAGAGCGAGGTTCGACGCCGGGCTGGCCTGGGTGCATTACCCGGCCGGGCTGGGCGGGCAGGCGCTGGGCAGGACGCTGCAGAAGGTCGTTGACGCACAATTCGCGGCCGCGAATGCGCCGACTAACCGCCCGGAGCGCAACGGTATCGGCCTCGGCATGGCCGCGCCGACGATCTTGGCCTACGGCACGGACGAGCAGAAGCGCCGCTGGCTGCGGCCGCTGTGGACCGGAGAGCAGATCTGGTGCCAGCTCTTCAGCGAGCCAGGCGCGGGGTCGGACCTGGCGAACCTGGCGACCAGGGCCGTCCGCGACGGCGACCGGTGGGTCGTCAACGGTCAGAAGGTCTGGACCTCGTCAGCGCACATCGCCAGCCGGGCGATGCTCGTCACCAGGACCGACCCTGAGCAGCCCAAGCACAAGGGCCTGACCTACTTCGGCCTGGACATGAAGTCGCCGGGCGTCGAGGTCAGGCCGCTTCGTCAGGCGACCGGCGAGGCCGAGTTCAATGAGGTGTTCCTGAGCGACGTGATCGTCCCCGACGCCGACAGGATCGGCGCGGTCGGGCAAGGCTGGGCAGTCTCGACGGCCACCCTCATGAACGAGCGGGTTGCGCTCGGCGCGTTCACGTTCCCTCGCGAGGGCGGCATGATCGGCGTCACCGCGAAGACCTGGCGTCAGCACCCCGAACTACGCACGCCTGGCCTGCACGACAGGCTGCTCAAGTTGTGGGCCGCGGCCGAGGTATCGCGGCTGGCCGGCGAGCGGCTCCGCCAGCTGCTCGCCGCCGGGGTGCCAGGCCCTGAGGGATCGGGAGCCAAGCTGGTATTCGCCAGGCTCAACCAGGAAATCGCCGACTTCCAGGTCGAGCTGCTAGGCGCGGACGGGCTCAGGTACAGCGACTGGACCATGCACAGGCCGGATGGCGCCGACTATTACGGCCGGGACGCTGGCTACCGGTTCCTCCGGTCGAAGGGCAACTCGATCGAGGGCGGGACCTCGGAGATCTTGCGCAACATCGTCGCCGAGCGTGTGCTCGGGTTGCCGCCAGAGATCCGGCTGGACAAGGAAAAGCCGTGGAAGGACTTGCCCAGGTGACCCCGCACGTGAGCGACCAGCCGAAGGCGGCGCAGCCAGAAGCCGAAGCTAAGGAGACTGTCAGCGCGAACCGCCTGCCGGACCTGACCTACAGCGAGCAGGAGAATGAGCTCCGCTCGGCGGTCAGGTCCGTGCTCGACGACAGGGCGCCGTTCGAGGCCGTGCTGGCAAGGACCGAATCGCCGCAGACTTACGACACGGCCATGTGGAAGACGCTCGCTGTCGACATTGGCTGCGCCGGGCTGCTGATACCCGAATCGCTTGGCGGAGCCGGCGCGTCGTTCCGCGAGGCTGGGGTCGTCGCCGAGGAGATCGGCCGCGCCGTCGCTCCGGTTCCTTATCTGGGCAGCGCCGTGCTTGCCACTGCCGCGCTGCTCTCCGCGCTCGAGGTCGGCGAGGCGGGCCAAGCGGGCCACGCGGCTGAGCTGCTGACCCGGCTGGCCGCCGGGACAGTCACCGCCGCGCTGGCCGTGCCGTTCTCGTCGATGCCTGGCGCCTGGGTCAAGCCGACGGTCAGGATTGGTCCGGGAGAACCACACGACCCGGATGGGACCTACCGGCTTACTGGCACCGTGCCAGCCGTGGCCGACGCGCTCCCCGCGAACGTGCTGATCATCCCCGCGGACGGCGTGCCGCCCGCGCTCTTTAGCGTGCGCACAGACGACGCGGGGCTGACGAGGATCCCTGTGGTCTCGCTGGACATGACCAGGCAGCTGTGCGACCTGACGCTGGAGAATGCGCCGGCCACGCGCCTGGCCGCCGGGCCTCAAGCTGAGCTCGCAGCGGACGCCGCGTTGCGAGCCGGGGCGGCGATGCTGGCGGCCGAACAGGTCGGCGTCGCTGACCGTGCGCTGGAGATCACGCTCGCCTACGTCAAGCAGCGTTACCAGTTCGCCCGTCCTGTCGGCTCGTTCCAGGCGATCAAGCACCGTCTGGCTGACTGGTGGGTGGCCGTGACCCAGGCCAGGGCGGCCTCGAGGTACGCGGCGGCCTGCCTCGCTGAGGCGAACGAGGACGCAGCGGTTGCTGTCGCGCTTGCCAAGGCAGCGTGCTCGGATGCCGCGCTGCTCGCCGGTCAGGAGATGATCCAACTCCACGGCGGGATCGGCTTCACCTGGGAGCATCCCGCGCACCTGTACCTCAAGCGGGCTAAGAGCTCGTCAATCGGAATGGGCACCGCTGACCGGCATCGCGCTAGTCTCGGCAGCTTGGCCAACCTGCCGCCGCCCGGCGCCTTTTAGCGCGATCGTCATGTTCAGTGGCCGCGGAACGCCTCCTCGAGCCACCACGAGCCGCGCTTGCGGGTGATCTTCGCGTCGATCAGCAGCGGCTTAGCCCTCGGGCCGTCAAGCCATTCGCGCACGTTCGCCAGGTCGGCCTCCTGGCGCACCTTGACCGCTGAACAGCCGAAGCCGCGCGCGACCTTGGCGATGTTCACCGGCGGGAACCTGACGGTGTCGAGCCCGTGGCCGTCCGGTCCGAAGTGGTGGACCTCCGCTCCGTAAGCGTGGTCGTCGTAGACCACGACGAGCATGTCGAGCCCCAGTCGAACGACCGTCTCGAGCTCCATCGCCGACAT
>Ga0126373_10005229_pt1 | contig 10050 bp, 6 predicted proteins | sample PanSoiMetPlot_11_FD_92545 | JGI IMG/M metagenome (GOLD analysis project Ga0126373, IMG submission 92545) | Tropical forest soil microbial communities from Panama - MetaG Plot_11 | ecosystem: Environmental > Terrestrial > Soil > Tropical forest > Bulk soil | place: Panama | collected 2016-02-17 | reverse complement strand
TTCATCAGATGTGCTTAAGCGGCACGATAAATCGGCGGCGGCGCACTAATAGTTGCGTTTTGCAACTGATTCGCGGTCTTGAAAACAACTTACGCGCGAGCGGTATGGGTTGCGCATCGAACCACGCGCTTCTTCGATCGGGTCCAAAGTGTCGTGGCTCCCAAACCCCTCATCATGATGGTCGGAGGTTCGCGTTCGGCGGTTTCCTTGACCCCAGCGTAGCCGGCCTATGGAAGGGATTGGTTAAAATCACCCCCTCTGCTTTGGCGCCGAGAGTCCCCATCTCCACCGCCTAGACCCCAACCCGGAGGCATTTGCGCCCGCATGTTTCACGTGCGGACGGCTGGCGCGGTAGGTTTCAAAATGAGACGATAAAGGAGCACAGCACGACGCCACTGTGGGGACAGTGCGTTTGCGCGAATCACGCTCGGGGGAACCTGGAGATCGATGCGATGGCGTTCGGTCAGTGAGGCAAATTGCTCGGTAGCGCGCACTCTTTCGGTGATTGGTGAGCGCTGGACGATGCTGATTTTGCGTGAGGCGTTCCTCGGTCGCCGCCGTTTCGATGATTTTCAGCGCAATACCGGAATCGCGCGCAATATCCTCGCGGCCCGGCTCCGCGCGCTGGTTGGCAACGACATCCTGGAGCGCGCCGAGGGCCAGGACGAACACTCGCGGGTCGAATACCGGCTCACCAAGAAAGGCATGGACCTTTACCCGGTGATGGTCGCGATGCTGCGCTGGGGCGATACCTGGCTCTGTGGTGACAAGGGTCCCCCGCTGACTCTGGTGCATCGTGGATGTGGGGCGAAGGCGACTCCCGCGTTCGTCTGCCCAAGCTGCGGCGAGAATGTCAACGCACGCGATATGCTCGCGGTACCGCGCCGCAGCTCGCATCTCGCCCGTCGCCTCCAGCGCGGGGCGCGCAAACGCAGCGCGCGCTAGAATCGCCCCGTCCCGACACCCACAATAAGGCTCTCCATGATTGAGCTCGTAATGTTCGACGCCGATGGCGTCCTTTTCGATTCGATCGAATCGAACATTGCTTACTACAACGCGATCTTTCGACGGGTTGGAGAGCCGGCCCTGGACGCGGCGGAAGAGATCAGGTCAATCTCGTATGCCGCGGAGGAGATGTTCCTCGTACGCGCCCGCGGCGACCGGGCGAAGCTCGAAGCGATGCGAGCTGTCGCACGCTCGCTCGATGGCTCGGCGTTTTTCAAAATGCTTAGACCGCCCTTGGAACTGCGTCCATTCATGGTGCAGTTGCGCACCCGTTATCGGCTGGGCCTGGCCACCAATCGATCCCAGACCGTACCCAAGCTGGTCGAACACCTTAAACTCGATGGGGTTTTCGATGCCATCGCCAGTGTGCTCGATAGCGTGCCACCGAAACCTGCCCCCGACATCCTTCACCTCTGCATGCAGCGGGCGGGAACCGCGCCAGAGCGAAGCGTGTATGTGGGCGACAGCCCAATCGATCGCCAGGCCGCGCTCCAAGCGGGCACCCATTTCATCGCAGTCGGCACCCGCGTCGACCACGCGCACCGAATCGAAACCATCAGGGATCTCGCGGCGACACTCGAGAAGCTGGCGGGGGAAATTCACCTCACGCCCCAGCCCACCAAGGCATCTGGCTAGAACGCAGAGTTTGGCCTGGGTGGTCTGACCTTGGTTACAGCATCAGCTCTATGATACTCGGGCCGGGCGTTGCCAGCGCACGCTCCAGCTCCTTGCATAGCGACTCCGCGTCTTCTACGCGGACCCCCGGGATACCCATCGAGCGAGCAAGCCGCGTCCAATCGATATCCGGGTTGGAAAGGTCGGTGAGTGACCTTGCTTTGGGGCCCGGCTCGGTCACCCCGGCGCGCGCGAGTTCTACCTGCAGGATGCGGTAGCTGTGATTGTTGCACAGCAAGGTGGTCACGTTGAGCTGTTCGCGCGCCTGCGTCCAGAATGATTGCTGTGTGTACATTCCGCTCCCGTCTGCCTGGAAAGCAATCACCCGGCGATCTGGACACGCCACCGCAGCGCCGGTCGCGCACGGTAGCCCCTGGCCGATCGCCCCGCCGGTCAACGCCAGATAGCTGTGCCGCGGTGCGCTTGACGACGCCGCGAAAAATGGAAGTCCGGTCGTCGCCGCTTCATCCATGACGATCGCGTTTTCCGGGATAAACGTCGCGAGCGCCGCGCCCACGGTCGCAGCGTTCAGTTTGCCGGAAGGCCGCCCCGGCCGCGTCGCCTTCGCAGGAAGTGAGACTGCGCGCGGCGCGGCGATTGCGTCGGCCAACGCTTCCAGGGCCGCGAGGGCGTCGCTGCTCGGCTCGGCAAGCGCCACAACTTGGCGCCCTTCGGGTACCAGGCTGGAGGGCATTTTCGGATAGCCGAAAAAGGCGACCGGGCTTTTCGCACCGGCGAGCACGATTGTCTGGAGAGGGGTAAGCGCCTCGATGGCTTGCTCTGGAAAGTAGGGCAGCCGTTCAAGCGCAGGCATTCCCGCACCCCGCTCGACTCGCGCGGGAAAGGTCTCGCAGATCAGTCGACATTGCGTTTTCGCCGCGATCCGTGCGACCAGGCTCAGTCCTCTCTCACCCAGTGCGGTGGCGCCCAGGAGCAATCCCGCGCGGGGGCCCGCGCCCAGGGCTTCGGCCGCCTGTTTCACGGCAGCCTCGCCAACTTTCGGCAACCGCGCGGGTGGAGCTGGTTGCGCTGGTCCGTCGGCAGGGTCCCACTGACAATCGGAGGGAACGATCAGCGTCGCTATCTGCCCCGGGAAGGCGCCCGCAGCCGCGATCGCTTGGGCCGTGTCCGAGGCCGCGGCTTTGGCGGATTGGACGCTGCGAACCCAACCAGACACCGGCCGGGCCAGCGATTGAATGTCCGAGGCCAACGGTGCGTCGGCCGCGGCATGCCAGGTCGCATGGTCTCCAATCAGGTTGACGACCGGGGATCGCGCGCGCCGCGCGTTGTGCAAGTTTGCGATGCCGTTGGCAAAGCCTGGCCCCAGATGCAGAAGCGTAAGCGCGGGCTTGCCACTCATCCGTGCGTAGCCGTCGGCGGCTCCGGTGCAGACCCCCTCAAACAGTCCGAGTACCGCGCGGATGCCGTCGACCGCGTCGAGCGATGCGACCAGCGGCATCTCGGTGGTGCCGGGATTAGAGAAGCATACCTCGACTCCCGCCGCGGCCGCGGTACGAACCAGGCTTTCTGCTCCGTTCATGATTTCACCTGTGTTGAGACTGTGGTCGGGGTTACATGACCAGGCACGCCGTCGCACTGTCCACGGCCGTACCCGCAAAGAAGCCCGGATTCGCTTTGAGATGAAGCTGCGCCGGATGGGTAAAAACGAAATCGCGATAGTCGCTGTCGTTCAGCAAACCGTGGTCCACCAGCTTGTGGCTTTCCAGCAGCACGGTCTTGATATCCGGAACGTCCCAGTGACCGATATCCGAGCTGAACAGAGGCTTGAGGCGCGTCCGCTTGGGATTCGCGCGCGCATCAAGCGCACGAAAGACGCTGGGGTCATCGGCTTCGCATCCGAAGAAAAAGTTTTCGAAAATTCGGACAAATCCGCGTTCATCGCACACACCCGATTGCGCCCACTCGTCGCGGTTCACGGCCCGATCGTGCCGCGCAATTCCCTCGTCGTAGGCGCGTGACATTCCGCCGGCGCGTTCCGCGTTTACGAACCCTGGGCCACCGTACTCGCGCAGAAGTTCGTGGAGCCGGTTGCGGTCGAGCAGCGCGGGGTCGTAGTTTTTAAGCCCCTCCAGGTTACGTTTTTCCCAATGTTCTTCTAGCGAATGGAGCAGGTCGACCGCCCATCCCGCACCGCATTCGAGAAATCCGAACGCGAGCTCCGGAAACCGCATCGGCACGCCGCCAAAGACCAGGGATCGGCAGAACTCCCCCTGCTGAAAGGCGTGCCCGCCGATGTGGTTGAACATGTAGTTCGAAGGCGACCGCCGGCCGAGCGGCAGGTAACGCAATCCCACAGCGCCATGCGACGTGATCGCAAACTTGAGCTCAGCGAATTTGCGCCACACCGGGTCATAGTCATAAAAGCTGTCGACGCCATAGCTGTCGAAGTAGGCAGCGTACGGAAAAGCCGCGGGCGCTGCATGCTCCAGCGCCGGAATCGGCCGTGCCACTCCCGGAGGTATCATCACCGCTCGAAGCCCGAGACGTGCAGCATTTTCAAGCTCTGCGATTGCTTCCTTGGGTGTGTGCATCGGAACTACGGCGGCCGGCGCGATCCGATCGCGAAAGGGTCCGCAAATTTCCGCATTCATCGTGTTGATCGCGCAGCAGGCGGCACGGCGCACGTCGGCGTCGAAAATGGTGGGAAGCGCCAATCCGAGAGTCGGATACATGATGGCAAAATCGATCCCAATCTCCTCGAGGCGCTGATGCAAAAGCCGCGGCGCCATGACGGTGGCAAGATCGTAGGCGTTGTTACCGACCCCCCACCACGCTCCGCGCATTTCCCCCTGGGCCCGATTCGCGCGCGCTGCCGTGGGATGCTCGCGCAATTCGCGATGGTAACGCTCCACCAGCTGGTTGCCGCCGACCTGGCGCAGGTAGTCGTTGAACAGCGGCGCCGCTTCGATCAGGTGGCCGTCGCCGTCGATTACCGGATGGTCGAGCTTTGCGCGGAGCGTTCTGACACTGCGGATCTGTTCCGAATCCATGGACGCACTCTCTGGAGAGATGATGCTGTCCGACTAGCGCGCCCCTCCAAGCGGAGTCAAGGTTGGAGCGCCCCGGCTGAAGCCAGCTTCACGGCGCGTCGTCCATACCGGGACCGCTCCGAGCCCCCACTTGGCGGGCGGCGACGTGGCTTCATGACGGTATGACCCGACGATCGAGGATCATAAGGGTCGCTCTACTTTTCACAACTCGGCCGTGCTTTTTTCCGAACTTGAAGATTTGCGCTTTGCGCAGGCGGCGGCGGGATCAATAGAAGCGCGCTTCGCCGGGGGGCCGGGTCTTCCACCTGCGATGAATCCAGTTCCAGTGGTCCGGATGCTGGCGGATCGCTTTTTCGATGGCCTTCTCGAAGCGCTGCGTGTTCTCGCGATGGTCGGCTTCCGCATCCTTGCTCTTGACGATTTCCACCGGTGGCTGGATCTGGATCTTGTGACGCGTCGTGTCCCCCTCCCGCACCATGAAGCACGGCACCACCGGGGCCCCGGTCGCGCGCGCCAGGCGTGCCACTCCGTCACTGGTTGACGCTAGTTTCCCGAAAAAATCGACAAACACGCCCTTGCGCACGTCGAGGTCGAGCGGAACGCCAACGTGCCAGTTCTGCCGCAGCAGCCGCATCATCTCCATCCCGCCGCCTTTGCGGGTGATGATCTGATTGCCCGATCGAACACGAGCTTCCCGCACCGCCTTATCGATCAAGGGGTTTCGCAGCGGTCGATGGACCACCGCGATGCGATAACCGTAGATCGAGTGCGCGAGCGGCAGCAGCTCGAAATTGCCGAAGTGCGCGGTCAACACCAGTCCGCCCCTCCCCTTCGAAATTTTCTCGGCTTCGTCCCAGTATTGCTTGCCCTCGTACACCGCAAAGCGCTCGATATTGGACCGGTCGAGCTTTCCCATGTGCGCCCACTCGCCAATCATCCGGCCCCAGTTACGATACATGCCGCGGATTATCCTGAGCCGTTCGTCCCTTGAAAGCTCGGGGAACGCGATTTCCAGGTTTTTCATTGCGATCGGCCGATTCGGCCGGTCGATATTCATCGCCATCGCGCCGATCCGTTCGCCCAATTTGAAGGCACGTTCGAGGGGCAGGGTTCGCAAAGCGGCGAGACCGGCAGCGATGCCGGCATACTCGATTCTCGCCTGAACCCCGCCTATCTGTCGCGCCATCGGCTGGGAATGCAACGGAGCGCGAACCGGGTCGCGAGTTGCGCGACCGAGGACCGGCCGCTGCAGGAAAGACCCATTCTCAACACTTCCTGGGAAGAGATGCCACCCGCCCCGGCTTAGTTCTCCCCTCCGGGACGAACTCGCGGCGGAAGCGGGCCGCGCAAAGACTCCATCAACAGCTTGCCAAAAACGCTCCCCACATCCGTCGGCAAAACAAGCTTCCTCCTCACGGCGCCGCGGGAGCGACCGTGGCCCGGGTCGCGCCGAGTGTACCGCCGCCGGCGGCCGCCGAACCCGACGTCGAGACCGGCACCCCCGGCACTCCCGAAGCGGTGACCGGGCCGGTCGCGGGCGCACTCATGCTGCTCGGTCCAATTTCCTCGGTGTTAAAAGGCGTCTCGCCGCTAGCGGGCGGCGCCGGCGCTGCCAGGGGCGGAGCTGAACCGCGCGGAACCCCAGGCGCCTCCATCGTACCTCCCAGGTCGGCTTCCGGCGGCACCGAAATCGAGAAGCTTGGCTTGTACAGCTCGTGAATCTGCGAGGCCGGCATGTCATGCATTTCCCTGCGGCCCAGCGAAGTGATGAATCTCTGCCGCTCGTCCAACGCCAGCGCACGCAGCTGAGCGCGGGTCCGAACCACATGCGGCGTCAGGAACACCAGCAGATTGTTTTTCTGACGGTCTGAGGACTTTCTGCTGAACAAATTGCCCAGTACCGGAATATTGGAGATGTACGGCACACCTTGGTTCTGAATCGTATCCTGGCTGGAGAGCAAGCCGCCAATTACCGCCGTGCGATGATTTTGTACGAACACTTCGGTCGATGCGGAACGAATGGTAGTCGTGGGTCCCAGGGGATTGTTCTGGGTACCGTTTAGCACGTTGGACACTTCTTCATACAGGTCGAGTTTGACGTAGTCGCCCTCGGAGACCTGGGGCACCATGTCGAGGGTTATCCCGACGTTCTGCCGATCGACCGAATTGAAGATCTGGCCGGGAAGACCCGCATTGGCGGCCGCGGAGCCGACGAAGGGCAGGTTCTGTCCGACGATGATCATCGCTTCTTCATTGTCCGCGGTCAGCAATGTCGGCGCGGAAAGGACGTTCGCGTGCGTATCAGTTTCCAGCGCCGTCATGAGGGCCACGTCGCATGGAACCTGAATGGTACTGCTGGTGGTGGTGCTGCCGGTCGTCGTCGCCCCCGCAATGGCCCCCGCGACGGTTTGCGGGATGCTGCACATGCTCCCGGAGGCAAGACCGATTCCCAGCCCGGTCAATCCGAGCGGATTGCCGAGCGCGGTCTGGAGGCTCCCGAAGTTAAGTTGTCCGATACCGAGGGTGCTGCCGCTGATGTTTGTCGACGCCTGAAATTCGACGCCGATATCTTTGGTGCGCTCCGCCGAGACCTCGACGATAATCGCCTGCACGAAAATCTGTGTACGCGGAACGTCGAGTTCATCGATGATCTGTTTTAAAGTCTGCCAATCCTGCGGCGCAGCGCTCACTACCAATGCGTTGGTCGCCGGGTCAGCGGTTACGTTCACCGGACTGACGAAGTCCGGGTTTTTGCCGCCCGGGCCGGTGGCGCCTCCACCGGAAGACGCACTCATCGTGGCTCCGCTCGAGCCAAACGAGCTGGCGCCGCTCCGCATCATGCCCATTCCACCGCCAATTCCCCCGCCGCCGCCGATACCGCTCATGCCACTACCGAAGCCGCCTCCCCCGAACGATGAGCCCATCATCCCGCCGCCCCCGAGCCCACCGTAACCGCTGCTTCCATAGCCACCGTAGCCGCCGCCGTAGCCACCACCAGCCATGCCGCTACCCAGACCATTGAACATCCCCAGCGCGCTGCCGCGCCCCAATGATCCTTTGCCGGTGGTGGGAGAAAGGGTGGTCGGCGAGCCGCCTCCGCCGAGCAGGTTGCTCAACACCTGCAGCATTTCGAGCGCCTGCGCGTTCTTGAGCCGATAGACATGGATCCGCGAGGTCGCGTTGGGTGGCTGGATGTCCAGCTTGGCGACGACCTCCTGAATCTGATTCATCTGAAGCGGCCCGGCCAGCACAATCAACGAGTTGGTCCGTTCATCAGGAATAATTTTGAATGCGGTTCCGCTGCTGGTTGCAGCCGGCGCTACCACGCCAACACCGGGTCGCTGACCAGCCTGCTGATTTTCACGCGCGCTCATAATCTGCTCGATCTCGGGAGCCAGCTCGCCCGCGAAGGCCAACTTGAGCGGAATTACGGCCACGTTCTTCTGCATGCCCTGGACATCCAGGCTGCCGATTATCTTGAGTAGCCGTTCCACGTTGTAGGCGTCATCGGTGATGATAAGCGTGTTGTCTTCCGGGTACGCGGCCACCAACCCGTCGTGCGAAATCATCGGCTGGACGACCGTGACCAGCGAGGACGCGTCGACGTTCTTCAGCTTGATCATGCGCGTGACGTATTCGTCGCCGCGTGTTTCAGCGGGCAGCTGCGATTCGGTCAGCGGCGCGTCGGAACGCACATTGCGGGAGGGAATAATCTTGATGGTCTTGCCGGTCTGGACGGTGGTGAAGCCCTTGATCTGCAACGCTGACTGAAACGCCTGGTACGCTTCCTCGGGTGTCACCTTGGTCGGCGAGATAATGGTTACCTTGCCGCGCACGCTCTCGTCGATGATGAAGTTCTTGCCGGTTATTTCACTGATGAACTTGGCCAGCACGGGGATATCCACGTTCTGGAAATTCATCGTGATCTGGTCCTGCGGTATGGGTGGGTCGTCCTCTGCGCGGACGGTCCGTCCGGTAGTGTAAACTAGGAGGCTTGCGGCCAACAGCAAAGCTGCCGCACGATAGCGGTCCATCCGAAACACCTCCGAAATTAGTCCCCCGACTCGCGAGAAAGCATATGGTACCCCGCTCTCGATGTGCAACCTGTAAACCGCTCGCCAATCCCATTACCAAAGACGCAACTATGAACGAATTATTGCAAAGACCCACCGCGACCCCGGATATTCCTGAAGCCTGTGCGGGCTCCCAGTGGTTCACCCGGGCGATATTCAGGATTTCTTCGGATTCTGGCGAGGGCGATCGCTCGGTGCCCCGATCGGGCGGCCAGCCAGTGGAAAACCCTTCGACTCCACAGAAGGACCGTTGCAAAAGACCCGATGCTCCGAGACTATTGGGAACCCACGCCACTTATGCTCGGGACCCCTTGCCAGGTTCAGCGAAAAACCGCGAACCCGTCATGGTAGCATAGTCTGCGCCGGGAACGCGATGCGCTTTGAATATCTGATAGGACTCCGCTACCTGCGCGCCCGGCGGCGCGAACGCTTCGTGTCGACCATCGCAATGATCTCCCTGGGTGGAGTAGCAATCGGGACACTGGCGTTGACGGTGGCGCTTTCGGTGATGAGCGGCTTCCAGGAGGATTTGCGCGGCCGGTTGCTTTCTTTCACCCCCGAAATAACCGTTGAGCGCGTCGATGGGGCCGTCTGGGCACCCGCCGACCTGCAGCGCAAAATCTCGGCGGTTGGCGGCATCGTGGCATCATCGCCCTACGTTTCATCCCAGGTAATGGCGGTATCAAGTACCCCCTCAGGCGCGCCCGGCTACGTAGAAGGTGGAGTTCTGCGGGGTGTCGTCGCGCGCGACAATCCGGTCCTTACGCAACTGCAAAGGACCCTGGAGCAAGGCGATGTCGAGTCGCTCGACACTGATCAAAAAGTCACCATCATCGATCGTGGGCAACGGCGCGAGGTCGATCTTCCCGCTGCCATCGTCGGCCGGTCGTTGGCCTTAGAGCTGGGGCTTCAGATCGGTGACCCGGTGACAATCATTTCCCCGGCCAGTCTGGCCGGAGGCATGGGTGCGCCGCGACTCCGCCGCTTTGTCGTGACCGGGTATTTTCACTCCGGGTGGTTCGAGTTCGATTCGGCGCTCATCTTCGTGTCGCTGAAGAGCGGGCGCGCGCTACTGGCCGATGATCCGCAACTCCAGACCGGGCTCGAATTCCGCCTCCACAACATGTTCGAGGCACCCGCAATCGCCGATCGCATCCGGCGCATCGCCGGGCCCGATTACAAGGTTTCCGATTGGACCCATACCAATGCGGCGCTGTTCGCGGCCCTGCAGCTCGAGAAGTTCGTGTATTTCTTGGTTCTGCTGCTGATCGTGCTGGTCGCGGCGT
>Ga0126373_10005227_pt1 | contig 10052 bp, 9 predicted proteins | sample PanSoiMetPlot_11_FD_92545 | JGI IMG/M metagenome (GOLD analysis project Ga0126373, IMG submission 92545) | Tropical forest soil microbial communities from Panama - MetaG Plot_11 | ecosystem: Environmental > Terrestrial > Soil > Tropical forest > Bulk soil | place: Panama | collected 2016-02-17 | reverse complement strand
GCGTTGGCGTGTCATTAGGGGTGTGAACGAAACAGAATTCGGGTGAAATGATCCTTTCACTTGTCCGACCCCGCCTGCCAATTTTCGCCACAATCTGACCATGCTCGAATTCAATAGTTCCCGGTGCGGGGTGGGGGATGATGCGGGGTCGAGCAAGCTCGGCGTGGGGACGGTTTGCGCCGGTTGCGGCTTGCGCTGCCCTTTGTTTTTCCTTGGCAAATTGCGCCAATAACAATCATATTGATCCGCGCTATGGGGTCGAGCCGAGCGCTCGGATAGTCGAGCCCGGCGTCTCCGTACCGAAAGGCGGTGGCGTCTATCGGGTGGGCTCGCCCTATCTTGTAGCTGGCCGGGTCTATGTCCCCCGGGACAATCCCCATTATCGAGCTGACGGCGTGGCATCATGGTACGGCTCGGATTTTCATGGCCGCTCCACGGCAAACGGCGAAATCTTCGATGCCGAAGCTATTACTGCAGCGCATCCGACGCTGCCGCTGCCGAGCTACGTGCGGGTTACGAATTTGAGCAATGGCCGTTCGCTAATCGTGCGCGTCAATGACCGTGGGCCCTATGCCGGCAACCGGCTCATCGACGTTTCAAAGCGGGCAGCCTACCTATTGGGCTTCACCGTGAGCGGAACGGCCTGGGTGCGGGTGGAATATGTGGGTCAAGCTCCGATTGAAGGCTCGGATGATCGGATGCTTGAGGCATCCTTGCGCCAGGATGAGCCGGCTCCCGCGCCGGGCACGACAAAACTCGCCGCGCTCCGTATCGTCCCCGCGGCAATGACCGCCGCGCCTCGCACCAGGCTCGCCAGCATCTCGACGACAGCGTCATTGCCGCAGAGCGCTACTCTGAGCTATGCAACCGCGATTTCATCAACGGACAGCGGCTCGGACGAATTTCTTACCGGCCGCGGGCTTTACTGAGCCTAAATTATCGAACACTGATTCAGCCCGCGGCTGATTGGTCGCGGGCCAAGGATCGCGGGGCCATCGGTCGCGGGCCATGGGTCTGTTCCGAGGCGGATCTGTACGCGACAATAGTTCGGACATTGTTGGAGCGTGGCGTGACGGAAGGAAAGCTTACGTAGGATGAATGTGACGATCCAGACGATTGCCCGCGCGCTCGCGGCTACTAGTTGTGCAGGCGCGCTGTTCGCCGCCGCCCTAGGTGTCGGGGCTGCACCTGTTGGCTCGGGCAAAAAAGAGGACGGGTTTCAGAGCAGCGTGCCCGCGGCAATCCTGCTCGACGCTGACAGTGACAGTATCCTGTACGAGAAGAATGGCGATCAGCCGATCGCGCCGGCAAGCCTCGCCAAGCTGATGACACTTGAATTCCTGTTCAATGAGATCAAGCAAGACCGGGTCAAACCCGATGACGAATACATCATCAGCGAAAATGCCTGGCGGAAGGGCGGGGCGCCGTCGCACGGCTCGACGATGTTTGCCGCCATTCACAGCCGGGTGAAGGTGTCGGATTTGCTCCAAGGCATCATTGTCGATTCCGCCAACGATGCCTGTATTGCGGTCGCCGAGGCGCTGGCCGGAAATGAAGCGAGCTTCGGACAGATGCTCACCCAACGCGCTCGCACCATAGGACTTGAAACGTCGACCTTTACAAATTCCACCGGCTATTCCGATCCGAATTTGCGCGTGACGGCGCGGGAAATGGCGGAATTGGCCCGGCATATCATTCAGACCTATCCGGACTTCTACCAAAATTTCAGCCAGCGGGATTTCACCTGGAACAATATTCATCAGCAGAACCGCAATCCGCTGCTCGGCATGGGTATTGGCGCCGATGGGCTTAAGACCGGCGAGACCTCGGAGGCTGGATTCAATTTGGTCGGTTCGGCCGTGCAGGACAATTTCCGGCTGATTGTCGTCGTTACCGGCGCAAAATCGGATAAGGAGCGCGCCGATGAGGCCAAGAAATTATTGGAATTCGGCTTCCATGACTTTCAGGCCCGGGTTTTGTTTGCCGAAGGGCAGACGGTAGGCGATGCCAAAGTATTTGGAGGCGACAAAAGCTATGCGCCGCTCATCGCGCCCGGCATCATACGGGTGATGCTGCCGCGGAATAACAGCCAACGTCTGCTGGCGCGGATCATCTATACGGGCCCGGTCCCCGCACCGATCACAAAGGGACAACCGATCGGCAAACTCAAGGTCTGGCGGGGCGAAAATCTCGCTCTCGAAGTGCCGCTGCAGGCGGCCGATGATGTGGGCAAGGGTAGCATGTCGCAACGGGCGATGGACGGCGCCACCGAGCTCATGATCGGAGTGTTGCGCGCGGGCGTGAGTAAGCTCTGAACCCGGTCGGCGCGTGCGCGTTGCCGCCACGGTGCCTATATTGCTGGCGAAAGCCGGCGCCCGCCTTCTCTTCTTGTTGTAGAAAACCCAAGCAACACATTGATCTTAAAGGCATAGGCTTGCTGTAAACTGTACAAAAATGTGCTGAGATTGCTGTTATGCGAGGCAAATTCATCACCTTTGAAGGCGGCGAAGGGACGGGCAAGTCCACGCAAGCCGCAATGCTGGGAGCGCGTCTGGAGTCCTATGGACTTGCCGTTCAGTTGACGCGAGAACCCGGCGGCTCACCGGGCGCAGAGATCATTCGCCATGTATTGTTGACGGGCGCAGCAAAGCCGCTGGGCGCCGACGTCGAAGCCATGCTGTTCGCAGCCGCGCGCGACGATCACGTGCAGTGCACGATCCTTCCGGCGCTGCGCTCCGGCAAATGGGTCGTCTGCGACCGATTTGCGGATTCGACGCGCGTCTACCAAGGCATTCTCGGTCAAGTCGATCAGAAACTGCTCAACGTGCTTGAACGCGTCTCGGTGGGAGAGCTTGCTCCCGATCTGACGGTAATACTCGACCTGCCGGTTCAAGTCGGCCTGGAGCGGGCAAAGCTGCGCCGCGGCCCTGCTCAGGCGGACCGCTTTGAAGGGGAGGGCGCCGACTTCCACGAAAAGCTGCGTGAGGCCTATCTGGCCATTGCCGCGCGCGAGCCGGATCGTTGCGTGGTGATCGACGCCATCGCCTCCAAAGACGTGGTGGCTGATGCGATTTGGCAAGCGGTGCAGTCGCGGCTGCAGCCATCCGCCGTGCGGCGTGCTGACGAACCGGCAACAGTGAAGGCCTAGTTCGGCGGAATACCATGTCCCAACAGGACGAGGACGACACCGGCGAGGCCCCGCACCCGCGCGAGACTGCGGTGCTGTTCGGTCATGCCGCGGCCGAAGCGGCCTTGCTCGCCGCTTATCGCGCGGGCCGCATGCCGCACGGCATCCTGATTGCCGGACCGAAAGGAATCGGCAAGGCCACGCTTGCTTATCGCATAGCGCGCTTCGTTCTCAGTCATCCCGATTCCAGCGCGAGGAGCGTGCAAGACGCGGTCTCGCTCGATGTCGATCCCGCAACTCCAGTGGCCCGGCGCATCGCCGCACAGGCGCAGCCGGATCTTCTGGTTATCGAGCGGACCGTCAACGAACGGGGCGTGTTGCGCAATCAGATCGCGGTGGATGATATCCGCCGCACGGTGCCGTTTTTCGGCTCGACGGCCGGCGAGGGAGGTTGGCGGATTGCGATTATCGATGCCGTCGACGATCTCAACCGCTCGGGCGCCAATGCGCTTTTAAAGGTGCTCGAGGAGCCGCCCAAGCGGGGGCTGCTGCTGCTCATTGCCCATTCGACTGCGCAGGTGCCGCCAACGCTGCGGTCGCGTTGCCGCATCATCTCGCTTCGCCCCTTGGTGCAGGAGGACGTCGCCGCCGCCCTTGCCGCATCGGCAGGTATTGCGCCCGAAAATCTCGAGATTACCGCGGCTGCTGCCGGTGCCGATGGCTCTGTGGCTCGCGCGCTGACTTTACTCGACGAGAATGCTTTGCTCCTTCGCCAACGGGCGCTCGATCTCTTGGCCCGCCTACCGGACGTCGATCCCGTCGATTTGCATGCGCTCGGCGACGCCTTGGCCGGAACCGATCCGCAACCGTTGGCGGCGTTTCTCGACACTGTCAATGGCTGGCTCTCGCAGCGGCTTGACGGCGGCCGCGGTGACTTGGCACGCCTTAACCGCCTCGCCGAGGCATCCGAACACATCAATGCGGCAGCGCGCGATGCCGAGACCTACAATCTTGAGCGCAAGCCGTTGGTCTTCAATGTTTTCGGCCTGCTTGCCCAGGCCACGCGCGGTTGATAACCAACCCTCATGAGTAAGCAGCCGGTTGGCAAGCCGTATTACATCACCACCGCGATCGCTTATCCGAACGGTGCGCCGCATATCGGGCACGCCTATGAGGCGATCGCCACTGACGCTATCGCGCGATTTATGCGGCTCGACGGCCGCGATGTCTTCTTTCTCACCGGCACGGACGAGCACGGCATCAAGATGCTGCAGACCGCGGCCAAGGAAAATTTGACTCCGCGCCAATTGGTCGAGCGCAATGTGCCGCGCTTTCAAGCCATGGTGAAGAAGTTCAACTGCTCCAACGACGACTTCATCCGCACCACGGATGCGCGCCACTACCGGTCCTCGGAAGCGATCTGGGAGCGCATGGAGGCTGCCGGCGATATTTATCTCGATAAATATTCGGGCTGGTATTCGGTGCGCGACGAGGCCTATTACGGCGAGAGCGAGACCCGGCTGGACGACAAAGGCCAGCGGCTCGGCCCGCACGGCACACCGGTCGAGTGGGTGGAAGAGGAGAGCTATTTTTTCAGGCTTTCCAAATATGCCGACAAGCTGCTCGATCTGTACCGCCGCGTCCCAGATTTCGTGTTGCCGCGGGAGCGGCTGAACGAGGTCGCGAGCTTCGTGCGCGGTGGGCTGCAGGATCTCTCGCTGTCGCGCACGACCTTCGACTGGGGCATAAAAGTTCCGGGCAATGCGAAGCACATCATGTATGTGTGGGTCGACGCGCTGACGAATTACATCACCGCCGTCGGCTTTCCCGATACTGAAAGCGAAAAATTCAAAAAGTACTGGCCGGCCGATCTGCATGTGATCGGCAAGGATATCGTGCGCTTTCACGCCGTGTACTGGCCTGCTTTTCTGATGTCGGCGGGTATCGAAGTGCCGCGGCGCATCTTCTCGCACGGTTTTCTGTTTAACCGCGGCGAGAAAATGTCGAAGTCGGTCGGCAATGTCATCGATCCCTTTGCGCTGGCCGATGCCTATGGTGTCGACCCATTGCGCTACTTCCTGTTGCGTGAAGTGCCGTTCGGGCAGGACGGCAATTACAGCCACGAAGCAATCGTCGCGCGCATCAACGCCGACCTCGCCAACGATCTCGGCAACCTGGCGCAGCGGTCGCTCTCGATGGTGGCGCGCAGTCTCGGCGGCGCGCTACCAAAGCCAGGTGCATTGCAGGCCAGCGACAAGACGCTGCTTGCTGCCGCCGATGCCTTGATTGGCAAGGCACGCGAGGCGATGACGACGCAGCAATTGCACCAGGTGCTTAATGCGGTTTGGGCAGTCGTTGCGGAGGCGAACCGCTATTTTGCGGGCGAAGCGCCCTGGGCGCTCGCCAAGACCGATCCGCAGCGCCAAGGCACGGTGCTTTACGTAACGGCCGAGGTGTTGCGCCAGGTGTCGATCTTGATCCAGCCGTTTATGCCGACTGCGGCCGGAAAATTGCTTGACCTATTGGCCATTCCGGAGGGCGAGCGGCGCTTCGCGGATCTCGGCGAGGCGCACCGCATTGCCGTGGGCGCAAAGCTTCCAGCGCCGACCGCAGTTTTTCCGCGTTATGTCGAGCCGACAGGCGAGGCGTCGCAATAGAATGCAAATGCTGATCGACAGTCATTGCCATCTCGATTTTCCCGACTTCGCCGACGAACTTGACGCGGTGGTGGCGCGCGCCCGCGCCGCAGGAATCGAGCGCCTGGTGACGATCTCAACGCGCGTGCGCCGCCAGGCGGCAGTGCTCGCAATAGCGGAGCGCTTTCCGGAGGTTTATTGCTCGATCGGCACGCATCCACATTACGCGCACGAAGAAGCAGACATTAGCTTGGCCGAGCTCGCAGCCGGAAGCCGCGCTGAAAAAGTGGTGGCGATCGGCGAAGTCGGCCTCGATTATCATTATGACAATTCGCCGCGCGACGCGCAGGAGCGTGGATTTCGAACGCACATCGCCGCCGCGCGCGAAACCGGTCTACCGCTAGTCATCCATTCGCGCGAGGCCGACGACGACACCGCGCGCATTCTCGAAGAAGAAATGGGGAAGGGCGCGTTTGCCGCCGTCCTCCATTGTTTTACCGGTGGGCGCGAACTCGCCCGTCGCGCTGTGGCGCTGGGCCATTTCATTTCCTTCACGGGAATCTTGACCTTCAAGAACTCGGAAGCGTTACGGGCGATCGCGGCGGACCTGCCGGCAGACCGCATCCTGGTGGAGACCGACGCGCCCTACCTGGCACCGGGCAAATATCGCGGCAAGCGCAACGAACCGGCCTTTGTGGTCGAGACCGCAAAAGTCCTGGCCGAGGTTCGCGGCGTTTCGTTTGACGCGATCGCCCAGGAGAGCACAGCCAACTTCTATCGCTTGTTCGCCAAGGTGCCGTCTCCGGGGTTCGCGCAGTCGGCAGCAAGCGACCAAGCGCCGGCAGCGCTTCGATGACGTTGCATTTCACAATTCTTGGCTGTGGTTCTTCGGCCGGCGTGCCGCGGCCGGCTTTAGGCTGGGGTCATTGCGATCCGAGCAATTCTAAAAACCGGCGGCGGCGGACATCGCTATTGGTCGAGCGGCGCGCGCCCGAAGGCCTCACACGCGTCCTGGTCGATACGTCGCCGGATTTGCGTGAGCAGCTCCTCGACGCCGAGGTCGATTGGCTCGACGGCGTGTTCTATACGCACGAACACGCCGACCACACCCATGGCATCGACGATCTGCGCACGCTCTTCATCAAGCGCCGCCAACGCGTGGACGTTTACCTTGACGAGAGCACCGCCGCGATGATGCGCAGTCGGTTTGCCTACTGTTTCCAATCGCCTCCAGGAAGCGGCTACCCGCCGATCGTGACCGAGCGCCGTCTGACTGCCGCACTGCCGGTGACCGTGACCGGGAAGGGCGGACCCATTACGGTGCTGCCTTTCCTGCAGGAGCACGGCGACATTAGCTCCCTGGGTTTTCGGTTCGCTGGGCTCGCTTATTCCTGCGACCTCAGCGGCATCCCATCGTCAAGTCTCAAGGCGCTTAGCGACCTCGACGTCTGGATTGTCGACGCCCTCCGCTACACCCCGCATCCAAGTCATTTTTCGGTCGATGATGCGCTGCGCTGGATCGAGCGCATCAAACCGAAGCGCGCAGTTCTTACCAATCTCCACGCCGATCTCGATTACGACGTGCTTCAGGGAAAGTTGCCGGCCCACGTGACGCCTGCCTTCGATGGCATGAGGCTGACTATCGCGGACGCCGCATAGAGACAGGCATTATTGCGGATGTTCCATAATATCTCTTATGCGAATCAAGCATTCGCTTAGCCCTCGATAAGCGTTCGACCCAACCCCTGCTTGCAATCACCAAATCCCCGGAACCAGGCGCCAGCAGACACGCTGCGCATAATCCGCGTAGCCGGACAATTGGCTCCGCAGCACGCGATCCTCGTTGATCACCCGATAAAAGAGAAACGGAAAACTGACGGCGACGAGAAACGCAGCGGCGAGCCACGAGCCGAGCGCGACGCCGCTCGCCGCCAAGATCAGGATGCCGGCGCTGTAACCTGGATGCCGGACGAAAGCATACGGCCCGCCTGTGACCACGTGCTGCCCTCGATCGGATTGAATGCGTACGACCGAAGAGAAGAAGCGGTTCACGATCATCGCCCAGAACGCCAGCGCATAACCCGCAACGATGATGAATAGCCCGAGCGCTTGCAGCCACAGCGGCACGCTGTCGGTCCAGTGCAAACGCCCGCGATCAAGCCCGGCGATGATCCAATGCGCGAATAGAACGACATTGAGAAGGCGCAGGCCGAGCGGAGTGGGTCTGCCGCCGGGCCGCATGCGTTCCTGGAGCAGCCCGCGATCAAGCAGCATGAAGGCTGCGACAAAAACCACAGCGAGGATTGCCCAATAGACCCAAAAGGTCGGGATAGCGAGATTGCCGGCTGAACCGAACAGGGCGCCCGCAGCCGCAATCAGCAGGACAGCGGCGCGAAGATAGGCTGAAATGGGCATGGTGCCGCTCGCAGGGATTTTTCAACTCTGGTAGCGTCCGCGCACCTTTCGATCGATAGCGTGATCGCAAGGACTGTACCAGGAATTTCAGCGATGAACCCTTCACGCGACATCGGGCGCCTGCTCGAGATCATGGCGGCGCTACGCACACCAGAAACCGGCTGTCCTTGGGATTTGGCGCAGAATTTTTCGACGATCGCGCCCTACACACTCGAAGAGGCCTATGAAGTCGCCGACGCGATTGCACGCGACGATCTTGCCGATCTCAAGGACGAGCTTGGCGATCTTTTGCTTCAGGTTGTTTTCCATGCGCGGATGGCGGAAGAACAGGGCGCTTTCGATTTTGGTGCCGTGGTGCAAGCGATCACCGAGAAGCTCATTCGCCGACACCCTCACGTTTTTGCCGATGAAACTTCGCGGACCCCTCACGCCGTCGAAGGCTTATGGGAGCGTATCAAAGCGGAGGAAAAGGCAACTAACAAAGCTGACCAGACCGGTGCCGTCACCGGGATCCCAGTCGCACTCCCTGCTCTATCCCGCGCCCTCAAACTGCAGATGAAAGCAAGCAAAGTCGGATTTGATTGGAACGATCCGCGCGCGGTGCTGCGTAAAATTCGCGAGGAAGCCGACGAGATCGAAGCCGAGCTCGATCGTCCCGAAATGAACAAGGCCGCAATCGCGGGCGAGGTTGGCGATCTATTGTTTGCCGTGGTTAACCTTGCGCGTCACCTTGATGCCGACCCGGAAGCGGTGCTGCGGCGGACCAATCTGAAATTTGAACGGCGTGTTGCGGCGATAGAACTCGCGCTCGCGGCCCAGGGCAGAGTTCCGCAACAGGCAAGCTTGGCCGAGATGAACGCGCTTTGGAATGAAGCGAAAGCCGCCGAGTAAGCCGTTCAATTCAATGCCCGCGCGTGACCGCCGGTGGGATGGAAAACTTATCGCGGAGCCTTGCCGCCTTGTCGGGATCGGCACGAACGGTCATGGCAATCACGCCATTTTCATCGATCGACTTGTTAAGGACTTCGGTATGGCGATGAAGCCAGCTTATTCCCGCCCCGTCGGCCGGATCGACATGAAGTTCGATGACCTCTCGGTTGGCGGCAAGCCGCGTCTCGATGCGTTCCGCCAGATTCTCAAGCCCCTCCCCCGTGATCGCCGAAACCAATACCGGCCGATCGGCCGGCGCACGCCGTTCGGCAATGTTTGCGAGACGTTCGCGAACCGCGGAGTCGAGCCGGTCGATTTTATTCCATACCTCGAGCAGCGGACCCTTCCTATTGGCTTCACTGCCCGGCTCGATGCCAAGCTCGTGCAGGATTTTTTCGACGTCGCGTAACTGCGCTTCGGCGTCTTCATGAGAAATGTCGCGGACATGCAGAATGATGTCCGCCTCGATGACCTCCTCGAGGGTGGCACGGAATGCGGCGATCAACATAGTCGGCAAATCGGAAATGAAACCGACCGTGTCGGAGAGGATGATGCGCGCGCCGTGCGGCAGCGCGACTGCGCGCAGTGTTGGGTCGAGTGTTGCAAACAGCATATCCGCCGACAATACGCTTGCCTGCGTCATGCGATTGAACAGCGTCGATTTGCCAGCATTGGTATAGCCGACCAACGCGACAATCGGATAAGGCACGCGCCCTCTGCTAACGCGATGCAGCGCGCGGGTGCGCTTCACTGTCGCAAGCTCGCTTTCGATCTTGGCAAGCCGCTCGTCGATCATGCGGCGGTCGGCCTCGAGCTGGGTTTCGCCTGGCCCGCCGAGGAAACCAAATCCACCGCGCTGGCGCTCAAGGTGGGTCCACGAACGAACCAGCCTGCTTTTTTGGTAAGTCAAATGCGCATGCTCGACTTGCAGCGCGCCTTCGCGG
>Ga0126373_10005226_pt1 | contig 10054 bp, 6 predicted proteins | sample PanSoiMetPlot_11_FD_92545 | JGI IMG/M metagenome (GOLD analysis project Ga0126373, IMG submission 92545) | Tropical forest soil microbial communities from Panama - MetaG Plot_11 | ecosystem: Environmental > Terrestrial > Soil > Tropical forest > Bulk soil | place: Panama | collected 2016-02-17 | reverse complement strand
GAGGATGCTGCAATGCCGATGTCATAACCGTTTCCTCTGTCCCTTACTAAGGAGCCTTTTGTCAGATCCCACACTCCGAACCGGGTTCCATAGAACATCAGCCTGGTTCCATCCCGGGAAACAAAAATCGCTCTGACTGGGTGATAAAGACGAGCCAAATCCGGCATTCATACTACAACGCCGTTGTCGCTTAAAACCTTAGCAAGACTGTTGGGTTCCTGCGATCTTTAGCGGGGGGCTGTCCTCGATCGCAAGCACAGAGTGCTCACAGCATCGATTGCCGCTGTTGGGGACTTGACCCTATGGTAGGCGAGCTGGTAGGTCACATCGTCTGCTCGTGGGAGCTAGTCGCCCGCTACGACATTTGTCGTGGACACTATGAGGTGGTGGGGATACGGTCTCCCAGTCCCATGGCGGCCCGGATACGCTCGTCTACTACATGAACGATACGGAGCCCACTTTCGGACGGTGGCTCTTGCATCGTTTCCATGACTTTGGTCGCGTATGTAGACAGCTACAACAAGGTGAGCACCGAAACCGTCAATCGCAAGGTGGGGCGCGATGTGTTCAAGGATGCTAGGAGGAAGCTCGCAACAATTGGGAGCAGACTCACAATTCGGCGAGCCGTAGCTCTGAGGCGCGACGGGTGGATCGCCATTGCCGAAACCCTGAGGGATTGCACATATAGAGCTGTCGTTGGGTACAACTTGATGAACAAAACATCTCAGAAAATGATGGTCAGTGGGCACGATCTGTTTGAATACGGTGTCTATAATGATTCAACGTAAAACCGTTCGAGAATGAGGTTCTGAAAAATGCTTAGGTTTCTCCTCGCTCTCGCATTGCTGGTTCCCGTCGCCTCATCCCAAACGTCAAAAGAAAAATCGTCCGTGCCAACGTTTGATTATCCAGTCGCGTATGCGCACGAACTCAAGCCGCATCGCCGCACAATTCCAATAAAGGGGGTGCAAGCTGGATTCAATCAAATTCACCTCACAATCACGGTTTCCCCTACCGGCGACGTTCTGGAGGTTCATCCGACTGAGGAGGTTGATCCTCGACCCCGCGATGGAGGTGCCCTAAAATTCTGGCCACAGCTGGAAAGCGAAGTGCGTCAATGGAGGTTCACTCCTTTTGAGCAGAATGGAAATCCTGTAACCGCACAAGTCGACGAGTATCTAGATTTGGTTCCCCCGGAACGATTGCCAAAAACTCACGTCGCTCCTCCAACCTTGCGGCCGAACTCAAAAATTACCGTCTCCCTGCAGCGATCAGGATGTTTCGGGAGTTGCCCTTCCTACACCGTTACTGTCAGTACCGACAGAATTGTGTTTGACGGCGGCTACTACGTCGTAGCGAGAGGGAAACACACAGGCGGCATAGATGTGGAGACGGTTAAAAAACTGGCGAGACGGTTTGTTGCTGCGGATTTCTATTCTATGGAGCCAAAATATGTCGCTTCGGTATCCGACAATCCTACTTACGTCCTATCCATCGATATCGATGGACACAAGAAGACCGTCGAAGACTATGTTGGTTCATGGGAAGGAATGCCAGCAGTAATCAGCGATTTGGAACAAGAAGTTGATGACCTCGCCAAAACCGAGCGGTGGATTCAAGGGGCTGATGGGTTAGTCTCGGCCCTGCGAGCTGAAAAGTTTAACTTCGAATCATTCGAAGCGCAGACCATTCTGAAGGAAGCCGCGAGTCGGGGCGAGTCTGATACGGTGCGTGAACTTGTGGCCGATGGGGTACCGCTTGATCCTGTACCGCCTTCGCACGCCAAAGATGGAGAGAAGCCCGCGCCGGATTTTCGGGATGTTGGACTTCTCACCTCCGCGAGCGGAAGTTTCCACACTCTTCAAATCCTTCTCGATGCGGGGGCGAGTGGAAATGATCAAAGCGATAAAGATCTCGCACTTGCCGGTGCCGCCCGGTCTGGAAACGTCGAGGCTGCACGTAGCTTAATCGCATACGGAGCTAATCCGAACTCTGATCTCCGCAACTTGACGGCGACCGAAAGGAGAGGAGGGATGACCATTCAGGGGCCCGGTTCTGGGAGCGTGCTGATTGAGGCGGCTAGTTCGGGGAATCCAGAGATGGTCAAGGAGATTCTTCGATACCCCCCGGATCTCGAGGCCCGGGGATAAGAAGGGAAAACCGCCATGTTTGCAGTCGGCGAATATCGCAACTCCGACAAGGAAGGCGCAAGAATGGAGTGCGTCCGACTGCTGGGCCGAGCAGGTGCAGATGTGAATGCACGCGATAAGAATGGCAACACACCACTCCACGAAATCTATTTGACTGATGTAGAAGAAGAACTGCTGAAGCTAGGCGCGGACGTGAATGCGAGGAACAAGGATGGCGAATCGCCTATTTTTACAAACGTGAATGCCGACTCGGTAGCACTATTCATTCAGTTCGGAGCCGACCTCACCATTCGGAACAATAAAGGTCAGGATGTTGTTGAAGCCGACAACTATTCAGGCCCAGAACGGAAAGAGGCGCTCCTGAAGGCGCTGCAGGACCTAGTTCAGAAGAAGTAACCATTCTTGAAACTTGGCCCCCAAGCAGCTGCCCTTGGCGTGACCTGGGAGCGGTTCGGCTTCTGCAGGTCGGCGTTGTTAGAGAAGTGATATTAAAACGATGCGCGACAAAGTGAAGGAAAGACCTTGGAGATAGGGTGAGGAACGCTGACGTAATCGGCCGATGTTAAACAGCGTGAGTCCGGTGTGCAGCTGAGGCCCACGCGCAATCTGTGAAACGAGGCGTTCTTCTACACCAGCGAGGGCCGGTTCGTTTTCCCAGGTGCAAACGAATTCTGGGGTGGCCGCCCAGGGCCAGTTTTCGAGCCTACCATGCAATTTTCAGGTCGATGTTATCACCCGATATTTCACTTTGACAGACTATCCACGCTAGGGCAGAATTCGAGTTCGGCCTCGCAGGAGGCCCCCCGGTACTAACGCACTTTTATCTCGTCATGGGAATTAAGAGAGCATCGCCGCCACAGATGCGCTGCCGGCGTCGACTCCTTTTGCAGGCATTTTGTTTTACGTTTCTGTCGAATCTTGCGCTCGGACAGACTCAGGATCTCTCCGCTCGAATCAAGCAACCGGTCGACGAAACACGCTGGACTGTCCTCAAGGGCAACACCCATCCGAGCGCAAAGCCTCAGTTCGATTTAGGAACTGCGTCCGCCAGTCTCCCGTTGGAACGCATGCTCTTGGTCTTGAAACGCAGTCCGGAACAGGAAGCTACGCTACACGAGTTACTTAGCGACCAACAGAACCGATCGTCCACCAATTTTCACCATTGGCTTACGCCCGGGCAGTTCGGTAGCCAGTTGGGGCCATCGGACACTGACCTTCAAGCCGTCTCCTCCTGGCTGCGATCTCACGGATTTGCGATCGTAAGCCAGTCAAGAGGACGAACCATCATTGAATTTTCTGGCACCGCTGGCCAAGTCCGAGACACCTTTCACACGGAGATCCACAAGTATCTGGTGAATGAGGAAGAGCACTGGGCGAACTCGAGCGATCCCGAAATTCCTTCTGCGCTCTCTCCAGTCGTCGCCGGGATTGTCAGCCTGCACAATTTCGGGCGTAAGCCTCAGCACTATGTGGCAAGATTCCCTTCATCCGGCGGCGCGACACAGCAGCGTCTTGCTCATGAACCGATAGCACGTCCGGCTTTGGCTCGGGGCTCTTGCGGACTGTTGGATATACCTTGCAATCTCTTAGCGCCTTACGATTTCGCGATAATCTACAACGTTCTGCCACTCTGGAATGCGGCGCCGTCTCCCATCGACGGCACGGGCGAGACCATCGCGATCGTCGGCCAGAGTGACATCTACCCTCAGGACTTCAGCAACTTCCGACAGGACTTTGGACTTCCGACAGGCATGCTCAATATCATCTACAACGGTCCAGCTCCCAATAAGCTGGCTTCCCAAGGTGACGAAATGGAGTCCGATTTGGACGTGGAATGGTCGGGGGCGGTCGCGAAAGGAGCGACCATCGACCTCGTCGCTTCCGCGACTACCAACTCCACGGCGGGCGTCGATCTTTCCGCCCTTTATATCGTCGACAACAACCTCGCCCCAGTGATGAGTGAGAGTTACGGGGCCTGCGAACTTGAGATGGGCACGGCCGGAAACCTGTTCTATAACCAGCTCTGGGAGCAGGCCGCCGCCCAGGGGATTAGCGTTTTCGTATCGACCGGCGATTCGGGCTCGGCAGTTTGCGACCAGGGCGCTCCTTATGGAACCCACGGTCTCTCTGTAAGCGGAATTTCATCGACTCCCCACAATGTTGCAGTTGGTGGCACCGACTTCGACGACGCTCAGGATAACTCCCAGTATTGGAATACGACGAATCAGGCAGGGACCATGGCCTCTGCCAAGGGGTACGTTCCCGAACAAACGTGGAATGACACTTGCACCAACAGCGAATTCTTTCCGTTGACCGGGAGGACCAGCGCAGAGAGCGACTGCAATGCCTACAACAGCCAGTATTGGCCGGGGTTTGTTCCGCCCGTCGGTGGCAGCGGTGGTGTAAGCAACTGCATCACGTCTGACGGTCAGACCGTTTCCAGCTGTACCGGCGGTTACGCGAAGCCGGAGTGGCAAAGCGGCCCGGGCGTTCCGACCGATGAGGCACGCGACGTTCCGGATGTTTCTCTTTTTGCGGGAGACGGACTGAATGCCAGCGCTTACTTGGTGTGCGAAACGGATATTTACGAAGGCTGCGAGGGTGAGACAGCCACTATGGTTCCAGTCGGCGGGACCTCCGCGTCAGCACCAACGTTTGCGGGCATTATGGCGATGATTGTTCAATCGACTCAGTCGAGACAGGGTAACGCCAACTATGTTTTTTATCCTCTTGCTGCACAGACAGGAGCGAGCTGCGACTCGACGGGGACGATCACGACTTCATGCATTTTCCACGATGTCACCGTCGGAACCATCGCAATGGCATGCCTGCCCGGATCCGCAAATTGTGTCACCAGCTCCGTCGGTAATCAGGTAGGTGTCCTGAGCGGTTTTGATTCTGGACCGGGATACGATCTGGCTTCAGGATTGGGTAGTGTGAACGCAGCCAACCTTGCAAGCAACTGGATGACAGCCAGTTTTCAGCCGACGATTTCCACTCTAACTTTGAGCCCAACTGCACAGATCACGCACGGCTCGCCCGTGACGGTAAACATCTCCGTTACGCCCAACACCGGAACAGGGGTACCAACCGGACAGGTTTCACTTATACCCAGCAAAGGTGGGGCCGCTGGCACCTTCACTTTGGAAGGTGGTTCTGTTTCATCAACGACCACTCTGTTGCCGGGCGGTAGCTATACGGTCAGTGCGCACTATGCTGGAGACGGCACCTATGGAGCCAGCAACTCTCCGGCTGTCCCAGTAACTGTGAGTCCCGAGCCCAGCACGATCTCTGTCGAGGCGTTCTCACTCGACCAAACAGGGAACCAAGTTCCATTCACAGGCGGTCCATATGGCGGGGCAATCGTCTACTTGAGCGCCTCCGTCGCTGGAAAGTCGAACCAAGGTGTGGCCACTGGCACAGCGAGTTTCACACAATCCTTAAACGGCACGACAACCCCGTTGTCCGGCAATCCGTATCCATTAAACGACCAAGCGGTTATCACGATTCCCTCCTTTGGTTCCAACTATTGGGCCTACGGCCCTGGAACCTATACGATGGCTGCGGCCTATTCGGGAGACAGCAGCTTCAACGCGAGCAGTTCGCCCGGAGTCACCTTCACAGTCACGCCAGCCCAAACCAACATCTCCACCAGCATTCCGGGCTGCTCTCCGACTACTGCGCCATGTTTATTCGGAGCCGGTAACTTCATTCAGATCTTTGCCTCAGTGAACTACAGCGGAGCGGCATTCCACCAGGGCGGCGTATTCATCAGTCAGCCCACAGGGAGCATGACGTTCTATTCAAACGGTGCGGCTCTCGGTCCTCCGGTACCTGTCGATTCGAGCATCGTCCCTCCGGTCGCCAGCTTCACCACGACACAAATGCCGCTTGGCCTTGACAACATCACAGCCCAATACAGCGGGGATGCGAACTTCAATGGATCTACTTCCAGTGCAACGCTGATCGATGTGGGAGGTACATACAGCGTCGCCGTCAGTCCCGCGACAATCAACATCACGAGCCCAGGGCAGTCGGGATCTGCGACCCTCACCTTCTCAGCACAGAATGGTTGGACTGGTACAGGTGCACTTTCGCCTTCAATTTGCTCGAACTTACCCCCCTACAGCAGTTGTAGCTTTAGTCCGACAACAGTCACTTTCACCGCTTCAACCACGACAGTTCCTGTCACGCTGACAATTACGACTTCTTCATCGAGCAAGTCCTCATCCGCGGTGCATCTTGGGTTCAGGACTCGGCGAAGATTGTTCGAAGTGGCGATAGGTTTCCCGTTCGCCATTTTCTTTCTTCCATTGGGTTTGCGCCGCCGACAGCGGCAAACATTGGTGGCCGTCATCGCACTAATTATGATCGCGACAGCAGTTGCGTGTGGTGGCGCCGGCGGAGGAGGTGGCAGCGGTGGTGGAGCAGGCGGAGGTGGAGGTGGAGGCGGAGGTGGAGGCGGAGGCACGAGCGGAACTCCGGCTGGAACTTATAACGGCGTAACGTTGAACGTGGCGGTCGGCGGCATTTCACAAATCGTATATGTAAACGTGGATGTGCAATGAGAACTGAGAAAACTGGACGAGAAATGTTCCCAGCACAATCCACCGACGGCACTAACAAATTTCCCGCTCCGGGCGCACCCAAGTGCCTCGCACGTTACGCAGCTATAGCGCTGGCTCTTGGGCTATGCTTCTCGGCCAGTTGTGGAGGTAACGGGGCGGGAAATGGGAGTGGGACGGGTGGTGGAACCGGGAGTGGAAGCAGCGGAGGGAATGGCGGAGGTGGTGGCAGCAGCGCGGGAAATCCCATTCAAATCCAGCGTGTCGAACCATCGCGGGTGATGCTAGGTGTACTCATTGGTCTCGGGAATCTTGTTGGAACCAACTTTACGGCGCACAGCATCGTTTTGTTCGATGGGTCGCCCGTTCAAACAATCTATGAGAATCCCACTTTGCAGTTCACGGTGCCGGATACGGTGTGGAACGCGGCACAAGTTCATACGGTACAGGTCACTGACCCAGCCAACGGAAAATCCAATACTGCAACCTTCGAAGTATATGCGCCGCAACCCGGACCGGTACTCTTCAACGGTCAGATTACGCAATACATGAGTGAATCTCTCATCTCCAACTCCCTGATTCCTGACGTGAACGGGGACGGCCGAGCCGACCTTGTGTTGGTGACTCTCGGTCCAAACGGACTCTATAGCTCTCCAACTTATGTTCCCATGATTCGTCACGGCCAGGCAGATGGCACTTTTTCTGCTTCGAGCCCTTTAGTTCCTTTTTCGTTGCAGATATCACCAAGTGCCGTCATCGCGGGCGACTTCAATCAAGACGGACATACTGACCTCATCTTGTTGGGGTCAAACAGCGCCGGGGCTTGCTCTTACCAGGTCTTGCTGAACGACGGAACCGGGAACTTCACTGCGGCCGGAAGTGATTCGATTCCTTGTACCGGATTAGCGCTGGTGGGCGATTTCAATCACGACGGCAAACCGGATTTTGCTCTTGGAACCTCCAATAATGGACAATCATTCTCCATCTTCTTGAGCAACGGAGACGGCACATTTGCCTCACCGGTTGCCGCGGGCGCTTCGACCGGCGGCTCGGTGAGCTTGGCCAGTGCTGTCGATCTCAACGGAGATGGCTATACAGACATCGTTTATCTGGTCTCGGTTTATCAGGCGCCAAGCCAGATTCGCATGCTGCTGTCTTCCCAGAACGGCACTTACACCGACACTCCGGTGGCCGGTTTGCCCAGCCCTGCTATTGGTTTTGTCGTGGCCGACTTCAACCATGACAACATTCCGGATATCTTCGCCGTCAATGCAAATCCGTCAGGCTCCAGTTTTGGGCAGGCTTACGTCGGCGACGGCAGGGGTACGTTCACGGCAACCGGAAATCCCATTGTGGCGTGGGACGGCTATCTAGTTGCGCCACCGTTTGTATCGGGAGACTTCGATCATGATGGCAACATCGACGTTGCCACCCGAAGTGTGCTCTCGGGCCCGGATGAAGTCGTTTTCCTCTGGGGGGATGGTAAAGGCAATTTCACCAGTCAGGGGATCGTCAGTGATCATTCCTTCACTCTTCAAGTCGGAGACGTAAACGGCGACGGCATTGCGGATATCTTCGCTGGAGGGGATTCTGGCCATACCTATCCATCAGTTGTCTTGGGCCAGAACGGCCGAGCTTTTCCGTCCCCTCAGGTTCTGTTTCCGAACAATTGGGGTCCTCTGTCTGCCGGGGACATTTTTCAAGACGGGTTCACCGATCTTCTGGTTGGAGGATTGTATACGGGCGGGCCGTTCAACGTTCCGGGCACCATATTTCATTACCAATCTGACAAGACGTTCGCGAGCGTTGGCGCAGCTCCAACTTATCCCACGGTGCTAACCGATTTGAACGGAGATGGCATTCCCGACATGGTCGCTTGTACAGGCAATGGAATCATGATGTGGAAGGGCGACGGGACCGGCATCTTCCAGGCGCCAGTCAACCAAATCACACTTCCGCGCGGCTGTGCTCCGGTTTTTCGCGACATGGATAAAGACGGTCACATGGATATCGTTTTGCCGGGAGTGATTCTGTACGGAGACGGCAACTTTAATTTCACGATGGTGGACTGGGACTTCTACGAGAACTATCTCGTGGGAGATTTCGACGGCGATGGTATACCCGACATCGCGACCCCGTCCGGGATCCTGTTCGGACAGGGAAATCGCACATTCACGGCACCTACGGGTTCTTCGCCGCTGCAAAATTCTGCTTCTCTGCAGGTCGTGGCCGACATGAACGGCGATGGCAAAGATGATCTCGTACTCGCAGACTCAACTCCCGCCATTTACCTCAGCATGGGGAGGCAGGGCTTCGGTCTAGACCAGGAATTGATGGTTCAGGGCTATGCTCCATTACCCGGCTCTCTGGCGGTTGCAGATTTCAACGGGGACGGATTGCTCGATATTGCGGTGGGTTTGATAACACCCGAGGACGTGCTAGTCTTCACCAACGATGGTACGGGCAAATACCAGCTGACTTCTTATGCCATGGGAGTAGGGTCTCAATACCTGACCGCTGCTGACCTCAATCATGACGGAAAGCCCGATCTCTCAGCCCTAAACTATTACACTTTCACTCCGTCCACCGTAACGGTGTTGCTGCATAAGTGAGGCCAGTGCTGGACCCAGAGCGTACGAAACGGGAGGAGACTCGGTTCGCGTAGTAAAAAGTTGGGGTAAATTGCCCCTGTGCTGCAGTTTCTTCCTTCGCCTTCCAGATAATCCGTCCACGCTTTGAACGGGACCCGCGTCCCACGAAACACCGGCTCACCGCTGAGCACGGCGGGATTTTTCACGATCACTCTGGCCATAGAACTCCTCCATCTGCCTGCTAGGGCGCCAGACGCTAGATCCTCCTGCGATTTTGTTCTAACGGAATCTCAGCGAGTTGACGGATGTGGGCTCGACGATTTCCAAAACGGAGTTCGCTTTCGCGCGAAGCAAACCTCCCTCAGCATAGGGAGCGAGGCATATTTTAAGAATGCGGAGTGAAGGCGATGATAGAATCTCGTAGGGGTGCTCTGTTAGGGCTGGGGAATGTTAATCGAGAACTTGCCCACACAGCGCCTCATTGGCGAAATGACGACGACCTGTGCAAAGCCTCGAAAGGCTTTCACATTTTCGTACACAGTTTCACATTTGTCGTCTTGGGCGCCAAAATGATTTAGCGAACAAACTACTGCTAAATCAATTATTTACACGAAGAGCCGGGATGGCGGAACTGGCAGACGCAGCGGACTCAAAATCCGCCGGTACTTGGTACCTTGCAGGTTCGATTCCTGTTCCCGGCACCAGCCTAACTCTAGCCGCTTCTGTAGGTTCACTGCACTTGCCTATT
>Ga0126373_10005224_pt1 | contig 10055 bp, 10 predicted proteins | sample PanSoiMetPlot_11_FD_92545 | JGI IMG/M metagenome (GOLD analysis project Ga0126373, IMG submission 92545) | Tropical forest soil microbial communities from Panama - MetaG Plot_11 | ecosystem: Environmental > Terrestrial > Soil > Tropical forest > Bulk soil | place: Panama | collected 2016-02-17 | reverse complement strand
GGTGAAACGATTTAACGAATTTTGACACGATACTCACATAGTCGGGGTACACTTCCCAGTACTATACTGGCGAGGCTAACTCTAGAGGTTTACTCCAAAAGATCGGAGAACCGCAATGCTCCCCGTGAAATCACCGTCCCGAAGATTCAGCTCGCGTGTCCACACACCGGGAGACGTTTGGGTATGCTGGAAATGCCAGGGGCGCGAAGACATTTCACATGTTCGCAACATGAGCATGGGAGGGCTCTTTATCGAGACCCCGCAGACGTGCCCTTCGGGCACCCTTGCCCGCCTTGACTTTCTTGTCGCAGAGGGCCAGATTCGCGCGGACGCCGTGGTACGCCACGCCAAGTCGGGCGTAGGATTGGGATTAAAGTTTACGGCGCTCAGCGAACAGGACCGTCCTAACCTCGCCGCGCTGATTACCCGCCTTCGTAGGAGCCAGCATTCTTTAGGAAACGCCTAGTTATACCGTTGGCGCGATGAGCTCTGCCGTTTGCTTCGAAGTGCGAACCGGCACAAACTCAAACTCCACGAGGTCTCTCCAGTTCTCAGCCCATTCTTCGAGTAATTGTGCGTCTTCACATTCCATCAGTTGAAAGCAGCGGTCGAAGTTGGTTTCCACCCAGCTTTCCACATAATTGAGCCCTTCAGGCATCATCCGCCCTTTCTCTCGGAAGCGCCGGTATACCGGAATGGCCTCGCGATTCTTGAATCGTTCAATCACCATGTAGAGCATGAGCGTCTCCCAGAGAAGGGAGGAGAATCGTATCGCACACGAACGAGAAGGCGGTAAAATTCGATGCGCATCTCGGATGATTGCAACAACGCAAATTCGCCTGCGGCTTGCCGTGGCGGAAGATATTCCGGTTCTGCGCGAGTTGATCGAAGCTTCCGTGCGCGGCTTGCAGACCGAAGACTACACTCCTGCGCAAATCGAAGGCGCGCTCAAGACCGTTTTTGGCGTGGACAGCCAATTGGTCGCCGATGGCACTTATATCGTTGCGGAAGCTTCGCTCGCAGCCACAAACGCAAGCAGGGAACAGCCGGGTGCAAAATCGCATTGGAAAATCGTCGGTTGCGGCGGTTGGAGCAAACGCAAAACGCTTTATGGCAGCGACCATTGGACGGGACGCGAAGACGCTTTGCTGGATCCGCAGCGTGACGCAGCCAAGATTCGCGCCTTCTTTGTTGCCCCGGACTGCGCGCGACAAGGCGTCGGCAGCAAAATCCTGCGAGCTTGCGAAGACGCTGCGCGAGCCGCGGGCTTTACGCGCTACGAAATGGGCGCAACTCTAACGGGAGCCAAGCTTTTTGGCGCCAAAGGCTATGCCCCTGTGAAGCCGATCTCGATTCCCTTGGACAATGGCGAAACGCTGCCGGTGATCCACATGGAAAAACAAATCTAGCTTTTTCGCTTTCCTACTCCTGCTAACTCATTGAAAGAGATGTTCTTGCTGACCTTTCGCACCGGCGATAAGATTTTGCTTGACTCTGACGTTACGTCAGGGTTGAGCCTGCTTTCAGTGGGACAGGCTTTGGCCTGTTCTTTCTTAACCACGAGAGAATCCACAGTGACCAAGCTTTATCACGTCCGGGAATTTGCACAACTCGCGGGAGTGACCGTGCGCGCCTTGCACCATTACGACCGCCTGGGGCTGCTGAAACCCAGCCGCACGGAGGCGGGGTACCGCCTCTATTACCCCCGCGATCTCGAGCGCCTGGAGCAAATTGTAGCCCTCAAGTTCCTGGGGATTCCTCTCAAGCAGATCCGGGTGATGTTCCACCGGGGCTCGAACGGAGTGTCCCAGTCTCTTCGCATGCAGCGGCGCGTACTCGAAGAGAAGCGGCGGCTCCTGGATAGCGCCATTCGCGCTATCGAAGAAGCCGAAAAAGCCACGGCTCCGGGAAATCGGCCGGACTCTGCCATCTTGAAGAAAATCATCGAGGTGATCGAAATGCAGGACAACATGGATTGGTCGAAGAAGTATTACAGCGAAGAAGCGCAAGCCAAAATCGAGGAACGCAAAAAGCTTTGGTCGCCGGAGAATCAGGAGCGTTGGACCAAGGAATGGACGGATCTCTTCCGCGACGTGGAAGCAGCTCTCGGCGAAGATCCCGCGGGCGCAAAGGCGCAAGCGTTGGCCGCTCGTTGGAAAAAGCTGGGGGAAGGCTTCACCGGCGGTGATCCGCAAATCATTGCGGGCCTTCGCAAGATGTATCAGGACCGCCCCAACTGGCCGGCCCACATGCAACAGCGCATGCAGCCGTTCAATAACAAGAACGTTTGGGAGTTTATCCAGAAAGCCTTCGCCGCAGGAAAAACGTCAAACTAGTCTGTCCTCTTAATACCTGGTTGGTGTTTGAAGCGAAGCCATTAAGCGTCATCCTGAGGGCCCCGACCCGGTCGGGGCCCGAAGATCTCAGCCGAAATGATTTCCTCTCGATTGCGATTCGCAGTGCGCGTATTCGACCACTCCTCGGAATGCCCCGTTCTTGCTCACGAGTGAGACCTGACGACTGCCGCAGGTATAATGCCCGCTTATGATTTCATTTGCCAGAATCGGCAGGCGCACCTACGGCATGTTCACGCGGGTTTTTCCGCGCTGCAGCATGATTGCTCAGGCCATAGCGTTCAACCTTTTCCTCGCTTTCTTCCCGGCGTTGCTGATCGCTGTAGCTCTGGCAACCACGCGCATCGGCGGTAAAACCAGCTTGTTCGAAATGGTCCAGGACTTGACGGAATTCCTTCCGCCCGGCAGCCAGGGCGTAGTATCTGAATTTCTCGTAAAGCGTGGGCCCGACGCATGGAAAGTAGCGTTGCTAGGCTGGTCGGGAACGCTCCTGGCTGGCTCGCAGGTGATGAAACTTGTGATGGAAGGCATTCACACCATTTATGGCGACGAGGAAAAACCAGGTTTCCTTCACCGACAGCTCCGCGGCTTGCTGCTTTTGCTGATCACCATTGCCCCCTTGCTGGGAGCCTCAATTCTCGGAATTCTTGGAAAACCCCTGCGCCACTGGATCGCGCACGAAGTCGGCAAGCATTCAATGCTTCAGGGCTGGTGGAACGTTTTTTTCCCGCTGGTTGCGATGCTGCTAGCTATGGCCGCAGTCACGATGATTTATCGCTTCGCGCGTCCGCGCGAGGACAGCCTGCGCAACGTGCTGCCCGGCGCAGCGGTGGCGACGCTGCTCTGGTGGGTTGCCGACGTTGTATTTGGAGCCTACGTTCGTCGTGTGCCGTACAGTGTTGTCTATGGCGGATTGGCTGCCGTCATCGGGTTGATCATTTGGATGCAGCTCTCCGCAGTCATCATTTTTCTCGGAGCTGCATGGAACGCCGAATCGGCCCAAAGCCGCGTCCGTCTTCATGACTGAACTATTGCCTGTCTTGCGCTTCCGGCAGAAGTGTAATACGACTTGATCATGAAGACTCTCACCGTACGATTGCCCGAACCACTCGTGGCGGACATCGAAGAGGAATCCCGAGGGCGGAAGATTTCAAAGTCCGACGTGGTTCGCGAGCGCCTAGCTGGCTTTCTAGTCGCGCTGCTGAGCATCCGCGACGCTCATCACCATTGGGCCGCGTCTCAAGCCGGCGGTCTGCGTCCACCTTGGTCAACCTCCGAAGCGGCGTTCTCTGAGGCCTACCACCTTCTCGAACCACGCGGCGGCCCTAGTCTAAGCGCCCTTCTCAGGCGCGTCGCTTTGATTGTTGCTCGGTGAGAATATCGGTCCGGTCACAAAGTTGATCGAGAAGTATTCCGATGTTCCCATGAGTCTCGCCGATGCATGCCTCGTTCGCATGACCGAGACTTTTGCAGACCCGATAATCCTGACGACCGACAAGGATTTTCGAGTTTATCGTCGCCATAGCCGCCATGTTGTCCCTTGCGTAATTCCCTGAGCCGTCATGTGGAGCGCGGCAGCCTTGCTGCGCCTTTCTTGTGGACTCGCGCGACAGTACACTTGGGAGGCAAGGGCAACTCTGATGTCTGATCAGTCCGTGCGGGTAGAAACCTATTCCGGTTTCAAAGCCGACGAGCGTCCTCTGCGCCTGCATCTCAGCGGCCGCACTCTGAACGTTGTTGCGGTCGAAGACCGCTGGTACTCCCCCGGCGAGATTTACTTCCGGGTGCTTACCGATGACGGCGACCGCTACGTTCTCCGCCACACCGAAGCCCAGGACGTCTGGACGCTGAGCGCCTTCCGCGCGGAAACCCGTTAAACTGGAGACGCGTCTCAAGCATTTGGTGTCGAGCATCAAGAAATGCTGTCAGCGGGGAGGAGTCCACATTGACCATGCTCTTGAATTGGCGTCCGCGTGGCCGGCCCAGAGCTTTTTGTCTCATTCTCCTTGCGGGAATTCTCTCTGCTGCGTTTCCTCTTGAAACAAAGGCCCAGAGCGCTTCCAATTCGTCGCAGACCAGCACGCCGGAAACTCCCCAGTCTGCGCCCCCTCAGGACGCCCAAAAGCCCGCTTTGCAAAGTCAAACCCAGGAAATCGCTTCCCACGACTCTCCCGCAACGTTCAAAGTGCGGGTCAACTTGGTTTTCGTTCGCGTCGTAGTGCGCGATCCCAATGGCAAGGTCATTCCCAACCTGAAAAAGGAGGACTTTCAGCTTGCCGACAATCGTAAGCTCCAGGTCATTTCAACCTTCGCCGTTGAGACGCCGGGTTCGCATGTCACTACCGTCAAAATGGATAGAGACTCCGGCCCGGCTCCCACGGAAGGAACTCCAGTAAAGCCAGCGGAACTTCCGCAACGCTTCATCACCCTCTTTTTCGACGACTTGCACCTCACCACGCAGGACGCCATGCTTTCTCGCCAAGCCGCAACGAAGCTCTTCGCGGCCATGCAAGCGAGCGATCGCCTTTCGATTTACACCAGCTCAGGTCAAGTTCAACAGGATTTCACCCCCGAACACGCCAAACTTGAGGAGACCCTGCGGCGGATTCTGCCGCGTCCGCTATCAAATCGCAATTCGTTCGATTGTCCACCGATGACCTACTACGAGGCGTATCAAATTGTGGAGGCCAATGACCCCACTGCCTTGCAGGTGGCCACTTTGGACGCGGCCGCGTGCTCCAATAACCCCCAGGCAGCAGCCCAGTTGGCGCAAATGGCCGCGCAACAGGAACTCTCCGCAGGAAATTCCGAAACGCAATTTTCGTTGCGTAATTTGGACGGGCTCATCGCGCGAATGCGGTCCCTCCCCGGCCAACGCATCATCATCATGATGTCGCCGGGATTTTTCGTTAGCCCTCAGATGTACGAATCTGGCGATATCATCGACCGCGCCACCAGAGCCAACATCGTCATCAACTCCATCGACGCCCGCGGCTTGTACGTGTCATCGATTTATGACGCTGCCAACGGTTCCGGAGGTAGCGCAGCTGCATCGGGGATGCGCGCTGCGTTTATCATGACCGAGGAGACAATCCAGGACGATATCCTCGCGGAATTGGCCGATGGCACAGGCGGGACCTTTTTTCACAATCGCAACGACATTGATCAAGGACTCCTACAGGCTGCGCAGGAACCAGAAGTCTCTTATGTATTGGGTTTTACCCCGCAGAATCTCAAACTCGATGGGAAATACCACCATTTGAAGGTCGCCCTGACCAGCAAGCAAAAGGGAAACTTGCAAGCTCGCCGCGGGTATTTTGCTCCTCGCGGCAACGTGGATCCGGAAACTCTGGCCAAGGAAGAGATCCGGCAGGCAGTTTATTCGCAGGAGGAGCTGCAAGACCTGCCTCTGGATTGCCAGACACAATTCTTCAAGACGCCGACCGGCGTGCGCTTGGCCGTTGTCGCGCATGTCACAACCAAGGGGGTAAAATTCGCACGCGATGGGGATCGCAGCAAGGACAACCTGACCGTAGCCACGGCCCTATTCGACGAAAACGGAAATCTTGTGACGGGATTAGAGAAGATCATAGAAATGAAGCTGAGAGACGCGACGCTGGAGCGTTTGAACCGCTCCGGCATCATAGTCAAATCCACATTTGATGTGCAGCCCGGAACCTTTCTAGTGCGGGTCGTCGTCCGCGACTCCGAGGGCGCCCAAATGGCCGCCGTGAATCGTGGAGTCGTGATTCCCTACTGAACTCGGCCCTCTCTCCCCGTTAGTAAAGCCCCTGATTGACACAAAAATTAAGCACGGCGTATAGTCGTTTCAACGCTTGTTCCGTGTTTGCCCAAGCGCCGTCTACCTTGCGATGAAGCCCAGACGTTCGGACGTGGTTTTCAGAAGGGCGTGGGATGTTTCGCTCATTGTCATCACCGGAATCCAGGTTCCTGCCCCTCGCCGCTCTGGTCTGTTGCGCGTTCGGTTGCGTCCTTTCGCTTTTCGCTCAAAATCCGCCCCCTCCAGTTCCTACGCCGACTGCAAGCCCTTCAAGCGCAAATCCCGATTCCGCCACCAAGTCCCCGCAGGAAGCTCCCGCGCGCGAGGTTCAGGAAGTTTCGAGTCAGGACACTGCGCCGACGTTCAAAGTTCGCGTGAACAATGTGCTCGTGCGCGTCGTTGTGCGCGACCTGCAAGGCAAAGTCGTGGGCAGCCTGAAAAAAGAAGATTTCCAGCTCTTCGACGGGCGAAAGTTACAAGCCATCACTTCCTTCGCCGTCGAAAACCCGCGGACACATACCGTACCGAAGACTTTCTCACCCGAGCCGGGCGGAAATGCTCCAGACGCCGAGCCCGCAGCTGTCAAAACGGCAGCCCTCCCTCAGCGCTTTGTCTCCATGGTTTTTGACGACACGCACATGTCCATGGAAGACGCCGTTTTCGTCCGCGACTCCGCGACCAGGCTCTTTAGCGCTCTTGCGCCCAGCGATCGTGTTTCGATTAACACCACCTCCGGGCAGCTCACGCAAGGTTTTACGGATGATCATTCCCTGCTCGAAAAAGCTCTCTTGGGCATCGTCCCGCGTCCTCTAACGCATCACGATACGAACGATTGCCCGGACATGTCCTATTACGAGGCGGACTTAATCGCCAACAGGAACGATACTCAAGCACTGGCGGTAGCCACGGACGAAACCTTGCAGTGTGCGTTCCAGGACGACCAGAGGATGCGGGCGGCGGCGCAAGTTCAGGCACAAATGGCAGCGATGCGCGCTTTGTCGGAAGGTGACAACGAAACTCAGTATGTCTACCGCCATCTCGAATCGGTCGTCAGCCGTATGACCAGCTTGCCCGGCCAGCGCGTCATTGTCTTGGTCTCGCCCGGTTTTATCTTGAGCACGCTTCAATACGAGGCGTCAGACTTGGTGGATCGCGCCACGCGCGCCAACATTGTCATTAATACTATCGATGCGCGCGGCCTTTACGTCCCCGACATAGGGGGCGACATAGCCAATCCCCCCAACGATTTCGGCCGCACCGGGGGCTACAAATCAACTTATCGCATCGCCGCCCAAACCGCCCAGGAAGACGTTTTGGCCGAGTTTGCGGACGGCACCGGCGGCAAGTTCTACCACAATCGAAACGATGTCGACGAGGCCATGCGAGAAGCTGCCGCGGCTCCGGAAGTCTCTTACGTGCTTGGTTTCTCCCCGCAGAATCTGAAGTTCGACGGCCGTTTTCATACACTCAAGGTTGCTCTCACGGCAAAAGAAAAGTTCAACATTCAGGCGCGCCACGGCTACTTTGCCCCGCGCTCCGCAAACGACCCTGCCCAAATCACCAAAGAAGAAATCCAGGAAGCGTTGTTCTCCCAGGAAGAGATTCTCGATATTCCCGTCGACTTGCAGACCCAGTATTTCAAGAACGAGCAGGCCGGAGCTCGCTTGTCAGTGCTCTCGCGCCTCGACCTCAAAGGCGTCCGCTTCCGCAAAACCCTGGGCCGCAACAACGACCAATTGACCATCGTGACGGGAATTTTTGATGAGAACGGGCAGTACGTCACTGGCGTCGAGAAAATCATCGACATGAAGTTACGCGACACGACCTATGAGCGCCTCAGCCATTCCGGACTTACGGTGAAATCCAGCTTTGACGTCAAGCCCGGTAGCTACCTGGTCAGGCTCGTGGTGCGCGATGCGGAAGGCTCTCAGATGGCCGCCCGTAACGGCGCCGTCGTCATTCCCAACTAGCGGTGTTCCGCGCCCCACGAAATCTCTTGTGAATTCCCTGCTAGCCGCGAATTCACAAGCGCCAAAACTGTCGGACACTGACTTCTCGGGATGAATCAGAAAAAGGGGACCGCCCAAGAGTGTGGTGTCGCATGATCCCCTGCGCGGAGCCAGGGGGCAGCTGAAGGTTGAAGTATTTCGGTGCGCCACACACACTTCCATTTTCATTCACTACCACACTCACATCTTGACGCACGGACCAGCCTCCGCCCTGCGGAAGAGACAGCACAGGAAGGAAGAAGGAAAGTCCACCGTTGATGTCGCTGACCGCTTGGAACGTCCCTCCAGTGGGCGACTGTAGAGGGATGCCGGTGGGATCGGCCGGCGTGAGCGTGTTGTCCGGCTGCGTGGGCACCTAATTCTGCGCATGCGCCGGCACAACGGCGAATAGCGCAAGAAGGACGCAGGCGACGAAGATTCGGGAAAGCGCCGGGAAGCGGACATGGGCGACTCCGGGTTATGAAGTGACGAGAAGGAAGGCGCGTTTATATGACCGGCAGTAAAGACGGTGATAGTACGTTTTCGAGCTGTGGATTTTTTACAAGAAAACGCGGGGAACTTCGGCAGCAAAACTCGGTAAAGACGGGACTCCCCGCTTTCGAGGAATCCCACCGTCGCTAACCGAGCTTCATTATTCGCTGATGTCGAAATCCACGGTGCGGTTGGGCGCGTTGTTCTTGGCGGAATCCACCGCTTGCATTACCAGGCGGTAAGAGCCGGGCTTTAAGTCATCCACTTTCACTTTAAAGCCGACGGGAATTACCGGGTTCCCTTTCTGGATAAAGTCCTCGCAATGCATCGCTCCGGTGGTGAAAATCTTATTGTTGGTGGGGCGATCGAAAATTGTGTAGCCCGCGCCCACCACCGGCGGATTTTCCGAAGTCAGCAGCGGCTCATAAATTTCGCTGTACACCACGACGCTGTCCGTATGCTTGAAACGGTTCGTGGCCGAAGGAACGATCTGCATGCCCTTCACTACCAGCGGCGTGCGGTCTTCCAGCAACACCGAGTCGAGGCTTTCGGGAATGTCGCTCAGTTTGTGCACGGAGTTGGTGAGCGCCACGCCGCCCAGGCTGAAATGTTTGCCGTCGTACGCGTCAATCGAAAGAGGCGATTCAAATTTGCCGAAAGCGTCGCCCCCCGCGCTTAGTACCACCGTGAGCTTGTAATCTCCCGGCGCGGCGTCAAACTGGTTTGCGTATTCGTAGGGCGCTTTCGTGAACTCTTTCCACTCTTCTTTTTCCAGGTCTACATTGACGGTATCGCTGAACTTCGCGCCAATGCTGCCATCGTTGCGGTACGCAATCCCCAGCACGTTCAAGCTGGCGTGATACTTCCCTTTTTCCTTGTTGAATTGGAACGAATCGGAGGGAATTTCCATCGCCAGGTTCACGCGCGCCGTGTTCGGCCCGGTGTAGAAGAACGGAGCTTCGAGCACTCCGTGGATCGAACCCGCCTGTGAACCTGTCGCGCGCGCTTCAAGTTGCTTTTCTAGCGGCTTGCCTTCGAGCACGTTCGCCGTCTTCACGTTGCAGTAGCCGCTCCGCGCGCGCACGTGTATGCCGCCTTCATTCATTTTCACTTTCAGCGTGTGGCAACTGCCTTCGGGTGTATCCGGCGGGGCGTATCCCAGAATGTAAAATTCATTTTGCTCGCGTCCGATTTTCTCGAGTCCTCCAAGCAAATCGTTCGTGTTGAAAATGGTGAAGCCGCCCGTTCCTTCCGCCAAAGCGGCCAGAATTTGCTGATTCGTGGACGCTGAAGTTGGAAAAGTCGGCACGATGGTCCGCGGCTGGTTGTAAGTGGAATTGTACAGATTCGAATTCGGCGACATTCCGCCGCCTCCCCCGCGCGTTCCGCCCCCCCCCCCCCCCCCCGTTCCGCCCCAACCCCCCTTTCCCCCGCCCCCCG
>Ga0126373_10005223_pt1 | contig 10056 bp, 7 predicted proteins | sample PanSoiMetPlot_11_FD_92545 | JGI IMG/M metagenome (GOLD analysis project Ga0126373, IMG submission 92545) | Tropical forest soil microbial communities from Panama - MetaG Plot_11 | ecosystem: Environmental > Terrestrial > Soil > Tropical forest > Bulk soil | place: Panama | collected 2016-02-17 | reverse complement strand
TCGATACCTGCAAGATTCACACACTGCTCGCGACACCGCTGTGAGCGGGGCCGAGCAAACCATCAGGAGCAAGAAATTCATGTCGGGAGAACACAACCTCCGCCTGTGGGAAGAACACATCCGGGCCGAGTTCGTAACCAAGAACGCGCATGATGCGCTGGCCACGATGGTGGAAGACGCCTCCGTGCTTACGATTCCCACCGGATGGGGCGGCAAGGGCAGGGCAGCGCTGTTCCCGCTGTATCGCGACGAATTCATCCCCTCGATTCCCGATGACTATGAGAGCAAGCTTCTCAACCGAATCGTCACCGACGATCGAATCGTGGAAGAGATGCTTGGACGCTTCCATCATACGAGGCGGATGGACTGGTTTCTTCCGGGTCTCGAGCCGACCGGCAAGCCAATCGAGCTTCAGAGCATCACGGTCATCGAGTTTCGCGACGGCAAGATGGCGGCAGAGCGTCTGTACTGGGACGTGGCGACTGCGCTCCGGCAGATCGGCCGCCTCTGAGTTGGAGACCCTGGGCTTTGTTCTGGGACGACTTCATTCCGATCGATCCCCGAGGTGACTCTCGCTTTTGGCACACGCCGCGATAAAGTCTTCCCGACGGCAAACCAAGACGTTGCCTGCCGTGGCTTTCTGAGGCGGTCGGAAGTACTGTGACTCGCTTGGGTAAATTCGGATATAGGATTGTCGAGAACGCGCGAACGCAGATCAGAGGAGAAAATTGCGATGGCTCCCAAATGGCAAGCGAAGGGCGACTACTTCGAGACCTGCAACTGTCAGACTTTGTGTCCATGTATCTTTCTGAGCCCTCCGACCGAGGGCAATTGCACGGTGCTGGTGGGATGGCATATCGAATCGGGGCAGTTCGGAAATACTTCACTTAAAGGACTCAACGTCGCCGCGTTCTTCTATTCGCCGGGTCCGATGCATGAGGGGAACTGGAGCGCTGCCCTGTACCTCGACTCGCGCGCCTCGACCGAGCAGAGCGATGCGCTCGGCAAAATCTTCTCAGGACAGGCGGGCGGAGCGCCGGCCGTGCTCCAGCCGCTGATCTCCAAGGTGCTGGGAGTGAAGAATGCCGATATCGCTTTCCATGCGGAGGGCCGCAAGCGTCGCATGACGATTCGCGACGTCGGCGAATCGGAGATAGAGGCAATCGGGGGCGCGGGCGGAGCAGACGTGACGATCAGCAACCATCCGCTCGGCATTGCCCCCGGACACCCGAGCATTGTCTCGCGTTCCAAACAGCTCACCTTTAGCGACCACGGTTACACGTTCGATCTTAGCGGCAGAACGGGACAGTTCTCGCCCTTCACCTACGAAGGCTGAACCCTCACTGCCCCCGAGCGTACGCTCAGCGCGCTGTGCGACTGAAGAAAAGGGAACTCGCGGCCGATCGATCTAGCTTTTCATTCCTGATTTTTTACACGAACCTGTCACATAGCTAGTCAGCGAAGTTCTCGAAAACGTAGTCATTTGAATAGCACTTCGGACCATCTCGAAAACGCATAAGATGTCCGGTGGCGATTAGTCCCGGTTGTTCAATCATGGCCGAAGGTGAAGGGTTGGTTGGCTTGCCCGTTACGTCCCACGGCATCGGGAACAAGCCGCACCTAGCTTCCGCGCAAATCAGTGGAGGTCGTCGTTGCCTTCGCGATTGCTCGCGTCCCGGCCTCCGTCGTCATCCGCACCGCGGAACCTCTCTATCTGCAGCTATGCACGCTCGAGCTTAAGAAAATAGACCGCGGCCGCTGTCCAACTTTGGCGCGAAACGCAACGCCTTTCGCGACGGCGCTAAAAGCAAAAGCGGACCTTCAACGCGAACGCGGCAACTCTCCGTCTGCTGCCCAGTTCTGGTGGCTTCAGTGATTGGACGAGAATAACGCCGGCAGATGAAGATAGGATGGCCTCACACGCTTTTCCTGTGCTATCTCCCGCAATTCGTCATCAGGGAGAATCGCCTCATCCATTGCGCGCTTACGAAGTTCCGTAACCGTCTGGTTGCAGGCTTCGCATCGACCCAGGCTCACCGTGCCATCGTCGCTAGCCGATAGAATGGTTTGGTCATCGCCGCCAAAATGTACTTCATTTATTGCCTGATCATGCCAGCGCAAAGCGGCCAACTCCTGTCCATTCTGCGCATCCCAGATTCGAATCATTCCATCAGCGCCGCCAGTCACAACGCGTCGGCCATCGTGGTTGAACGCTGCACATGATAGGGCGCCCACATCGGCGCCGGACAATTCTACGAACTCATGCTGGTCGGCGTGCCGGTCTATGGGCCAGACACGGGCCGTATTGTCAAAGCTGGCCGTAACGAGCTGCTCGCTATCAGAGCTGAACTCCGCGGCCCGAATCTCGCCTCGATGACCTTCGTACAAGCGCGACGTTGTCTTGGCTTGCGTTGCGTCGAAGAGCTCGACCTTGTCGTTTTCGATTGCGGCGATCCATTGTCCGTCTGGACTCAGTTTTGCCCACGCAACCCTGAACCTCGGATGGATCGGTGAGAATCTTGGTTTAGGATTGGCATCCCCAAGGGCACTGGTGTCCCACACAGCGATCGAACCATCGGTTTCGATGGTGACCAGTTCATCCGTTGCGGCGCTAAAGAATGCTCCGAGCCGACTCTTGAGCCACTCGGGGGTAATTTCGTGCCCGGATTTTACGTCCCACAGAATCGGTGTTACTACCCCGGCGTCGATACCTTCGGATGATCCATTGCCGAGGAGGTGCTCGCCGTCATTACTCCAGGAGACGAATTCGACCGCCTTCTTGCTGACCGGATCCAAGATCTCGGGGACTTTCCTCCCCTGCAGATCTATAATGCGACACTGACCTGCGCCCTGCTCGTCACCAGTTACTGCCACTCGTTGGCCTTGCGGATCGAATGCTGCGGACAACATCCACGCGTTCCCAGACGCGAGCAATGATTGTGGATGGAAATGCCAGACCCGCAAATAGCCGTCTTGGCCAGCCGTCAGAACCTTCCCGTCCGGGGTGAAAGAAGCACTCATTACCGGTCCGCGATGACCTCTCAAGACTGCAATCGCGGTCGCATCCTGGGTCGACCAGACTCGCGCGGTTCCGTCGTAGCTGGCAGAAACGAGCCACTTGCCATCATTTGATAACTCCGCGTCGTTCACCCAATCATCGTGCTGACGTGTGACATGATCTGTGATGCTTCGCCAGAAGAAAACTTCCTTTCCAGCAACGGTCATCAAGGACTGGATGTTATCGTTCCACGCACTGAACCGCGCCGAGATGACCGGGTGACCATGATCCATTGGATGGTCATAGGCTGGTTCTCCTTTTTTGTTCGGCGCAAGTCGGCGACCGGATAGATCCAGATGCCAAACGATCGCGGTCCCGTCGTCCGACACCGTTGCCATCACTTCGGAGTCATCTGGATAGAAGGCGATATCGCGAATTGCCGCAGAGTGGTGGAGCGGCGACGTCGCGCCCCCTTTGTTTGCGCCGATCCAGGGCCCCGGGGCGCCGAACTTCCATATGTTCACCACGCCCACGTAATCGCCGCTTGCGAGGTATTGGTCGTCCGGTGAGAAAGTCAGGGCGGTGATCGTGGCCTTGTCAGTACCGCCGCTCACGACCTGCAGACAGGGCTGGACGCCTGATTCCTTGACATCGCATACTCGGATTTCACCCCTCTGGCCGCCTGTCGCGATGCGGCGCTCATCTCCACTTATTGCCAGTGTAAAAATAGAATCTCCGGAAAGAGGAAAAATAGGGCCGCCACTGACGTTCTGAATCTGTCCTTTTGATTCGCTGGTCAGCGTCACTAACAAGCTATTCTCGGAAATTAGCCAGGCCTTCAACACGCCGCCCTGTCTTGGAAACGGGCCAAGGCCATTGACACTGTGGAAGCTATGAGCGTCGAGAATTCGGACGCCTTTGTCCGTGGCCACGACCAGCTTGGATTTGTCTTTGGTGAATCGCACGTCGGCGATGGCTTCCCCGATTGGAATGATGTGTTCTGTGCTCGCGGTCTCGAGCATTGCCAGCGACTGACGTAGTGCGTGTTTAGCCTCACCATTGGTCCCGTCCAGGTCGATTGCATCCCGCGCCTGATGCGCGCTGAGCGCGGGATCTGCGTCCAGCTCGAGCATCGCTTTACTACCCAGTTCGCGCGATCTGACTTTTATCTGCTGAATACCGGCCATAACCGAGGCAACCAGGACAGCCAGCAACAAGCTCACCAGGACTGTTCCCGCCCTCACCTTCCGCCGGTGTTTCCGCTCACTCTCGGCCAACTCCTCGCTCATTCCAAGAAAAGCTTGAGCCGATTGCCACTGGGCGTCCCCATTTCCCCCGGTATAAAGACCCACCCATGCCGCTGTCGGCAGCTCCCGTTTTCGCCATTCGCGGACGCGCTCGAGATCGCGACCTTGTAAGAGATCTCCTTCCTTTCGCTCATATCGATGCGCTGCGCCTATCAGCGCATCCAACTCTGTCTGCGATTCGAGTTCGCGTTGAGTCCAATCCAGCAGCCGTTGCCACTGTCGGATCAAGCTTTCGTGTGAGATATCGATTACAGGGTTTTCAGCGAGGTCTGTTTCCTGAGACGGCAACAAGAATGCTGTGTCATTGCCGCGAAAGCGCTCGACGACTTTGGTGACAATGCCCTTTTCACCACCGACCACGGCGCACACCTGATCGAAGTTGAGCGGACGCCGAATCGCCGGACCCTCGGCCAAGCGTTCGGTAAGCGCGCGAAAAACCCGCTCCACAGTCCTTTCGAGCCCCAGCAATGATGTAAAGGCTTCGTCCGCATGGTCCGACAATGCGCGGACCGCCATTCCTGTCGCTTGATAGTCCTCGAGGTCGATCGGTCTGCCGCCCTGACAGGCTTCGGCCCACCGCCGCCATGTGCGCGTCAGCACATGTTGCATGATCGGCAGGTCGTCAAAGTCGCTGGTTACCTCGTTGAGCAGACGTTGGACCAGACGAGGCGCGATCTGAAAGCCCCGCAACTGAACCGGCTTCACAATTGCGTCCTTGCGCTGGTCACGCGTGAGCTTGGGTACCAGATATTGCCCGCGATTGATGGTTTCCGGCAGATCGGGAAAATCGGCGCACAGACCCAGCGCATCAGAACGTAGGGTGAGCACCACGCTAACGCGCGCATCTGGCTCTCTCGCGGCAGTCAGGAGGAGTTTCACAAAGGCTGCGGCCTCCTCCGGGTCAATCATTCGCCTGAAGCGAAAGATCTCCTCGAACTGATCCACCACCACGAGCAGGCGCGAATGCGCTTTAAGTGGTGCGAGCCGCACTATCTCCGCCAGTCCACGACCGCCTAGTCGTAAACGCCCTTCGAGCGAGGCCACCCGGCCCTCCTCGCCGGTTCTGGCACCTTCGAGCGCCTCGGCGAGTCCGGAGGCGAGATTGAACAGCGGACGATTGCCAGGGCGTAACCGGGCTGGACGCCACTCGATGCCCCCATCCGATCTGATGCCGTGCTTAAGCCTGCTGATCAATCCGGCCAGTACCAAAGAGGACTTCCCGCACCCCGAAGCTCCGGCGACCGCAACCAACGACGTCTCGTCGAGCCGAGCGACCAACGCGTCAATTTGCTCCTCGCGGCCGAAGAAACGATCGGCTTCTCCGGGCATGAAGGAACGCAGCCCGGGAAATGGGTTGGCTGCAACGAGCTCTTCGAACCTGTTCATGCCAGCGGTCTGTCGCTGAAAAACGCTGCTAATTCCGCTTCTCGGGGATCGCTGGTAGCGAGGATCTTGCGCGCCAACGGCGTCCTAAAAACCTTCTTCTCCAGTGTCTCGGGTCCGGCAGCGTACACGCACATTCGCTCTTGGCCAGATAGCGCGCCAAGCGTTTCGAGATCCAAAATGTCGGAAACCCATTCTTGGGATTGGCGCCCCCAGAAGATCAGGCACCGGTCGCAGCGAACGATTTTGCGGGCAAGGCGCTCGGGGTCCTTGGGTGATGCTCCGTCGAACTTGAGAAACACGGGGTTGAGCTTCAATCGATCCGCCAACAAGGCATTGATAGAGCCCAACTCGCCAACGTCGCCCTCTTCAACGATCAGAGCGACCTCACCCACTGCCGGCTTCGGAGCTGCGAAAACCGGGAACGGAGGCAGCTTTTCGCCGGAACCGGAAGGTAATTTCTTGAGAATCTCGGTCTTGAACTCCTCCAGACCGCATTCAAAGATCTCCGCGCCTTCATTGGCAAGTTTGTTCCTGACGAAATCGAGCAAACTCCGGGCTGATTCATGTTCCTCGCCCGCGGGCTGAATCCACACCATTATCGGGATCGGTGCTTTCTTTCCTTGCGCTATCGTGCGCGCGACTTCGAGTTGTTTCTCGATATGCTCAAAAGTTTTCGGTTCGCTTGATGCGGTCCGTGGCACCATATGGATGCACAGGTGCGAGCCATCCTGATCTCTTAAAATGTTCTCTTCAAGATCGTCGGCGTTCCACAAGTATTCCAACTCGGGACTGACTCCGTAATGGCGTTGTTGGAGATCAGAGCGCAATCTCTCGCGATCCAGCCGAAGCTCCGGGCTCACGGTCGCTAGAAACACCTTCCCCAACGCTTTTTGACTCGCGCGATCCCTGAATTCTTGTAACCAATCCCGGATATCCTGCGCGACGCGCTCAATTGCGGCAAAAAACTCGTGGCGGTCTGGGTCATCCGGAAGCGGACCGAAGGTGCGAAAATGACCCGAACTGGGAGGATTCTCTCGATAGAAGCAGCCACCGCTTTGGCGCGCGGCAATTTCACGTGGCAGATTCTGTAAACGATTCGGCGGTTGCTTGAAGATCGGCAAAATCTTTCGCGTGCTGCCGACGTTTGGATCCTTCAGCTTTCCCAGGAAATAATCGAGCTCCTTTCTGCACTCGGGCGAGTCGAAATAGGTTCCCACGATTATCGCTAGAAAGATGGCGGCACTGTCGAGAGCCTCAATGATTTCCTGGGACCAGGTTTCCCCGCCGCGAAGTTCAATATCCCGCCAGATCTCGACATTCCCAACGTTTTCGGCGAGGCTTTTTTGAAGGTAAGTTTGAAAGGCGTCGATCCAGGTATCCGCAGTCTCATTGGAAACCCGGCGATAGCTAATGAAGATATCGTTCTTGCAATCAGGAAGGTACGCCATGATTGACCTGCGAGGACGTACTGCTTATTTGCATATCGTACCTCGAGTTTCACTGGCAGGACGGCCAGTAGCTTGGGATAATCGCCCATATACTCAAGAATCCACCCATACGCAATGAACCCCTAACGGTAAAGTTGAATTGCCGGTGGTCCCGGGAGGCACGGTCGATGGATCAACATTTTATAGATGTCGCTCTGAGTGATCCGGGGTTCTTTGTTGAGCACGATCCTCATCCGTTATGGAAGGAGTTGCGCGAAAACGATCCGATCCATTGGACGGAGGGTTTGGGAAAGCCGTTCTGGTCGGTCACACGCTACGACGACATCCTCTCCGTGGTCAGCAGACCGACGCTCTTCAGTTCCGCCTATCTGATTGGGCTGCCATCGAGTCCCGAGATGGAGCAGATGACGCCCGAAATGCTTGGTTCGGGCGAGATGATGTTGATGACCGATCCGCCCCTGCATGGCGCGATGCGGCGCGCATTCAACCGGTTGATGCTTCCCCGCGCAGTCGGTCGCTTCGAAGCTCCGGGCCCACAACTGGTCCGCGAAATTCTCGAAGAAGCGATGGCGCGAGGCGAATGCGATTTTGTGGTCGACGTCGCAGCGCGGCTGCCGGTGGCCTTCATTTGCGAAATCATGGGCATTCCGCGCAAAGACTGGCCCGACATGTTCAAGTGGGGGAACATGGTCGCGGGCAACGAAGATCCCGAATATCAGGTCGACTCCGGATCGCCCCTGGACACCCGGCAGGAGGGCTCGCGCAATATCGGTCTGTACTGTCTTGAGGCAGCGCTCGAACGGCGCGGTGGTGAAGGCCAGGACCTGCTGAGCGTACTGGGCAACGCGACCATCGACGGCCGTCTGCTCACGAGGACCGAGCTCGCCCACAACGGCCTGCTCTACGTCGGGGCGGGTCTGGAGACCACCCGTAATGCAATCTCCGCCGGGCTGCTGGCCTTGCTGGAGCATCGGGAGCAGATGAATCTCCTGCTTGAACACGCTGAAATCATGCCCACGGCGGTCGAGGAGATTCTGCGCTGGGCAAGCCCGGTAACTCACTTCGCCCGGGTGGCGACCATGGACACGGAACTGGGCGGCAAGCAGATCCGTGCGGGAGACCGGGTTGCACTCTGGTTTCCCTCCGCCAATCGCGATGAAGTGGCGTTCAGAGATCCTTACACCTTCGATCTGCGACGCAAGCCCAATGACCACGTCGCCTTCAGCAGGGGCGAGCATTTCTGCGCCGGCGCGCACCTGGCCCGCCTCGAACTGCGATTGACGCTGCAGGCGCTCCTGGCGCGCCTGAGGCAGATCGAAATCACCGGTAAAGTCGAACGGCTGCGTTCGAACTTTCTCGCCGGCATCAAGCATATGCGGGTACGCTTCACCGAGTCGCAGGCGGTTGCCTGAAGGGTCCGCGCAGTCCTGCGGCTAGGATGAATCCAGAGGTGAAAGCGAGCTGCTCAATTTTCAACGGGGAGGATTCTTAACGATAACGTCGCGGAGCTCTACGGGATCGCGAGCCAGGAGCTCGCAGCGCCCAGTTCTGCCGTCACGGCGCGAAGAAATCCCGCATCGCGGACTCTGCAGGGAGGATTTCTGATGGCACCCCAGTTTCGTCGAATCGTCACCGGTCACGACGCCGAGGGAAAGTCGGTAGTCGTGATCGATGGACCGGCAACTCCCTTCGGAGCGTTCTGGCAGACCGCCGGCGCGCCCGCGGACAACAAGACCGCGGGAGATGCCGCGCAGTCGGTGCATAAACTCGAACCCGAAGCGACCGGAACCATCTTCCGCTACGCGGTGATTCCGCCCGAAGACCGAAAAGTATCCCGTGAGGAACGCGAGGCGGCCACGGCGAAGGCGTTCGCCCAGATGGGCGCGGAGCATTGCCGCCCCGACACCACTCGCGACCCGGGCATGCATAAGACGAGAACAATTGACTACGTTATCCTGCTCTCAGGTGAAGTTACGCTGCTGCTCGAGCGCGGCGAGGTGAAGTTGAAGCCCTTCGACGTGGTCGTGCAGCGGGGAACGAATCACGCCTGGATAAACACGGGCAGGGAGCCTGCGTTGATAGCTGCTGTGCTGGTCGACGCCGCCAGGCTTTAGATGGCGCTCCAGGGTTGTCGGGAAAAGTGCGTACCGACTAGGGTTACTTTACAACAACGAAGGCGATACCTCCGCTTATGGACTGCGGTCTGTGGCAGGGCGACGCGCGGTATACGAAAATTCCGGGAGCGCTGAAGTTCCAGTAGCGGTATTCGCGCTCAATCCCCCAGAAAGTGAGCTGCTCGGCGCATTTCCTCGGAGAAGCGACGCATTTTGAAGGGTGGAAAACTGCGGGCCAGCGTGCCACACGCGCGGTAAATTCCAACGAAACGGCCACTGGATGAAAACATTTCGGTCGGAAAAAGCCGAGGTTTTCTGCGCTTTCTTGCGAGTTCAAATCCTTTCTGCTCGACGAAATTTCGATTGCAATGCGTTTGCGGAGGAGAGGTGTTTTTCTTGTGTGGCTCTAAACTGCGACGTACCTTGGTACAAAATCAAGAACGTTCGTGATCGGACTACGTTTTGAAGAAAGAAATCAAACAGATCTTGCGGACGATTGGCTCAAAGAGCTCATCACCGTTTTCGATCCAGACCAGATCAGGGTGCTCTTTTTGTATCTCCGTGCGCAAAACCGCGGCTGGTCTCTTAACGCCGCTTACGGGATCTGCGAGAGAGGGCATAACCATCTTCCCACCTAGGGTTGAGGAAAAAGTGAGTATAGAAAAATGACTGAGTACCTTCCCCCCAAAGTTTGGACGTGGAACAAGGCGAGCGGCGGTCGGTTCGCAAACATCAACCGCCCGATCGCCGGGCCGACGCACGACAAGGAGCTGCCCGTAGGGCGCCATCCCCTCCAGCTCTAT
>Ga0126373_10005222_pt1 | contig 10056 bp, 11 predicted proteins | sample PanSoiMetPlot_11_FD_92545 | JGI IMG/M metagenome (GOLD analysis project Ga0126373, IMG submission 92545) | Tropical forest soil microbial communities from Panama - MetaG Plot_11 | ecosystem: Environmental > Terrestrial > Soil > Tropical forest > Bulk soil | place: Panama | collected 2016-02-17 | reverse complement strand
TGGCGCAGCGCTCCCGGCCGTCGGATGCTTGTGGTGTCGAACTCACTGCGTTGAAGAGAGAACACCATGGAGTCAGTGCGCGCGGCCTTCCGTCGGGAGGGCCTCACGCGCCCGAAGGACGGACGGGTACTCGGTGGCGTCGTCGAGGGACTCGGTCGCCGCGTCGGTATCAATCCTTGGCCCGCGCGGCTGCTGTTCATGCTGGTACTGATGCTGATCCCCGGTAGCCAGCTTCTCATCTACCCGATTCTCTGGGTCCTGATGCCGTCGGATTGATCCTCTGCAACACGGCGCTCGTCACGAGACGCTTACTGCAGGCCGTGTGCATTCAGCCACACTGTACGGCGGCGCGCCGAAGCTCGTGCCAGCCACGCGTCCTGGACAAGCTCGGTCAGTTCGGCATGTGACAGCTCGCCGACGCGTGCCCCGCGTAAGAGCACTGACGGATGCCCATCGAAATGCCTAGTCGTGAAGAACGGCGTGACCGGGTCCTGGATCAACGCCAGCTTGTCCGCCTCGGAGGAGACCCAGAACATGATCACGTCCCGGTAGCGTTCCCCGGTCTTCGGATCCACCGCGTCCGGCCGTGGCGTACGGAAGAAGATGAACGACTTCCCGCCCACCTGGTAGATCGGATTGCCGAGCCGACCATGGAGCACCCTCACGTGCGGCATTCTTATCGCCAGCTCGTGGATGTCCTCGACCCGAGCAGCCTCGGCCACCGGCCCAGCGTATGCACGAGGACAATCCGTGACGGGTCAGTTCCAGTTGCGCCGAGGCGAAGGGTGCGCCGTGGGAGGGTCGTCGAGTTGACCGATGGCCGGCAGGCGAGCTATCAGGTGGTCGGTAGCGGGTGGCCGGCCCTGATGCTGGCGGGAGGTCCCGGCCTGGGTGCTGCGTTCATGTACCACCACGCCGAACTGTTCACCGACACGCTGGAGAGCTATCTGATCGACCCGCACGGATCGGGTCGTTCCACATCGCCACGTGACGCGAGCGTATATTCGCCCGAGGGCCACGCCGTCTTCTACGACGAGGTGCGGCACGCACTTGACCTCGGCGAGGTGCTGCTCCTTGGCGAGTCCGTAGGTGCGACGACCGCGCTGACCTATGCAGCGCTGTTTCCCGAGCAGGTGAACGGCTGCATCGCCGTCAGTGCGTTCGGCGTCGGCCCAGCTGCCGGCACAGGCGCAGCCAGCAGCGCCGAGGCGGAAGCTGAACGCGGGCTCGTCCGTCACGCCGGCGCCGCGTGGTACCCCGAGGCTCGACCCGTCATGGATGAGTGGACCGAGCGGGTACTAGCCGCCGACGACGCTCATGAGGTCGAGCGGATGTTCCGACTGGTGCTACCGATGTACACCGCTCATCCGGATCGGCCCGACGTCGCAGCCGGCCTGGAGGCGCTGCGCCGACGGGTGACCTTCGATCTCGCGGCGGTCAAGGCCTGGGAGGCGGGGCTTTACCGGACGATCGATCTGCGGCCCCTGCTTGCCAAGATCACCTGCCCGACCCTCGTCGTCGCCGGCGAACTCGACTTCATATGCGGGCCCGCGCAGGCTCGCCCGATCTGCGAGGCTATTCCCAGCGCCCAGCTGGAGATCATTCCCGACTGCGGCCACTTCCCCGCGTCCGAAGCCCCGCGGGCCTACAGCGAAGCTGTACTGCTGTTCCTGGCGGCGAGTCGGAAATCGGCCGGCGGACGTCTCGCACCTAGTCGCCCACCGCCGCCCGGTTGACCGGGCACAGCCCATCGGGCCGCCCGCACGTTGCGAAGTCGCACAGCCGGCACAACGCCCCGCCTGTCGGTGCCTCGCCCGCCATGCGTTGCGCGAGGCGCTGCCGGGTCAACGCCGCAAGGATGACTTCGCACGCCGCGGTCAGCTGCTGGTGCTCCATGACCGTCAAGCCCACGAGGCCGTCCCGTACCGCTGCGCTGCGACGCCGTCGCAGTCGATGCGCGGCGCGTCGCCCGGCCCGGGTAAGCACAACAGCCACGGACCGTTGATCGTCGCCTCGACGTCGCTCAGCCAGACCGAGGGCGTCGAGACGGTTCACCAGCCGCACCGCACCTGAATGGGTGAGCCCAACGCCGTGCCTCAGCCGCTCTACCGACCCGGCAGGCGAGAAATCGAGCAGCGCGACGAGTGCCGTCGCCGTCGTCGCATCCAACCCGTCGCTGGTCAGTGCACCGATCACCGCGTCGTCAATGCCCGTAGCGACGGCGCCCAGCAGGTTCGCAAGTCGGTCGTCAGCGCTGATCGACATGACGCAACGATAACGGTACTGTGCTCGGATCATATATGAGCGAGTCATATTTAGGAGACAGCCGTGAAAGCCGTCGTCGCGCATGCAGAGGTCTCGATCGCCGCGCCGCCCGATCGAGTGTGGCAAGCCATGACCGATCCGTTGGCTGTGTCCGAGTACTTCTTCGGTGCGACGGTAGACACCGATTGGCAGCCGGGCAGCACGATCACATGGCGTGGCGAGTGGCAAGGCAAACCGTTCGAGGACAAGGGCAAGATCGTCCAGGCTGAGCCACCGCATCGCCTGGTGCTCACGCATTTCAGCCCGATGACCGGCCAATCAGACCTGCCGGAGAACTACCACACGATCAGCTACGAGCTCACCGCAGCCGGCGATCAGACGCACGTGTCCCTCGATCAAGACAACAACCGCGACGAGGCGGAAGCAGCCCATGCGTCGTCGAACTGGGAGTCGATGCTCCAGGACCTGAAGAAGATCGTCGAGCGCACGACCTGATCGCCCGTCGCTCTCGATTCGGCGTGCCTCTGCCTCCGGGTGGATCCGAAGACCAAACCTGGCGCAGATGTGCCGTGGGTGCGCCGCGGCCGATCATTGCCCCCTGAGCGGCACCACCACCAAGGAGGAGCGAGGGCCATGACATATGTCGAAACGACGGATCTCAGGAGCGAGGCGCGGCGCTGGGTACGCAGGAAGCGCATTCTCTACACCATCTTGGGGATCTACTGCGCCCTCAGCATCATGTGGTTCGGCATCAACATGGCGAGCGGCACCGGCCATCTTTGGTTCTACTGGCCGATGCTCGGCGCCGGCATCCCAGTTGTCGTCACGGCCATCGCCTTGTTCGGCATCGGCGGGTTGTTCGGCGTCGGCTGGGAGCAGCGTCAGATCGAGCGCTACCTCCGGCAGCGGGGTGAGTACGTGCGGCGTGGCTGACTACCGGAGCGCGCGGTGCAGCACCCGAGCGAGCAGGGCCACAGCGGCGGGGTACGCGCGCTCGGACGGCCGGCAGAAACCGATGATCAGGCCTTGCCGATCCGCGCGCTTACCGTGCCAATGATCGCCGAGGCCTTCGAGGGCAAGGCCTTCAGCCGCGGCCAGGGCGATGAGTTCGTCCTCGGTCGGCCCGCCGGAGGGAAGCCGGATCACCGTCTGGAGGCCGGCCGGAATGCCGATGATCAGGTGTGGCTGGATCTGCTCGAGGGCGGTGATCAGCACGTCGCGGCGTCGGCGGTAGCGCAACCGCATGGTGCGGATGTGGCGGTCGTAGCCATGGCTGGTGATCAGTTCGGCGAGAGTCAGTTGCGCGATGGTGTCGGTGCCCATGTCGGCGTTCTGTTTCGCGGCGGTGACAGGGGCGATGAGCCGCGGTGGCAGCACCATCCAGCCCAGCCGCACTCCAGGCCCGAGCGTCTTGGATGCGGTCCCGACGTATGCGACGTGGTCGGCGGCCGTGCCCTGGAGGGCACCGATCGGCTGGCGGTCGTAGCGGAACTCGCCGTCGTAGTCGTCTTCGATGATGAGCCCGCCGTTGGTTCGTGCCCAGGCGGTGAATGCCTGCCTGCGGGTGGGATGCATCGTGACGCCGGTCGGGTACTGATGGGCCGGCGTGACAACCGCAGCCGCGACGTCGTGGAGGCAGTCCGGGTCGGCGCCCTGGTCGTCGACGGGCATGGCGGTGACGCGCTGCCCAGCTTGCCGGGCCACAGCCCGGTGGAAGTTGAATCCCGGGTTCTCCATGGCGATTGTGCTGCTGCCGGCTCGGGCAAGTGCCGCGCACAGCAGCGACAGCGCCTGCGTGGCGCCAGCGGTGATCACGACGGTCTCGGGTCGGGCCTCAACGCCGCGGGTGCGGCCCAGGTAGTCGGCCAGGGCGCGGCGCAGTTCGAAGCGGCCGCGCATGTCGCCGTAGCCGTATGCGCTCACCGGCGCCTGGCCCAAGGCGCGGCGAGCACATCGCAGCCACTCCGCGACCGGAAAGGACGTGACATCCGGTGTGCCCGGCCGAAGGTCGAGTCGCGTTGCCGGCGCCTTGCGGCGACGCTCGACGGGCTTGGCGACGGGTCCGAGATCGGCGACTTCGGTGCCGGCTCGGTGACGGGTAATCAGGTAGCCCTCGGCGACAAGTTGGTCGTAGGCAGCAGCCACTGTGCCCCGGGACAGGCCGAGGTCCTCTGCAAGTACCCGCGACGACGGCAGCACGGTGCCGGCGGCCAGCCGGCGGCTCTGGATCGCGGCGCGCAGACCCTCCTCGAGGCTCGCCCGCCGTCGCGAGCCGGTGGCGTCCACATGCAGGTCGAGCCCACTACTGGCCCAAGAATCGGGCATGGAACTGGACCTTACCGCTGACCCTTCAGATACCTAGCGTGGCTGATATGTCCGTCGGTTCCTTGTCAGGGGACATCGTCGTCCCGCCCACCCGGGTCGCAGTCGAACGGCTCGTGCCGGCCGCTAGCCGGGCCTTGACCGCGCTCGACGAGGCGGTGCGCAAGACGCATCTCGAGCGTGGACTGCTCGAGCTGGTTCGCCTGCGCACCGCGCAGATCAACGGCTGCGCCTATTGCGTAGACATGCACAGCCGGGACGCCCTTGCCGCGGGTGAGACCGAGCGCCGCGTCCTCGCACTCCCGGTCTGGCGCGAGACGCCCTTCTTCACTGCCCGGCAGCGCGCGGCGCTTGAACTCACCGAGGCGATGACCCGGCTGGCTGATCACCCCGTCTCGGACGAGATCATCGATCGTGCTGCGGCGCAATTCTCCGAGCGCGAGCTTGCGGAGCTGATCTGGGTGATCACCGTGATCAATGCTTGGACGCGACTCGGCGCCACGGCCCGGCCCTGGGCGCTGACGTGACCAGCCAACCGATGTCCTCGACTGCGCGCGGAGCCTCACCCATGAACACCGTCCCCGACCCGCTACGCCGGGTGCCGCTCGCCGGCCGATTCGATGCCGAGGCGAACGTTCTCTCAGCGGGCGGCATGGAAAGTTCCAAACTGGGCGGGACGCGTCGAAGCCGTGCCGGATTGCCGAACCCGAACCGCACGCGTGCACGCCCCGAGCTGCCGTGCCAGGTGCATGACCCCGACCTGTGGTTCGCCGATTCCCCCCACGAGCTCGAACGCGCAAAAGCGCTGTGTCGGGACTGCCCCGTTCAGCTGGCGTGTCTGACCGGCGCGATCGAGCGCGGCGAGCCGACCGGCGTGTGGGGCGGGCAGATTCTCGACAAAGGTGAGATTCTCGCATATAAGCGGCCCCGCGGCCGTCCACGCAAGGGCAGCGCCAAGCCACAACGACACCCAGGCCAATCTCCGGCGGCGTCTATGGTGCCTACTGCCTCCGACGATGTCGAGGGCGCGGCATAGCGATCCCGCAGGGGCCAGCCGCGGGGCACAGCCGACAAATAGAAAACCCTTAAGGACGGCTGAGAGAAGGGTGATACCCAGGTATCTGTAGTCGCATACGAGCGTTCCATAAGTCTGTAACGGCCGAACGGCACACAGCAGGGTTCGAATCCCTGGCGGCCACAGGGTTGGACGATGGTTGGTCGCCCCAATCATCGCAAACCCCAGTCGTGCTACCCGATTCTGTCAGGGCGACTGCCAGGATCACTTAGCGGCATTGCCCGTTGGATTCGGGCCGCGGCGGTCAGGCTGAGCGGTGCACACCAGGGTTCGAGTCTCTGGCAGCCTACAGAGCGAATTGTCGGCGCAGCTCCGTCTCCTCGCAGAACGACCGGTCAGGGTGCCGGAGCGGCGACGTCGATCTTCGGCAGGTTCCACCCCGAGACGCTGATGACCGGCGTGGCGCCCTGCAGGTCCGCGGACGCGTAGGCGGCGGTCAGCGTCTCGGATTCGCCGGGCCACAGCGTGATGTCGTTGTCGTTCCAGGTCGAAGACTGCAGCTCGTTGTCGCCCGCGAGTTCGGTTCCTGCGGCGGTGCCCCTGCGCACATCGGCACGCAGGAAGAATCCGACCGTCGGGCTCGCCGAATTGTTGGTGATCGTCACCGTGGTGGCCAGGTCGGCACCGTTCGGGCCGGGCTGTTGCGTGGTAGCTGCGGTCACGGCGACGCTCGCCTGTGGCAGCGTCTTCAGCGCTTGGAGATTCGCGTACTGAGACAGCGTGGCCTGGGGCTGCCCGAGGGTCTGCGACCAGTTCGTCGCGTCCTGTTGCGTGGAGAGCCAGTAGACGTTGCGGTCGACGACAGCGCCGTTCTGGCGCAGCAGCAACTCGACGAAGTAGGTCTGTGCCGGGGTAGGCGCGGTGGTCGCCGCGGGCACCTTCGGTGTGAGCACCGCGTTCGCTACCCCTTGGCTCGCGAGAGTGATGCCGCCCGCCTGCTGATCGTCGAGCAGATCGCCAGCGAGGCTGTACACCTTGGACTCGACCGATAGGCCCGACTGGTTGGCTGCGCCGAGGTTGTCCAGGGTGACGGTGCCGTTGTCGAGTGCGTAGAGGGCATGCAGCCTCGCGTTGGCTTGCTGCACACCGAAATAGCTGCCGGCCTGGTCGCCGTCGTTGTTGTAGAGCGCCCATAGCAGGCTCGGCCAGCCCTTGTTCATCTGCCAGTAGATGGTCCCGGTCGAGGGAACCGGTTCGTTGGTGGAGTGGTCGATGAATGCCTCGAACTGGGCACGGGTGTTCTCGTAATTCTGGACCTGCGCCTCCTCGACGTAGGTACCGAGGTCCGACCACGAGCCGTAGCGGGTCGCCAGGGCGGTGTCGAAGTTGTAGAGCGTCCCGAAGTTGTAGCCGCTGTGCTGCGTTCCCTCGTAGTTGGTGTGGTACTGGTTGTAGCTCGGCTTCTGCCACAGGTTGGCCTGCTCCGACGCGGACATGAACCGGTTGATGGAATCGAGCGTGGGGACCGTGTCGCCGGCACTCTGCTCACTGTCGTAACCCCACGAGCCGCCCGCGTTGGTCTCGTCGCCCCCGCCGAAGTGCGCCGTGTCGTACCAGTAGTTCGGCGGCACCCAGTCGTACGGGCCCTCCTTCTCACCCGACGGGCCGAGCTGCGGACTGCTCTTGTACTCGGCAGAGGAGATCAGTGGCTCCTGGAAGTCGGCCTGAGAGAAGCCCGCCAGCGACACGGACTCCTGCTGGGCGGTCGGCGCGTTGTCGCTCCACTGGAAGCTGAACACGCTCGGGTGGTTGCGCAGGTTCTGGCCGATGGTCAGCGCGGACAACTGCAGGATCGCCAACTGCGCGGAGCTCAACGCGCCGGATACCTCCCACGCGTCACAGCACTGGTAGCCGGCGTTGATCAGGATTCCCGCCTGGTCCATCTGCTGGAACCAGTCCTGGGGCATGATGTGCCCCTCCAAACGGATCGCGTTGACACCCATGTTCTTCATCAACGCGATCTGCTTGGCGGTGTCGGCGGCCGAATAGTGCAGGAACAGATCCGGGTCGTACCCGCCGCCGCGGATGACGATCGGCACCCCGTTGACCTTGAAGGCGCGCACGCCGTTCGGCGCTCCCGCGGACGTCCCGGTCGTCAGGTACGAGGTGATGTTGCGGATGCCGAACGTTTCGCTGGTGGTGTTCGCGACGACGTTGTTCTGCGAGACGGACGTCGTCAGTGTGTACAGGGGTTGCGCGCCGAGCTGATAGGGCCACCAGACCTCGGGCGACGCGATGGTGAGGCTGGGGAATTGGGCCGGTGCGAATGAGACCGTCGCAGTGGTATTCGCCGCCACGGTAACCGACTGACTCACGGTTACCGGGTTCGCCGAGTCCGGCGGTGTGATGGTCGCCGTCACCGTGCCGGTCTGCGGCGAGCTTGCCGTGTTGGTGATGTCCGCCTTGACGGTCAGCGCCGAGCTACTCAGATCCGCGGCGTTGCTCTGCAGCACATGTGCGTTGCTGTCGATCAATGCGCCCCCGACCTGCAGCTGGACCGGGAACTGGATGCCGGTGTTGTTATCCGGCGGGATTTGCGTCCAGTCCACGTTGTCCAAGGTGTACATCGAGCTCGGGTCGTTCGGCTGCATTTCGATGGCCAGCGAATTCGTTCCGTTCACCAGCAAGTCTGTGACGTCAAAGGTGAACCGGGTGTAGGCGCCGGTCACCGTCGCCGACGTCGCGACCTGCTCGCCGTTGACCCACACGTCCGCAGCGCCGACCACGCCGTTCACGACCAGCTTCGCGTCTTGGCCCGGCAGCAGATCCGGGGTGAAGTCAGTGCGGAACCACCAGGGGACGCTGAACTGCTTGATCTTGTCCGGGCCGAGCCGCTTCATGAAGCCGAAGCACGTCTTCACGTTGGTGGAGAAATACACGTTCGGGCACACGCCGTTCTGCAGCAGAGCCTCGATTTCCGTGCCCGGTGCACCGGCGTCATCGTTCGTAACTGCGAGCCAGCCGCCGGTGTTGAACCCCGGTGTGGAGATTTGCTGTCCGGACTGGGTGGCCGTCGCGCTGGTCAGCACCTTCCAGCCGGCCGACCCCAGGTCCGATACCGCACTCGAGCCTGTCGCCGTCGCAGCGGCGCTTTGCGCGAGACCTACTCGGCCGGCGAGCGAACCGGACTGGCTCGTCCTGGCCGCTGCGGCCATCCCCGAACTCGCTGCAAGAACGGCTGCGGCCGCGACCAGGCCGGATCGCACTACTCGCTTCATGGTCAGCACTCCAGCGCGCGGTTGAACCTGCTACTCACCGACCTCCGGCGAACTAATCGTTTGTAAACCTTCCTATCGCCCCCGTCAACCGTCTCGTGGAGCCACCATGATGCGGTTGCGCCAGTATTGACGCCGTGGACCTCGTGGGCATCGAGCAGATCAGGCAGGCCGCGACCAGCCTGGTGGACGTGGCAGTGCGGACCCCCCTGCTGCCGCAGCCGTGGGCCGATGCGGATCGCCCGTTGTGGTTGAAGCCGGAGAGTCTGCAGCCGGTCGGAGCGTTCAAGATCCGCGGCGCGTACAACGCGATCGCGGCGCTGCCCGACGGGGTCCGCGCCCGCGGCGTCATCACGCATTCCAGCGGCAACCATGGCCGGGCCGTTGCCTACGCGGCGGCCCGTTTCGGCGTCCCGGCCGTGGTGGTCATCCCACGGGCGGCGCCCACCATCAAGGTCGACGCGGTGCGTCAGCTCGGTGCCGAGGTGGTACTCGTCGACGGCGGCGAGCGGCGGGAGGCGGCCGACAAGCTGGCGGGCGAACGGGACCTGACGCTGATCCCGCCCTACGACCACCCGGACGTGATCGCCGGTCAGGGCACTGTGGGGTTGGAGATCCTCGCCGATCTACCCAGTGTGGACGTGGTCCTGGTGCCGGTGGGCGGTGGCGGCCTGGCCTCCGGGGTCGGCGTTGCGGTCAAGACGATCCGGCCGCAGGCTGCCGTGTTCGGGGTGGAACCGGACCTCGCCCCGGACGCTCGCGATTCACTGGCCGCCGGCCGGCTCGTGCCCTACACCGAAGAACAGCGCTACGCCACCATCGCCGACGGGATGCGCACTCCGCTGTCCGAGCTGACTCTTGCGCACCTGCGGGCCAACCTGGACGGCATCATCACCGTCACCGAGCCGGAGATCCGCGCCGCTGTCGGACTGCTCGCCCGCGATGCCAACCTGGTGGCGGAGCCGTCCGGAGCGACGACGGCTGCTGCCTACCGGTTCCACGCCGACCAGCTACCGGCAGGGCGCACTGCGGCGGTGGTCTCCGGCGGCAACCTCGACCCGGCGCTGCTTGCCGAGCTGATTCATCAAACGTGATCGGGAGGCGCCGTACCCGCGACGTCGGCTCACCCAGTGCGGGGCCGGCGCACGGCCCATCTCCGAGCAACGACTCGGCGCGCGG
>Ga0126373_10005219_pt1 | contig 10060 bp, 4 predicted proteins | sample PanSoiMetPlot_11_FD_92545 | JGI IMG/M metagenome (GOLD analysis project Ga0126373, IMG submission 92545) | Tropical forest soil microbial communities from Panama - MetaG Plot_11 | ecosystem: Environmental > Terrestrial > Soil > Tropical forest > Bulk soil | place: Panama | collected 2016-02-17 | reverse complement strand
TCAGGGTGGCGGGCGAGCGCGCAGCGAGCAGGACCGGCGCTCTGGCACAGCGCCACGAACCGGGCGAAGACATCGTCGGTTGAACTGACGCTTTGGGCGAGCCTCGCCTCCGCGCTCTTCACCCAGGCTGTCTGGTCGACAACGCCGTCGAGCAGCATCGCCCGCACCCGAGTCGGGAACAAGCTGGCGTAGGTCTGACCGAGAAAGGTGCCGTACGACAGACCCACGTAGGTGAGGGCCCGGTCGCCGACGAGCTGGCGCAGATAGTTGAGGTCACGTGCGGTGTCCTCGGTGGAGATGTTGTCCAGCAACTGCCCGCTCACCTGACCGCACCGGCGTCCCAGTTCGATGGCCATGCGCTCGTAGGCACGCGACTCGGCCAGCGCCGTCGGAATCTGCACGCCACGCCAGAACCGCGCCTCGCTCGCCTGGCTAGTGAAGCAGTGCACCGGGTCGCTCCCGTTTGTTCCCCGCGGGTCCCAGCCCACGACGTTGAACCGGCCGCCACCCCAAGCGAGGAGTTCATGACCCGAAGCCGGACTCCGCACGAGGTCGACGCCGCTTTCGCCGGGGCCGCCAGGGTTGACGAACATCGAGCCGATCAGATGTCTCTGATCGCTGGCCAGGCGGCGGATGACCGCGAGCTTGATGTGTGCGCCGCCCGGCCGGCGCCAATTCAATGGCACAGAGACCTTGGCGCACTGCAACTGCTTGCCGCAGCTCCGCCAGGGGATCCCAGCCTGCCTGACGGCCGCTACCGCCACGGCTCTGGGTTTTGCGGCGTCAGCGGCCCACGCCAACTGGAGCGCTACCGCCACCATTGCGCAGACAGCGATGAGAATGAACGGGACTTTGCGCATCCTGGCCCCCCGGCGCTCGGATGCTCGAAGACCTCAGCATGGCCATGTTTCGGACCAGCTGTCAACTAATCCATAGGCGGACGAATGCTGACAAGCGGGCTTAGGCAGGCGCGTCCCCTGGCGCTGGTGTGCCCGGCACCCTACAGCGCCGGTGCCTCAAGCCGCAGGCGCGAGGGCGGCCGGCCAGTCGCGGACTCGGGCCACTGCGTCCTGCCGGCTAAGGCGCTCGCCGTCGCTGAATACCTGATCAAAGTCAGTCCCGAGCGCGCGCGATATCTCACTGACCAGGTTGGCCTCCGCCTGCCTGAGTGTGGGCCACGACTGCAGGCTGGCCCTCTGGCTGATACCACTGGCAGCTCCTGCCAGCAGCGCCGCCCGCCGGGGGTGACCCTCGGTGAGTGCTAGACGAGCGTAGGCGTCCAGGCAGAGGGGCACGCTGCGGGTGCTATTGCCCGCCAGGCTTAGTTCCAGACCCTCACCGAGCAGCTTATGTGCCCGGTCAAGCTTGCCGCTCGCAATGGCGAGGGCGCTCAACAGCGTCCTAGCCCAGGAGGACAGAAAGGCGCTGCCGAATCCGTCTCCCAACGTTCGCGCTTCTTCCAGGTGGCGTAGAGCGTCATCGCGATCACCAACGGCCATCTCCAGCCCGCCCAGAGAGCCCAGCGCGAGCGCAGTCCAGAACGGCTCACCGAGGTCGCGGAGCATTTCCAAGCTCGATGACGCAGCCGCCCGAGCTCCGTAGAGATCACCAGTGATCGGCGAACTCCAGGCGATCGCAAGTTGGGCAATGGCGTTCAGGAACTTGTCGTCGATTCCAGTCAGAAGCGGCTGCAGCCGCTCGCGAGCCGTCAGCGCCGCCGCGTCGTCCCCGACTTCTAGCGCCTCGACCAGGGCCGTCCACTGCAGCTCGGCCTGGGCCTGATGGTCGAGCGACTCCGCGTGAGGCAGCAGCTCTTCGACCCACGACCGTCCCTCGATAATGATGTCCCGCAGGAACCACAGCGGCCAAAGGACACGGAATAGGTGGGGCAATTGCGCTGAGTCGTGCGCCATGTGCCAGCGCACGGCGGCGCCAAGGTTTTCGGCCTCAGCATCCAGCCGCTGCAGCCACTCCTCGTGCCAGCCACTGCGGAGTTGCCGGTCGGCCTCCTCCGCCAGCCTCCGGTAGACGTCGGCATGACGATGCTGCAGCGCGGCAGCGTCGGACCGGGCCGCCAGCCGTTCGGATATGAACTCTCGGATGGTCTCGAGCATCCGCCACCGGGGTGGTCCGTCGCCGCCGTTCGCGATCTCTATCAGGCTGTGGCGAGCTAGCGCTTCGGACAACTCCAGAGCGCTCTCATCATCTACGCCTGCGACCTGTGCGGCGGCGGAGAGGGTCCAACCGCCCACGAAGATGGCCGATATCTCGAGCAGCGATCGTTCTGCGTCAGATAGCAGGCCGACGCTCCACTCGACCGTGGTCCGCAGAGTGCGCTGGCGCTCCGGCATATCGACCGCGCCAGTCCCCAACGCATCCAGTGAGGCCGCCAGCCGCTCGAGGAGAGCGCTTGGTGACAGCAGCCGGGTGCGCGCCGCCGCTAGTTCGATAGCCAGCGGGAGGCCTTCGAGACGTCGGCAGATCTCCGCGATGGCTGCTGCGTTTCTTTCGGTGAGAACGAAGCCCGGGTTAACCGCGTGAGCGCGGTCGACGAACAACGCGACCGCGGGCGACACGGCCTCGTCCTGGGCCCGACGAGACGCCGCGTCAGCGGCGAGCGGGAGCGGCGCCACCGGGTACTCCCGCTCGGCCCGCAAGCCGAGTGCCAAGCGGCTGGTCGCGAGGATCACCAGCCCGCGACAGCTTTCCAGCATTGCGTTGAGATCGGGCGCGACCATCGCTACCTGTTCGAGATTGTCCAGGATAAGGAGCCACGGGTCGTCGCCGAAATGCTCGGTGAGGGCGTCCACCGCGGACGCAGTGCCAGGCAGGTCGGCCCCGACCGCCACGGCGATGCTGGCGAGGACCCGCTCAGGCTGAGTGACCGGCGCCAACGAAACGAAGACGGCCCGGGAGCTGAAGCTGTCGCGCAACTTCTCGCCTGCGGCCATTGCCAGGCGCGTTTTGCCGACTCCGCCCGGTCCGGTGAGGTTCACCAGCCGGGTCTCCTGCTGCATGACCAGCGCTGCCAACTCGCCTATGTCCCGCTCGCGCCCTACTAGCGAGGTGGTGCCCACGGGCAGCGGACGAATGCCGGGTCGAGCGGTCGATGTCGCTGCCACTGGAGTAGATGCCACGATCTGGGGATGCTCTTCGAAGTGCTCGCTCAGCAAGGCCGCTAGATCGTCGCGCACGAGTCGGCTCAGCTCCCTCGGGGTTCGGAAGACGCGATAGGACACCTCGCCGCCAATCCGTTTGAGCAGATCTGCGAGGCGCGGCTCGCGGTCCGGTGCCGGCGCCTTGACATAGATGAGACGTGGCAGCCGATCTGAAAGCCTGAACTCGTCTTCAAGGCCGGAGATTTGCATGCCGGGGATCATCCGCCCATAGCGCTCCCAGTAAAGCCCGATGAATATGTCGCTCTGCGCGAGATAGGACCGGTACACCTCGCGGGGCGGGTGCGGCCGTGCCCCAAGTTCGAACATCACGGGCGTCAGCCTGAGCGCGGAGATGGCACGCGCAACCGCCCGACGCTCCTCGGCGAGCTCACTGATGGTGGAACTCACGAAGACCCGGAGGCGCTGGTCGTGAGTGAGGATGAGTTCGCCGTCCTGCAGCCTGTCGTTCATCGGACCCCCTGTCGTCGTGCAGCGAATAGGTCGCCGTCGGTTACCTGCCCATGCCCGGTAGCCGGACGGGGTGGGCGGAGATGATGGCCTGATCGGGGTCATAGGCAGCCTTAATTCGCTGCAGCCGCTGGTAGGACTCCGGCGGGAGCACGCTGTGCGCTTCGGCCGGCGTCTCGCTGAAGTTGTAGTAGTCGTATCGGGCACGCCACGGCCGCAGCGCGGCTTTGACGGTGCGCACGTCCCCGAGGACTCTCTCGGACATTTCCGCCGTCGGCGCGAACCCGCCAGCGAATACCACGTACTTGGCCTGGACCGCGGGCTGAGCGCCGCCGCCGGGGGCTGCGCGCCCAAGGGCGCCGCCAAGATGGCGGATCTCGATGCTCGCGAGTGAGGTGTCAGCGTTTGGGCCGGCGGAGGCTAGTAGCGCACAGATCGCTGCCGCCGGGGCGTCGGCGAGGAAGGCGCCGTCTCCCTGGGCGGGAACGGGCTGAGCTGGGTCCATGTGCACCCGGCTGAGCGCTTCAGCAGACATGGCCGCGAATGTGTCAAGCTCGGGACGCAGGTCACGCAGCGGTTGCATCAGCCTCGCGCCGAATGCGGCTTCCCCGAGGTATGCCGCCTCAACCACCGCGAACGTGCGGCCGCGGAGGAACTCAGTGACCTCTGGAACATCAGGCAGCCGCAAAATGCGGCCGATGGAAGTGACCTCGTCTGGCACTGTATCGGTCCACTCGCGCCACGCGTTCAGGACCTCCGAGCTGCGCTCGATCGGGAAGAACAGCCCTCCGGCGTAAACCTGGCAGACCGGGTAGACAGTCATGTCCAGCGCGGTCACTACACCCACGCTGCCACCACCACCGCGAACGGCCCAGAACAGGTCTGCTTCATGGTCGGCGTCCGCGCGGACCAGGTTGCCATCCGGGGTCACGATCTGGAGCGCGGTTACGCTGTTGGCGGCCAGGCCATACCGGCGGGCCAGCCACCCGATTCCGCCGCCGAGGGTGTATCCAGCCACGCCGACATTTGGCGAGGTCCCGGCGAGAGCGGCGAGGCCATCTCTTCCGGCCGGAACCGCGACATCCTGCCACAGCGCTCCGGCCTCGGCGTGCGCCGTCCGCGCTTCGCGATCGATCGCAACCTGGCGCAACCGCTCGGTCCTGAGCAGCATCGCGCTGTCGAGTTGCTCAAGCGGCAGGGCGCCGTGGCCGGTACCCTGCGGCGCGACCCGCATCCCCTGCGAGCGCGCGAACCGGACAGCGGCGACCACATCGGCGGCAGACTCGGCGAATACGACAGCAGCCGGCCGCTGGTCTTTCGCTAGGTTCCAGGCCCGGCGCGCCTCGTCGTAGCCGTCGTCGCCAGGGACGTAGACATCCCCGGCGAGACCAGCCTGCAGCATGTCGACGGCCTGGCTGGCGATAGTTGCTGCATACATGAGGAGTTCCGTCCCTTCTCGGCTCGCATGTCCGGTGTCCGATCGACTTCACGATCAAGCTAATTTCGGTTCGCTCGAGTTCGCGTCCGGCAGCTGGATAGTCACAGCCGCCAGTTGATAGCCACCTGATAGCGGCCCTGGGAGCGGCTTCAGCCATGTCACCGCTGGTCAGCATCGTTGCGCACGGCCCGGGGGGCTATGTCCGCTCGGGTAGCGTTAGATCTGGCAGTGGGGGCTGCTGGTACGGGGGTGCCCGTGGGTGCTGTTAAGTTGCTGGGCCGCGTACCGGAACGGGCGGCAATTACCGGAGTGATCGACGCTGCGCGCGCAGGGCACTGCGGAGTGCTGGTGATCCGCGGGGAGCCGGGCATTGGGAAGACCGCGCTGCTGGAATATGCGATCGAGTCTGGGGCCGGGCTCAGCATCGCCCGAATAACCGGGGTTGAGTCGGAGATGCAGCTGGCATTTGCGGGGCTCCATCAGCTGTGCGCGCCAATGTTGAACCGCGTCGACCATCTGCCAGGTCCGCAACGCGATGCGCTGGGCGTCGCGTTCGGTGTCATGGCCGGCGCAGCGCCAAATCGGTTTTTGGTGAGCCTCGCCGCGCTGAGCCTGCTGTCGGAGGCGGCCGCCGAGCAGCCTCTCCTGTGCGTGGTCGATGACGCGCAATGGCTCGATCAAACGTCCGCTCAAGTGCTGGGATTTGTGGCACGCCGGCTACTGGCGGAGCCGATCGCGCTCCTCATCGCCACGCGCGAGCCGGGCGACGAACTCACCGGGCTCCCGGAGCTGGTCGTCCCTGGTCTCGACGAGGGGGCCACGCGGGAGCTGCTGCGCTCGGTAGTCATGGCGCCAGTTGATGAGCGGATCCGGGCGCGGCTGGTGGCGGAGACGAGAGGAAACCCGCTGGCATTGCTGGAGCTGCCTCGCGGACTGATATCGGCGGAGCAGCCCGGCTTGCTGGGCATGGTCGACGAGCCAGGGCAGCTGAGTGAACGGATTGAGGGCAACTTCCGGGAGCGTCTTGAAGCGCTCCCCGACGACACTCAGCAATTGCTGGTGGTAGCTGCGGCAGAGCCGACAGGCGATCCGCTGCTGCTCTGGCGCGCGGCTGGCCGGCTTGGGATCCCAGTCGAGGCAGCGGTTGCTGCGGAAGCGGCGGGCCTGGTGGCGATAACCGACAGGGTCACCTTCCGTCATCCGCTGGTGCGCTCAGCCGCATACCGGGCCGCATCGCCCGAGGCGAGACAGGCGGTGCACGGCGCGCTGGCCGACGTTACCGATCCCGAGCTGGACCCGGACCGGCGTGCGTGGCATCGCGCGGGCTCAGCATCCGGACCCGACGACGAGGTCGCCGCAGACCTGGAGAGGTCGGCCGGGCGCGCCCATGCGCGCGGTGGATGTGCGGCGGCGGCTGCATTCCTGCAGCGCTCGGCGTCGCTCACCCTAGACCCGCGGCAGCGAGTGGAACGGTCACTGGCCGCGGCCTACGCCGCATATCAGTCTGGGTCCTCTGATCTCGCACCTGGACTGATCGAAGCTGCTGAAGCTGGCCCGCTGAATGACCTTCAACGCGCGAGGCTGGACCTTCTGCGCGCCCGGATCGCGTTTCAGTCCGACCGCGGCAGAGCCGCGGCTCCGCTGCTGCTGAATGCGGCCCGCCAATTTGAGCGCCTTGATCTGCGACTGGCCCGCGACACCTACCTGGAAGCGATGTCCGCGGCGATATTCGCCAGCCGCCTTGCCGCAGACGTCGGCCCACGTGAGGTCGCCGACGCGGCACGCGCGGTGCCGTCGCCTCAGCCCCCGCGCGCGCCCGATCTTTTGCTGGATGGCATGACCCTGCTGATTACCGAGGGCTATCCCGCCGCAGCGGGAAGCCTTAAGAGTGCCCTCAAGGCCTTCCGGGAAGAGCACATCTCGGAAGACGAAGGGCTCACCTGGCTGTGGCAAGCCTGCGGCGCAGCCGGGCTTGTCTGGGATTACGACAGCTGGGATGAGCTATCGGCGCGCTTGGTAGATCTGGCGAGTGAGGCCGGCGCGATCATGGCGCTCCCAATCGCGCTCAGTACCCGAGCGGGTGTAAACATGCTGGCCGGAAATATCGCCACGTGCGCGTCACTCGTCACTGAGGTTCAGTCGGTTACCGAGGCCACTCGCAGTTCTATCGCGCCGTACGCCGAGCTGGGGCTAGCCGTTTTCCAGGGCCGCGCCGACGAGGCCTTCCAGATAGTCGCGGCCGCGACAAAGGATGTGGAGAGACGGGGTGAGGGCGAGGGACTCAGTTTCATTCAGTGGGCGGTCGCTGTACTTTGCAACAGCCTTGGCAGGTATGAAGAGGCGCTGCAGGCGGCTCAGGAGGCCAGGAAGGACTTCTCAGCCATCTGGTTTTCCAACTGGGCGGTGGCGGAGCTGATCGAGGCCGCGACGCGCAGCGATGAGCCAGAGCTTGCGGCGACTGCGCTCCAACGGCTCTCGGAGGACACTCGAGCGAGCGGGACTGACTGGGCACTAGGCATTGGCGCGCGCTCGCGGGCGCTCGTCAAAGACGGCGCCGACGCCGAGGCCAGTTACTGCGAAGCGGTCGATCGCCTCAGCCGCACCCCGCTTCGCTCAGAACTTGGGCGGGCCCACTTGCTGTACGGCGAGTGGCTGCGCCGACGGCAACGCAGACGGGACGCCCGTGATGAGCTTCATGCCGCGCGCGCCATATTCGAGTCTGTCGGGGCCGCATCGTTCGCAGAGCGAGCTTTGACTGAGTTGCGTGCAACCGGCGAGCATGTCCGCAAGCGGACGGTTGACACGGGTACAGCCCTCACGGCGCAAGAAGCGCTGATTGCCCGGCTGGCTAGCGACGGAGCCTCGAACCCGCAGATAGCCGCCCAGCTTTACATCAGCCCGGCCACAGTGGCCTATCACCTGCGGAAAGTCTTCGCCAAGCTCGACGTCAGCTCACGCCGCCAGCTGGCCCGCAGCGTGCCGCGCGCGACGTGACGTCGGCGGTGCACCTCAGGCCAGCACAGAAGCTGCTATGACGCCTTGGCGATTTGAGCGATCCGTCCGCGGGACTTGCCGAGAAACTGAGGCCGCTGGGACCGGCGCTGGCGCGTCCGCAGCGTGACCAGACGTGGCAGCGCCGCACCACAGGACCATGCCCAGGATGTGGGTAGCGAACGTGAGCTTGTTGATCACGCATGTTGGCAACGATTGCGGTCGCGGCTGACTTCCTGATCACCAGCGTGACGCCGGCCACGGGGATGCACACGACCCGGTCGGTCAGGACGGGTCAGACGGGTCAAGGGCGGGCGTCAGACTCTCTGCTGCTCTGGTCGCGGAGGCAACTGCGCCAGCCCGGCGGCGGGCCAGCAGCAGGCCTGCTAGGAGCAGGAACGCTACGGCCGCCAGGAAGAATGAGTTACCAGCTAGGAGCACCAGCGGTCCGCCATACCCCTGCTGGACGCCCGGGACCCACCAGATTGGGGCGACCCAGAACAGGACGGCGACCGCCAGCGCCCACCACGGCCCGCCGCGCGGCCGGTCGGATCCCAGGACCAGCCAGGCAAGAACTGGCACGATCCATACATAATGGTGCGCCCACGACACCGGCGAGATGATCAGCCCGGTTGTCGCGCACAGCAGGATCCCGAAGACCGGCGATGAGGTGCGGAAAGCCCACGTTGCCAGGGCTAGGCCGGCGGCGGCGAACAGCAGGGTCAGAACGTCCAGCAGCGCCGGCGCGGGCGGAGCGCCAAGCGCCCGCTGGAGTGCGCTGTGCAGGTTCTGGTCGCTTATGTAGATCAGGCTTGCCGCGCGCTGAAAGATCTTGTGTGACCAGTAGAAGCCTGAGGAATGCGGTGCGATCGCGAATGCCGCCGCCGAGCAGAGCAGGAAAGAACCCAGGGCCGTGGCCGCCGCGCGGAATTGACGGGTAAGCACGAGGAACGGGATGAAGATGAGCGGCGTGAGCTTCACAGCAGCTGCGATGCCCAGGAGGACGCCACGGGGCAGCGTGCGTGAGCGCAGCCGTACGGTGCCCGTCAGGTCGGCCATGATCAGCAGCGCGATGACGAAGTTAACCTGCCCGTAGTCCAGCGTCAGCAGGTCCGGGCTCAGCCGAAGGACCGGGAACAGGACGATCAGCGCTACGCCCCAGATCCGGCCGCGTGGCCACTGCGGACGGACTGCCCGGATGCTCACGGCGGTCAATGCCATGAGCGCCCCAAGGTTGACAACCACCCAGACCAGTTGGCCAAGCCCTACGGAAATCTGCGCGAACGGCCAGAACAGCAGCGCGGCGAATGGCGGGTACGTGAAATGGAGGTTCAGCCTGGCTAGGTAAACGTCATACAGGTGCTGCCCGAGGACGTGAGCGCCGCCCATCCGGTACACCAGGAAGTCGACCTGAGGTCCTTTAGCCGGAGATATGGCCAGCGCCAGAGCCCCGACCAGCGACAAGGCGCCCAGGAGTGCCGGGATCCACGAGCCGGCAGCTAGTAGCTGGGCAATGGCCTGCGAGCGGCGGTTGTCACTTGCTTCCATGGATACCGCCGATGCGGAGCCGGAGCGGCTACCCGGTGCCCATGCCACTGCTGGTCTCCTCCAGTTTCTTCAGACGTGGACTCTCACTCGCCGCCAGCAGTCGCTGCCCGATGGCGCGCGCGGCCTCCCGAAGTTCTGGGCACGTCACGATCCGGTACGCGGCTGGGATAGCCGCGAGCTGTTCTGCGTACCAGAAGGGATTGCTCGTGCTGCCCACCAGCCGGCTGGTCTTCGAATCGAGCGGCTCGAGTCGTCCGAGCGCGCGGGGGAGGCGAGGCGCGACGGTCTCGACGTGCGCGTCGATGATGATCTCGACGTCATACTCCCATCCGACGGCAAGATGCTCTTCCAGCGTGGCGACCGCATCAAGATCGGCCGGCGGGCTGAAGCTAGCGCCGAGCACCTCAACCTCGCGGACCCGGTCGATCCGGTATGCCCGCCGGGCGTTCGAGGTATG
>Ga0126373_10005218_pt1 | contig 10060 bp, 10 predicted proteins | sample PanSoiMetPlot_11_FD_92545 | JGI IMG/M metagenome (GOLD analysis project Ga0126373, IMG submission 92545) | Tropical forest soil microbial communities from Panama - MetaG Plot_11 | ecosystem: Environmental > Terrestrial > Soil > Tropical forest > Bulk soil | place: Panama | collected 2016-02-17 | reverse complement strand
TCGCCGACGATCGTCGGCAGCGCCGTGGCGACGATGGTCTGGTCAAGGGCCGCCAGCAGGATTGCCAGCATGAGCGCCGTGAAGATGATGGCGAGCCCGCCGCGCGGCTGGACCGTTGCGTCGGCCGCAGCCGCCGACGGCGGCTGCGATGAGTCGGTCATTTACGCTATCTACCCCAAAAAAGCAAGAAGAGCCTCGCGCGAGGTTGTCACGGAGGCTCTTCTCGCTCCTAGCACGCCGGCCGGTCAGTTACGCCTGATGCCGCCGAGCTAGACCGGGCTGGTGACCGAGCTCAGTAGCCGTACCCGCCGCCACCGGAGCTCGTCGAGCTGCCGGACGGAGCAGGCGCTGCGCCACTCAGCTTGGCGCCCGACGGCGTCATCGCCCACCACAGGCCGCCGGACAGGTTCTTGCCATTGCCGCTGATCTGGCCAGCGGCACTGTCGCCAACGTAGGTGTAGAGCGGGTGTCCGTTGTAAGTCGCCTGCATTGTGCCGTCGGAGCGGGTGATCGTGCCGAATCCATGCATCAAGGTGACCCCTGATCCTGCGACCACCGGGCCCTTGACAGGTGGCCAGAACGAGGCGCACGAGCCGTTGCAGTTCGACTTCGTCGGGGTGTCGATAGCGAACCAGTAGAGCGTCTTGCCCTGAGCGTTCGTCAGCACAGTTCCCTTGCTCGTGCTGTGCGTCATGATGGTCGATGACGAGGTGCCCTGCGGCGTCGTCGAGACGCTCGGCGCCATCGAATGCGAAGTCGCGCCCGTTGAAGGAGAACCTGAACTACCGCACGCCGCTAGCAGGGCTGCTGCGCCTGCCACAATCGGCGCTGCCCACCATCGGTTGCGCATTGCTACGTCTCCGTCCCTTGTAATTTGCCTGAAGCCTTCTTACCCCCATTACGTAGGCTGGGCGCCGAACGTTCAATCGATCTTCTCAGGGGCACGCCCGGGGTCGGCCATGCGCTGGCAAAGCCACGCTAGCGACATCGGGTAGCGGTACTCGATGCCGGCATGAGTCGCATCGAAAAGCTCGTACCGGATGACCTCCTCGCTGACTCCGATAGCTCGCAATTCCTCCCGGAACGCCTCAGCTCCAACGTCGAGGAAGTAGTCGTCCCTGGTGCCAGCGTCGATCCAGATGGACCGCATCGACCGCAGCGCATCGGCATACCGCGGCACCATCCGGACCGGATCCCAGTCCAGCCACTGCTGCCACGCCCTCGGTCGCAGTACGCCGGTGCGTGGATCAAACGGCAGGTCTATGGTCCCGTCAGCACGGGCCGAGAACGCGGCCGCAACACCGAGGACACCGAGCAGCGGACCATCAGCCGGATGCGTGAACGCCACCCGCGACCGGAAGTCGGCCCACCACGCCCAGATGTCTGCGTCATAGCCCCGGAGCACGCGGACAGCCTCGCCGAACCCGCTGATGTAGCTCAGTTCGTACAGCGAGTCGCCGGCATGTGTCGCGATGGAGCTGAACAGATCCGGACGCAGCATCGGAGTGATCATCGCGCCGAAGCCGCCGCTGGACTTGCCCATGATCGCCCGGTGTTCCCGGTCGGCGATGGTGCGGTACCGCGCATCTACCCACGGCACGACCTCGTCGCACACGTACGAGTGGTACCGGCCGGTGCCGGGCGAGTTGACGAACTGACTGCCGCCGTAGCTGGTCCAGGCGTCGACGTAGACCACGATCGCGGGCGGCGCCTGACCGGAGGCGAACACGTGGTCCGCAGTCTCTGTGAACGGCTGACGGAACGCCGGCCTGTTCTTCCATGTCGTGACGAAACCGGTAAAGCCCTGGAGGACGTACACCGACGGGTAGCGATGGTCGGGCTCGCGGCCATAACCAGGCGGCGTGTAGACCCACAAGGGCCGCTCATGTGGATCGCCAAGCGGGTTGCCGCGCAATAGCTCGCTGGTGATCACGTGCTCGTTCAGCGTCCCGGCCAGCTCGACAGACCATGGCAGCATTCGGCCTCCATGACGGGTGCTATGACGATTGACGGTGCTTGCCGACTCGCCCATCACACCACCGGCGCCATGGACGGCGCTGCCCAGGACCCGCCTGCACTGCGCGGTTAGTGGCGCTTGTCACTGCGGTTTCACTTGCGCGCTACGAATCTGGCCGTGCGAACCATGCGCTAGTGGCATACCGTCGGAAGATGAGCGTCGCGGCCGCAGGATCCGAGCCGCGCCCCCTGGTGAGCGAAGCCGGACCGGATGCCGTCGGACGGGACAGCGCTGGACCCGACCGCGCCGAGCCGGGCGGTGCCGGATCGGACGCCCGCAGCCCGGACCGGGCCAGCCCGGATAGCGGCGGCGAGGACATTGCCGAGCAGCGGCTCGTGCGCGCCATCCGGGAGCTGCGCGCCGCCCAGCCCGCGGTCCGGCCCGCTGCCTATGATGCGATCCGCCCGGGCACCGCCCTTTCGATCGCCAGGTCACTCGAGCTGTTCGACGCCCAGATGGCGAGCCGGCACCTGGATCTGGCGGCGAGGTGGCTACGGGCGCGCGGCGCGGGTTACTACACCATTGGCTCGGCCGGCCATGAGGGCAACGCGGCGGTCGCGGCAGCGCTCCGGCTGACCGACCCTGCGCTGCTGCACTATCGGTCCAGCGCTTTCTACCTCGTCCGCGCGGCCCAGGCCAGGCCGCGCCGGGACGGCGTTACTGACGTGCTGCTCGGCCTTGTCGCGGCGGCCGCCGAGCCGATCGCCGGCGGTCGGCACAAGGTCTTCGGCCATCCGGAGCTTCACGTGATCCCGCAGACGTCGACGATCGCGTCGCATCTGCCGCGGGCCGTCGGCCTGGCGTTCTCGGTCGAGCGCGCGGCCAAGCTTGGCCTGGACACGCCATGGCCGCGCGATTGCCTTGTGGTCGCGAGCTTCGGTGACGCGTCGGTGAATCACTCGACGGCCGCCGGCGCGCTGAACACTGCATCCTGGTGCGCCTACCAGGGTCTCCCGCTGCCGTTGCTTCTGGTGTGCGAGGACAACGGAATCGGGATCAGCGTCCGCACGCCGGCCGGCTGGATCGAGTCGGCGAACTCGAATCGGCCCCGAATTAAGTACTTCGCCGCCGACGGCGCCGACCTTGCTCAGACGTATGACGTCGCTGCGGCCGCAGCGGACTGGGTTCGCGAGCGGCGTGCTCCAGCGTTCCTGCACGTCCGGGTCGTGCGGCTCGGCGGGCACGCCGGCACGGACGTGGAGTCGGCCTACCGCACGCCCGCCGAGATCGCGGCCGACACGGCGCGCGATCCGCTACTCGGCACCGCCCGGCTGCTCGTGACCGCCGGCGCGCTCACACCAGCCGAGGTTATCGATCGCTATGAGGTCGCGAAGGCCCGCGTGCTCGAGCTGGCCGCGCGGGTTGCTGGCGCGCCCCGGCTAGCAACGGCCGAACAGGTCATGGCGCCGATCGCGCCGCGTCGACCGGCAATCGTCGCCGCGAACCTCGCCGCCCGGTCCCGGCAGTCCCTGCCAGGCCAGGCGCGCGGCTGGCAGCGCCGGCAGCGGCCGGCCGCATCGGAGCCGCCGGAGCCGCCGGGCCTGGTCACACTCGCGCAGGCCATCAACCGCACGCTGGCCGATGAGATGGCCGATAGGCCGGGCATGCTGGTGTTCGGCCAGGACGTCGCGCGCAAAGGCGGTGTGTACGGCGTCACCCGCGGCCTGCTGCGCACGTTCGGCTCAGGCCGCGTCTTCGACTCACCACTCGATGAGCAGTCCATCCTCGGCATGGCCCTCGGGGCCGGCCTCGCTGGCCTGCTCCCCGTTCCTGAGATCCAGTACCTGGCCTATCTGCACAACGCTGCCGACCAGATCCGGGGCGAGGCGGCCACACTGTCATTCTTCTCGCGTGCGCAATACCGCAACCCGCTCGTGGTTCGCGTCCCTGGCCTGGCCTATCAGCAGGGCTTCGGCGGTCATTTCCACAACGACAATGGGCTGGCTGCGCTGCGCGATATTCCCGGCTTGGTCGTCGCCTGCCCTGCGCGTTCCGACGACGCGGCGGCGATGCTGCGCACGTGCTTGGCGGCCGCCGAGCTGGACGGCAGCGTCTGCATCTTCGTTGAGCCCATCGCCCTCTATCACGAGCGCGATCTCTACGAAGCCGACGACGGGGGCTGGCTCGCCCGCTACGAGCCGTCCGAGCGATGGGCTGCGACCCACGTGCCCATTGGCCGGGCCCGGCTCCACGGCAGTGGGCAAGACCTGACGATCATTACGTTCGGGAACGGGGTCCGACTCAGCCTCCGCGCCGCCCGCACGCTCGCGGTCGACGGTATCTCCTGCCGGATCCTTGACCTGCGCTGGCTGGCTCCGCTGCCGTACGAGGATCTGCTGCGGGCAGCCGCGGCCACCGGCCGGGTGCTGGTAGCGGACGAGACCCGGCGCACCGGCGGCATCTCAGAGACGGTGATCACCACCCTGGTTGACGCCGGGTTCACGGGCCGGATCGCGCGGGTAGCCAGTCAGGACAGCTTCGTGCCGCTCGGCGACGCCACATCAACGGTCCTGCTGTCGGAGGGAGCGATCGAGGATGCGGCCCGCGACATCGTGCGCGGGTGAGTTTCGGGCGCCTTCAGGCGAGGACGAAGACCGGCACTGCCTCGTGCTCGGCGTCCGCGCGCTCGAAGGCGACGCGCAGACGCCGGCCGGCGGCGAGTGCCGCTGCTTCCGGATCAATGTCGCCACCGAGCTGGGTCCACCACCACGGTCCTTCATCCAGCTCGCCGATCACCAGGATGGTCCGGCGCGGCTTGTCGCCATCCGACGACCGGCTCCACGTGACCGCCCAGCTCACCAGCGTCGCACCGCCGCCGGCCTCGACCCAGTCCAGCTCCGTCGACGGGCATATCGTGCACTGCGTCACGGCCGGTTCACTGACATGCCCAGCCGGGCAGCGTCGCAGCAGGAATCGACCGGCCGCCGTACCGTCGAAGAACTCGGCCGTGGCCGCGTCCCGCTGGACCGGACCTACGCTCATCGGGCACCCGCCTCGCTCGCGAGTACCAGCGTGCTGTGGTGATCAAGAACACCACCGTTGCCGGACACCAGCACGGTGTCGTGCACGGCCGCCTGTCGCGCGCCGCCGCTCCCGCGGGCCTGGATGATCGCCTCCGACAGCGGCGTCATCCCCCACATGTAGTAGCCGGAAAGCTGGCCGCCTCCGGTGTTGAGCGGCAGCTTGCCGGCCGGCCCGAGCACGCCGCTCGCCGCAAACGGCCCGCCCTCGCCCTTCGGGCAGAAGCCGTAGTCCTCCAGCGTCAGCAGCACGGTGAAGGTGTAGCAGTCATACAGCTCGACCACGTCGACGTCCGCCACCTCGCGCTGGGCCATGGCCAGCGCGGCGGGGCCGGCCGTAGCCGCCCCTGACACGAGTCCGAAGTCGGTGTTCCGCCGCAAGTACCGGCCTGGATGCGATTGGGCCCAGCCCAGCACGTACACGGGTGCTTGGGCGAGCGACGTGGCTCGCTCGGCCGTCGTGACGATAACGGCGACACCGCCGTTTGAGACCAGGCAGCAGTCGAGCAGGTGGAAGGGCTCGACGATCCAGCGGGAGGCCTGATGATCGGCCACAGTAATCGGATCGCGAAGCTGTGCTGCCGGGTTCAGCCCGGCCCAGTCGCGCTGCGCGACCGCGATATGGCCGAGCTGCTCGCTCGTCGTTCCGAAGCGGTCCATGTGCCGACGGGCCGCAAGCGCATACATCGGATTGGCACCAATAACGCCGCTCGCGCCGAGCAGACCCCACCACCCGGCTGGCGCGCGCCGGGAGCCGTAGACCGCGCCCGCGCTGACCTCCGGCTGGAGCGGGCTGTCTGCGAATACGCACGCGACCACGCTCGCCGTACCGGACATGACGGCCATCGAGGCGAACTGCACCATCGCTCCGGCGGTCGAGCCGTATGCCTGCAGATGAGACAGCAGCCGCAGATCCCTGAGCCCTAGATCACGCTGCAGGTCGATCGAGATACCGCCGGTCACCCCCGACGACGTCAGCAACCCGTCCACGTCGGCGAGCCCGAGCCCGGCGTCGGCTACCGCCAGGCGGACGGCTTCGGCGGCAAACTGCGCCGATGTCTGCCCGTACACCTTGCCGAGCGCCGTCATACCCAGGCCAGCGATCACCGGCCGCCGGACCGCGGGCCACGACCGTGGCCCAAGCGCGTCCCCGAGGGACGGAACGGATGATTCAGTCACTACGGCATCATCGCAGCGGGGATCGCCTTGGCACCAGCCTGGCCAGCCCGCGCTCGGCCGCTATTAGCCCAGCCCAGGTCGCCAGCCGAGGGCCGCAGGGGGGCGTTATTGTCACTGGTATGACCACGCAATCTGCAATCCACGGCGGCCCGTCCCTGCCGCAACACCGCAACCTCGTCACCGAGATCCCTGGCCCGATGTCCCGCGATCTGTTCGAACGCCGCGGGCGCAGCGTCGCGCGCGGCCTGAGTCACGTCTTGCCGGTATTCGTGACCGCGGCAGGCGGGGGCGTGCTGGTGGACGTCGATGGGAACTCACTGATCGACTTCGGCTCCGGTATCGCCGTGACGTCGGTCGGCAACAGCGCCGACCTCGTGGTCAGCCGGGTGACCGAGCAGGTTGCGCAGTTCACCCACACGTGCTTCATGGTGGCGCCCTACGAGGGCTACGTAGAGGTGTGCGAACAGCTCAACCGGCTGACGCCGGGTACGCACGACAAGCGGTCGGCCCTGTTCAACTCAGGCGCGGAGGCCGTCGAGAACGCCGTCAAGGTCGCCAGGCACGCCACGGGCCGGGACGCCGTCGTGGTCTTCGACCACGCTTATCACGGCCGAACAAACCTGACGATGGCGATGACCGCGAAGAACATGCCGTATAAGGAGGGCTTCGGGCCGTTCGCAGGCGAGGTCTACCGGATGCCCATGGCGTACCCGTTCCGCTGGCCCGGCGGCCCGGCCAGGTGCGCGGAAGAGGCGCTGAGCGTCGTGACCAGCCTGATCCACGCCCAGGTCGGCGAGGAGAACGTGGCGGCCGTAGTGATCGAACCCATCCAGGGCGAAGGTGGCTTCATCGTGCCGCCTGCTGGCTTCCTGCCCGGTCTGGCTGCGTACTGCCAGGCCAACGGCATCGTCTTCATTGCCGACGAGATTCAGTCTGGCTTCTGCCGCACGGGTGACTGGTTCGCCTGCGATCACGAGGGTGTGGTGCCGGATCTCGTCACGACAGCTAAGGGCATCGCCGGCGGCCTGCCGCTGGCCGGCGTCACAGGCCGGGCCGAGCTCATGGACGCGGTCCACCCCGGCGGTCTCGGCGGCACCTACGGCGGCAACCCGGTCGCGTGCGCCGCGGCACTTGGCGCGATCGACACGATGGAGAAGGAAGATCTCCCGGCTGCCGCGCGGTCGATCGAGGCAATGATGTTGCCGCGGCTGCGTCAGCTCGCCGCAGCCAATCCGCTGATCGGCGATGTGCGCGGGCGGGGCGCGATGTTGGCCATCGAGCTCGTGCGGCCCGGGACCATCGAGCCGGACGCCGCGGCGGCGGCCAAGGTGGCCAAGACCTGCCACGGCAACGGCATGATCGTGTTGACGTGCGGAACCTTCGGTAACGTGCTGCGCTTCCTGCCGCCGCTCGTCATGGGCGAGAGCCTGCTCACCGAGGGCCTGTCCATTCTCGAAGACGCCTTCGCCACGCTCTGAGATCAGGCCACGGCGTGGTGCTGTGGAACGGAATGAAGATGCGTGGCGTCTGACTGTCGTGATGACGCGGTCCCGCCGACGCGGTGCGCGCTTGCGCACCTGGCGCGTTGCCCGGTTCCCCGCCCTCGCCAGCGTGTGCATTCTATTGGTGGCGCTGCCGCTGGCGGCTTCAGACAGCTCGACGCCGGGCTTCATTGGGTACGACTGGCAAGTCGTCGCCGTCCGCTATGACGGAATAACGACGAGCATTCCGGCGTCGCCGCAGGTGATCTTGTGGTTTTCGCCCGGTGGGCAGTTTGGCGCGCGCGGCGGCGTCTACTACAGCAGCAGCGGGGTTTTTCGCACGACCCGCGACGGCTTCACGGTCAGTGATATGGGCGCCGGGGGGCCCATCGCAGGTTATACCGGGCACGACCCAGCCGTCGTGCTGGCGATCAGCGCGATCATGTTCTTTGATAATGAGGGCGTCCACGCGACGGCCACGCTGACCGGAGATCAGCTCGTGGTCGGCGTTGGCCCCTACACCCTGACCTGCCAGCGCAGCGGCCGGCAGGCTGACATCCCCATCGGCCCGCCCTTGCTCGGTGCTTCCACAAGCTAGGAGTGGATGACCTCGGTGTCGTGGCAGAAGTGCACCCGGTCGGGCGCGGCAGACTGGATCCGGCCGACCGACGCGCGCCACGCAGCGAGATCCCTGGCCTGGCCCTCGGGCAGGTCCGCGGTTGCCGGTTCGAGATACAGGCGGGGCTTGTATGCGGCGTCGCCGACGAGCGCATCTGACAGCCCGTCGGCCGAATCGACCAGCACCGACTGATGGCCAACCGTGTGGCCGGGTGTTGTGATCACCCGCAACCCCGGCAACACCTCGGCGTCACCGTCGAGCAGCTCGAACTTGGCGTTCATGAAGTCGAACCAGTCGGTGAGCTTCGGCGATTCTACGCGCGCACGCTCGAGTTCGGTGCGCTGAACGTAGAACGCGGCGTGCTTGAACACGGCGTTCTGCCCGCAGTGGTCAAAGTGCAGGTGCGTGTTGATGACGAGACCGATGTCGCCGGGTGTCAGGTCAAGCTCGTCCAGTGCGTCCGCCACCGACCGGTTCACCACACGCCAGTCATCCAGCCATCGCTGCGGGCCGCCTACACCCGTATCGACCAAGGCAGCGCCGCCGGGAAATAGCACGACGAAGCCGTGCACCGGCCAGGTATGGCCGTCCACGCCGCGCAGGTGCGCCAAAGTGAGCCGCTTAATCTCCAGAGCCACTTGTGGCCAGTCCCTTCTGCCTCTTGACGACCTGACGCCGCTGGCCGCCAATGTTACTTACACCTGCACAGCCAGGCTGCGTGGCTGGAGTGCCGATGATGATCCCGACCACCCGACATTCTCGCCACATCGTGGCCCGCCTGTTTCTCTGTGTCGTCGCGGTCGCCGCGACACTTGGCGGCAGCGTCGCATTAGCTGCTCCCGCCACGGCACAGACGTCACTGCGGTATGTCGCGCTTGGCGACTCTTACTCGTCCGGACTGGGTGCGGGCAGCTACATCGACTCAAGCGGTTCGTGCGACCGCAGCACGAAGGCCTACTCGGAGCTGTGGGCCGCCGCCAACGCACCAGCGAGCTTCACGTTCGTCGCCTGCTCGGGCGCCACGACGTCGTCGGTGATCAGCTGACAGCTGGCCACGCTAAATACCCAAACGACGCTGGTGTCGATCACAGTGGGCGGCAACGACGTCGGATTCGCCAGCGTGATGGAAACGTGCGTGCTGTCGTCCACCAGCGCCTGCGTCAGCGCGATCAAGGCTGCCGAGGCCAAGATGACCGGACAGCTGCCAGCCGAGCTGGACTCGGTGCTCAGCGATATCGCCGCCCGCGCGCCCGACGCCCGCGTCGTGCTGCTCGACTACCCCGAGCTGTATGACCTGTCCAAGTCGAGCACGTGCATCGGACTGAGTACGACCGACCGCACCGACCTCAACGCGGCTGCCGACGAGCTTGACGGCCAGCTGCAGGCCGCCGCCGGACGACATGGCGACATATTCAGCGACGTCCGTGCCGCATTCTCGGGTCACGAGATATGCGATTCCAACGGCTGGCTGCACTCGGTCGACATCCTCGACATCAGCGATTCCTACCACCCGACCGCGGCCGTTCAGGCTAACGGGCACGAGCCGACGTTCGCCTCGGCGGCTGGGTAACGTCCCTACATCGCGGGTGGCGCCTGCGCTGCCGGGCGCCGACCGCAAGCCGGCGTCGGCCTGGACGCCCCACTGGCCGGAGATCGCCAGCACGAGCACTCCGACCGTGCAGCCAAGGAGCACTGCGGGCACCAGCCCGTGAACCAGGAGAACGTCAGTGGAACGCAGTGCTTT
>Ga0126373_10005216_pt1 | contig 10064 bp, 7 predicted proteins | sample PanSoiMetPlot_11_FD_92545 | JGI IMG/M metagenome (GOLD analysis project Ga0126373, IMG submission 92545) | Tropical forest soil microbial communities from Panama - MetaG Plot_11 | ecosystem: Environmental > Terrestrial > Soil > Tropical forest > Bulk soil | place: Panama | collected 2016-02-17 | reverse complement strand
GGAAGGCGTCGACTTGGTCTGCAGTGGCGTAGCCGATGGGATACGTAAGGCCCACGCGTCGGGCGATGTGGTTGACGCTGCCTTGGTCTGCGCCCTGGCCGAAAGCGATCGCCACTGACTCGTAGCCGCGCGCGCCAAGATCGGTCTTTAGGGTGTTCAGCGTCTGCAGGAGCTGCAGGCAATGCGGACTGGCAACGAACAGGAATTCGACGACGACCACTTTGCCCTTGAAACTTGACAAGAGGATCGGGTCGCCCACAGGCCTGGTGATGGTGAGTTCGGGTGCCTTGCGCGGCACGGCCGCTTGGGCCTGCACGCCCAGCGCGATTGCGGCGACGATCAGGGCCACGACTGCGGCCGACGCCAGGGCCGCTCGCCCGGTTCGTGCAATTCGGGCCAAGATTGGGTGACTGTTTCTCATGCCCATAGTCTAGCTCTTTGCAGCGGGCACCGCGGAGGAGGAGTCAATCTGGTTCCATTTTTCGACGATCGCGGCGAATTCCTTTTGGGCAGTAGCAGCGGCGTCCTTGGGATCGGCGTTGTCTCTTACGACGCTGGCGAACATCCGCGGGACCAGGAACGTATTAAAGGCTTCCATCCACGCCGGCTGGACAATCCAAGGGCCGCCGAGGTTGGGTGTCCAGTGCAGCGCGTCTTTGAGAGCGTAGTACTTATAGGGCGGGTTAGCCTGAGGATCCTTGTCGAGCCGCACCACCAGGTTCGGAACCGCCTTTTGGTAGGTTGGGAAATTGCAGCCGAGGCTTTTCTCGTAGCCGGTCCGTGAACTGTCGAGCATGTCGACCAGGAACTGCTTGGCGCCTTCGGGATTCTCGGCGAACTTCCAGACGGTCGAACAATTGGTGGCGTGCGGGAACGCTGTGACGCCGTATATGCCAACCAGCGGCGGCTGCAGCATTATTTTCCTGGCGATTTCCGGGTTGGTCTTTTCCGCCGCGCGCAGCAGGCTGATAGCGTTGGTGCTGACAGATGTTTTGCGGGCTACCATGGCGTCCACATTGCCGAAGGGGCCCCAGGTGAACTCGTCGGGAGTGCCCGCTTGGCTATAAAGATTCTTGACGTAAGTCAGAGCAGTTGTGAGGAAAGCCGTTTTGCCAAGAACGGCGTCGCCGTTCGGGGCCAGAAAGTGAGCATGAAAAGCGTACAGCAGCGTGTTTGAGCTAATGTTGCCCGCAAGGTTCTGCGAAAAAGCCAGGCCACAGGGAATGCCCAACTGGTCGCGGATCTTCCGTGAGCCGAGACGCAGGCTATCGTAGTGGACCGGGCCGCGCGGCATTTGCACTTGCGCCCAGAAATCCCGGTAGTAATGAACGGGCGAGGGAATCCAAAAATCGGCGAAGGCAAAATGCGTTTTCGACTTGGGACGGAAGGTGGATTTGTAAGAGATCTGCGGGATGCTGCCGAGTTTCATCGAGGCGTTATCGTACACCTCAGTGTGGTCGATAGCATGCAGATAGAACTCGGCCGACGGCCACGGGAACATGAAGAGATCGTGCCCCTTGCCGGCGGCTGCTTCCGATGCGGCCAGCGAGTGGATCTCCTCGACAGGGATGTGATCCACCAACACCTCGGTGTTATTTTTTTCGCCCCATTCCTTGGCCAGCTCTGAGCTGAACCAGCTGTCGTAGTCGGGAACAAAATGAGCCCACTTCGCAATCCTCAACCTTTTCGGGTTCCCGAGGACACGAGGAGAGAAGGCAAGGAAAGGCCCGGTGGCCGCAGCGGCGGCCGCCAGCTTGAGGAAATCCCGGCGAGGGAAGCGCTTGTTCATGCTGAAGGAGGTTGAGGTCGTATTCTAGTTTCGACATTGTACCCCCGGCAGGGTCATCGCCATGCCGTGGGCACCTTGAATTTGAGCACGCCCAAGCATTAGTTGGTCGTTGTAGATGAGCTGGACGACGAAGCAGCAGCTTCCTCGGCCGCAATCTGCGCGCTTCCCTGACTCTTGGCGGAAGCGACTTGAGCTGATGTCAGGTTGCTGCAGAACTGGCCGAAGAACTTCAAGCAGAAGAAGTTGATCGTAAACGCCGGGTCGAGCGGAGCGCCACTGGGCGTGTGAACCTGATCGAGGAACGCATCGAGCGCGATGGCTCCGTTGGTAGGATCCGGAATGGCAGGACAAATCAGCCAGACCGCACCCCCGTCGGAGCCGTCCACGGCTTCCTTACCTTCTGCGCCGCACCCTTGACCGTTGACGCCCGTAAAGGCTTCAAGCCCGTTGTTCAGATCGTCGCCCGACTTCACAATCGGCCAGCCTTCGAGATTGACTCCGTTTTTGGCGGCCAGGGCGGCGTAGGCGCCGCTCACGAGCACCCCGTTGCTGAACACGGCTGGTCCCTGGCACTGCGAACCAGGCACCGGAGTGGTGAGGTTGGGCGGCTCGGTGAACCAGAAGTAAGTAATGATCCACATGCCGAGCAGGTCGTCGCAGAAGTACCCGTAAGGCGCGTTGAAAACGGTGGAGCCGTTGCTACCCGAACCGGTGACGGCGTTGTTGTCGCTGCCGTCCACGGCATTGCGGTTTGTTGCGAAGCGCCAGTCCTGGTTCAGGCGTGGCGTGGCCACGCTGGTTACTGGAAAGCAGTTGGGTGGTTGAGCGCCGGTCCCCATCGAACCGCAAGGTGTGAAGGTGAGCACGCGGTTGACGGTCTGCCTGAGTGCCGCATATGCTTCGAAGTTGCTGACGATGTCTTGCATGTCGTCGCCCTGGCCTGTGCCGCCGGCATTGCCCGGGAGGTTGTTGAAGAAAGTATTCGACTCGTTCCGCGCGTTCAAGCCGGCAGGCACCGAGCCGTCGCCTTGGGCATTGCTGATAACGACGCAGCCGGAAGTCGGAAGATTCGGAGGAGTCGGCACTGTGCAATTGAAGGCTGGGTCGCCGGACACGAAGTTCGGCTCGAAGAAATTCTGGTTGGTGAGGAACGCGATAATTGAAATGAAGTCGGTCGGCGCGCCGTCGGAATCGATATAGCCACCTGTGGTGGCGAGGATGCGGACGTTGTTTCGCACGGCATCCCGGCTGCAGGTGGTAGGATCGACGACCCAGTTCACTTGGCCGGGAATGAAGGCAGGCGGCCCCGTCTGGCGGAACAATCCGAACCGCTGAGCCACGGGCGAATCGACGCCCTGCGCGGTCATAGCGGTGTTGCCCTGGGCACTCGTGGAGATTCCATTGTTGTTGTAAAACCCATCCTGAAAATCGCAAGGCGGAACGTTGAAGTTAGTGGCGGGATTGCTGCTGGACGAACTCGAACCTGAGGCGGTCGATTGAGCCAGCAGCGTCGGCGCTGCCATGAACAAGATGGCGGCGAGCACCAACATTTGAAGAAACAACCATGCGTGCTTGCGATCGGTTTTCATCCCTGTATCCTTCCTTCCAGCCGGCGCCGGGTGGAACGCACCAGGCGCCCGGGTTTGGCGAACATCACGTCATTGCGAAAACGGTTGCTGGACAAGCGCATGTGGATCACGGTTTCTGCACGCGGTTGGTTTCCGGGTGAACCATCCATTCGAATGATTCGGCAACCCACTCGGTGTGCGCTTGTCCCGGACAAGCAGCCCACAGCATCAAGGGCTCGTTGCCGTAGCGAACGTTACCGATGTGTTGAGTGACGTCGCGGTCTATGGCGGGGTCGGGATAGGTGAAGCCAATGCCGCGGCGAATCTTATCGATGTTGGCCGTCTTGCCAGTAAAGAACGTCCATCCCGGGCCGGCACGGAGAGCGGAGCGATATTCGCGGATGGCATCGAGATCGTCCTGCTCAGGCTTCAGCGTGATCGAATACATCTGGATTTGCCGGCCCACTTGGTCGCCAAGAATCTTTTGGACTTTCACGAGGTTGGCCATGACGATCGGGCAAATTTCGTTACACCTCGAGTAAAAGAAATTGATAGTAACGATCTTGTCTTTCACCAGATCGTCGTAGAAAAGCACTTCGTTCCCCTCGTGCGAGACAAGCGGAACGTTGGGCAAATGCAATTCCTGAATCCTCTTGCGGGCGCGCGACTGGGTTGCATTCACGTTCGACCTGCCGGCTGACGCTATCTTGGTCGCCGAAATAGCCCCGCCGAGAGGCGCGACAGCCGCAAAGTTCAGCAAGTTCCTTCTGGAAATGTCCTGATTCATTTCGATCCTCTCCTCTCTGCCTACGCGGGCCGCAAAAGGGACGGCCCGGGTGCGCGCACAGCTGGGATTCCTATGGAACGTTGATGTTGTCGCCGCCATTCGGCAGCACATGCCACAGGGCCATCATGGCGTGGTCTTCGTGAACCACGTTGTGGCAGTGGATGGGATACTTCCCAACCCAATCGCGGAAACGGAAGAAGAGCTGGACTCGCTCGTTCGGATGCAGCTGGGTCACGTCCTTGCGCGAGCGCTCGACGGCCAACGTAGGCGGTGCGCCATTCCGCGAGAGGATTTGGTGTTCCTCGAGGTGGATATGAATGGGATGCGTCCAGTCTCCCGTCAGGTTCGTGAGGATCCACTGCTCCGAGCTGTTTTGCGACACCGTGAATCGGAACTCGTTGCAGTCCATGAATTGGCCGTTAATGGACCACTGTCCGTTCAGGCGATCGAACTTGAACGTGCGGACGATCCGCGGGGGCGTGTTCGTACTCGGGAGCTGGTAGAAGGTCGGATTGGTCGCCGGGTTGACGCTGCCATCCTTTACAGCTTTCGAGCTCACACGGAACTGGAGCAGCAGGTTGCCATGGCCTGCCGGCAGAATGTCCGAGAGGATATTGCCGTTCGAGTCGGCGCATTCGGCCGGAGGACCGAAGTGCGGCGCGGTGAAGCCCTGCGGCGGCACCGGCCCCTGGCCGTTGAACTGAAGCAACCGGTTTTCGAGGTAGATCGTCTTGCCGCCAAACTGGCTGAAGTCAATGATGATGTCCACGCGCTCGGCTACGCCGATTCGCACACTCTGTACCTGCACCGGGTTCGGCAACAGATTGCCGTCGTTGGCGATCACCCAGAACTGGTTTGTCGCGTTGAGGTTGTTCAAGTCCGTGAGGAAGAATTCGTAGAAGCGGGAGGGGCCGGTGTCCAGCAAGCGAAAGCGGTAGCGGCGCGGCTCCACGTTAAAGAATGGCTGGATCTTCCCGTTCACCAGGAATTTGTCGCCAATGATGCCATCGAGGGTGAACAGGTCGAACGCGAGAAGGCCGTCGGAATCGTAAACCTTGTCGGCGAAGGCCAAGGGGATGTCGAACTGCGGGAAGCTCGGCAGATGGAACCCGGTGTTCTCGTTCCCTGTGTCGAATTCGTTGAACAGGCAATAGAAGCCGAGCAGCCCCTTGTAGGTGTTCTGCGAAGTGAAGTCCACCCGGTGATCGTGATACCACAGTGTGCTCAGCGACTCGTTGATGTCGCCGTTCGGTGGGCTGGTTGAGTTAAAGCCGGCGAGCACGTTCGGGTAATACTGGTCGGCGAAGTGGCCCGCACTGTAGAAATCGCACGGGTTGCCGTCGCTCTCGGACGGATTATGCGCGTTGTGAAGATGGGTGGTGACGGACGGCATGCCGAAGCCGCCATTCTGATTAAGACGCGGCAGCGCATTGATATTTCGCGTCATTTGGGGTGTGCCGTAGAACGCCTGATACGTCGGACCCGGGCTGACCGCGCCGTGCGTTCCGTCGTTGAATCCCCAGATCGTTTGCGGCGGCAGACTGGGCGAATGGCGGGTTGTAAAAGCCTGTTGCTTCATCTGGTACACGACGGGCGCTGGAAACGGGAACATACTCATGTTCAGTTCTGGAGCCTGGTGGCAGGCCGCGCGAACCTCGCCGCCCGCGGTGTTCGGGCAAATCGTGGGAGCGGGGTTCAGATTTTTCAGCGGAGTCTGGCTTGCAATGGGCATGATGGGCAGCGGATCGACGAAGGGCGTCGTCATGGGACTCGCCGCCTGGTTTCCCGGCAGGCAAAGCTGATTCGAGCCGCTCGGCGGAATCGTTTGTTGCTGCCCGTACGCCCGAGCGCTCAAACCGCTCTTGCAGACCAGCATGCCGCCAGCGGTGAGGAGGCCCATCTTCACCAAGTCGCGGCGGCTTGTCAGCCCGGCGGCGATCAGTTCGCGCCGGTTCTTTGCCGCATTCTCCATCTCCTTGTAGCGCTTCCGCGAGACCTTCTCTCCAAAGACGTTGAAGTACATTGCGCCTCCTCTTTAACCTTCCGGCTTTCCTGCGCTTTCAAGACACACTACAAACGGGCAAAGATCTGATACTGCGGTAGCGGAGGTAGGATCGGCAGGGCTGGAGGGGAACGTGAGCTTGGCGCTACCGACGAGTTATCTACGCCGGTAGTACCCGTGTTTCAAGAGGGACGGATTAGCCGAAGAATCTTTCCCTTAGCATTTCCTGCGATAGCTTCCCGGCGCGCTGCGGAAGTAACGCTCGAACGCGCGAACGAAGCTAGACGGATGCCGATAGCCGACGGCGTACGCCACTTCCTTGACGCTCATGTCGCCCCGCACGAGCATGTTAGCAGCTCGATTCAGGCGCTGCTCTGTGAGCCACTGGCCCAGAGTCCCGCCAGTTTGCGCCTTGAAGAGATGCTGCAAGTGAGAAGGACTGAGATTGAACTCCGACGCCAATTCGCGGATCGTGAGCAGCGTTCCAGTCTGGCCCATCTGCAAGAGTTTCTCGAGTCGATCGTCCTGAGTTGTCACAGTCGGCATAGACATCCTCACAGAGGATTTTCAAGAGCCGGGCTGGTTCGGCTTGATTCCGCGGGCCGCCTTCAGGCGGCGATGCGGTCTCGGAAACAGTCGTGGTTTTAGACTGGTTCTAAATCGGTACTCCAAAATACACGCGCTTGCTTACATTAGTAAGCAAGCCGGCATTCCGAACAGGCTGCTCATGTCGAAACGTCTTCTGCTACAGCAACTTGGGGCTCGGACCGGCCACACCTTGAGCGACAGCTGAAGAGGGACTCGAGCTAGAAGGTTCTTGTACTACTGAGCAGAGTGGTTCCGTCACCCACGGTTTGAAGGTTTGTTCGGATTCATAAGACTGGGCAGGCGCTGTGTAGCACCGTGTTCAAATCGAGTCAAGATATATTCTTAGGATAATTCTGAATCTGCCGTCGATCAGCTGGCTCCATGCCCTTGCCGATCGACTTGAACGACTGGGCGTCGTGGTTCCTTGAATAGCTTCGAGACGGCGCCTAGGCAATGTCATCGAGGCTATGCAGGTGCCGCTTCTAGTCATAGTACTCGGCGCCCAGGTGCGTGATCAGTTCCTCGCCCATCATCCAGCGCAGCGTGTTCTTCAATTTCATCAGCTGAATGAAAAGGTCATGCTCCGGGTAAAGCTCCGGGGCGCACATTGGCGACTTAAAGTAGAAACTGAGCCACTCCTGGATGCCGCGCATGCCAGCGCGCCGCGCCAGATCGAGGAACAGCACAAGATCGAGCACAATTGGCGCCGCCAGAATCGAATCGCGGCACAGGAAGTCCACCTTGATTTGCATCGGATAGCCGAGCCAGCCGAAGATATCGATATTGTCCCAGCCCTCTTTGTTATCGCCACGTGGCGGGTAATAGTTAATGCGCACCTTATGATGGATCTTTGCGTAAAGCTCCGGATACAGCGTGGGCTGAAGGATATATTCGAGAGCGCCGAGCTTCGATTCTTCTTTGGTTTTGAACGAGCCAGGATCGTCGAGCACTTCGCCGTCTCGATTGCCTAGAATATTTGTGGAGAACCAGCCGCTAAGCCCGAGCATGCGAGCTTTAAAGCCTGGCGAAAGGATCGTTTTCATCAGCGTCTGGCCGGTCTTAAAGTCCTTGCCCGCAATCGGCACTTCTTTGGCTCGCGCGTATTCCTCGAGAGCGGGGATGTCCACCGTCAAGTTCGGCGCGCCATTTGCGAATGGCACGCCTTCGCTGATCGCGGCGTAAGCGTAAAGCATAGAAGGCGCGATCGATGGGTGGTTCGCCTTCATCGCCTTCTCAAATGAAGCGAGATCCTTGTGGACATCTTCGGCCTTGAGAAAGACTTCCGTGGAGCCGCACCAGACCATTACTAGGCGGTCGGCCTTTGTGGATTTCTTGAAGTCGCGAATGTCCTCTCGGAGCGCCTCGGCCAAGTCGAATTTAGTTTTGGCTTTCTTGATATGGGTTCCTTGCAGGTTCTTGACGAAATTCTGATCGAACGCTCCCTTCATTGGCTTGATGGTCTTCATGAACTTCGCTGCTTTGTCGAGGTCCTTGGCGTCCAAGACACCGGCCTTGGAAGCGGCTTGATAGGCGTCGTCGGAGAAGAGGTCCCAGCCGCCGAAGACGATGTCGTCCAGACTGGCAAGTTTCACGAAGTCCTTGATCTTGGGGGTGCGCGCCTCAGTGCGTTTGCCCAGCCGGATGGTGCCCATCTGCGTGAGTGAGCCTACGGGAACCGACTCGCCCTGACGGACCAGCTCGACTCCAGCCATCACGGTGGTGCTGACCGCGCCCATGCCGGGCGTCAGAACGCCGAGCTTCCCCTTCGGCGGAGCAATACTGACGGGCCTGCGCATTCGATTTCCCCCTATTTTCGGCCAGGAATACCATTCGCGCCGCGGCAGCGGCCTCGAAGGATTTTCAACTGTCCGGTTGAAGTGGCCGCAGTCCCCGTCGCGGCTCACTGAGTTGGATTGAAGAATTGCAATCATGCGGCATTCACCGCTGATTTGCAAATCCAAAAGGCACTCTTAGAGCTGGCGAGGACAACCGCGGGAGAAACGTGGGGAGATTCAGAAGAAAAACGTTGCGGATTTCAGTCGAGAGAAACTCGATGCGGGAGATTCAAGAGGCCCGCCGCAAACTGCTTAGAGCAGGAACCGCCGCGACCTCGGGCCTTTCCCCTCGGTGAGAGCGGCGATGCCGTTCGACAGGCACAGGAACGCGATCAGTACTAGTATCCCGATCATTGCAAATGCAACCATGGATCCCTCGAATTCTCCCTGCGACGCCTCCTCAGGTGCAACCGCGGGGCCAATCCCTGGCAGCTGTAAGTCGCAGATCGATCGCACCTTAGCTTATCGGTCCCGACTGGCGTCTAGGAAAAAGTGTCCTCTTTGGCAGACGTGGCTGTGGAAAAACCTTGCAGTCGTGGCAATCTGCACACACAGCGCTTCGCCCTTCCTGTTGGAGAAAGCGGCTCGTTTGTCGGCCGAGGCTGCCTAGAGTTTCTCAATTCGAATCGATCCATCGCCGGAGGAAATGTTAAGCGAGCCGCCGCCGCTGTTGAGTTTGCCGTGAATCGATGAGCGGCTGAGGGACCCCGAAACCGCGACAGGGAAGTCGAGGGTGATGTGGCCGTCGCCGGTGTGCGCGTCGAGATCGGCGCTCAGATCGCCCGGCACACGCAGGTTGATGTGGCCGTCGCCTGTGTGCAGCGTCCAGCTTCCGCTGACTTTCGAGCCGTTTGCAGCCTCTGCCTCAATGCTGCCGTCGCCAGTCTTGAGGTTAAGCGTGTCGAAGCGGCCACGGACGTTGATTCGCCCGTCGCCGGTAACGACGTTGAGCATGCCGTCCAGGTTGGTTCCAATGATGTGGCCATCACCGGAGTGCATGCGCACGTCGCCACGAGCCCCGTCGGCCGTCACGTTGCCGTCACCCGTATCGATCTTGATGCGTCCGTTTACGGGCTTGACGTCCACATTGCCATCGCCCGTGCGGACATCTAGGTCAAGCTCGCGCGGAACGGTCATTTCAACTCGTATATTCCCGTGCGAGAAGAAGGTGTGCCAGTTTCGCCGCTTCACGACGATTTCGATGCGGTTGCCGTTCTGGCTTTCTTCCACGCGCACATCGTCCGGGCCAAGCTTGTAGTTGCCGCTGGTCGTGACGCGCGCGGTGACTTGATTCTGGTCCGCCGAGATGATGCTGACGCTACCGTCGTCGGTTGTGACGTGCAGCTCAGCCCGGCCATTGAGCTGATAAGTTTTCGACCATTCGTCGGCGCGCGCGGGGGCCGCGGCCAGTGCGGCGCCCAGAATCCCAAGTGCCATCGCTGAGGCCAGCGTGATCATTCGCATGTGGTTTGTCCTCGCTCCTGAGGATGATACG
>Ga0126373_10005215_pt1 | contig 10064 bp, 11 predicted proteins | sample PanSoiMetPlot_11_FD_92545 | JGI IMG/M metagenome (GOLD analysis project Ga0126373, IMG submission 92545) | Tropical forest soil microbial communities from Panama - MetaG Plot_11 | ecosystem: Environmental > Terrestrial > Soil > Tropical forest > Bulk soil | place: Panama | collected 2016-02-17 | reverse complement strand
GATCGACGCGGCAGCAATCGACCGCGACAGGGCGTCGCCCTTGACGATGGCACGCAGGGGAATCTCGATACCTGGGAGTTCCACCGCATCGGTCAACAGGCAATCCGGCGCTACGCCAAGTGCATTGATCGCCCGACGCATCGCTGTTCGTGTGGCCTCGAGAATATTCAGGATGTCGATTTCCTGCTCGGTGGCGATCCCAATTCCGACCCCGACCGCCCGTCGGACGATCAAGCCATAGAGGCGATCTCGTTCGGATTCTGAGAGCTGTTTGGAATCGTTAACCCCCATGAGCCGGCAGCGTGCTGGGAGAATCACTGCCGCCGCCACGACAGGGCCCGCGAGGGGACCTCGCCCGGCTTCGTCGAGACCAGCGACGCGCCGATAGCCGCATCGACGAGCTTCTATCTCAAAATCGTCGGTGGGTTCCACGCGGTGGCCCTGTGGTCATACTACCAACGGGCACTACCCACGATCGGGAGTGCGAACACTTTGAGACTGCCTGTGACTATGATTTCGCGGCGCCTGCAGGCTCAGCCGATTCTTCGCGGATTTCCTCAGCCTGGACGGATCCAGGCTGGCCCTTGGAGTCTGCCACGAACTCGCGATCTTCAACCTTGGCGAACTTGCCCTTTTTTCCACGAAGATAGTACAGCTTGGCCCGTCTGACTTTTCCTTGGCGCATGACTTCGATGCGAGACACAATCGGGGAGTGCACCGGGAAAATTCGCTCTACCCCCACGCCGTAGGATACCTTGCGTACGGTGAACATCTCAGTGTTGAGCGTCCCCTTGCGGGCGATCACTACGCCCTCATAGACCTGGATCCGCTCCTTTTCTCCTTCGATTACTTTCACGTGGACGCGGACCGTGTCCCCAATTTCAAAACGGGGCACCGATTTTTTCGTTAACGAGCGTTGGATTCGTTCTAGCCGATTCATGGTGTGCCCCTCCCCTCCCCACAACGAACAGGCGTAGGTCCCACGCCCTCGCGAATGAGTTCATCCAGTAACCGCCGATCTTCCGCATTCAATACTCGATCTCTCAAAAGGTCCGGCCGCCTGCGGTAGGTATTGCGCAGGGCTTCTTTCCGCCGCCATAACCGGATCGCCTCATGGTTGCCGGAGAGTAAGACCTCGGGGACGGCCATCCCCCGTACATCCGACGGTCTCGTATAGTGCGGATACTCCAGCATCGAGTCCGCAAACGATTCCTCGACAGTGGACTCTGGATCACCCAGCACGCCAGGAATCAATCGAGTCGCCGCATCGATCAAAACGAGCGCCGGCAATTCCCCTCCGGTCAGGACATAGTCGCCCACCGAGATTTCCTCCGGCTGGAGCGCGAGCCGCACCCGTTCATCGACTCCTTCGTAATGTCCACAGAGGATCACGAGCCGTCTGGCCTCGGTCGCGAGATCCTTCGCGTACTCCTGCGTAAGGGGCCGGCCCTGTGGAGACGGAAAGAGCAGCCGGGTTTGCGCTCCGGCGCATTCGTACTCCGCCGTAATCGTCTCGACCGCGCGCAAGATCGGCTCGGCCTTCATCACCATTCCTGCCCCGCCGCCATAGGGCACATCGTCAGCAACCTTGTGGCGATCCAAGGTGTAGTCACGCAAATTCCGGACGCGCACTTCGAGCAGGCCCCTGTCTTGCGCGCGCTTGAGCATGCTTTGCCCGAGCACCGGCGTGATCATGTCCGGGAATAACGTGAGGACGTCACAACGCATCGTGATACTCAATCAATCCCTCGATCGGGCGGACCGTCATACGATGCCGTGCCACATCGACCTTTGCGATCAGGTCTCTGGCAGCGGGAATCAACACTTCCTGCGAACCTTTCCGTACGGCCAGCACATGACTCCCTGGCACCTCCCAGATCGACTCGATCGTCCCAATTTCTTCTCCTGCCTCACTCTCCACCGTCATCCCGATGAGGTCACATTCGTAATACGTGTGCTCTGGTGACGTCGGGGTTGTCGTCCGGGGCACCTGAATGAGCCCTCCGCGGAAGGCACCGGCCTCCTCAGGCGATGTGATGCCTTCCAAACCCATGATCAGGAACGAACCGGCCGATCGAACGTGCGTGACCGTTGCCTCGATCGCCCGCCCGCCCGAAATCACGACATTGACCTTCCAGAGGTGATCGAATCGGCCGGGGACATCGCTCAACGATCGAACCTTCATCTCTCCCTTCACACCGAAGGGTCGTTCGATCCTCGCGATGGTGACTCGGTCTGCGGAGATTGTCTCCACGGGTTCACGCGCCCTTCTTGTTGACTGCTTTTTCGACCTCGAACTGCTTCCACACCCCGGATCGGCGCAGCAGCGTCCGCACCGTCACACTCGGTTGTGCGCCCTGACGCAACCATGTGAGCACACGTTCCTGCTTAAGCTCAGGCACTGCTGGCTCCTTCCACGGATCAAAGGTTCCCAGAATTTCCAGGAACCGGCCGTCTCTCGGCATTCGCGAATCCGCCGCCACTAGTCGATAGAGCGGTCGTTTGTGTCGTCCAGTTCTAGTCAATCTCAAATGAACTGCCACTGTCTTCCTCCTTAGTTGACGAGACTCATCTGGCTTGCTTTGCCTACATTGACCGCAACAGTTGCGCGAGCTGCCGTCGTCCTCCAGCCCCTGTCATCGCCTTCGCCATCTTCCGCGCGCCGAGAAACTGCTTAATCAGCCGATTGACCTCCGGTACGCTGGTCCCGCTTCCGCGGGCGATGCGTTTCTTTCTGCTGCCGTTGATGATGGTATGATCGCGCCGTTCACGAGGAGTCATCGAATCGATCACTGCAGCCACCCGCTTCATCTCTCGCTCCGGCATTTGTCCTTCCATTGCCTCTTTGAGTTTCTGGCCGCCCGGTAACATCCCGAGAATCTGGTCGAAGGAGCCGAGGCGATTGACCTGACTCAACTGCTCTCGGAAGTTTTCCAACGTAAACGTGTCGCCGGTCAGCCGCTTCTGGGTTTCTTCTGCCTGTTCGCGGGTGAAAGTTTCTTGGGCCTTTTCAATCAGTGAAAGCACATCGCCCATCCCGAGAATGCGCGAGGCCATCCGATCCGGATGAAACGGCTCGAGCGCCTCAAGCTTCTCACCCACCCCGAGGAACTTGATCGGCTTGCCGGTCACAGCCCGGATGGACAGCACTGCACCGCCCCGGGCATCGCCCTCGACTTTGGTCAGAATAACCCCGGTGAGCCCGACTCTTTGATCGAACTGAGTCGCCATAGTCACGGCGTCCTGGCCAGTCATCGCATCGGCCACGAGAAGCACCTCGTGAGGATGAACCGCGTCCTTCACCGCAACCAACTCGCTCATCAACTCGTCGTCGACGTGCAGCCGCCCGCCGGTATCTAACACGACAAGGTCATACCCTTGATCGCGTCCCCGCTCGAGCCCAGCTTGGCATATGCGGACCACGTCCGCTTGCGACGTGTGAACCTGATCGGATCGGTGGACATCGATCTGGAGATCGCGCCCCAAACTCGCCAATTGATCACCGGCTGCCGGCCTGCGAGGATCCGCTGCGACCAAGAGCACGCGTTTCCCCTGTCCCTTGAACAACCTGGCGAGCTTACCGCATGTTGTCGTTTTGCCCGCTCCCTGGATACCCACCATCATCACAACGGTGGGTGGGCTCGAGACGAGAGCGAGACCAGCTCGTTCCTGGCCCATCATCTCCCGCAGTTCGTCCCAGACTATTTTCACTATGTGGTGACCGGGCGTCAGGCTCTGTAGCACCTCTTGACCAAGCGCTCTGACCCGGACCCGCTCGAGGAAGTCTTTGACAATTTTGAAATTGACATCGGCTTCGAGTAGCGCGAGGCGCACCTCTTTCAAGGCCTCCGCGATGTTTTGTTCCGTCAGCACCCCGGAACCGCGGAGCTTCCTCAAAATTCGCTCGAATTTCTCGCTTAGACTGTCCAACATGGCGTCACAAAGAAAAAGGCCATCGAAGCCCCTTCTTGCAGACCTCCGATCGCCTCGAAAAACCTAGGAAAAGAGTAGCAGGCAGTGTAAAGGACGAGGGAGGAGAAGTCAAGGGACGATCCGACACAGGAAGACCGTGCAAGTTGTTGACAGACTAGAGACCTTTCGCTATGGTCCTGATGAATGTCAACTTGAGAAGACGAGGTAGGGATATGAGATCAGGACGATGAGAAAATCACCTTTGCTGTTACTGATTTTTGTCCTGATCGGCGGATTACTGGGGGGAGTGTTAGGCGAGATCCTGCGAGTCATGGCCCCGCAGGGAACCATTCAAACAATTTTTGCAACGAACTTTACCCCTGGGATCAGCCCACCGCTGACGATCGACCTCCTCCTGGTCAAATTCACAATCGGCCTCAGCCTGAAGATCAATCTGCTTAGCTTGCTAGGTATGTTCCTGGGCGTCTACCTGTACAAGAACGTCTAATCGCGTACCTGGTCCTTCAGCACCAAGTCCTTCATTCTGAGCTCACGTATGCGATTGCGCAGCACTGCCGCTCGTTCAAACTCCAACTCTTTTGCTGCTGCCTTCATTTCCAACTCCAACCGATGAACCGCTTCCTCAACTGCTTCGCCTTTGGCATAGGCAGGTTGTGATTCGGCTGCCAAATCCAGTTGCACATAATCCCTTTCTGCTGCACCGTACTCGAGCGGCAGAATCTCCTTCCTGACGCTTTCAGGCACGATACCGTGGGCCTGGTTGTAATCGGCTTGGATCCGTCGACGGCGTGCCGTCTCGTCTATGGCCAATCTCATAGACTCCGTGATCACATCTCCGTAGAAGATCACGCGACCCCGTACATGTCTCGCCGCTCGACCGGCAGTCTGAATCAAGGAGCGATGCGATCGGAGATAGCCTTCTTTGTCCGCATCCAGAATGGCCACAAGACTGACCTCAGGCAGATCCAGCCCTTCGCGCAACAAATTGATGCCGACCAGGACATCGAAGACCCCGCATCGCAAATCCCGCACAATTTCAGCCCGTTCCAAGGTCTTGATATCAGAATGGAGGTACCGCACCTTTACTCCGAGGTCATGGTAGTACTCGGTCAGATCCTCCGCCATCCGCTTCGTGAGCGTGGTGACGAGCACCCGTCCGCCCCGTGCCACCTCCGCTTGGACCTCGCCGAGGAGGTGATCCACCTGCCCTTTGGCCGGCCGTACGTCGATGACAGGATCCATAAGTCCGGTCGGTCGAATGATCTGTTCGACCACATGTCCCCCTGCATGCCCCAATTCGTAGGGACCTGGCGTCGCCGAGACGTAGACCACTTGGTTGAGACAGCATTCAAACTCCACAAACTTGAGCGGCCGATTATCCACCGCCGACGGGAGACGGAATCCGTACTCGACCAGGGTTTTCTTGCGGGAATAGTCTCCTTCGTACATGCCACCCACTTGCGGAATTGTCGCGTGCGATTCATCGACGATCAGGAGAAAGTCCTTCGTGAAGTAGTCGATCAATGTTGGAGGCGGCTCGCCCGGCGCTCGCCCGCTGAGATGGCGTGAATAGTTCTCGATGCCGTGGCAGTAGCCCATCGCGCGAATCATTTCCAAATCGTACTTCGTCCGCTGTGCGATGCGTTGCGCTTCCACTAAAAGATTGTGGTTCTTGAAATAGGCGACCCTTTCCTCGAGTTCCTCTTCGATGCCCGCGATGGCCCGTTCATACCGATCCGGCGCGATCAGGTAGTGCGTATTCGGATAGACGGTAACTTTGGGAAGTTTTCCCAGTGATTTTCCCGTCAGTGGATCGATTTCGTGAATCGCATCGATGATATCTCCAAATAGCTCGATCCGTACCGACACGGCTTCATTCGAGGCCGGGAAGATTTCGATCACATCGCCTCGCGCTCGAAAGGTTCCTCGATGGAAATCCACATCGTTGCGGGCATACTGAATCTCGACCAGCTTCGCGAGGATCTTCTCGCGCTTGATCTCCATCCCCTCTTCAAGATAGGCCACCATGCCATGATAAACTTCCGGCGACCCGAGTCCATAGATACAGGAAACCGACGAAACTATCACCACGTCATTGCGCTGCAAAAGCGAGGTGGTGGCTGCATGCCGCATCTGGTCGATCGCATCGTTGATGGAGGCATCCTTCGCAATGTAGGTGTCCGATTGCGGGATATATGCTTCCGGCTGATAGTAATCGTAGTAGCTGATGAAGTATTCGACCGCGTTATGAGGGAAGAACTGCTTGAACTCCTGGTAGAGCTGTCCGGCGAGTGTCTTATTATGCACCAGCACGAGCGTGGGCTTTTGCACCCGCTCGATCAGGTTGGCCATCGTGAATGTTTTGCCAGAGCCCGTGACCCCCAAGAGCACCTGATGCTTCATTCCCCTCTGCACCCCGGCCGCGAGCTGGTCGATCGCTGGCCCTTGGTCTCCACAAGGTGCAAACGGTGCTTGAAGGCGAAACGGCGGCATGGCGGCGATATTCCCGCCGTCATCTTACCATCGGTCTCTCGAGCTTGATAGCCGACCTTTTTTTTGCTGAAATCCTCTCGGCCTCCGATCGTGCCTGTCATGAGCCCGATGCTGACGTGCCGGCTTGTCATCGCTCGTCGGCGCGGCAGCCGTTGGCAAGGTCTCAAGCGCAGGAAGGGGCAATTTCGTTGTCTTGATGCGCAATTGATGCACCATGTTCAGATACCCCCGCTCTTCGGCTTGGGACAGAATCAAAAACGTAGATCCCTCCCGTTCTGCCCGTCCGGTCCGACCGCTCCGATGAACGTACGAATTCGGATTGACAGGCAATTCATAATGAATAACTTGAGACACGTCGGGTATGTCCAACCCCCTCGCTGCTACATCGGTGGCGACGAGCGAACGGAGGCGGCCTGTCCGAAAGGCACCGAGCGTGCGTTCCCTTTGCGCCTGGCTATGATTGCCGGTCAGCGAGCCGACCAACGCTTGTTCGCCGCCCAATCGTGCCGCCAAGCGGCGCACCTTGTACTTCTGATCGCAAAAGACTATCGATCGTTCTCCCGGCTTCACCTTCTGGATCAAAGTATGAACGAGCTGCATCCTCGAGTGTTCAGCCGGTACAACATAGTAGGCGTGCACGATCGATGTCGGGCTGTTGAGGCCAGGATCGACGGAGACGTAAACCGGGTCACGCTGCATGCTCTGCGCAAGGCTCTGAATGTCCAACGCGAAGGTTGCCGAGAATAACAAGGTCTGGCGTTCCCGCGGGAGAAGGTCCAGGATTCGTTTGATGTCCGGCATGAACCCTCGATCCAGCATCTGATCAGCTTCATCCATTACAAGAAACGTGACGGCCCCAAGCTGCAGATGACCGGACCCGGCTAGATCCAACAAACGACCGGGGGTCCCTACCACAACCATCGGCGGGTGTTTCAACGCGCGATAGTGGCGCTCGATCGGGGTGCCTCCATAAACGGCCAGAGACGTAAGGGCAGGTGGCGCGTACTTGCGCAATTCGGTTTCGATTTGGAGCGCCAACTCCCTGGTTGGCGCTAAGACTAAAAACTGTGGCCCACGGTTCAGACCGACTCGGGGCTTAGGAAACTCGCCGGATCCGCATGACAGTAATTCGCAGCGCAATGCCCGCACAATCAGCGGCAGCAGGAAGGCCAGAGTTTTTCCACTCCCAGTTTTGGCCTGCGCGAGGATGTCGCGGCCTTCAAGCGCCTGTGGGATCGCAGCCTTTTGCACAGGCGTGGGATTGAGCATCCCAGCGTGCAGCAGGCGCCGGGCAAGGAACAGGGGTAGATTCATTTCAGCAAACGTCAACATAACACTCCTTGGGTTGTGAACTTCCTGAGACTGCACGGTTCGGCCGAATCAGATGGCCGAGCGAGGCATCGGAACGATGGGCAATTCTAGGAAGGAAATAACGGGGCCACGATGACGGTGGCCCCAATGGTTTTCTTCTCGCTGTGGCTTATCGCCGTCCGCCACCGAATCCGCCGCGGCCGCCGCCGCCGGAACGTGGCTCCTGAGGACGTGCTTCGTTGACCGTCAACGTGCGGCCACCCAACTGGGTGCCGTTCAGCGCCGTGATCGCCGCCTGTGCTTCGTTATCCGCGGACATCTCCACGAATCCAAAGCCACGGGACTGGCCGGTAAACTTGTCTGTAATGATCCGGGCTGACGCCACTGTCCCGTGTGCAGCGAACAGATCGCTCAGCTGCTGCTCGGTTGTGGAATACGGCAAACCCCCAACATAAATCTTCGAACCCATTGGGTTCCTCCTTTGAGATATTGGTGTTGTCTTGGACTCGTGAACGAAGTGGGGAAGGAATGGGCCGAAGACGCAAACACGATAGCGGCTTAGCTCTGGCTTCCGATCAGATTCCCGGGCACGACCAAAACAACATCCGTTCAGGCCTTGTCACTTTCTACTGTATCACGACCAGGCCTTTCGCAGTGATACACATGAGGACTCTACCCTACAACCACGCCAAATGCAAGCGTGACACACAACTCTCGCTGGCCCTAAAGGGACTTCTAGTAAGCAGCAGGAGGAGACAACGGGCGCTGAGAAAAGAGCGGGACTGCGTGCAAGCTGTCGAAAGATAAGGTTGTCTTCCCTCGAAGAAGAAAGCCGATCCGGCCAAGACCGAGCGTCTGGTCTTCAACCGACACCGCCAGTTGTCCGTCAAAAAAGGTCTCCATAAAATCCTTGCTGATAATCGTATTGCGTTGGACCCGCAGGGTATGCCACGCGACTGCTTTCAGTTTGATCAGGGCTCGGTCTAGAACCGACTCCTTCCCGTCGATCACACGAATGACCTCGAGCGTTTGGCCCACCAGGTCAACCGACACGGCATAAAAGTTCTTAGAATCTTTGACACCAAGAACCACCCCTCCAACTCCACCGGCCGATTGACTCGGAAGTTGGAGCCTCACGGTGATGTCGGGATATTCATACTCGAACTTGTCTGCCACCATCAGCCGATAACACGTACTTTCTTGGCAAGACGAGGATCCTCTCAGCACGTTGGGTTTGGTCGGAGCACCGTCATCAACGCCGACACGCCATACCGCGGCCGGCCCTTCTCCGAGATCCAGCGCCGAAAAACCACTCGGAGGCTCATCAGGCTTCTGCGTGTCGAACGTCCATTGGTTAAACAACCCGCCAAGCGCCTGCCGCTTGAAGTTGGTTTCTTTGTCCGTGTGACTCTCTGCCTGTAACGCCTCGACGTTGGAGTTGAGCATGACCCCCTGACCGACCATCGTGGTCAGGAGTAGAGCAACTCTTGCCACGTAGAATCGTTGCCCCATCATGAGCAGACGGTCCCCTCTCACCGATGAGTTGATTGACATGTCACGGATGAGAGGAGTGTTTCTTGATCTCTATAATTTCCCGCTGAAGCCGATCTCGCTCGTCGAGAATTTTCTTCCGACGTTGCCAACGATCCCACGTCCACCAATGGAGTTTCCGACTGAACGAGACAATCGGCGTGGGTGCGCTTCCACTTGGTGCGTGATGGAACTCATATCCCTGATGACTATCTCGATTTTCGAAGAACCGCCGATACAAATGATCGTATAAGCCCTTGCCCTGATCGCTGGGATTCCCCATGGCATCCCCCCTCCATGTCTATAGGATGACTGCTCAGAACATTCTTCCCCCCTCCATGAGGGAGGCATAGTACCCTGGCAGGAAGCGGCGCTGCAACCGGTCCCCATGGTCGGTGAATCTGTGCTATATAGGCTGCCGTGTGCACTCCGAGACGACTCAGTTTGAACAGGATCCTATTCCGGGCGGGATGCTTTGTAAGACGCTGTGGCTCAGTTCAAATCATCCTCCTTCTCTTCGTGGTGCCCTTCCCCCTTGGCTACTTCGTCGACGAGTCAACTGCACTCGAATCGCTGGCGAGCCAAGTTTCCGGCGAGCGAATGATGGCCGATGTGGCCACATTGAGTGGAGTCGCATTCAATGGCCGTCAAACGGGAACCGACGGTGACCTGCGATCGGCACGATGGATCGCAGAACGATTTCGCGCATCTCAACTCAGCCTTGCCGCGGTTCCATCGGATCGATTCCATGTTCCACCTGCGCCTGGAGAAGACTCCGGCCCACCACCTGGCTTCAT
>Ga0126373_10005214_pt1 | contig 10065 bp, 7 predicted proteins | sample PanSoiMetPlot_11_FD_92545 | JGI IMG/M metagenome (GOLD analysis project Ga0126373, IMG submission 92545) | Tropical forest soil microbial communities from Panama - MetaG Plot_11 | ecosystem: Environmental > Terrestrial > Soil > Tropical forest > Bulk soil | place: Panama | collected 2016-02-17 | reverse complement strand
GTTTAGCGCTGGCGCGGGAGTCCGATTCTAATGCTCTCCTTTAATCTCCTTGCCCCATCCGTGGCGATCGCCCGGCAACAACTTGATGGTAGGTTTTGAATTTTCAGCCGGGAACAAATATGGCGAGCCGAAGGCTTTCGGCTCGCCACCGGATCAAAGTAGCTGACGACCGGTCAATTCTTAAATATCTCACACCAGCCTCACACCTAAGCCGGCAGCTCCGCCGCTGCCACTGCCAGCGTTGCCATGGGGTTCGCGACCCGGCATATACGCGTCCTTCCTTGGCGCCTGACGCCTTTTATGCACGGCCTCAGCGTGCTAGAATGCCTCTTCCCAAATGAAGATCATCAGCATACTGGGTTCGACCGGATCAATCGGCCAAAACACACTGTCGGTAGTGGAATCCCTGCCCGAGCAGTTTCAGGTAGCAGCCCTTGCCGCTGGCCGTGACATCACCCGTCTCGCGGATCAAGTAGCCAGATTTCGACCGGTTTTGGTATCCGTAGCGGAATCGGCAGACGTGCCCGTTTTGAAGGATTTGCTGCGCTCCAAAACAGTCGATCCCATCCCTGAAATTGTTTGCGGCATCGAGGGCCTTGTAGCTGTCGCCTCCTGCCCGGGCGTCGAAATCGTTGTCTCTTGCACTGTCGGTGCCGTGGGTTTCTTGCCTACTTACAACGCCTTGCGCCTCGGCCGCCGCGTCTGCCTCGCGAATAAAGAAACACTTGTGATGGCCGGGGAACTCATGACCCGGGCGGCTTCCGAATCGGGTTCCGAACTGCTTCCAGTCGACAGCGAGCACAACGCATTGCACCAATGCCTGCGCGGCGAGAAGAATCACGAAGTCGAAAGGTTGATCCTGACCGCATCCGGCGGCCCTTTCCGCCTGGCATCCCTTGAACAGATGCAGGCTGCTACCGTCGATCAGGCGCTTGCTCACCCGACTTGGCAAATGGGATCCAAGATCACTATAGACTCCGCAACTCTGATGAACAAAGGCCTCGAGGTGATAGAAGCGAGCTGGCTCTTCGGATTCACCAAAGACAAGATCTCAGTCGCAGTTCATCCCCAGTCCATCGTTCATTCAATGGTCGAGATGGTTGACGGTTCGATCATCGCTCAAATGGGCATTACTGACATGCGATTGATGATTCAGTATGCCTTAACCTACCCTGACCGCCTCCGCACCAAATTGGCTCCGTTGGGTCTTGAGAAGCTCAGCAAGCTCGAGTTCTTCGAGCCCGACCTCGAGCGATTCCCTTGCCTCAAACTCGCCTATGAAGCGCTTGGCGAAGGAGGAACCGCTCCCGCTGCAATGAGTGCTGCCAACGAGGTCGCGGTCGCCTCCTTCCTGGCCAGAAAGATAAAGTTCATGGACATACCGAGAATCATTGCTGAGACACTCGACTCTCACGATACCTGCCCCGCTTCCAGCCTAGAAGCTGTCCTTGATGCAGATCGCTGGGCTAGAGATTTCGCGGCCTCTCGAATTGAAACCGGCCTCACAAGTCCGGCTGCCCGGTAGCTGGCTTTCACCAACAACCGGATCGCCTTGATTGTATAGACACTCATATTAGCGTGGGTTAAACTTATTAATACGCGCCTGTCCGTTCCGGGCATCGGTTTAGACCCGGAATGGGTGGCCCAAAACGGGAATCGGAGGTTGGTTCTAGTGCTGTACTGGCTGGCTGTCGTCATTGTCTTGGGGCCGATGATCGTCCTTCATGAGTTTGGTCATTTCATCGTGGCCAAGTTGTTCGGGATTCGAGTCGAGACCTTTAGCGTCGGTTTTGGTAAGCGACTCTGGGGCGTCCGGAAGGGTGATACCGACTACCGCTTGAGCCTCATTCCACTGGGCGGCTACGTGAAAATGGCGGGCGAAAACCTGGATGAACAGGTTACTGGTGCCCCCTACGAATTCATGTCAAAACCGAAATGGCAGCGGCTTTGTGTGGCCTTCGCCGGCCCGGTAATGAATATTCTTACTGCGCTCGTGATCACCGCGGGCGTCGCAATGTTTCATCACGAAGTACCCGCGTACATGGATAAGCCCGCATATATCGCGGGAGTTGCGCCCGGCTCCGCCGCCGAAAAGGCTGGCATCCAGGCTGGAGATGTGATCGTCAAGATTGACGGACAGCAGAATCCCACGTTTGCCGATGTGTTCTACCGGGTGATGCTGAATCCTGACCTGGTCCTCCCTGTTACCATCAAGCGTGGCGATGAGTTCCGGCAGGTGGACCTCCGCCCCTCCTCGCTGACCATTGATGACGATAGTGTCGGTTCTGCTGGATTGGAACCACAATACGAACCCAACGCTAAGCTATTCGCCACTGGTCTTACACCTGGCTATCCGGCGATGGAGGCCGGCCTCAAAGATGGCGACCAGATAGTCGCACTGGGCGGCGTGCCTCTAGGACAGAATGATTCCGGAAGAGACGCTTTAATCAACGCCATCATGACGAGCGGTGGCAAACCGATAGTACTCACTGTTGTCAGGGACGGACAAAAGCTGGACCTCACGGCTGTTCCGCAGATGAGAGATGGTCGTTACCGCCTCGGATTTAGTCCTGCAGTCGGCGAGGGCGCTAGAAAACTGTCATTGCTGCCGGCTCTCAAATACTCTTATGAACAGAACGTCCGCGTATTGTGGCTGACCAAGGTCGCATTAACCCAGGTGGCGACTCATAAGCGCAGCGCCGGGTCCACCATCGCTGGTCCCATTCGAATCCTGAAATACTCCCGTGATGCCGCCGAACAAGGCCTGCTTGCTATACTCGGGCTCATGTCCCTCCTGTCGCTCAACCTCGGGATTTTTAACCTCTTACCCATTCCGGTCCTCGATGGCGGCCTGATATTCATGCTTTTGCTCGAAACTGTACTTGGCCTCGTGGGCCTCACCCTTACCCGCCCTGCCAAAGAGAGAATGATGCAGGTAGGTTTCGTCCTCTTGATGGTTCTTGTGGTTTTCGTTTTCATCAACGACATCCGCAAGATGATACCGGGCCGCGCCGAGCCTCAACAGGTCGAGCAACCGGCACAGCCCCCCGGCAAGTAGTCGTAATGTCATCTCTGGGTCCGTCGCCATCTGGAATGCCGGACCCCGAACCCACGTGCCTCCCAAGGGCCATTAGGGCCCGAGAACTCCTTCCTCAGCACCATCTTAGCGCCCTGAGCATGGGTGTTAAGACTCGTGTTGATTTAACCTGTCCATCCAAAGTATACTCTGTGGGCGCACTCAGGATATGAGGTTGGAGGCGACCGCAAAGAGGCTCGAAGTTGGGTGCTGTCCGCTCCCCATCGGCGCCATCGGCTCTGCTCATTAAGAGCGTTCGGCACATAAGAACGTTCGGCCCAAACGTTGGGCGATGACCGCAGTTGTCATGACCAGCGCTCGATATCTTGACGTTGAACCACAAGGTTGAAGAAGGTTTAACAGCAATGAAGAAGTACTTAATGTTCTCTGTCGCTTTCCTGTTTGTCAGTCTCTTGTTCACGTCACCCAGTATCCTTAGACCAGTGTCGGCCAAGCGCCAGCGTCCCCAATTCGCCAGCGACCGACTATTGGTCAAATATCGAACTCAGGTCGAGGACCGGGAGATAGAGCGCGATATCACTGAGCGAATGTTGCCCGCCAGCAGCTCTCAAATCCAATCCTTACACACAAACGCCCTGGGTAAGTTCTACGTTGTAAAGTTGTCCAACGGGCTCTCAGTCGAGGAAGCCGCCTCAATTCTCAGACAAAGCCCTAACGTCGAATACGCCGAACCCGATTATTACCTTTACCCCACTGATACCACGCCGGACGACCCCCTCTTCACAACGGAATGGGGCATGTTCAACAGCGGACCGCCAACCGGCAAATCTGGAGCGGACATCAATGCTCCAAAAGCATGGGACATTTCGACAGGCAGCGATGACGTAGTCGCAGCCGTCATCGACACGGGTGTTCAACTCACGCACCCGGACCTGGCTGCCAACGCTTGGGTCAACCCCAACGAAATTGCCGGCAACGGGAGTGATGATGACGGCAATGGGTTCGTAGATGATATCAATGGCTGGAATTTCTTCGATAACAATAACCAGGTCTTTGACCCGGTCGTGGATCAAGGACAGGGCGGACACGGAACCCATGTCGCTGGCACGCTCGGCGCCGTCGGTAACAATGCAACAGGCGTCGCAGGCGTGGCCTGGCACGTAAAGCTTATGGTCCTGAAGTTCATCGGTCAGCAGCCCGATGGCAGCTACATGGGACAAACCAGTGACGCGATCAAGGCCATAAACTACGCCATCACCGAACGAAAGCGCGGAATCAACCTAAGGGTCATAAACGCAAGCTGGGCAGGAAGAAAGAACGCACAGGGGCTGCATGACGCCATCGCTGCAGCCGGTCAGGCCGGCATCGTCTTTGTCTGCGCTGCCGGGAATGGGGATATCGGTTTTGACAATGACGATCCGGATTTCGCATTATACCCGGCAGCCTGGAGCGACATCCCAACACTGATCTCGGTCTCAGCTCTGGATGATCAGGATAATCTTGCCTTCTTCTCGTTCTTTGGCCACCAGACGGTTGGGGTCGGCGCACCTGGCGTCGGAATTATGAGCACACTGCCCATCAATTCATACGGCCAGATCTCCGGGACCTCAATGGCAAGTCCTCATGTTGCAGGAATCGCCGTATTGCTCGCCGCCCATGAGCCGTCTCTGACGCCCGGCCAGATCGTCCAGCGAATCATTAATACCGCAAAACCCGTGCTCACGCTCGCCTCAAAAACAATAAGCTCAGGCAGAGCCGATGCATTCAACGCGTTGACCAACCAGACGGCCGATCCTGGATCTCCTCAAATTGCCGCGGTTACCACCAACAAGAAGTGGATTACGGTCGATGGTATCGGGTTTCGAAATGGCTCGGCAGTAGTTGAGGCCGGCGGTGTCTCTCTCGGCACCGCAACCTATGACAACTCGTTCGCATTGGCAAATGGCACTATAACCGAGCTCAGTGTTAAACTCGGTAAGGCCCTGATCAGGTCTATGTTCCCGCCGGGCGTTCCGGTTCAAATCGATGTGTTTAACCCGACCACCGGCGAACGGTCCGCGCCTTTTACGTATACGAAGTGAGCCCGCTCATTGTTGAATCGGTACCTTGTAAGCCCCGAGCGGCGCACATTATAGTGGGCAAGCATAGCCTGCGCGGGCACATTACAAAGACCTTGAGGTTCTAAAGTCTTTCAGAGGTGGGATGGCGGAAACCCTCGAACTTAAATCTCTACTGAGGAGCACACTCAGCCCCGGCAAACCACTCTCGTCTCGGAGCATAGTACTGTACACCTCTTTCGGCGTGGTCAAAGGCCATACCGCGGTTTCAAGTCCTCAATTCTCCGACGGCGATCTAGCTCAAACCGAGATTCTTGAACTTATCGATGTAACGGTCGAGCATTACTCCAGCCACCTTCCGACCGCCAGCTTCGATCAGCTCTATATCCGGCTCTCCGATATTCAGGCGTTCTCCGTCGGAACGCATAAAGGTCAGACCTGAAAGTCGCGATCCTCGATCTCCTTCCGAGGCGCCGTCGGCCCTGACCCGAGGGTCCTCTTGCACCTGCTTGGCTGCCCGAAGCGCCTATAAGATCTGGCTTTACACTGCGCCATCAACGAACCCGAGAAGCGGCTCAAAAAATTGACATCAATATCGGGACGCTGCTAGATTTGCTCTTGAGTCCTTCAGGGAAAGGAGAATAAGCGTGATTCGTAAATCTCTCATTCCAGCTTTGGTCTTGCTCCTCGCCGGGCTGGCACTGGCCGCCGGCGGCCGCGAGAACGTCAAGTTGACCGGCTACATCATTGACAACGCTTGCGCTGCCAAGAACGCAAGCAGTCCTGATAAGATCAAGGACCATACCAAAGCCTGCGCGTTGATGCCTCCCTGCGTTAAATCAGGGTATGCAGTGTACGCCGATGGAAAGCTCTACAAGCTCGATAAGGCGGGCAGCACTAAGGCCGAAGCCTTGCTTAAGAGCTCCAAAAACGACAAGGGCATTCAGGTCAACGTTGAAGGCGAATTGGATGGCGATGTGATTAAAGTTAAATCACTTACGGAAGCGACCTAACCTCACTTCCGACTCTCCGAGTGTTGTTTCTGTACCAAGTGTTGTTAATGTTTGTTCATAGAGAAGGCCGGCGTCCGCCGGCCTTCCTTCCTTAGCTATCCCGCCAGGGCGACTCCCCACAACCGCCCCTATCTCACCTTCATTATCACAAGCGTAAGATCGTCATGCTGTTCCTGGTTTGCCCTCCATTCCCGCACTGATCGAATAATGACTTCGCTTAGTTCCTCTGCGGGTAGATGAGCTGAGCTCGCTATCACCCTCCTCAATCTCGACTCACTGAACTCCTCGAAGTTCCAATTTGTCGCCTCCGTCACCCCGTCCGTGTATGCCACGATCAGGTCCCCCGATGCCAGTTCTATAGTCTCCTGCTCGTAGGTGCAGTCTTCAAACAGCCCTATCACCATTCCGCCGGTTACCAGCGGGCTTATGCGCTCCTCTATCTCCGACAGCCCGCGCTCTGACGCTTGCCCGATAGGCTCTCCCTTCTGTTCACCCGAAGCCCTGCCGGCTATCCCCACGACTGACGAACCGGCCATCGCCACTACTTCACCACGCTCCTTACCTTCCGCCTCCAAGCGCCTACTACTCGTCCCTCGCTCGTTCGCCGGATTCGCGCGAACCAGGATCGGAGGATTGTGGCCGGCATTTACGTAGGTCAGGCACTTGGACCGCTCGTCGAACTGCGCGTAAAAAAAGGTCGCATACCCATTTGGTCCCGTCGACCTGAATAGTAAGCTATTCATCGAGGCTACAAGCTCCGTCAATTTGCCGTCCAGTGACGGCGCCTGGCTCCTCAGCGACGCCTGTACGATTGACATCAACAGAGCCGCCGATATTCCTTTCCCGGCCACATCCGCCACTGCCAGGCCAACCCGACCATCTTGAAAAGACAGGAAGTCGTAATAGTCCCCGCCCACCCCTCTCGCCGGATGGCAAACTCCGCACAACTCCAGGGCCTCCAGTGCCGGCGTCTCGGGAAACAACCGGCGTTGCACTTCAGCAGCCACTTCCAGCTCATGCCGCAATCGTTCTTCTTCCGCCATCCGTCGAACGAGCTGCGAATTCTCGATTGACAATGCCATCTGCGAAGCAACCGCCGACAATAGCTGCTTGTCCTCTCTCGAAAAGGGCAAATCCGACAACCGCCGGCCTAACTGTATGATTCCCAGTAACCGGTCCTTGCTGGCTATCGGAACCAACATCGCCGTGTTTGCCCCCTTTAATGTCTCCTGCTCGATCCTGTTCTGCCGGTCCCCTCGGTCAGCCGACGCAATCAAGTACCGGGTCCACAACCGCTGGTCCCTCGCGTCCACCATCAACGGTGTCTGATAGTACTTCAGCCTTCCCGCGCAATACCCATCCGCCGGCATCACCAGGTTTCGGTCGACCGGCCTGCTACCGCTGGGCGTCCAAAAAGTCATCGGGATAAAGTCGTCTGACTCGGACTCCGCCACCAACACCGTTATGCTCTCTGTATGCAGAGCATCCTGAATCTTGCTGCTTGCCAGGCGGCCCATCTCCCTCACGTCGGTCACTGATCTCATCGCGATCCCAAGTTCCGACATCACTTGCTGGGCATTGTAGGCTTGCCGGAAGAACCTCCGATCAATCGCCGGAGCAATTACCCGCCGGTGCAACAATCCCGTTATTTCCCATACAACAATCGATACCACACCGGATATCACGCCTATTTCAAGGCTGCTGCTCGTCTTGAAGTAGTTAAAGAAACTGTAAAGAAGAAACGTCAGCGACAGGAATACTGCAACCATCTCGAGCACAATCGAGCCCTGCGACACGAAAATGTATCGCACTCCGCGACGCAGCATCAGTCTCACCGGAATCACCTGGTGGCGCACGATTGCATAAGCAAACGAAAGCGGGAACAACGGGAATGCAAACAGCGCTGCCAGCGCGCACCATTCCAAAAGCCACGGGTTCTTCTTCGGCAGATCAAAGAGCTGGATCGCTGCTACACACAGCAGAGCCGGTAAAAACCCTGCTATGCTCCCTGCTACAACAACCCTCATCTTTCTCTTCGACGTCCTGTCGGCTTCCTTGTAGTTCACCAGCAGCGACAACAGGCCTCCCGCCACGTAGAGCGGTATCAGCATGCTTCCCGTCTGCCCCAGGACCTCCAGTAACCGGCCCACCAGCGTCCCCTCGTCAGGGCGCGCCCCTATCAAAAGCACCAAAGCCGCGTACGGAACGAATGTCGCTACATATGGCAGATACAGGTATAGTTGGAACCTCGGAAACCGGCGGATCAGCGGCGATGCCTCGGGGAAAATCAAAAAGAAATGGAACATTACCGGGGCCGCAAACAACAACGCGATCCGCGTGCAAAAGGCAACATATGCGAACCACACTGGCAGGTCCCCGGCCCACAGCAGCGGAATGGCACCCGTCAACGTGCCAAACATCAGCGCCAAGAGCAGCGCCTGCCCGTCGTTTGGCTTCAGAATGAAAACTCCAAACCCCGTAATCAGAAACAGCGCCAGGATGATGGCCATCGCCCCTCGCACCGGCGCTATCCGGAGCAGAGGTACCGGCATCGTTTGCAGGGTCAGCTTGGTCGGTAAGCCCTCCCGCCGTATCACTAACGTGTATGACTCCCCAACATCCAGCGCCCTTAACGATGCCATCAGGTCAGATGACGTCCTGAATTGGATTCCTTCCACCCCAATCACTTCATCACCCGGCCTCAGTCCCCATGAGAGGCTCTCGACACCTGTCACAAGCACTCGTCCGCCCCGGTCTGCCGCCTCCCAACCAGGATCGCTGGTTGAACTCGCAGTGATCACCGAACGGTATATGCTAGTCCCTGCGTACAAAAACTGGATCGCAAAAAACAATCCGCCAAGGACTACTGTTAAGCGCTTGCCCATCGACTTTTCTTCCGGCATTCAACGTGATAACGTTCTTGCGTGCAAACAGCCAGAAATGCAGACATTCCAGAAATTCAGCAGGCCCTCCTTAACGCCCTCATGGACGGCTGGCTGTTTTACAGTTTTCGCGACAGCGACCCGATCGCCGCGAGCATCCTCGGCGTCGGCGGTGAAGGCCACATAGCCACCCGGCGCTGGTTCTATTTCATTCCTGCGCACGGCGATCCGATCAAAATAGTACATTCCATTGAACGAGACGTGCTCGATCATTTGCCGGGCCTCAAGCTAATATACCTCCCATGGCAACAGTTGCACCAGCATCTCAAGGACTCCCTCATCCAACCCGGTTCGACGCATCCCCCTAGAATCGCCATGCAATACTCACCCGATAACTCGATTCCCTATCTCTCGCGCGTTGATGCCGGCACAGTCGAGCTCATACGCTCATTCGGAGTCGACGTCGTCTCGTCTGCGGACCTCGTCAACTATTTCGAATCCGCATGGACGCCTGACCAACTGTCTCTTCACGAAACCGCGGCCACTGCCCTTTATGAGATCGTCCTCGGTGCATTTGCCCAAATTGGCGACGCCCTTCGCGCCAGGCAACCCGTCACCGAATACGATATTCAGCAATTCATACTGGACGCTTTCACCCAACGCGGCCTTATATCGCGCGATCCTCCGATAGTGGCGGTTAACGCCAACAGCGCATCCCCGCATTACGAGCCGACCCGCGACCGGCATTCTCCCATATCTGCAGGGGACTTTATCCTTATAGACCTCTGGGCCCGCGTAAACCGGCCCGGTTCCGTGTATGCCGATATAACCTGGACCGCGTTTGCCGGCGCACAGGTTCCAACTCGCATCAACCGGGTCTTCGAAATAGTTCGCGATGCCCGCGACGCCGCAGTCGATTTCGTCAAGCAGGCCTTCACCTCCGGTCAAACTATACATGGTTGGCAGGTCGACGACGTCTGCCGTGAAGTTATTCGCTCCGCAGGCTTCGGAGACTACTTCATTCATAGAACCGGCCATAGCATCCATACCGAAGTCCACGGCAACGGCGCGAACAT
>Ga0126373_10005213_pt1 | contig 10065 bp, 8 predicted proteins | sample PanSoiMetPlot_11_FD_92545 | JGI IMG/M metagenome (GOLD analysis project Ga0126373, IMG submission 92545) | Tropical forest soil microbial communities from Panama - MetaG Plot_11 | ecosystem: Environmental > Terrestrial > Soil > Tropical forest > Bulk soil | place: Panama | collected 2016-02-17 | reverse complement strand
TCGCAGGATTCGCGGCGGCGTCGTACCTGCGCGGGATTGCGGTGGTGCAGGTCCCCACCACGCTGGTCGCCCAGGTCGACTCGTCACTCGGAGGCAAAACCGGCGTCAATCATCCGCGAGCGAAAAACCTCATCGGCGCGTTTCACCAACCCAGTGCGGTCATCGCGGATGTCAGCACGCTGAGCACCCTGCCGGAACGCGAATTTCGAGAAGGCCTGGCCGAAGCAATCAAATACGGCGCCATCATGGATGCGGCAATGCTCACGGACCTGGAGCGCGACCTCGATCGCATCTTGGCGCGTGACCTTGTGATTCTCGAAGCCCTGGTCGCGCGATCCCTGCGTTTGAAAGCCGCGGTGGTTACTGCTGACGAGCGCGAAGCGGGGCTTCGCAAGATTCTCAATTTCGGTCACACGATAGGACACGCGCTCGAAGCGAGCGCGGGCTATGGGACCTATCTGCACGGTGAGGCGGTCGCGATCGGAATGGCGGTGGCAGCGACGCTCTCCGAGCAATTCGGTGGGCTGAGCGCTGACGAGGGCTCTCGTCTGGTCCGTCTGCTCCAGCGTTGCGGGCTCCCTACCGAAATGACGCCAAGGTCGCGCACCCCAGATTTCGCAGCAGCTCTACGGCTAGACAAAAAACGCCTGGACAGCGTAATAGAATTCGTGCTTTTGCAGCGCCTGGGCAAGGCCATCACCAAGCAGCTGGATTTCGACCAGATTGTGGCGGTTCTCACCAACTGAGATTGCAAATAGTCGCGGGGTGAAAGCCTTTCCCGTAAGCTGCAAGTAGGATGATTCTTCTGTTCCAATGCGCTTGAACGACGACAGTTGGCGTATTCGAGCAAAGTTTTGTTAATTACGGCCAATTGGGGACTTGCGCGACGTAGTCAACTTGTATGATTATGCTACTTCGAAAAGAGCCCGTACCGGCATGGGAGGTTATCCATGGAACGGATCGAAGTCTTGAAGGGCAGCGTGCTTACGGTGCAGGAAGTCTCCAGCTATCTGCGCGTTCATCCTTCGACAATCTATAGGATGCTGAAGCGCAATCAGCTGCCAGCCTTCCGGGTCGGAAGCGACTGGCGCTTCACGGTGGAAGCGATCGATCAGTGGCGCGCCCGCGCAGAAGCCGGCACTTTTAAGCCCGAAATTCGTCGGGCCGCCGTCCGCAAATAGTTTTGGTCGGTCGGCGCCCGCGCCGTTTCAGGAAAAGTAGCGGCGCGGATTGTCGACCAACATCGCGCGGAGTTTCTCTTCGCTCACGCCCGCCCGCTTCAACGCCGGCACTATATTCCGGAATACGTGGGTCGGTTTCCAATTTTCGACGAGCTTTGCGGTCTCGGGCGGGAGATCGAGACCTCGCCCCAGCCAGCACCACACCGAGTCATGAGAGAGGACGATCTGCTTCTCGTAGCCCACGCCGAGCAAGCCGATTAGTGCGGCCAGCCTCAGCTTGTCGGGATGCAGGAAGTCCAGTCCGAATCGATCGAATCCAAGGAAGCATCCGCGATCTAGCATGTCGCGGTGATAGCCGAGATCCGCCGAACCACAGCTGTGGCCGATTATCACCCGCTGCAGGTCGACACCCTCCGAGGCGAAGATGTCGAGTTGCTCCCGTCCCATGGTCCCGTCCTCGGTGTGGGTAGTGATTGGCGCACCGGTGCGCACATGCGCGCGCGCAGCGGCGCGCAAGCAGTTCTCTTCGTATTTGGTTACCTGACCCTTGCCGGTCGCGCACTTGATTATTCCGGCCTTGATTCCGGTATTGCCGATACCTTTGCTGATCTCACTGGAATAAACTTCCGCGATTTCATCGACGCTGCGTTGTTTGAAGTATGCCGTGTTGCCCAGGTCTTCCTTGTAGAGACCGGTCGCACACACGATGCGCACGCCCGAGGCCTCGGCCACCTCGGCCATGAAATTGACGTCGCGGCCGATATCCATGGGGCACGGATCGACGAAGCTCTGCAGTCCGAGATCCTTCAGCTCCTTGAGGCGATCGACCGCGTTCTTGAAGGCCGCGCGTCTTTCGAACTTTGGCGCTGCGCAGTCCAATTCCCATCCGGCCCAGCCGATGAGCAGATGCTCGTGCATCAGGGTGGTACCGAGCTGTTCGGCGGTCGTGGTTCCCGTGACGGTATTTATGGATTTCATCGGAGCAACTCCTTCGCCCCCGAAGTCCTCGGGCTAGAAACGCAAATTAGACCCGCGCGGTCTAAGTCGTCAAACGCAGCCCGCCGCCACGTCTGAGGTCAATCTTTTTTCGGGCTTCGTAGTGAGCTCAGGACAATCAGAGCAACCCCAATCGTGATGGCACTGTCGGCGACGTTGAAGATTGGATAGTTCCAATCGTAATAGTGGACCCGCACAAAATCGATGACCTGACCGCGCAGGCCGCGATCGATCAGATTCCCGCTCGCACCCGCCAGAATCAGGGCGAAGGCCAGAGTGGTCGACGTCAGTCCATCGCTACGTGCAATCAGCACGATCAACACGACTATCGCGACCAGCGCCAGCCCGGCCAAAAAGGCGCCCCGGAACCAGCCGGGCAGATTCGTGAACATACTGAATGCGGCGCCCGAATTACGCGTGTACGTGATGTCGACCCAGTGCGGGATGATCGTGACGCTCTCGAACAGTTCCATCCGCGAACTGACGACGAGCTTGGTTACCTGGTCCAGGACCAGCACCGGAAGAGTAACCAGTCCGAGCAGAATCAGGAGCGGATTTCGACGGCGTCGGGGCGGCTCAATCACCAGTTGCGCCACCGCCGACTCAGACATTGGCGCCCACCACCAGACGGCAACGTGGACAAAGTTCCGGGTGTCCGCCGTCGTCGAAGTAGCACCAGCACCGCTGGCATTTGATTCCAGGCGCGCGCGCCGCTTCGATTTGAAGCCCCGCGATGGGCACTCCGTCCAGCTCCAGTTCGGAATCTGTGAATTCCCGACCCACCGCGCCGTCGCGGCTTCGAATCTGAACCCCCGAGGCAATGAAGAGTTCCTTTAGTTGTTCTCGGTACCGGTTGAGAACCGCGCGAAGCTCCTCGTCCGCACCCAAGTGCACCTCGGCCTCCAGGGGCGCGCCAATTACTTTTTCGCGGCGGCGGCTTTCGAGTTCCAGCAGAGTTTCATCTCGGATCTTCAGCAGCCTGTCCCAGCGCGCCGTGATCTCGGCATCCGCCCACTCGGCATGCGCCGGTTGAAGCTCGAGCAAGTGCACGCTGTCCTTCTCGCGCCCCGGACAATGCTCGTAAACTTCTTCCGCGGTATAGGGAATCAGCGGCGCCAGCATCCGGACCAGCGCGTCGAGGAGGTGGAACAACGCGGTTTGCGCGGAACGCCGTTCACGTGACGCGTGGGCCGAGCAGTACAGGCGGTCGCGCGCGACGTCTATGTAGAGCGAGCTCAGGTCCACCACGATGAAATTGAGCAGGGTGTGATAGGCGCCCTGGAAATCAAAGCTTTCGAATGCGCGTCGCACCTGTCCCTTCAAATGTTCGAGGCGCGCCAGGATGAAACGATCGAACTCGAACATCTCGGCAGGTTTGAGCGCGTCGCGGGTCGGATCGAAGTCGCCGAGGTTGCCAAGCAGATAGCGGCAGGTATTGCGGATTTTCTTGTATGCGTCGGCGACCGCGTTGAAGATGGTGGGACCCAATGCCATCTCGCTGGTGTAGTCAATTGACGCGTATACGAGACGAATGACGTCCGCCCCTACGCGGTCGGCGACTTCGGAGGCATCCTCCGAGTTGCCGAGCGACTTGGACATCTTGCGCCCGGCTTCGTCCACGGTAAGACCGTGGTTGATAACGCTGCGGAACGGTGCGGCGTCGCGCACCGCGACCGCGCAGGCCAGCGACGATCCGAACCAGCCACGCGCCTGCTCGACGGCCTCAAGGTACGCATCGGCTGGCCATCTCAGTTCGGGACGTTTGGCCAGCACCGCGGCCTGCGAACATCCCGAGTCAAACCAGACGTCGAGCACGTCTTCCTGCTTTTCGAATGAGGTGGCGGCGCAGTTGGAACATTTGAATCCGTTCGGAACAAAATCGGTGCTGGGGCGCTCGAACCACGCATCCGATCCCTCTTTCTCAAAAATTCGCTCGACGATCTTCATCACCTCGAGGTCGAGCATGACGTGGTCGCAGCGGTTGCACTTGAGCGCAGGTAGCGGCACCCCCCAGGCGCGCTGGCGCGACAGATTCCAGTCGGGTCGCGTCTCGGTCATGTTACGAATCCGCTCGCGCGACCATCCGGGCACCCATTGCGCGCTGTCGATCGCGCTCAGCACCCTGCCGCGAAGCCCCGCGTGATCAATGCGCAGAAACCACTGCTCGGTGGCGCGAAAGATAAGCGGCTGATGGCATCGCCAGCAGTGCGGGTACTGGTGCGAAACTTTCCGCGCCGCGACCAGAGCGCCCACTTCGCGCAGCTTTGCCACGATCGAATCGTTGGCCTCGAAGACATTACGGCCCTGCCACTCGCCGGCGTCTTTGGTGAACACCCCCTGATCGTCGACCGGCGTATATGGCGCCAAGCCGTATTGCGCGCCGATCACGAAGTCTTCGTAACCGTGACCGGGTGCGGTGTGCACGAGGCCGGTACCTGCATCGCCGGTTACGTGCTCGCCGTAAATAAGCTTCACGTCGCGCGCCAGGAAGGGATGCCGAAACACGTCCTGGCCATCCAAGGCCTTGAGTGCCTCGCGTCGGAGCGCGATGCGTTTGCCGACTCTCAGGTCGCACTCTTTCTGAAACGCCTCGGCGAGCCGCGCCGCGACGATGTAGTAAAAGCCCCCGGTTTCGAGTGCGACGTATTCGAAGGTCTCGTTCAGGCAGATGGCTAGGTTGGCGGGCAAGGTCCAGGGAGTGGTGGTCCAGATAACCGCGCAGAGACGGCCGCCGCGATGCGCGGCCGCAAGTTCCGCACCTTGTGTGGGCTCACTGGTGAGCGCGGCGGCATCGGTCAGCTTCGAGTTCAGTGCAAATGCGACGTAGATCGACGGGGAAAGATGGTCTTCATACTCGACCTCGGCTTCGGCCAGACTTGTGCGGTCCTGGAAGCACCACAGCACGGGCCGCTTGCCGCGATATATATAGCCGCCCTCCACCATCGCACGCAGCACCGCGATCTCGGTGGCGTCGTACTCGGGTGCCATCGTCAAATACGGATGTTCCCAGTCGGCGATGCATCCGAGCCGGCGAAAATCGCTGCGCTGCAGGTCGAGCCATTTCTCAGCCTCGGCCCGGCAGCGCTTGCGCAGCTCAAGCTTGCTCATGGTGCGGACCTGCTCGCCAAGCTCGCGCGACACCTTGTACTCGATGGGCATGCCATGGCAGTCCCAGCCCGGGACGAAAGGGGTCCGATAGCCGAGCATCGAACGCGACCGCACCACGAAATCCTTGAGGATCTTGTTGAGCGCGGTACCTAGATGCACGCGCCCGTTGGCGTAAGGGGGACCGTCGTGGAGAATCCAGGTCGGATGGGTCTTGCGGGTCTCGATGAGGCGCGTATAGAGGTCGAGTTCGTCCCAGCGCCTGAGCGTTTCGGGCTCGCGCTTGGGCAGATTGGCCTTCATCGGAAAGGCGGTTTTTGGCAGAGCTAGGGTTGATTTGTAATCGGTTGCGGCCACGGACCAAGAATGCCGACGTTCGCTCGGCGCCGGCCTAACTCCTTTGAATGTTGCTATGACTTAAGTCTTTCCAGACTAACCTACGCGCGCAATGCGCGCGAGTGGACGCGCATCGAGCATCAGGTTCCTCTCCAGGCGCGCACGCTGCGGTTTGAATCGGACGCCACGGCTTCGTATCATCGCTGGTTGCGAGCGTAAGTCGATGTCACTGCGAAAAGTCACCCTCTTCGACAAAGAAGGATCGGCCGTCGAACCCACCGATGAGGACGGGCAGGCCAAGCCCGCTGTGCTGGGCGTTCGATGGGTCAATCCGGACACCTTTGAGACCATCCGTGTACGCGGCGGCAAACGGACCGGGCCGAAGAACGAAGTCCTCGAGGAAATTCCCCCGACCCTGGACCTGAGCCCGTTCGCCATCGACATCCTCGACAGAGCCCCCCGGAAACCGGACAAGTGAGCGATCCCGGAGCCCTGGCCGGACTACGGGTTCTCGACCTGGGCAGCTATCGGGCTCAGCTCGCTGGACGGCTGCTCGCTGACATGGGAGCCGATGTGATCAAGATCGAAGCGCCGGGTGGCGACCAGGCCCGCACCATTGGCCCGTTCGTAAGTGACGAGCCCCATCGCGATCGCAGTCTGTTCTTCTGGTTCTACAATCTCAACAAACGATCCCTGACGCTCGATCTCACCCGACCGCGCGGCGTGGAGTTGTTTCGCCAACTCGCCACCTCCGCCGATATTGTCATCGAGAGCTTCGACCCCGGCCACCTCGCTTCGATGAATCTCGGGTGGGATGATCTGCGTCAACTCAACCCCGCCCTGGTCCTGCTCTCGGTCGCCCCGTTCGGACAGAGCGGGCCCTATCGCGATTTCGCGGCCGATGACACGGTGCTCACCGCGCTTTCCGGAATGCTTTACGTAAATGGCTTTCCTGGTCACCCTCCCGTACGACCGCTCGGGCTGCAGGCTTATCACTCGGCGTCGTATTATGGCGCGATCGCGGTCCTGTGCGCGCTGTTCGCTCGGGACAAATCCGGTGCGGGCGCGTGGATTGATCTCTCGATGCAGGAAGCGACCGCGGCGGCGGTCGAACACGTCGCGGGTAGCTACTTTGAAAACCACCTCGCCGAACCACGGCGCGGCACGCTGCACTGGAGCCGATTCTTTCGCGTCGGCAAATGCCGCGATGGCTACATCATGCACTGTACGCTGGGCGACTGGACCTCGCTCATCGAGTGGGTCAAGTCGGACGGCAAGGCGGGTGACTTAACCGATCCCGAATACGAACAGGTCATGCAGCGCTTCCTCAAGGCCGAGCATTTGTTCGACGTACTCGATGAATGGGTCAAGGACTATGGTCGCGACGAACTCCTCGAGCACGCACAGCTTTTGCGCCAACCCTACGCGATAGTTCGACGGCCCGAGGCGTTGTTCGACGATGAACAATTGTCTGCGCGCGGCTTCTTCGCCGAGGTTGAACACCCTGAGCTGGGCCGCAGCTTCCGCTATCCGGGCGCGCCGTATCTGTTCAACGGCACCCCCTGGCGCGTCTATCGGCGTCCACCCCTAACCGGTGAGCACAGCGCAGCTATTTTGCGCGATGAGCTGGGCATCGATCCCGCGGAAATCGCCGTGCTGGCGAGTGAAGGAACTATCTAGCCGTGGCCGGGCTCCCGCTGGAAGGCATCCGCATCCTGGATTTTACCTGGGTGGTCGCAGGTCCGGTCGCGACTCGTATTCTGGCGGATCACGGCGCGCAAGTCGTAAAGATCGAACGCAAGAATCCGCCACCGCTGGGAAATCGCAAAGTCGGTTTGCAGTGCGATCTGCATCGCAACAAGGTTTCGTTGGCTCTCAATATGGCCGCGCCGCGCGGGGTCGAAATTGCCCGGATGCTTGCGGCCAAGAGCGATTTGGTGATGGACAATTTCTCCGCCCGCGTGATGCGCACGTGGGGAATGGACTACGAAAGCTTGCGAGCTGTGAAGCCCGACATCATCTGCTTAAGCATGTCGGGTCTCGGCCACACCGGCCCGCGCTCGAGTTATGTCAGTTACGGACCCACGCTGCAGGCACTCTCCGGCTACACGACCCTGATGGCCGACGGCAACGGTGAGCCGGCGGGCTATGGATACTCCTACGCCGACATGTGCGGCGGGTACACGGGTGCACTGGCGGCACTCATCGCGCTCTGGAGTCGCAAGCGCACCGGACGCGGCCAATTTGTCGACCTGTCGCAGTTCGAAGCGGTGACTTCGGTTATCGGCACCTCGCTGATGGACATCAGCGTTAACAACCGCGTGCAGGAGCCCTTCGGTTACACGTCGCAGGAATCCCCATCCGCTCCGCATGGCGTGTATAAATGCCGGGCACGCGAGCAGGACGACGATCGCTGGGTCGCCATTTCGGTGCGCTCGCAGCCCGAATGGGAGCGTTTGGTGCGGGCTCTCGGAAACCCAGCCTGGACAGACGATCCGAAATTCCGCACCTTGTACTTGCGGATGCGCAACCGCGAGGATCTCGATTCTTGCCTGACCGGGTGGACGCTGGAGCGCAGCGCCGAGGACGTGATGACGATCCTGCAAGCTGCGCAGGTGGCCGCCGGGTTGGTGGCCAACGGAGTCGACATCTGTCAGCGTGACCCCCAGCTGAAGGCGCGCGGTTTTTGGCCAACCCTCAAATCGGCTGTCGACCGGACCACCCATGTGACCGGTATCCCATTCAGAATTTCCAGCGGGTCGGGCGCCATTCGCTCGGGTGGCCCGGAAGTCGGCGAAAACGGAGACTACGTGTTGGGGGAGATCCTCGGCTTTAGCAGCGCCGAACGCGAGGAGCTGCTTAAAGCCGGCATAGTGTGGCCCTGAAGGTGTCGAAGGGGAACCCGCTTTTGCTTGCTCGGGTTTTCTCGGGTGGAGTTGTGGAGGCTGCCTGCCCGCCACTCCTTTCGATTGGACACTCCGATATTCGACCGAGAACGTTGCTTGCAGGCAACGACTAAAACCTTATTGTCTGCGAACGCCGCACAATTAATTGTGCTAAGTCATTGATTTTAGGAGGTATTTTGCAGACGACCCTCTGTATTGCATTTGCTCGATCATCGGCGTAGCTGATTTATCAAATAAGCACTGATAATGATCTCAGTGCACTCGGCGAGTGGGTTTGCCACCCGCTCTCCAAGGGGAGGTTCACCGATGAGCAGCATGGCAAAGATGGCTGTATTCGCCGTCTTAGGATCCGGGCTCGTGGTGGTAGCCTTGGTGATTGCAAGTTATCTCAATACCGCTTCCGGCTAATCCGCTCCTCGTCCCCGCGCTCCATAACAGGAGCGCCCACCACATAGCATGCCAAAGCAGTTCGACGAACTGCGAAGGGCTGTTCTGTACGCCGCTGATAGGGGTTGACGTTGTCCCCGTATCGTCGCGCGGTAGATCGGCTTTCTTCACCCCTGCTCATCCGGCGAGTGCCGCGGTGAAAGGCGCTCTGCCCGCCATACGCGTCGCCCAGTTGTTCAGCGGCCGGCGACCGATCGAGTTCGCTCAGTTCGTGTCGAAACCCGGTGCGCGTTGCGCAGATATGCCTCCTACGATAGCCGTCCTGAACATTTTGAAGCGATCCTGACGGCGGGCGAAACTGCGGACGGACTCTGAACGCGATGCGCGCTGCGACCTGCGCGCTCGTGGTTCCGTTACAAAAGACGGTGACCCGAGCAAGCAGGGGAACCCGCCCTCTCCCGGCGCGGCAACGCGGGCCCTCCTGTGCCAGGGTCGTCTTTATTGGCGCCGCCCGCAATTGACCGAGATAGGACGCTGGCCTAACCTCTGCGGTTTGCTACACTTAACCAGCGTTCGGTAATTGCGACCGCATTCTTCTACCTGCTTTCCAAGCATCTGATTTATGTTCGACACGCTCAGCGATCGACTCGAAGGTGTCTTCAAAAAGCTTCGGGGGCAGGGCCGCATCACCGAGCGCAACATCGAAGACGCGCTCCGTGAGGTGCGCCTCGCCCTGCTTGAAGCCGACGTCAACATCAGAGTCGTCCGCGATTTCGTAGATCACGTAAGAAAGAAGGCGCTCGGACAGGAGGTCCTGCGCTCCCTCACCCCCGAACAACACCTCATCAAGTTCGTCGCGGACGAACTTACCCGCGCAATGGGCGGTCAAGCCCGTGAACTGGATCTCAAGGTCAAGCCGCCCGTCAAGATAATGGTGGTTGGGCTCCAGGGCTCGGGCAAAACCACCTCTCTGGCCAAGCTCGCGCGGTGGCTCAAGGCGACCCGCAAACGCCATCCGCTCATCGCTTCCACCGACGTCTATCGTCCCGCCGCGATGGAACAATTGCGCGTACTTGGCAGACAGATAGAGGTGCCGGTGGTCGACAGCCGCGAAGATCAAGATCCGATCGAGATCGCGACGCGCGCCCTTGCTC
>Ga0126373_10005210_pt1 | contig 10068 bp, 15 predicted proteins | sample PanSoiMetPlot_11_FD_92545 | JGI IMG/M metagenome (GOLD analysis project Ga0126373, IMG submission 92545) | Tropical forest soil microbial communities from Panama - MetaG Plot_11 | ecosystem: Environmental > Terrestrial > Soil > Tropical forest > Bulk soil | place: Panama | collected 2016-02-17 | reverse complement strand
TGCACCAAAGAAGCGTAAGAAGAAAGAGCTCGACGGCGAGGGCGAGAAGTCCGGCCGTCGGCTCGACCGGCCTGGCCGGCGCTGCGGCGGCGGCCGCATGGCGGATGGGGGCATGGCGGATGGGGGCAAGTGGATCCAGGGGGCCATCAAACATCCTGGAGCTCTGCATAAACAGCTAGGTGTCCCGGAGGGGGAGAAGATCCCGGCTGGGAAGCTCGCTAAGGCTGCGCACTCGGATAACCCCACCCTCGCGCGGCGTGCCCGCCTCGCGCAGACGCTTAAGGGTTTCCACAAAAAGGACTGAGGTCCGGTGGACATCGTCCCACAGAGCATCCTGAACCTGCGTACCGAGGCGAACCTCGAAGTCATCTGGCCTTTGTTTGAGAAGTCCTTAGATATTCCCGGCGACATTGCGGAGTTTGGTTGCTACCGCGGCACGATGTCGATCAAGTTCGCCTGGTGCGTGAAGGCGCTTCACTATGGCAAAGCGGTCTACGCATTCGACACGTTTAAGGGGTTCGCGCCCGAGTATCGCAATCACATCGGTGGGAGCTATGACGACGCTCCTGAAGCGGAGGAAGACCTGCAAAAATGGGCATACGTTTTGCCACTGGTCGTCGTTAAGGGAGACGCTCGAAAAACCGCTTGCCGGCTTTGTGCGCCGTTGAGCTTCGTATGGCTCGACCTGGACGTCGACGAATTGCTCGGCCCGGTCCTCGCTGAGCTTGAACGGGCGAGAGTGCTGACCTCCGAGACGATCATTGGCCTGGACGATTACGGGCGCCCCGAAACGCCGACTGTAAAACCGTGGGCGGATGCGGTAGAGAGGGATCGTCGGTGGGAGAAGCTGATCGAATATGACCGAGCATTCATCGCTTTCTACAGATTCCTCGGCTGATGCAAAGCTGAAATATGCGGGATTGCTTTGCGAAACTGCTCGCCAAGCTCGTTTGGCGGGCCAGCACGAGGCGGCGCTCGTTTACGCATTACAAGGTCTTGGGTATATCGGGACTGAAGATCCGGCTGCTTGGTATCTGAAGGCTGAAATCGCGACGTCCGGCTGGCACTCAACTGATCCAACCCTCCGCGAACGCGGCGCGCAGTATTGCGAGGAGCTGGCGCTGTCGCGCGAGTTCCCGGCTGCGGCTCGGGATGTCGCCTGGCGTAACCTGTTCTGGTACACGAAACACCTCGAAGATCTAGCGCCGTCATTGAGACAGTGGAAGACCCATTTCGATGCGCCGGAGGGGTTCTATCCAATGAACCTGTCGATCGTGAACGGGCCGGACGGCATTCTAATGAATGTCCGGTGCGTGAATTATCGTCTTGATCGCTACCGACCAGCACAGATCATAACGAGGAATTACCTCTGCGCGGTCGATAGTGGGCTCGACCATGTGGTGCTCGGTGAGATCGAGATGCCTGCGGATTTCCCTGTGGTCGATGACAGGATACTCGGGCTCGAGGATCTACGGCTCTGGTACATGGGGGATCGTTTGTGGGGTTCGGCCACCTGTCGTCAGCATACCGAGACTGGTTTTTGCCAGATCGTGTTAATATCGATCGATGATAAGGGAAAGGTCGACGGGTATCTCGTTCTGGATCCCGGTCAGCGTCCGTATCGGCATGAAAAGAATTGGATGCCCGTTGCGGATGGATTGGGCTGGTTCATCTATTCCTGTGATCCGACAATCGTGTGCCAAACGGCTATTCTATATCAAATGGACACGCCACCGATCGTAGCCCGTGATTGGCGCGGCAGCAGCCAGGCAATCCCCTTTGATAATGGATTCCTAGCGATCGTGCACGAGGCGACAAAGGACGTTGATCCGGCGGTTCAGAAACCACAGATCCGGCAGCGCTTTGTGCTGTTCAGCCGATCTTTCCAGATCCGAGCGTTTTCCTGGGGCTGGGACCTTGGACACGAGGGGGTAGCCGGCGAATATGTCTGCGGGATGTGCGAGCATCCCGACGGGGAGCGCCTGGTGATCTCCTACGGCGTGCTTGACCGTGAGGCGTGGTTGGCGACTGTGTTGAAGTCTGAGGTGCGTGCGATGCTGCGGTCGGTTGAACCCAAGATTGGACAATAGATGGCTCGCTGCCAAACCTGCCAAGGCACCGGTCGCGTCCGCATGACGGCATTTGGCGAGCAAGCCATGCGGCAGTGGGGTTACCCAGGTCCTTGGGCTTCCACGTGGTTCGTCTGTCCTGATTGTCTCGGCTCGGGTTTAGAGCATTGCTGCGACGGGCTTCAAGAGCAGCCTGAGCCATCAGATCAAAAGGTGACTTGACCCATGGCCGTGGGATCAGTTGAGGCGGCATTATTGCATGCTCATCGAGCGCGGGTCCTTGCGCTAGAGGAAGAACTATCGCGACCATTTTGTGCCGGGGATCCGCAACGCCAGCAATTAGAGCAACGTCTCGCCATGGAGAGAAACGCGCTAGCAGATCGTCTGCGGCATCTGGAGCATCTGGAGAAGGTCTAACCGATGGCGCTCCCTCAAGTCGTCACCTTGGGTCCGAGCATCGCGGCTGCGAATGCTGCGCTGTTTGCAGCTAGCCAAACGCCGGTATCCGGCACGCCTCTGACTTTGACCGGGGCTTCGCAGACCGGGGGACAATTCCGCACGACGCTGCTGACTTATGGCTCCGAGGCTGCGCCGCGGACGCTGATGCTTACGGGGCTCAACCCCGCCGGCGGGCAGATTACCGAGCTCCTCTCCATCCCGGCCGGCGCGACCGGTACAGTCGCAACAAATCAGATCTTCACGTCGATACTCAGCGCGGTCCCCGGCGGCGGCGGGTTCAGCGCCGCGGTCACGCTCGGCACGAATAGCGTGGTCGCGAGCCCGTGGAAGATCGTCGACCTCGATATCAGTCCTCCATCCTTCTCTTTTCAGGGGACACAGACTGGTGTGGTGACCTGGACGATCAATCTGACGAATGACAATCCGAACAGCAATTCGAACCAGCAGGGCGGTGCCTTTGGGAACTCACCGGTCCCTCCCGCTTCCTACGCTGCGCCGGTCTTGCAGAGCCAGACAGCGAGCGCTGCAGGTGTCGTCAGTGCGCCGTTCTATGCGTGGCAGCTGGTGGTGACTGCCGGAGGCACCGGTGCTGGCGATAGTATCACCGTCAAGGCAATCCAGGCCGGGTTCCCGATTCGGTAAAAAAGGATATTAGCGGAATGGATATGAAGTTAGAAGATGTGTCGGGTGAGTTGCGTTATCGAGCAGATCGACTACGGAGTGAAATGGATCTGCCGCGTGACCCGTCGTCGCCGGACGGGAAGTTGCTTCCTGTATCTATGCTGCTCGCGGTAGCAATGTTAGATGCGGTGCGAGAAGAATGGGCTTCACAAGAGAATTGCTGGGCGGCGCAGCGGGGGGGTGAGGAAGTTATCGCAACTGCCAAAGAACTAGCAAGCAAAGTCCACTCCAACATAGGATTAATTACGAGTGGCAATGCCGGTCAATCTCCTTACATGGCTACTTGTCCCCAAGGACCACTCCTTGTTGTAGAAATGAATCTCATTGGGATGAAGCCATTATGGGTCCATTATTTACAGCAAGCTCGCAAGATCAGTGGTGATCCATGACCGATGAGCAAAGCAAGTGTATCAACAAAGCGGAAGATGAGATAAAGCAATTGATTATTGCACTTGAGGAAGACATAGAGCCGATGCAGTTCGGCCATGTCGACATTTTCCGTCGGGGCGAACGTTTAATCGTAACTATATTTGTAGATCCTGGGCCGGCGCGGATTGTCCAGTCAGAAAATATGCCAGTTGGAGAATTGCATTGATGGGATGTGCTTCGGTAAAGGGAGTAGTGGACGATGATCCTGCTCGTTCTCTTCATCGTGTTTTGGGTGTTAGGCATCTTGATCTATCCGTGGCCAGGATCGCCAGCCGCGGGGTGGCCATGGGCGCCGCATTTGCTCTATATGGTACTATTTGCCCTGCTTGGGCTGGCAGTGTTTGGGATTCGAATTTAGTACAAATTCGTACAAATTCGTACAATTGATGATCCACCGATTCGTCGGCCCTACTCCTGAAGATCCTCTTTCCGAACGGTGCGTGACGCTTAGCGAAGCGACAAAACAATGCCTGACGCGATCATCCCATCGAGCGGCACGCAGAACTTCAATCCGTCGGCCGGCGATATCGTGCTTGATGCCTTCGGTCGCATTCAGTTGCATCCGCCTGCGCTGACAGCCAATCATTGGAATCATGCCAGGCTTTCCGCCGGATTCCTTCAGATCGACATAAGTAACCAAGGCTTTCCTCTACTTTGGAAGGAGAAACTTCTCCAGGTCCCGCTACAGCCGGGTGTGTCCTTTTACCAACTGCCCAGGAACGTTGTAGCGTGCCTTGATGCGTACATCAGGGTCTATCAAACCGGTAATGCGCAGAACTTCGCTCCGAGCTTCAGGACGAGTTTCGGCTCGCAGACGGTCAGCGTGAACCAGCCACTGCACGGGTATTGGAACGGCACGATGGTGTGGTATCCGATCCCGATCTCAATAGGCGGGATAATCATCCAGGGACCGCAATTCGTCTCGTCGATCGTCGACCAGGATAATTATGAGATCATTGTTCCCCAGATGCCGGGCACGGCACTCCCGGGAGGTGCGGTGCCGATCATCACGTCGATCGCCGGCTCATCTGTGCTCAACGTCAATCTGCCCGCGAATGGAATGTCGGCTGGGCAATTCTTTTATTTCAATGTCCCCGTTACTGTCGGCGGCGTGCTGCTCGCCGGCGGCTTCCGTGTACTCGGGTGGTCCGATCCGAACAACTTCACGGTACAGGGCCCGCAGACGGCGAACTCGAGCCAGACCCTACCAATGAATGCTGGCTTGGCGCAGGCGCAGACGCAGCAATTCGGCGGCGACCCATTCGATTACATCCTGTATCCGATCAGCCGCTCCGAATATGCCGCGCAGCCCGATAAAGGGACAAACTACGGTCTCGAATTCCGGCCGACGACATTCCGGTTCATCCGCACGGTCCAGCCGGCCATCCAATTCTGGGTGCCGCCTGACAATGCGAATCCTTACGTCTTCTTCCTCTACGTGATCGCCCAGCCGGACGACGTCGTGATCCCGGGCGGTGTCGGTGTCGACATACCTTGGAGATTTGGCGACGCGTTCTCTGCTGGGCTCGCAGCCAAGCTGGCAGTGAAATTTCCCCCGCCTGTCGCAAGCGGAATCACGGTGCAGATGCTGCGCATGGATTATGATGCTTGGCCCGATGGCGCCTTGTGGCGGGCATTAAGGGAAGACATCGAGCGCGTCCCTTTCCACATATCTTGTGGCTTGGATTCCTATTTTAGGTGAGCAAATGCCCGACACGCTTCTCCTCGATCTCGACGTTCTGAAGGCTCCCGAGAACCGTGACCGCATAATGCAGGTGGAGCGGCTCTTGCGCGCGATCGCGTACTCCACTGAATTGAACCCGAATGGGATTGTCGATCCAGGAGACGGTTCAATGTGGGGGCTGACATCCGGCACGAAGATCACCATGCGCCGGGACAAGGGGGTAGTCGCTAATACAGCGCTCCCTGATCCTGCGCTCCCTGATCCTGAAACTCCTGAACTACCCCCAACTGCATGAACCCCAGAACCTCTGCTGCTGGAGGTAGGAAGGAGGTGCCGAAATGATCGCTAACGCGGGAGCCGCTATCTGCCGTTTTGGCGGCATTTGACCTCGGCGACAATCTCATCGCGAGCGCAGTGCTGCCAGCGCTCCAAAAGAAATATGGCTATGTCGAGGTGATCTCGAAGAAGCCGCACGCCTGCGTTTTTGAAGGGAATCCCCACATCAGCAAGCTCTCGGCCCTCGGCGACGATGACATCCCGAAGGGCGAGGGCTTCACCGAGTGGAAGCGGCACCGGGCGAACGAGTACGCGTTTTTCCAGGATCTCTCGCACACCTGCGAGATGCGGCTGGCGCTGACCTATCACCAAAGCTGGTTCTGGCGCTCGGCCGAGTGGCGCCGCGCGTTCTGTGGGAAATCTTACATCAGGGAGGTGGCCGACGTCTGCGGTGTCGATGTCGAAGATTGCCGTCCTGGCTTTTTCCCGACGGCTGATGAGGTGGCTGCGGCGCAGGAAACAAAGGCGGAGGCGGTCGGGAAGCTCGGCAGCAAGTGCTGCGCCTGGATCATTTCAGGGAGCCGATTCGATAAAATCTATCCTTTCGCGGCCATCGTCATAAACCGGATCATTCGGGACCTGGGCTTGCCGGTGATCGCGTTCGGGTGCCCGGGCAAGGATATGGAGATCGCCCGGTCGATCGAAGCGAACCTGAAGGTGCAGGGCAACCGGGCCCTGGAGGGCTTCAAGATCGCGATCAGCGAAAGCTGGTCGAACGAAAATTGGGACATCCGCCGGTTGTTGACGCAGGTGCAGCAGTGCGACTTGGTGATTTCGCCGGACACCGGACCGGGATGGTCTGTCGCCGCGGAGCCGATGCCAAAGATTATGTTGCTCTCGCACGCCTCGGCCGAAAACATCACGAGTATCGGGTGGGTAAATACGGTTGCTCTACACGCAGACAACACACGCGTAGATTGTCATCCCTGCCATAGGCTTCACGACGATGTTTCAACCTGCCGGCAGAACGAATTCCAAAGTGGTGCGGCGTGTATCAGCGACATCAATCCCGAGGTAGTATTTGCGGCGGCGGTCGCAGCCATGCGGCCTAAACCTTTGGAGCTCATGGAGGCTGCGGGTGAATAGAGACGAGGTAGAGGTACGCTTAAAGGCGTTCGCGCCGGAGACCGTGCTTCAGGTGTCGGTGCCGAGCACGACCGGCCAGAACCGGCACTTGCCGATCCTCCGGCTCGGACATCATGGAGCAGCACCCGACGTAGTGAGCGAGGAGCCGCACGTCGGTCTCGAGCTCTTCACGCCGGCGTGGTCACAGACCGATGAGATGATGCAGCTGCAGGCGGCCGGCGCGCGGCCGGTGACCATCGGCGAGGTTCTCGCGCGTCTGGCTCGGCATCATGATCAGACCCACATCCGCATCGCGGTCCCCTTGGAGGGGCCGCCGCCGCACCATCGCATCCTGCATATCGACACGATCGGCTTTGCCCAGAACGCCAAGGCGGTCGACGGACGACTGCCGATTGAACTCATCACCGAGTTGTGGGACAGCTTGGCAACGATCATCAGGATGGACGACGTCGACATGGAGCAGCTCAAACCGCAAAGCGTCGACGCAGGAGATCGGCCATGACCGCAGTATCAGCCGCTGCCGGGAAACTCTTGTTGGATTTTTACTGGAACACGACCACCGCGACCCGGCCAACAAACTGGTACGCTAATCTCAGTCTTGGAAGCCCGACGAATGTCTCGGGCAGCGAGATTGCCACCGGGTCGGGAATCACGCGGCAGTCGGTGAGCATGCCGGCCGCGTCGACGGCGGCGGCGACCAACTCATCGAGCACGGTAGCGAACACCGCGGCGATGACGTATGGCCCCCTTGCCGGAGCCAGCAATTCGTTTTCGGGAATCGCGATATTCCACGGTACTGCGGTGACAGATGCAGGGACGAGCGGTGCCGGTACTTACGGCTGGGGTGCACTGTTGGCCACGGTTCGGAGCGCTATCATCGGCGATAGCCTCGTCATCTCGTCCGCAGCGCTTACCGCCTTGATGGGTTAGCCGTCACGGGACAATTTTAGGCTGCGTCGCGATGTCCGTCGAGATCGCCGAGACCCGCTGGGGCCGGCAGCTTTATTTGGATACCGACATCTACATTGGCCGCAGCATCCCGAAGTACGGCGAGTATTGCTGGCTGGAGATCGAGGCGCTCGCCCCACTTCTGAAGCCTGGAAATATCGTTGTCGATGCCGGGGCTCACATCGGCACACACAGCTTGCCGCTAGGGCAGATCGTTGGACCTACCGGTATCGTGCATGCGTTCGAGCCGCACCCGCCCATCAACCGTCTTCTGTGTGGCACGATCGGTCTCAATGAGACTTGGCAGGTTATCCCTTATCAGTTTGGATTAGGGGCGGGCCCGGGTTTGGCAAGAATGGATTGTGTCGATTACAAAACCCCTAACAACTTTGGCGGTTTGAGTCTTGATCTCGATCCGGGGCCGAACTCACAGGGTTACCCGGTGACCGTGGCACCGCTGGATATGTTCAAGCTCGATAGACTTGCGTTGCTCAAGGCCGATGTTGAAGGGATGGAATCGGAAGTCATCATCGGTGCCAAGGAGACGATCACTCGATGCCAGCCGGTCCTCTATCTCGAGTGTGACAGATACGACCGAGCCGAGCGGCTCATCGGTCTAGTGCGCGATCTTGAATACGACATTTTCTCGCATGTCGTGCCATACTACACCCCGGTTAATTATCGTGGTGACCCGGAGGATATCTGGCCTGGGTTGGCGGCCTTCAATCTGTTGTGTCTCCCGCACGACTCAGAATTTGGCGTTGGCCTTCCCCGTGTGCTCTCGATTGAGGATTTGCCAAAAGCTGAAAAACACAAGTGGCAGTAAATGACAGCTCCAACCGTCAGTCCGTTTACAGTCTTCCCGCAAGGGCCGGGGCAGCCCATAGACAACCTCACCGGTTTGATCAACAGGCAGGCCAAGGGGTTGGGTGTAGTTGGGAGTGCGACTGTCGCCGCTGACGACTACAAGATTGGCGTCATAAAGATCACGACGGGGACAGTGACCAATTCGCCTAGCGGCACCGGCACGGTCTCGCTTTATTTGGCCCTCAGCGAGGACGGGGTGACCTTCACGGATGGGCTCGATCCGAACTCGCAGGACGGGGCCGGACAGGCAAACATACTGTCCGTCACGAGTCAGTCTCTCGCCACTATGTTGATCCAGCGAATAAACACTCCGGCCAGTAACACAATGTACATGTTTAATGCGTTCTCATTGAAGCAGAAGCTCGGATTCTACGTGCCGACGTTCTTTGGCATTTACGTAGCCAATACGTCGAACGGTCAGTTGAGCACCGTTGCCGCCAACTTCTTAGCCGGATACAAGGTAATCACGCCTAATTGAGCCCATGGCCGTCACGACTATAGGCTTGGTTTACAGCACCACCAGTTGGCGACTTCGCTCTATCGTGATACCTGACGACGACACTCAGCTTGCAGGCCACCCCTTGGGACAGGGTGAGGCGATGAAGATTGTTGCTCTTGCTGACTATTCGGCGGCGAGCGATGTCCAAGGGTTGTTGGATGGCTTGACCGGGCACTCACCATCAGGCGACCGCTACATTAGCTTGGACGCCAGCGGCAACGTAGTGGACATCCACATCGCCGACCCGGTCGGGTGTGGCGACCCATCTCCGTACCTTGATTGCAGTCTTGTGGCGCACGCCACTGCTGCCCGCAGCGATTTGTACTGGAACGGCAGGTTGTTTCCTAACACGCCCATGACCGCGCATGCGAACAGTCTTGGCCTGCATTACGTTCTAGCGCACCCGAACCGTTAATATGGTTCAGGTATTCATCAATTCAGGCACGTTATGGACCGTGCCGAATAACTTCAGTTCCCTTAACACGATCTCGTCCATTGGCGCAGGTGGCGGTGGCGGTGGATCGCTGGTCGGAAGTAGCGGCGCTGCCGGAGGTGGTAGCGGTGCTTTCAGCAGCATCTCCAACCTATCTCTGACACCCGGCGCTTCTATCACCGTTCAGGTAGGTGTCGGGGGCTCCGGCGGCACAGGTGCGGCGGGGTCGGTGGGCGGGGATACGTGGTTCAATGGTGCCAATCTTGCCGGCTCGTCGGTTGGGGCCAAGGGTGGTGCCGGGGGGCCAATTGGCACTAGCGGGACCCTCACAGGAGGCTCTGGGGGAGCTGCGGCCAACGGCATCGGAACCACAAAGCAGAGCGGCGGGAAAGGTGGTGACGGCAACGCAAGCGGTGCGGCTGCCGGATCCGGAGGAGGAGGTGCGGCGGGGCCAGGGCCGCATGACGGTGCGGCGGGTGGCGCTACCTCTTCCGGCACCGATTCGGGAGGCACTGGTGGCGGCTCCAACGATGGCGGCTCTGCCGGGGCGACCAACACAGGATTAGGGACCAATCCT
>Ga0126373_10005209_pt1 | contig 10071 bp, 5 predicted proteins | sample PanSoiMetPlot_11_FD_92545 | JGI IMG/M metagenome (GOLD analysis project Ga0126373, IMG submission 92545) | Tropical forest soil microbial communities from Panama - MetaG Plot_11 | ecosystem: Environmental > Terrestrial > Soil > Tropical forest > Bulk soil | place: Panama | collected 2016-02-17 | reverse complement strand
TAAGGCTGCGGTGGCAGCAGAGAGTCCGGCACCGTCTGCTGAGGGCTCATGAAAATCCTTTATCTGTGCGCCGACCATGGCGTCGACCTGCCGGGCGTCAATGGCGCGTCCATTCAAGTGCGCTCGTTTGTTCAAGCACTCGCCGGACTCGGGCACGAGGTGACTGTTGTCGGTACCAAGGTGAGTTCGCCCGAATCATTCGAAGCGGCGACCCATACAGCCGTGGTTGAAGCGTCTTTGGCGTGGTGGAATCGGAGTTTGCTTGGGTCCAAAAAGGCGGAACGTTCTCTAGGCCGTAGCTCCACCCGCGGTCGCGATGCCGTTCGGGCTTTTCACAACCTTAAGAAGCCCTTCGTCGCGCCGCAGCTGGGCGGACAACCTTCACCGTTGCTCATCGCTTTTCGATTGTGCGGCTTGCGGATCGCATTATCGTTTTGCATGATGGGCGGATTGTGGAGCAAGGCACTCACGACCAGATTTGGTCGCAAGATCGGAAGGTATGCATTTCTGTATAACTTGGAAGTGCTTGCTGAGTCAGAGAGCCGGCCGCTGACGCCAAGGAAACCGCTTCGCGCGGCTAACCAAGTCCACACCGACGTATCTGATCCGGTTTCTCCGAACGGGACATCGAAAGTGGGAAAGTGGATACTGCGCTTCGCGACCCGGATTTGCGTACCTGCCGCTGAAAGAGTGTAGGGAAGGGGACGGTTGAGGATTCCACGCCTCGGTGATCAGCGAAAGACCGGCCTCTATGATCGGTGCCAAATCGCCAAGGGACATAGCAGCTGCGGGAGACCTCATCAGCCGATGATAGTGTGCTCCGTTACAGGCTCGCTGAGTACTTGAATGCCCGCAGCAATGGAGTCAGGGACGTGCCGCCGCGCCCGCGCTTGTCTGTGACCGCACCAGAAGGGCCAATCGTGGAAACCGGAAATGGCCAGCGGCGTCATCAATCACATTGACCTGGCAAGTATAGAAACCCGGCTTCAAAGATGTGAGTGGCACATCCAGTTGAAATACCGCAGCTCGCCTTTCCGGTGCATTGAGCTGCTCGCTTTCGACGATTGGTGTTTCGTACGCCTTTGCATTTCCTTGGAAGAATGCCACATTGGACAGCAGGCGAATTGCCCCATTTCCGTTTGTCCGGTTGTCTGCTATCGGACGAGGCCCTTCCCGCCCAGGATCATAGACCTCGTAATACAGGTAAAGGTGCTGATCCGCCGAGAACACGTGCGTGACACTGGGCACTATTTCCGAGCCGTCGCGAATCAATGGATTTTGATTCTTGTGTTTCGTGTTCGGCCGAAGCTGGCTGGCTAGGACAACCGAGCTCATCCGTACCGGTATATTTTTGAAGTCCGGGATCGTTAGGTCAGTTTCGAACGATCCTAGGCTGCCATTCTGATTCTCTCGCACGACAAACTTGAGGTGATACCTGCCGGGCGGCAGAATAAATCCGTTGTTGTACTGCACGTTCTTTCTTTCTACCAGCGCGGTCGTATTCAGGGAGAGTTTGACTGTGTCCCGAACCTGCGCAATCGGGCGCTTCTCTGTATCGGTTACGGCCCCCAGGACGTCGAGCGTAGCGCGATCCTGATCGTGGTTGCGCGTGAACGGCACCTGAGACCCGGGAACGACCAGCGAGACCGGCACATAGAATCGTCCGTCGCCAATGCGAAAGTAGGCCGCCGAGAGATATACAGGAAGATCAGTGCTGGGAAACTCCGAAGCCAGTTCTTCATCGAGTTGCCCTTCACGGTTTTCATGGGTTGAATGTTGGAAATCTGCCGGGGCATAGTAGCCGCGACGAAACTCAATCTTGAGCCCCGGGCGGCGGAGCTTTACCGTGATGCGGCGATATTTCCCGTCTTGCGCCGGATTCGTGCTGTGATAACCGAGCAGATAGTAAAGTGAGGTGTCTTCCTGTACGCCGGTGAAAACCCGGCCGAAGTCATTGGAATCCAGGTAAGCCCGGCCGCCCGTGTCCCCCGCCAGCGTGACCAGGGTTTCCTGGGTGGTGAAATTGGAATCATACTGGGCAAGCATCGCTTTTCCCGAGAAGGGCGAAGTGCCACGCAGGCTTGCATTTTGCGCTTCTCCGCCCGCGGGCATGGCTTCGAGGCCGCGCAGATCCATGGTGTAGATGGAAAGGTTCGCGCGAACGGCGCTGTTGATGGCGGCACGGAGTTCAGACTGGTTCTCGATGCCCGTCCGGTCCATGCCGCTGGAAAAATAGATCAGTGACTTTTTCTCCTCGATGCGCGCGAGTTTGTTGGCAATCGAACGCAGAGCTTCCAGCCGGCGGTCGGTGTTGAAGATGTTGTACTCGGTGTCGTCGACGGTGAAGGGCTGGGCGGTGTCGGGCGTGCCTTCGGTGGTGCCGGTGAGGCCCTCTTCAAATCCCTGCCCTGCTCCCGGATTCAGAGCCTGCAGACTTCTTTTCAGAAGTTCTTTGTTGGAAGTGAATTCCTGATTAACGGTCATGGCATTGCCGAGTGTGATGACGGCGACCAGATCGGCCGGGGACATACTTTTTTCCACGTAGGTTTCGGCCGCTGTTGCCGCGCGGTCAATTTCCTCCGGTTGCATGGAAGTGAGATCGAAGAATAGAACGATCAGGCGGCGATCTTTTAAGGATACGGAACTCGGGGAAGCGGCCGGAACTGTCCTAGACAGAGGCTGGCCAGTCGCGAGCAAGGGCGCTTCGGCTGCGCTCGAGCTCAGGACGGCATCGGTGTTTTCAAGATCGAAGGAAACAATCTGCTGCGGCTTGTTGTCCTCCAGAACCGTAAAGTCCTCGCGCTTGAGGTCCTTGACCGGATTGCCGCTCTTGTCCCGCACCGTCACGTTCACCAGCACCAGTTCGGTTTTGACGCGAAAGGTGTAGTCGTCCGATTTCTGCTGGGAGAGAATGCATCCGCACGCTACGATTACCATGATCAGCGAAGCTAGGGCTCTCTTGCCCAATGTCCTGGCATTTAAAGCAGAGTACATGCTGAAATCCTCTAAAACCGAAAGCGCGACGTGAACAGCAATGTGCGCATCGCACCCACTGCTATTACTTGCCCGTAGGAAGGCGAATTCAAATTCGTATCGATCGTCGTGTATTGCGGTGTGTTAAAGAAGTTCGAAAGCTGCACTCGCAGTTCCAGGATGCGCGACTCTTTCACCGGAATCACCTTGGTGAAAGCCATATCGAATACACGTCCGCCTGGCCCTTCTATGCTATTCCGGCGGGCATTCCCGTAATGGCCAGATGGTGGTGCGACAAATGCCGACGTGTTGAACCATTCATGAATGGACGGATTAGCGATGCTGATCGACTGGCCGGGTACCATATCAGGCCGCAGCGTCCCATTTGTGCCCCGGCTGACCTCGGCGAAATCCCCCAGAATCGCGGGGCTGAACGGCACTCCCGAGGCGATCGTCCAATCTCCGGTCCAGTGCCAATCCCCGAACAACGCTCGCAGCGGACCGTTGCCGCTCAACCATGGCTTGTCATGCCCGAACGGCAACTCCACTAGATAGTCACCGGTAAATCTGTGCCGCTGGTCAAAAACGGAGAGTCCCCGCTCGGCCGCAATGTTGAAGGGATTCTGCGACACCACCGTAGTACCGCCACCGATCGTGGAGGCGTCGTCAATCGCTTTCGAGAATGTGTAAGTGCCACCGATCGATATTCCGTGCTGCAGCCGCTTGCGCAACCTAATGCTTCCCGCCTGGGCGGTCGAATTGCCTGCAGAAGATTGCCAGTCGAACGCCTGCACATTGGCAATACGAATCCCGTTTGTCGCGCAACCGGCCTGACCGGCAACGCACCGATTAGGAGCTTCGACGACGTCCAGCCCGGTTCCTTTGGTCCCGGTGTAATCAATATTGAAGATCAACGTCGGCTTGATTTCCTGCTGGATATCGAGGTTCCATATTTGCAGGTAACCGAGCCGGTAATTGAGATCCGCCGCATAGTTATTGGTGATTCCATTCTGGGCCGATGTCGAAAATCCTTGCTGTAGGGTCAACTGCCCGGGGTAGGATTGCGGATTGGTTTGCGTGATCGCAAACGGGGGCTGAAATGCAAGTTGCTGGGCGATGTTTTGATAAGCGCTGGTGTTGTAGTTCATGCCATAGCCGGCGCGTATCACTGTTTTGGAGAGAGGCTTGAACGCTAGTCCCACACGCGGTGCGACGTTGTTGCGGTCGGGACGGATCAGCGTCGCCGGAAACTGGCCGCTATAGGGTCCGATCATGCCCGGCAGTACGTGTGCCACCGCGGCGGGCGCAACCCCGGGACTCAGCACACCGGGCGAGAGGTCCAGATTTGCGATCCGATTATTTATTTCGCTGAAGGGCGAAACATACTCGTAACGGACGCCCAGATTTAAGGTGAGATTCCCACGCACTTTCCAGTTGTCCTGTCCGAACACGTTCCAGGAATTGCCACGAAAATGGTAGCTATCCTGCCCGAACTGCACCTGTGTCTGTTGCGGCAACGCGAGCAAAAGATCGGCGAAGTCATAACCGCTGTTTACGCCAGTGAATACAAAAGTACCGCGAGCATCGTTACTCGCTTTCGTGTTGAGCTGGATTCGCTGGAATTCGCCGCCCCATCGCCAGGTATGCTTGCCGTGGTTCCAAATCAATTTTTCAGAAAAGGTGAGGGTTTGATTTCGTAAAAGCTTAGGGTTTGTATCGTGAATGCTGCCGAAATGAGTGAGGGAAATATTGGGCAGGCCCCAGTCCAAAGGATTTTGCGACACTCCGGCGATGCCCAGGTCTCCGGTGATGTCCTCGGAAAGCGCATAGAGGTTGCGGGTCGCGGTGCGGCTGCGGTTAAAATCGACGCGTGTGGTGGTGGTCAATTTTCCGAAGCTGCGGATGTAGCCAACCGGTATATCGAAGCTGCGAATGTTCGAGTCGCCTCCAACACTAGGGTACTGATTCGTCAAGGCCGTATCGGCGGAGTGGTAATGGAATCCAAAGGTGAGATCGTTTTGCGAGCCACGGTGGTGGCGGCCTGGAGCGACACTAGAATTACCCAGGGCGTGCATGACGCGCAGATTCAAATCATCGCTGTTGTTCGTGGCGGCCGTCACATAATGGAAGTTCTTCACCGTGCCCGGCAGGTTCGGTGTAGGAATGAAGTTCAGTAACCCAGCGGCCACGCTGCTGATCCGAGTCGAGGGAATCACATTCCCCACAAAGGGCGTCGGAGTTGCATAAGCTGACGTGCAGCCTCCCTCGGCATTCACGTTGCCACCGCACGGGTCATAGATCTGATGAGTTACCCCGCCCTGGGAGTTCCTGTCATTGCAGATCCCGGTGGAATCGAAACCCGTGTGGCAGAGCTGGGCGAAATTGCCACTACGCAAAAGACCGCTGGGAACTGTCGAGAATGCGTCATACGGATTCTCCCCGCGCGAGCCATTGTAATTCGCGAAAAAGAAGGTCCTGGTTCCGCCCCTGTAGATTTTGGGAATGGTCAGCGGCCCGCCCATTGTGGCTCCGAATTTCTGCTGCTGATAGGCGGGCTTGGAAGTGGCATTTCCGGTCAACGAGTAAGGAGCCGCATTCAGTGCCGAGTCTCCGACCGTGTAATAGAAGCCGCCATGCGGGTGGTTAATATCGAATCTGCCGCGGCCGAACATGGTCATTGTGGACCCCCCGCCGGGTCCTTTGGCAGCTCCTCTGGGTGCCAGCGCTGTGGGTCCAGATCCTCCGGGCTGATCCGCGGACGCTGCTGACGGGCCCTGCTCGTAGTTACCTCCCAGCCCAGCTCGCTGGTCGCGCGCCTCCCGCGTTCTCTGCTGCAACTCGTCACTGCTGATCAGGAAAGAACCTGTACTGCTGCCGGAATAGGAGATCGATTCTGTCGCGCTATTCTGATCCACGCCCGGAATCGGCATTTCCGATGGGACAACTTCTTCGATTGCGCCCGTATCCCCGAGATCTCCTCCGGCGTCGCCCTGCATGAGAGAAAGACTCTGAAAACCGCGGTTGCCGGCGTTCATGGTTGCCTGTCTCTCCTCGGTGCGAGTACCCTGCTGACTGCGCGATGCCAGCGTCAGCGTGATGTTCGCGCGGATATTTGAACCTTTCGCATCAACCTCGCGAGTCTCGAGCGCGAATGCAGTCATTTCCACCTGGATTGTGTAGTGGCCAGCGGGCACCTGAATGGTGTAGCTGCCGTCAAGCGCCGTCCAGACTACGCTCTTCTGTCCGCTGGCCGCGTTTATGGCCGTTACGGTCGCCCCCGGAACGGGAACATTGCCTGATCGAACGACACCGCGAATAGTCGCCGCTACTTTTGATGGAGTTGATTCAGGTGCATTCGGTTTAGCCTGGGCGGGGTTAGGTTGGTTCACGGTCACGGCCGGTGCGGTTGCGGAGACCGGCTTGGCAGAGCCGTCGCTACCCACGCGTACGATAACTCGGCTGCCCGAAGGCAAGATCTGAAAATCCTGTGGCCTCTTCAGGTCAAGTACAATTCGGGTTACTGGAGGTCTGTTGCTCAACAGCCCTACGCGTACGTCCACGACTTCTCCATGATCAACAGAGAGATGGCGCGGTGCGCTTCCAGGAATGGCATTCGGGAAATCAATCACAAGTCGATCTGGTCGGCTCAACACCCGAGTCTCGGGATCAACCCGCTGGCTGGCATTGATTTCGAATTCAACGTATTTGCGGTCTTTCCGCAGAGTGATGCGGCGAATGGTGGCTATCCGGGACACCGCCATATTTTGGACAACGGCGGGCGAATCCTGCGCCATCAAGCAATTTGCGGCGCACAAAAGAATCAAAAACTGAAGTGCTGGCGCCCAGGATTTAGAAGCAGGGGAGTTGAGCGACTCACGAGCGCGGTAGCCGCCTAGGAGACCGCCGAAAACCACCGCTTTGGGGCGAAATCGGGAAGGGCGCGAGATTGCTACCATAGTCATTCTAAGGGCTTCCCGCGAGGAACCTGCTTTCTAAGATCTTCCGCAGACTCCCAGATTTTTCGCAATTATATCCACCGTCTGCTGCGCGGACCAGTGCCCGCAGGAACTTGTGTGTCCCTGAGTTTGGATCTAGTGTCACGATCCGGCACAAAGCCCGGCAAGCCCAGCTAGCATAAGTTCGAACAAGACGCGTGATACGGGCGTGCGCGAGTTTAGTTCCTGCGACCGAATCTCCCAAAGAATGCCGCTATGCAGGACGAATAAATGCCTGAGTTTCAGTCGAATCGAAAAATCCCCACTGCGGGATGACCTGGTCGCCTTCTTTCAGACCTTTGAGGAGTTCGGTTTTCGTGCCCTTCGAAATGCCGATGTTTGATGGCCACTTTACGCTGGCCGTTTTAAGTCGAACCTAAGTACAACAAACTAGTAGGCGTAGGCTGACCTGGTTGAAGACTCGCTGCGCAGCCAGGCAGCAAATTGCCGGATACCGCTGGCGAAAGGGGTTCGAGGCTCGTATCCAAGCAAATCCCGCGCCTTGGTTATGTTGGCGTAGGTGATCGGAACATCTCCTGGCTGTTCAGGCTCCCGCGTCAACTTCGCTGTGCACCCGAGCTCCTTCTCGAGCGCGGCGATCATTTCCGATAGGCTTACCGTCTGATGATTGCCCAGGTTGATCACCTCGTACCGCGTCCGACGGTAGTCGATGGCCGCGATGATGCCCGCGACGACATCGTCGATGTATGTGTAGTCGCGACAGGTGCTCCCATCTCCGAATACAGGAATCGGAGCGTCCTCGAGCATCTTCCAGGCAAATTTATGGATGGCGAGGTCAGGGCGCTGGCGCGGACCGTAGACTGTAAAGAACCGCAGGCCGAGAAAGCGGATACCGAAGAGGGAGGAGTAGACGTGACCCATTAGTTCGCCGCTCACCTTGGTCCCGGCATAAGGGCTGATTGGCAGCAAAACGTGGTCCGATTCCGACCACGGCACCCTCGCGTTGACGCCATATACGCTGCTGCTCGAGGCGAACACGAACTGCTCGACCCCGCAGTCACGCGCGAAATTGAGCATATTCTGCGTGCCTGTGACGTTGGTCTCGAGGTATGCATCTGGATCCAGGATCGATGGCCGCACCCCCGCTTTTGCAGCCAGATGTACGATTACGTCATAGCGCCCGGATGCTTTCAGCCGTAACGATTGGCCATCGCGAATGTCCGCCTCGATGAAACGAAACCCCGGGCGCCCACATGCCTCATGAATATTGGCCAGTTTGGTCTCCCTCGGATAGAAGGGATCGAAATTGTCGACCACGGTCACCTGCCAGGAGAGATCCAGAAGTTTACTTACGAGGTGGCTGCCAATAAAGCCTGCTCCGCCAGTAATCAATGCGTGGTTGCTGAAGGTCATTTCGTCCACCCATATGACGGCCCCTAGGTACTAAATCTCGCGTGAGCACCAGAGGTACGAGATGGAACGGCCACAGAGAAGATGGCGCTTTGACAGGCTAACCCCGCAGGATAGCATCCACGCGTACCGTGTCAATTGGGGATTCCATCGTGAGTAGACACTTTAGTACACGAGCATGGTCTAAATTCTGAGTAGCTCGCTGTTCTGACACCCTCTCTACAGCGACACAAAGAGCCTTGCGCCCGCGTTGCTGATTAGTAATCATGAAGATCTAATTTAATCATCCGCTGACTTATCCTTAACAAACTACTTCGCCAGGATTCTGACAGTACCAGTCGACTAGATGGTCGAACACCCGAATTCTTAGCAGGAGTTGAAAAGAGTATTAATCCAGAGGAACCGTAGCACGAGAAAGCGTGCGAGGCGCAAGCAGCAGCAGAATCATATCTTTAAGTTATATCTGCCCCGAACGAAGTGCGCGAAAGGATCACCCGCTGCAGCCTGGTCGCACCACGGTACCGGAAGTAACTTACTTAGATTTCGCCGGTGTTCGATGTAAAGCTCCAAAAAAGGAGGCGCAAGATTAAGAAGTCATTAGCGGTGTCCTGGCCGGAAGGATCCCTGCAGCTAGGCGTCCTTTCCGACACCCCGAGCTGGAACTGCGAGCCTATTCAATCCTGATGCTTCCCGATCCGGTTTGCACTTCGACCGGAACCCCGCCCCCTCCGACCTTGCCCCGCACCTGTTTGCGGCTGATCGAGCCTTGTACGGTTACGGGATGCGCCAAATTGATCGAACCGGATCCGGTATTGGCATCGAGATCGAAGGATGCGTTCTCCGGGAGGCGCAGGTCGACGCTGCCGGAACCGGTGTGCACCACCCAGCCGCCGGTCGCCTCGCCTTCGACGCGAACGTCGCCCCTGCCAGCTTGCGCCTGCAGGGATCCTTTGACATTGCGCAGCTCCAGTCTGCCCGAACCGGATTGAGCTCGCACCGACCCGGGCGCGCTCTGATCTAGCGTCAGGTTTCCAGTGCCGGTCTGTCCGTCGAACCCGCCGGCGATGCTCACGGCACGAATCGATCCGGTGCCGGTGCGCGCGTAAACGCTGCTGTTGGCGCCATCGATGTCGATGTTTCCCGTGCCCGTATGCGCGCGTACACCGGAACTGATGCGGGACAATTTCAGATTTCCGGTGCCGGTCGTTACCTCGATGGGTCCGTTGATGTCGGAAATCGACTGTTCCCCCGTGCCTGACGAGGCGCGAAGCTCGGTGCTCTCGGGGACGGTGATTTCGTAGCTGACCGAAATGTTGCGCTTGAGGTCAGGATCGTCAATGTGCCCGATCCGGATGTCGTTTCCGCTCTGCTGAATGGGCGGATTGTTCTCCAGTCTCCGAACTCGATCCTCCGCATCCCCAGAGAACCATTCGCTCGCCTGGATATGCCCGACCACATGAACCTGGTTCGAACTCCCCCGCCGAACATCAATCGATCCGGTGCCAGTTTCGACCTGGAGATTCACACTTCCGCTGACTTGGAGAGTCCGCTCGAATTGGCCGCGCACGGCCGAGAATGCCGGCGACGTGCTTAGCGCCACCGTGGCCACCGCCATCCCGACTATGCGACCCGGACCGACGAATCTCACAGTTTCCTCCTAAGCGCTGGAAGCACTCATCTTGTCAATGGCCTCCGACGTTCTCTGCCTACTCTGGCGATTGCTTCGCGATTT
>Ga0126373_10005208_pt1 | contig 10073 bp, 6 predicted proteins | sample PanSoiMetPlot_11_FD_92545 | JGI IMG/M metagenome (GOLD analysis project Ga0126373, IMG submission 92545) | Tropical forest soil microbial communities from Panama - MetaG Plot_11 | ecosystem: Environmental > Terrestrial > Soil > Tropical forest > Bulk soil | place: Panama | collected 2016-02-17 | reverse complement strand
TGAGCGACGGTTATGACAACTCAAGCTCGGTAACTCGCGAGAGAGTTATCGAGACGGCGCAGCAGGCCGAGGTTTCGGTGTACACCATCAGGACCAGCCTGACCGCGGGTGGGCGCGGCCGAAAGGCCCTGGAAACTATAGCCGAAGCAACCGGAGGGAGATCCTACGTACCCACCCAAATCACTGGAGTCGCTAATGCATTCACTGCCATCCAGACAGAATTACGCAGCCAGTACGCTGTGTCTTACAAACCCACGGCGTTCAAGTTGGACGGGCGTTACCGTACGATCGAGATTCAAACACCGAACGAAAAAGGTCTACGCATCCGCAGCCGTGCAGGGTACCGCACTGCAAAAATAGGCTCGGAGTCCGACCGGTAAGGAGCCGCCCAACCTCCAAGTAGCGATAAATCGCTTCATTATGACCCGGCAGGGCCGAAAGACTCTGGGAGGGGTTTTGAGCGAAGTCGCCTGTGGCTGTTGAAAAACTCTTTCTTAAGGATTTCGACAGAAAAATCCGCCTATGAGTTGTTGAATTTTGGTCCGGCCGAATCGCGGAAATTCCAGGAAATTACTGCTTTGGTTCTTTTTTCAACAGCCACAGGCCGTTTACGCTCAGAACACCTTTTAAGGAGTCTTTTGGCCCCAAGGTGCGAGCGCGCAAAGATGGCGAAAGGTAACCATCATTCTTTCGGTTTTCGCGTCTCCATCGCTTCTGCTACGGCGACCGAATTCTCGTCTCCACGCTTGCGTAGCTCGCTCATGACTATCGCGAAATTCTTTGCATTGCGGTTCTGGCTTAGCTTGCCTGCGGCCTCTATGCGCGAGACCGTGATCTCGAACCCGACGATTCCCTTCACCTGACCCGAAAAGAACTCCGCCGGAAGCTTTTCGACCGAGTAGCCTGTCGGCGAATCACCCTCATAGTGCCGCACGAGTCGATCGAGCGCATTTCGGAGATCCACGCCTTCGATGAAGCGCATCTTCCCGTAGCAGTGCACCGAAACGTAATTCCACGTCGGGACGTTCACGTGGTCATACCAGCGGGGCGAAATATAGGTATGCGGTCCGTGGAAGATCGCCAGTACCTCCGTCTCTGCCGTGATCGCCTTCCAATGCTGGTTCGCACGCGCGAAGTGTCCGAGAAGTTTGTAGGGGCGGCCTTCCGACGCCAACTCCAGCGGGAGGTGCGTTGCCATGGGCGCGCCCTCATGACAGCTGATCACGGTGGCGAAGCCGTTGTTGCGGATAATCGCCTCGACCTCGTGCGAGTCGTGAATCTCGTAGCTCTTGGGGATGTACATGGTCTCTCCAAAGTAAGGGATGTTTCACCATTGTCGATTGATTCACCATCTCACTGCCTGACGCAGGGCTGGAATGCAGGGGAGAGATCGCGAGGGCTATGCTGCCAGCCTGTGAGGCAATAACCGAGGCGCAGACCGAGAGGTGAAGCGCCACGGGATGCCCAAAATCAGAGTTATGAGAGCTGATCCTTACTTTGGACTTCCACGCTGCCGGTTTCAATTATCCCAGTTGTGATCGGCCAGATTCCTTGTAGCTCAAGTCAATGTTCGGCCCGCCTTCTACCATCCGGACGGCTCGGAACGGAACTCGTCTGGGTTCATTCATGGCAGGGTTCAAGACAAAGGTTCAATCCTGACTGTTGTAATCAGCGATTACACTCAAAACTCCCGAACGAGCTTACAGACCTATAAGGATCTTCAATGGGATGAGGTCAAATTGCGAGGAATCAGGAATCCGTAGCGAGCAAGATCGCGCACCAAAGGCAACTTGTTCGAGATTACATTCTCCGTTGGCACCTGATGTGCGGCCGCCACACCATCAAATACTTCCTGCAACGTGCGTTCGCCATCACAGCCGGCCGCAAGGTCCCCCAGCACCGCATCCACATCTCCGAGCGAATATTTCATCCCCGAGTCCAAAATCAATTCCGATGCTGCAACTCGCCAGTTACCGCCCGTTCGCCGAGACTCCTGAACAAGGCGCAAGGATGGCGATGCTAACAACCGTTCGCGCACAAACTCCACATCCGATTGTGCCTCAATCCGTTCTCGGATCGCGAAGATCCGGTCGATCGCGTCCCCATATTGCTCTGAGCATTCGTCTGGCAATTCATCGAACCAGATCCTCGGCGCGCGTCCTGAAATACGCTTCATGATGCAAAATCCGGTTCCCACGGATGCGGCTTTTCGGCTGGCCAGATATTCCCGCCATCGTGAATATTGTTGCTTCGTGTCGCTCTCCCTGATCCATTTCCGGATGTGACCATCGGGCGAATCGTTCTCCACGCGCAGGATCCACAGATCGCACCCAATCCCAGCAAAAGACTGCGTCAACTCCTCCTGCCACCTGCCCTCGGCCCGTTGGATCCACTGAAAGATCATTTCAAAATATCCGCCCACATTCAGCATCCGGGCGTCATCACGTGCCAGGTCAATGCAAAACGCATCGCCATCCCGCCCCGAGTCTCGATACATCAGCCGCGACGCCGGAGAAACCACAAAGGGCGGATTCGTCACGATCAGATCAAACTTCTGCCCTCGCACAGGCTCAAAGCAACTTCCCTGAAGGCAAGTAACATTCCGGACCTGATTCAACTGGCAATTGAATTCAGAGAATTGAATCGCCCGTGGATTGATGTCCACTGCTGACACCTTCTCGCTATGCCCTGCCGCTGCCAGCGCGAGCACTCCACATCCTGTACCAAGGTCGAGCGTGTTCCGCGAGGGTCGTCGCACCATCGCCTTGTCCAGTTCCCGCGAGCTCGGAGATACCAACATCACTGTCCTCTCCTTCTCGCTTTCGTCAATGGGCACTGCAAGCAGCAAACGGCCATGCGTCTGGATGTAGATGCGCGGTTCTAGGCGTTTTCCCTGCAATCGAATTAACCCAGCCTTCACCAGACGGTCTACCTTCAAGGGGGCCAGCGCGCTTATCGCTTCTTCAGCGTCCAACGCCTCGCCCATGCCGAACATCTGCACTAGCCTGCCAAGCCGACTGTCTGCAGGCACACTGGCTTCATCGAATTCAGGTCCGACATCGATATATCCGCTCGACTCCAGAAGCTTCCTCAACCCCAGCAGCAGGGTCGGATTTGCAACCGGCACGTCCACCGGCCGCACCGTTGCTGACCGAATTTTCCGCCGATCATCGCGCACCGTCGCCCTCGAAACGAGTTCCAAGACCGTGGGGAAACATATTCCCATCCTTAAAACCTGTCAAAACGTTCACCTTGGCATACTGCTGTGTCATTCACGCGGCCTTTAGTTTCTCCGTTGAAGACGCATTTAGTTTGAGCACTGCGGCTGATTGGTTTGGGGTAGTAGCTCAGGCTTGCTGGTCAGTTGGCGAAATCAGGTGATTACACTTGTAACCTTTTGGTTACGCGTTTAATTGGCGATTTGTCGCCAATTGAAGTATGGCTTCGTGGCTTCCGACTTGCCAACGAACTAAGTCCTTGTCGAACCTCGAGAAGCCAAGGCTCTCAGATGCCGGTGTACCAGGCGTACCCTGCCTCGCACGCCGCAGATCCGCAGCCTTTACCAAACCCCTTCATGCTGTCTGTGACTGTCAGGCGAGTGATGAATTTTAGGTTCTTGTAGCCGATTTGCCGCGGGAGCCGCATGCGCAGCGGCCCACCGTGTGGCACCGGAAGCTCGTTGCCATTCATGCCGTAGCAAAGAAATGTCTGCGGATGTAGAGCATCCGCCATATCGATGCTGTCCCAGGTATCGGGTTCCATCGAGACGTAGACGATGTATCGCGCTTGCGGCAGGACCCCAACCAGATTCAACACGTGGGAGAGAGGCACGCCAATCCACTCGGCAATATAGGACCACCCCTCTTCACAGGTGAGTTCTGTGACATGGCTGTGCGATGGATAGCTTTTCAGGTCAGCAATCGAGAAAGAAGCAGGCTGGGCGACCATGCCATCGACCGAGAGCCGCCAGTTAACAAATCCCGCAGCCTGATGGCCCTTAAACTCATCCGTGAGGGGCGCGAGATCGTTCGGGAACGGACGCGGCGAAATGCTGCTGCGCGGAAACTCGCGCGCCAATGAATGCCTGGTCAGCAGCCTGTGCGAGGCATAAGTCAGCGTTTCTCCCAGCCCATAGATTCCGCCGTGGTCGGGGGGAATCAATCCATATTTCTGCGCCAGGCGCGCCGCCATGGCTAAGCCCGATGCACCGGCGGTCGCCGCCAGTCCGGATACGATCAGTCTTCGGCGTGAGAGATTGCTCATGGGTGCTCCTTACCAGTGCCGATGCGGCCCGTGATCATCGCGTCTGTGCGGCTCCAGAATCCCGCCAGGCAAACCATCCCGACGTGGACAAACAGGAACAGCACCAAGGCCAGCGAGACAAAGAAGTGAATCGTCCGAGCCGATTGACGGCCGCCCAACAGGGCGACTGACCAGGGGAAGGCGGAGATAAACCCGAGCGACATCGCCAGGCCGCTCCAGATGACCAAGGGGAACAGAACGAAGAGCACAAACAGGTACGTGAGGCGCTGCACCCCATTGTAGGAAAAGGCCTCTGCTGCGCTCGGCCGCTGCCAGCGCAATGGTTTTACAAAGGAGGTCAGCAGCGTCCGCCATGAGAGATCGGCCCTACTGGGAACCAGGTCCTTTCGGAAGTGCCGGGTAAGCAAGCCGGAAATTACATACAGCAAACCCGTCAGCACCACGATCCACGCCGCTTCAAAGTGCAGTGCCCGGCTCCACCCGTTCTGGTCAGGCAGCACGTAGCCGTAGCGCGTCGGCACCAATCTTCTTGAAGAAGGAATTGGCAGTTGAAACAACGGACTCGTCAAGACGTTGCCCGTCTCGCCCCAGTAGAAGCGCGGGTGCGAGATCACAATTTCGATACCAGTAACGAGCAGGGCGAAAAAGCAGAGAGTGGTGATCCAGTGCGTCACGCGGACCAGGGCAGAGTGGCGGGGCGCAGGCTTCGTGACTAGCGCGTTCGAAACACGGCTCGGGAGGGAAGCTTCCGCGGGTAACTGCGCCCGTCCCAATGTTCCCATTTTGGCCTCCATCTGCCTAAGCCTTGGCCGGAAGGATCGGTGTCATCCTAACACTCTATACAGACTGAGACGGAATAATCGCGGGAAGGTCATCCACGAAACTGATCCGCTGGCTAGGTGAGTCTGATATGACCACGGCTGGGCGAACATGCAGGGCAGGGCCAGGGTCGGGAATATCCAGCACCAGCTGGAAGTTGCAGGCGAGGTCCAGCCCAGAATTGTTAGAAAGTGTCCCCGTTCAAAGAGCTGACACTCGTGCTTTGTTGCCTCGATCCGCAAAGCAGGTTCCCGATGATGAAACAGCGGACGCATGCGTTGCTGGAACGCATTGAACCAGTCCAACGCCGTTTAGATTATTGCGCGATACACCGAAAGCCCGCGTAGAATTTGCGGCTGTCCGGCGCCAGCGAGTAGCGGTTTGACACGCGGATGTTCCTGGCGTTGTCATCCCACGCGCCACCGCGCAGTGCGCGGTATGTACCACTGCCTGGTCCTCTTGGATCACGCACTTCACTACGTCCATAATAGTTCTTGTCAAACCAGTCAGAAATCCACTCCCACACGTTCCCCAGCATGTCATATAGCTGCCAAGCGTTCGCTTGCCTGCGCGCGACAGCGTGCGGCTGATTCCCCTTAGCGATCAGGTTGTCTTCGTAACTCTTCGGATCGGCCTGATACAGTGCCGTCCCGTCCACCGGTCGTGGTCCACTCGTGCCTGTGTACCAAGCTATGACGTCTAGATCACCGTAGCGCGCGGCCTTGCTCCCCGCCCGCGCCGCATATTCCCATTCCGCCTCCGTGGGCAGCCGCATTCCCAATGCTCGACAATAACTTTGGGCATCGTTCCAGCTCACCATCTCAACCGGCAATTGTTCCCCCTTGAAGCGGCTCGGATCCGAACCTGTCACTCGCTTGTAAGCCTGCTGTGTTACCAAACTCTGCGCGATCCAGAAACCCTTACTGATGGTCACGTCGTGCGCTGGTTTCTCATCATCGAAGCATTCGTTGTCACCTACCGAACAACCCATCGTGAACGCGCCAGCCGGTATCCATACATAGCTCAACCCGTCGTTTGGGTTTAGTCTGATCGTTCCCGCAGCCGGCGCTTGCGGACCAACAGTACGCACTTCCTCGGGTTGTCTTTCCTGAGATGCAACCGTGTCTGTGCGCTGTGCCCCGAGTGCGAAGCCAAGAGTGATGACGATGAGCGACGAAATTTTCTCTCGCGTCACCGTAGCGCCTCCCACTATTCGTGTGTGCATACTTTGTTGGACGAACCCCGAATGCATGTCGTTAGCACATGCAGTAGTTCGAGGCACCTCGATTCCCATGGATGCGCAGCAGGGATGATTGTGTCAATCTTCCTCTTCGTCGAGTCGTTCCCCTGCCTGCCTTCATATTTTGAAGATTCAGTTGTTGATAAGTTGGCTTGCGCTCAGCGCCCCTCTTTAGAGTCTTTGGGCCGCAATTCGGACTGCCTGCATTGAGGGGAACAAGTAGGCTTCGTTGGCAGACAAGAGGCGATTTGCGACGATGACTTTGATGCACAATGAAATATGCCTCCTTTCGGCCCGATGTTCCAAATCATCGCGCGGAAGCGTCTCGACGGCATCGACCTGCTTCGCGGTCTTTCGATCTTTTTCGTCCTGATGAACCACATCAACATCCGGCTGCTTGGATCGGATGTTCCCTATACCAAGCATCTCTCTGCGCAGCTCGTGCACATTCTCGTTTGGAACGCCCAACTTGGTGTGCAGATGTTTTTTGCCATCTCCGGTTTTCTCATCACCTCGATTACCATACGGCGCTGGGGTTCGCTGCCTCTCGTTTCAGCTCGCGGCTTCTACCTCTTTCGGTTTGCGCGTATCGCACCGCTTCTGCTTCTGCTGCTTGCGATTCTCTGTACTCTGCAATTCGCGGAGGTACACCATTACGTGATCACAGCGGAGACGGGGGGACTTGGACGCGCTCTGCTCGCCGCATTGACCTTCCACCTTAACGAGTTGGAAATTCATCGCGGATATTTGCCTGGCAATTGGGATATCCTCTGGTCCCTTTCGATTGAGGAGATGTTCTATCTCTTCTTTCCCTTGGCTTGTGTCGTGCTCGGAGGCAAGAAATTATTCGGTCGCCGTGTGGTCTTCCCCTTCCTGCTTTGTGTTTTTGTCATTCTTGGTCCGTTTGGCCGGACCCTATTCGCCCATGGCAACGAGATCGCGGAAGATTACTCCTATCTGGGAGGCATGGAAGGAATCGCTTTGGGCTGCCTTACAGCCTTGGTCATGTCGAGCAGACGCGTCTCGCGCAGCGCGACTCTGGGGCTTGCCATCGGCGGAACCATGATCGTTTCTGCAAGTCTCATATTCTCCTGGCCGGCCTATCGAAGCTGGCTCGGGAAAACAGGGCTAAATTTCACTCTCCTGGGTGTAGGGACATGCATGTTCATTGCTGCCACGACTCAAACCGAATGGAGAAGTCCGCGCGTGTTGGCGCCGCTAGTGCGGATGGGCCGGTACAGCTACGAAATTTACCTGACCCATATGTTCGTAGTGTTCACCCTTTTTGACCTGTTTATTCATGCCGGCAAACCCATGCGCGGCGTGCCGGTTTTGTTCGCATCGGTCATTCTGGTTTCGGGGTTGCTGGGGGCTGGCATCGCAAATCTGTATTCGGAACCGGCGAATCGCTTCCTGCGCGAAAAATGGGGCGGGGTCGGAGGCGGATCGTCACAGGCACGTACATTAGTCGAGGCGCCACGTGTTAGTTCCTTCAGGTCTTGACAAGTTGGCTTTTGGCAATCAATTTGTTCACTCTCGAATGACACCCTAAACCGGAACTCAACGTCAACTGACGCAATCAGGCGATTGCACAACTTTGCGCTTTTCTTTCGCCTTTTTGGGGGGATTTTGAGTGCTCTCGCGATGTTGCGCCAATCGATCCGCTAATACGCCGCCAACTCCCTTACCTTCGTTGACTTGGCCTATGGCTGGACATAAGATTTCAGCCGGATGATTGGCCAGACGATCTCACACTACCGCATCGTCGAGAAGTTGGGTGGTGGCGGGATGGGTGTGGTCTACAAGGCCGAAGACATCAAGTTAGGCCGCTTGGTGGCCTTGAAATTTCTCCCCGATGAAACCGCAAGTGACCCGCAATCGTTAAGCCGTTTCCAGAGAGAAGCCAAGGCGGCATCCTCTCTGAACCATCCGAACATTTGCACCATTTATGAAATCGATGAGGCCAGCGGGCGAACCTTCATTGCCATGGAATTGCTGGAAGGTCAGACGCTTCGGCATATGATCGCCGGCAGGCGGATGGAGATTGAGGCGGTACTCGATCTAGGCGTCCAGATCGCTGATGGGCTAGACGCCGCTCATTCCAAAGGAATCGTCCACCGGGACATCAAGCCGGGGAACCTGTTCGTTACCACCCGGCAACAAGCAAAGATTCTCGATTTCGGGCTGGCCAAAGTGACGGCACCCGAGAAGATTTCCCTGACCGCCGCAACCGTTGCCTCCGAAGAACGCCTCACGAGTCCCGGCAGTGCGCTGGGTACAGTCGCGTATATGTCGCCGGAGCAGGTGCGCGCCAAGGACCTCGACGCGCGAAGCGACCTGTTCTCCTACGGTGCTGTGTTGTATGAGATGTGTACGGGCATGCTGCCGTTTCAGGGCGAGAGCTCGGGTGTCATCTTCAAAGCAATTCTCGATGGAACGCCCACTGCGCCGGTTCGCCTCAACCCTGACCTGCCGGTTGAACTCGAACGCATCATCAATAAGTGTCTGGAGAAGGATCGTAATCTCCGGTACCAACACGCATCTGATGTGCGTATTGACCTGCATCGCTTGAGGAGAGACACGAGTTCCGGAAAGTTGTCTAATTTTGCGGAATCGGTGCGTGACCGTCACTCGTCCCGGCGATGGCTCGTCGTCGCCGGAGCACTCATCGTCGTCGGAATCATTGGTATTGCGATCTGGCTTCGCGCTCCGTCGTCCGGGCCGAAAATCACCAACATCACGGCCCTGACCAACACGAGGGAACGAAAATTTCCTCCAATCGTGACCGACGGCACGCGTCTTTATTTCTTGACGCCACAAAAGGTCGGCTGGACAGTGGCAGAAGTTGCCGCGGCTGGCGGTGAACCGGTGCCCATGGTCTCTCCCTTGGGGGATACGGGGCTTTACGACATCTCGCCGAATGGTGCGGAATTGCTCATTTCGCAGATCGGCACTGCCGAGGAGAAACCGCTCTACGCTCTGCCGTTGCCGCCGGGCTTGCCGCGACGGGTCGGGGACGTCGTTGCCGACGATGCGGGTTGGTCGCCAGATGGCCAACAGATCGTGTATGCGCACGGTTTTGAACTACGCATCGCGAAGCGTGATGGGACTGAGTCTCGTCACCTGGTGACTTTACCCGGCAAGGCGGAATGTCCTCGTTGGTCTCCGGATGGGAAAGTAATCCGTTTTGTGCTCGACGAGGCCAAGTCAGGTACGCAGGCACTCTGGGATGTCGCCTCCGACGGCTCTCACCTGAAACCCGTTCTCCTCGGCTGGAGCGGCCCACCAGCTGAGGATTGTGGCAACTGGACTGCCGACGGGCGCTATTTTGTGTTCGCATCTGAGCGCGTCCCCGATGCCATCAACCTGTTTGCCTTGGAGGAGAAGAGTGGGTTCCTTCGGCGGCGTAACCCGCAGCCCACTCAGTTAACGAACGGACCAACCCTCATGAACAGCGCTGTACCGAGCCGCGATGGAAAGAGGATTTTCGCCCTGGGCGGGTCTCCCTTGGGAGAATTAGTGCGCTACGATACCGCGACCAGATCATTCCAGCCTTTCCTCTCTGGGGTATCCGCCGTCCACATCAGTTTTTCCCGCGATGGGAAATGGGTGGCTTACTCAACTTACCCGGAAGGGTATCTGGTGCGCAGCAAAGTTGATGGCAGTGAGCGCCTCCAGCTCACATCTACTCCCATGGCCACGGTGTGGCCTCGCTGGTCGCCGGATGGAAGCGAGATCGCATTCGCCGCTC